>Ga0206102_1000437_pt1 | contig 13368 bp, 12 predicted proteins | sample 1B1Ametagenome_FD_148645 | JGI IMG/M metagenome (GOLD analysis project Ga0206102, IMG submission 148645) | Enriched microbial communities from leaf-cutter ant dump, University of Wisconsin, Madison, United States - 1B1A | ecosystem: Environmental > Terrestrial > Nest > Insects nest > Nest dump... | reverse complement strand
CCGGCGGTCCACAGCTGCTTGCCCAGGCGGCCGCCGTTGCGCTGGATCACGCTGTTGGCGGCTTTCAGGATGGTGGCGGTGGAGCGGTAGTTCTGCTCCAGCTTGATGGTGCGTGCGCCGGGAAAATCGCGCAGAAACTGCTGCACGTTCTCCACCTTGGCGCCGCGCCAGCCGTAGATGGCCTGGTCGTCGTCGCCGACCACGAATACCTGGCCTGTGGCGCCCGCCAATACGCGAATCCACGCGTACTGCAGCGTGTTCGTGTCCTGGAACTCGTCCACCAGCAGGTAGCGCCAGCGCTGCTGGTAATGCTCCAGCACGGCGGGATTGTTCAGCCACAGCTCGTGCGCGCGCAGCAGCAGCTCGGCGAAATCGACCAGGCCGGCGCGGCGGCAGGCGTCCTCGTAGGCCTGGTAGATCTGCACGAAGGTGCGGGTGACGGAGTGGTCGCGGTGCTCGATGGCGTCGGGGCGCTTGCCCTCGTCTTTCCAGTGGTTGATCTGCCAGCTGGCCTGGCGCGCGGGGAATTTGGCGTCGTCCAGGCCCAGCCCGGCGATCACGCGCTTGACCAGCCGCAACTGGTCGTCGGCGTCGAGAATCTGGAACGTGTCCGGCAGCCCCGCCTCGTGCCAGTGCCGGCGCAGCAGGCGGTGGGCGATGCCGTGGAACGTGCCCACGGTAAGCCCCTGCGTACCGCCGGGGATCAGCGCGCCCAGCCGCGCGCGCATCTCGCCGGCGGCCTTGTTGGTGAAGGTGACCGCCAGGATCGCCCACGGCGGCACGCGCTCGGCCTGGGTCAGCCAGCCGATGCGGTGGGTCAGCACGCGGGTCTTGCCGGAGCCGGCGCCGGCCAGCACGAGGTAGTGGCCGGGCGGTGCGCAGACGGCTTCGCGCTGCGCGGCGTTGAGCGGGTCGATCAGGTACGAGACATCCATCACGCCATTGTAAGGGCGGGGCTTCGCGACAAACGAAAAACCGCCGCACGGGCGGCGGCTTTTCGTGTGGTCGACGGAATCAGTGTCTCTTGTTGGCGATGCCGCCGACCAGCAGCAGGCCGCCCACCACGATGCCGGCGATGCCCACCCATTGCGGCACGGCGCGGTCGTGGGTGGTTTCGATCTTGGCCGGCCCGAGCTGCGCCACCGTGTCGGTGTCCCTGTAGCTGGCGTTGCCCACGGTCACCCAGATACCGGCAATCAGCAGGATGATGCCGGCGATGATCAATCCGATGCGCATGGATGCGTCCCCTCTGTGGATGTGCGCCGGAGTATGCCGACCGCGGGTGTGCACGAAAGGTGGAGGCATGCCGCAAGAAAAGGCCCCGAAGGCCAGGGGGGACCTTCGGGGCCGGGGAAGGCGAGGCCCAGGGGAGAGGCTCGCTTTCCGGTCGGATGGTTCAGGGAGGTGAGCCATCCGTGGATGCCATTGCGTGCATCCGCTGGGTTGGAACGCGCCAGGTCGACAAAGTTGCATCGCGGCCGAAAGAATTCAGAACCGATTCATGCTCACGGAACGTTGCCCCACAAGCCGTTGTGCGCTTCGGGAATCGCGTTCAGGCCGTCAATGCGCCTCGTCCCAGTTCGCACCCACGCCCACGTCCACCAGCAGCGGTACGGCCAGTTGCGCCGCGCCGGACATCCGCTCGATCACGGCGGTACGTACCGTGTCCACGGCCTCCTCGCGCACTTCGAATACCAGTTCGTCGTGCACCTGCATCAGCATGTGCACGTCGTCGCGACCGGCGATCCATGCGGCCACGGTGATCATGGCGCGCTTGATGATGTCGGCGGCACTGCCCTGCATCGGCGCGTTCACCGCGGCGCGTTCGGCGCCCTGGCGCAGGCCGTGATTGCGCGAGTCGAGGTTTTCCAGGTACAGCCGGCGACCGAAGATGGTTTCCACGTAGCCGTCGCGATGGGCCTTCTCGCGCGTGGCATCCATGTAGCCGCGCACGCCCGGGTAGCGGGTGAAATAGCGTCCGATGTAATCGCTGGCCTCGCCCCGGTCCACGCCCAGTTGGCGGGCCAGGCCGAACGCGCTCATGCCGTACATCAGGCCGAAGTTGATCGCCTTGGCCGCGCGCCGCTGATTGGTGGTCACCTCGTCGGGCGACACGCCGAACACCTCCGCCGCGGTGGCCCGGTGCACGTCGCCGCCTTCGCGGAACGCGCGCAGCAGGCCCTCGTCGGCCGACAGATGGGCCATGATGCGCAACTCCACCTGCGAGTAATCCGCCGCCATCACCTTCCAGCCGGGTGGCGCGATGAAGGCCTGGCGGATGCGCCGGCCCTCCTCGGTGCGCACGGGGATGTTCTGCAGGTTGGGGTCGGATGAAGACAGTCGCCCGGTCGCCACCGCGCCTTGGTGGTAACTGGTGTGCACGCGACCGGTGCGCGGGTTGACGATGCCGGACAGCTTGTCGGTGTAGGTGGAGCGCAGCTTGGCCAGGCTGCGGTATTCCAGGATCAACCGCGGCAATTCGTGCGCATCGGCGATCGCCTCCAGCGCCTCCTCGTTGGTGGAGGGCTGGCCTTTGGGCGTTTTCAGCTTCGCCTGCAGGCCGAGCTCGTCGAACAGGATCGCCTGCAACTGCTTGGGCGAATCGAGGTTGAACTCACGTCCCGCCAGGTCGTGGCACTGCCGCTGCAATTCCAGCATGCGCTTGCCCAGTTGCTGGCTTTGCCGGCGCAGCTCGTCGCCGTCGATCAGCACGCCGCGGCGCTCCATCTCCGCCAGCACCGGCACCAGCGGAATCTCGATGTCCTCGTACACGGCGCGCAGCCCGGGTTCCATCCGCAGCTTTGGCCACAGCGCATGGTGCAGACGCCAGGTGATGTCCGCGTCCTCGGCGGCGTAGCGGCAGGCGGTGTCCAGGTCCACCTGCGAGAACGGGATCTGTCTGGCGCCCTTGCCGGCCACTTCCTCGTATTTGACGGTGTCGTAACCCAGGTATTTCCTCGCCAGCGAGTCCATGTCGTGGCGCGTGGCGGTGGCGTTCAGCACATACGATTCCAGCATTGAATCGTGTTTCAGCCCCTGCACCGCGATGCCGTAATGCGACAGGATGTTGATGTCGTATTTCGCGTGCTGGCCCAGCTTGGGCTTGGCGGGGTCCTCGAAGACGGGCTTCAGCGCGCGCACCACGGTGTCGCGGTCGAGTTGCGCGGGCGCGCCGGGATAGTCGTGCGCCAGCGGGATGTAGCAGGCCTTGCCCAGCTCCACCGAAAAGCTGATGCCGACCATGTCGGCGCGCATCGCGTCGATGCTGGTGGTTTCGGTGTCGAATGCGATGAGGTCGGCGTCGTGCAGTCGCTGCAGCCATATCGCGAATTGCTCGGGCGTGGTCACCAGTTCGTACTCGCCCGGCTGCGACAGCGAAGGATCGGCTGCGTCGGAGGCAGCGGGCGTCCGGGCGGCGGTGGTGACCGCCACCACTTCGGCCACCACGCCACCACTGGCCGCTTCGGCATCCAGCTCCTTCAGCGCCGCCTTGAAACCGTAGCGGGTGAACAGCGTGCGCAAGGTGTCGGTATCGCGGTCGCGCAGGATGAGGTCGGTGGGTGCCAGCGGCAGCGGCACGTCGGTCTTGATGGTGACCAGCTCGCGCGACAGTGGCAGCTGCGGCAGCGCGTCGCGCAGGTACTCGCCGATCTTGCCGCCGACTTTGTCCGCGTTCGCCATCACGCCATCCAGCGAGCCGTATTCGGCCAGCCATTTCGCGGCGGTCTTGGGGCCGCACTTGGTGACGCCGGGCACGTTGTCCACACTGTCGCCGGTGAGCGCCAGGAAATCGATGATGCGCTCGGGCGGCACGCCGAATTTCGCGGTGACGCCCTCAATGTCGAGCGTGGTGTTGGTCATCGTGTTGACCAGCGTCACCTGCGATCCGACCAATTGCGCCAGATCCTTGTCGCCGGTGGAGATCTCCACCGCGATGCCTTGCGCCTGCGCCTGCAGCGCCAGCGTGCCGATCACGTCGTCGGCCTCGACCCCGCTCTCGCACAGGATCGGGAAACCCAGCGCGCCCACGATCGCCAGCATCGGCTGCACCTGGCTGCGCAGGTCGTCCGGCATTGACGGCCGGTTCGCCTTGTACTGGTCGTAGAGCTCGTTGCGAAACGTGCCGCCGGGTGCGTCGCAGACGAACGCCAGGTAATCCGGCGCTTCCCGCAACGTGGCGCGCAGCATGTTGACCACGCCGAACAGCGCACCGGTGGGCTCGCCGTATTCGTTGGTCAGCGGCGGCAGCGCATGGAATGCGCGGTACAGGTAGGAAGAACCGTCGATCAGGACAAGTTTGGGCATGGCAGGACAACCGTGGAAGGCGGCCGGTTTCGCGCGGGCCGTTGGCGGTCCATTCTCGCATGCGTGGCCAGCCGCGCTTCACGGTGGGCCGTCACCGGCGCTGCTATCCTGCACGCTCCGATCGAGGATACCGCCATGAAATCCGCTGTCCTGCTGGCCACTTCCAGCCTGCTGTTCGCCGCAAGCGCGCTGGCGCAAATGCCGCCAACCAGGGCGCTGCCGCCGCCCGATATCAACGATCCGGGCGTGCACGCCGCGGCTCCCGCCGCCACGCCTGCGGGAAAACAGCTCGATCTGAAACCGCATGCGCAGCCGTCCACGCACCAGGGTGCGGTCGCGGCGCCGGACGACAGCGATGCGCTGCCCGACGTCGCCGTGCGCAAGGAAGGCGACAACACCATCCAGGAATACCGCCGCAACGGCCAGCTCTACATGGTGGTGGTGACGCCCAAGGCCGGTATCCCCCATACCTACACCGTCGATCCGCAGGGGCGCCTGGTGGACGAGCACGGCCAGAAGCCCACGCGGCCGGTGATGTACAAGGTGCTGGAATGGGGCAAGAGCCCGCCGGCCACCGAGACGTCGGAGCACGACGGCCACTGAACGTCGCGCGGCACCTGCCGCGCACGCACCCGACGCGGAGACGTGCGATGCCATGGCGTGAGAGCTGGTTGCTGTTTGCGCTGGGTTCGGCGCTGTTCGCGGCGCTGACCGCGCTGTTCGGCAAGCTTGGCGTGGTCGGCATCAGTTCCAACCTCGCCACCTTCATCCGCACCGTGGTGATCCTGGTGGTCACCGCCGGCATCCTCAGCCTGCGCCACGAGTGGGCCAAACCTTCCGGCCTGCCGCTGCACAGCTGGCTGTTCCTGGTGTTGTCCGGCATCGCCACCGGGTTGTCGTGGCTGTGCTACTACCGCGCGCTGCAGCTCGGCCCGGTAAGCAAGGTGGCGCCGATCGACAAGCTCAGCGTGGCGCTGGCGATCGTGCTGGGGCTGGTGTTTCTGGGCGAACGACTGAGCTGGTCACTGGCCGTTGGCGGCGTGCTGATCGTGGCCGGTGCGATGGTGATCGCGCTGTTCTGAGAGGCACGTCAGGGCGGGGCGTCCAGCTCCGGATAGTGGCGGAAAATGCCGTTCTCGTTGAACGGCAGGCGGCGTGGCGATGCCAGGTAGGCGGCGATGCGCGGCCGTCCCGCCACGCGCCGCTGCAACGCGCACAGCAGCGGCAGCTCGCTTTTCAGCCGCTGCATCGCGCGGGGAAAGGCGTAGTCCAGGCCACTCATCAACTGAAACAGCGACAGGTCCACATAGGTGTGCCGGCGCAGCGCATGCCGGCCGCCGTGGCGTTGCAGCACCTGCTCGAAATAGCCCAGGAATTTCGGCAGCCGGTTTTCGCGCAGGTCCCTGGCGCGGCGCCGCGCCTCGGCGCGCTGATCCTCGTAGTAGAGGCTGCTGGCAACGGGGTGATGGCTGTCATGGATCTCCGCCACGACGTCGGTGATGGTCAGTTGCAGCTGGTGTGCGTACAGCCGCTGCGGTTGCCCCTCGGGAGCCAGTTTCAGCCGAGGTCCCAGGTATTGCAGGATTTCCGCCACCTGCGCGATCACCAGCCGGCCGGCTTTCAGAAATGGTGGCGCAAACGGCAGCGCGCCCGCGTGTTCGCCATCGAGAAAGGGGGTGATGGCGTCGTCGCCCTGATCGCGGGCCACGTCGTCGTAGCTGGCGCCTGCATCTTCCAGCGCCAGGCGGATGAATTCACCGCGGCCCTGGATGCCTGACCAGTAATACAGCGCGTAGTGCATGGCGGCCTCCGTTCGGAGGCGCTCATGCTGGAGCGACCGGCTTCAACAACGCGTGAGCGCCGCGCCTCCTGTGGGAGCGGCTTCAGCCGCGATGCTCTGGTGTTGACAGACAAAAGCATCGCGGCTGAAGCCGCTCCTACAAAAGCAGGGGCTGTCGTCAGTGCCGGAAATGGCGCATGCCGGTGAACACCATGGCGATGTCGTGCTCGTCGGCGGCGGCGATCACCTCGCTGTCGCGCATCGAGCCGCCGGGCTGGATCACCGCGCTGATGCCGGCTTCGGCGGCCGCGTCGATGCCGTCGCGGAACGGGAAGAACGCGTCGGACGCCATCACCGAGCCGCGCACCTCCAGCTTTTCGTCGGCGGCCTTGATGCCGGCGATCTTCGCGCTGTAGACGCGGCTCATCTGGCCGGCGCCGATGCCGATGGTCTGGCGGTCGCGGGCGTAGACGATGGCGTTGGACTTGACGAACTTGGCCACCTTCCAGGCAAAGATCAGGTCGTGGATCTGCGCCTCGGTGGGCGCGCGGCGGGTCACCACCTTGAGGTCGGCCGCGCCGATCATGCCGATGTCGGCGCTCTGGATCAGCAGGCCGCCACCGACCTGCTTCAGGTGGTTGGCGGCGCGCGCATCGCCCGACTGCGCCGGCAGCGGAATGTGCAGCACGCGCACGTTGCCCTTCTTGGCGAACGCCTTCAGCGCGTCGTCGGCATAGCCCGGCGCCAGCACCACCTCGACAAACTGGCGCGCCACGATGGCCTGCGCGGTGGCGCCGTCCAGCTCGCGGTTGAACGCGATGATGCCGCCGAAGGCCGAGGTGGGGTCGGTCTGGTAGGCCAGGTCGTAGGCCTTGCCGATGCCGTCCAGGCTGACCGCCACGCCGCAGGGGTTGGCGTGCTTGACGATCACGCAGGCCGGCTTGGTGAAGCTGCGCACGCACTCCCACGCCGCGTCGGCGTCGGCGATGTTGTTGAACGACAGCTCCTTGCCCTGCAACTGGCGGAACGTGGCCAGCGTGCCCGGCGCGGGCGCCAGGTCGCGGTAGAACGCCGCCTGCTGGTGCGGGTTTTCGCCGTAGCGCAGGTCCATCACCTTCTCGTGGCGGCCGTTGGCCTGCGCCGGGAAGTCGGCATGGCCGGCGACGGCGGTGTGTGCGTCGTCGAGCTTGAGGCCGGACAGGTAGTCGCTGATCGCCGCGCCGTAGTTGGCCACGCGGTTGAACGCGGCCACCGCCAGCTTGAAGCGCGAGGCGCGACGCAGGCCGCCCTCGGCCTCGATCTCGGCCAGTGCGTCGGCGTACTGGTCGGGCGAGGTGAGCACGGCCACGTCGTTCCAGTTTTTCGCCGCCGAGCGCAGCATGGCCGGGCCGCCGATGTCGATGTTCTCGATGGCGTCCTCCAGCGTGCAGCCGGGCTTGGCCACGGTGGCCTCGAACGGGTAGAGGTTGAGCACCAAGAGGTCGATCGGCGCGATGCCCAGCTCGGCCATCACCGCGTCGTCGGTGCCGCGCCGGCCCAGCAGGCCGCCGTGCACTTTCGGGTGCAGCGTCTTGACGCGGCCGTCCATGATCTCGGGAAAGCCGGTGACCTCGCTGACGTCGGTCACGGCGATGCCCGCCTCGCGCAGCGCCTTGGCGCTGCCGCCGGTGGAGAGCAGTTCCACACCGCGCGCGCTCAGCCGCCGGCCCAGGTCGATCAGTCCACTCTTGTCGGAAACACTGAGCAGGGCGCGGCGGACGGGGACGAGATCGGGTGTGGGCATGGCGTTTTCCAGCGGGGAAAACGTCACAGTATAGCCGTCTGAACGAGGGCCGGGTTTTCGCCCGGCCAAATGCGCCGGGTGCGGGGCTTACAGAAGCCCGTAGATGGCCAGCTTCTTGCGCAAGGTGGCACGGTTGATGCCCAGCGCGGTGGCGGCGCGGCTCTGGTTGCCTTCGTGGAACGTCATCACTTCGCGCAGCAGCGGTCCTTCCACTTCGCGCAGCACCATCGCGTGCAGGCCCTCGCTGCATTCGGCGTCGCCGATGTCGGCGAGATAGCGGCGCACGGTGCGGCTGACGCACTCGCTCAACGCGCTTTGCGAAGCACTCTGCGACGGGGTCTGTTTTGCGGCCTCGACAACAGGCAGTCTGACGGCGTTCACGAGCGTTTCCTCTGGCATGCGAAGGGCGGCTGCATAGGCCGCTGGTTATATTTCTTTCGACTCCGCCGATGGCGGCGCGCATGCAAGGTGATGTGCCGCATGCGGGAAGGGACCGAGTCTACCCGCGCGCGGCAGGAATTTTAAGTGCTGATGCACGAGTTCGCCTTCGGGATGCCACGGTGATGGTGCCTGCGGTCATGCCGGCATGGTGAACGGGTGCCGGTGCGCGGTGCAACGCGCCGCCTATTCGAAATCGAAGGCGAAGGCGACGGCGCGCGTGCCCGGGTCCTCCACCTCGATCAATATGGCGGTACGGCTGCCCGGCGCCAGCCCGCGCCGCAGGGCCCGTGGGTCATCGAGGTACTCGGCCGGTTGCAGTCGTCGCATCGCCACACGCCTGCCTTGTGCGTCGGACAGCGTCAGCGCCACTACCGGATAGGGTTGGCTGAACGCGGCGTCGTTGCGCACGCCAAGGCTGATCACCAGCGCGCCGGGTACGCTGGGGTGGGTTTGCACGTTGCTGGCCAGCAGCCGCAGCTGTCCCGGCGCGGAGACCAGCGGCAGGCGGCAGTGCAAGGTGCCGCAGATCTGTTGCAGCCAATGCCCGCTTTGCGGATCGCGGATCAGGAAATCCCGCTTGGCCCAGGCCAGTTGGCTGCCCAGCAGCAGGGTCAGAAACGTGCAGGCGAAAACCCACGGCCAGAACCGCTCGGCCGTTTCGTGTCGACGGCGCGCAAACGGCGGCGCGGGTGCGATCGGCCCGGTTGCTTCGGCGACGGCGTTGCCGGCGGCACCGACCACGGCGACCGCGGCGGGCTCCGCCGGCGGGCGATACACCGCCAGCTCCAGCGACGGCGGGCGCATCAGTGGCGGGTGCGGCGGCAGTTCCCGGAACGGCTCCGGCGGCAACTGTTCGGCAAGGTTGGCCAGCGCGTCGAAGTCGTCACCGCAATGCCCGCACGTCACCCGTCCACCAGCGAGCGTCAGCGTGGCGACGTCCAGCGAGAACACGGTGAGACAAGCGGGGCACTGGGTGTACATGGGCGCCTTCGTTCGATGAAGCTCAAGCTTAGGGCAACACCGGCGAGGCCGGGAGCCGCCACGCTCAGCGGCGTCGACCGCTGATGCGCACCCAGCCCTCGCGGATATCCACGCGCAGCGCGTCGAACCACTCGCCGTAACGCTGCAGCAGTTCGTCCTGCTGGCCGTCGAGGATGCCGGAGATGGCGAACGGCGCGCCGGGTTTCGCGGCGGCGGCGAACGTGGGTGCCAGCGCGCCCAGCGGGCCGGCCAGGATATTGGCGACAAAGATATCCGCAGCGGCGGCATCCGCATCGCCGGGCAGGAACACGGCCAGCCGGTCGGCCACGCCGTTGCGCTCGGCGTTGTCGCGCGAGGCGGTCAGCGCCTGCGGGTCGTTGTCCACGCCGACCGCACTGGCGGCGCCCAGTTTCAGCGCGGCGATGGCGAGGATGCCCGAGCCGCAGCCGTAGTCGGTGACGGTCTTGCCGGCCAGCTCCAGCCCGTCCAGCCAATCCAGGCACAGCGCCGTGGTGGGATGGGTGCCGCTGCCAAAGGCCAGGCCCGGGTCCAGTCGCACGACCACGATGCCGTCATCGGCGGGCGGCTCGATGTTCCACGGGTAGATCCACAGCCGCCGACCAAACGGCATCGGCTTGAACTGGTCCATCCACGCGCGCTCCCAGTCCTGGTCGGCGACCTCGGTGAAGCCCAGTTGGTCGGGCTCCAGCCACGGCAGCAACTCGCCCAGCGCCGCCGCCAGGCCACGGCGGTCGGCGTGCTCGTCGAACAGCGCGTCCAGCGTGATCGTGGGCCACAGCGGCAGCTCGCCCACGCCCGGCTCGAAGATGGCCTGCTCGTCCGGCGTTTCCGCATTGGCGTCGCGCAGCGTCACCGACAGTGCGCCGAGGTCCTCCAGCGCTTCTTCCGCGCGGGGCTGCTGTTCGGTGCGCACGACGAGGGAGAGTTCGAGAAAGGGCATGGATGTCTTCGGAGAGTGTAGGAGCGCACCCTGTGCGCGATGCTTTTCGTCACGTTTCGCAAAAAGCATCGCGCACAGGGTGCGCTCCTACGGGGCGGGGCCGATAGCGCGTCACTGGCCGGTGGCGGCTTTTTCCTTCTGCTCGGCCATGCGCTTTTCGAGGTAGTGGATGTTCTGGCCGCCGTGCTGGAAACCCACGTCGCTCATGATCCGCTGTTGCAGCGGGATGTTGCACTTGACGCCCTCGATCACCGTCTCGGCCAGCGCCAGGCGCATGCGGGCGATCGCGGTTTCGCGGTCGGGACCGTGCACGATCAGCTTGCCGATCATCGAGTCGTAGTTGGGCGGGATGCGGTAGCCGTCGTACAGGTGGGTGTCCACGCGCACGCCGGGGCCGCCCGGCGCCTCGAAGCGCTTCACCGTGCCCGGGCTGGGCATGAAGGTGTCCGGGTCCTCGGCGTTGACGCGGCACTCGATGGCGTGGCCGCGGACCACGATGTCCTCCTGGCGCAGCGACAGCTTCTGGCCGCCGGCGATCAGCAGCTGCTCGCGCACCAGGTCCACGCCGGTGATCAGCTCGGTCACCGGGTGCTCGACCTGGATGCGGGTGTTCATCTCGATGAAGTAGAAGCGCCCGTCCTCGAACAAAAACTCGAACGTGCCGGCGCCGCGATAGCCGATGCGGATGCAGGCGTCCACGCAGACCTTGCCGATCTGCTCGCGCAGCTCCGGCGTGATGCCGGGCGCCGGGGCTTCCTCCACCACCTTCTGGTGGCGGCGCTGCATGGAGCAGTCGCGCTCGCCCAGGTGGATGGCGTTGCCCTGGCCGTCGGCCAGCACCTGGATCTCCACGTGGCGCGGGTTTTCCAGGTACTTCTCCATGTAGACCTGGTCGTTGCCGAACGCCGCCTTGGCCTCCTGGCGGGTCATCACGATGGAGTTGGCCAGGTGCGCCTCGGTGCGCACCACGCGCATGCCGCGACCGCCGCCGCCGCCGGAGGCCTTGATGATCACCGGGTAGCCGATCTCGCGGGCGATGCGCAGGCTTTCCTCGACGTTGTCGTCCAGCGGGCCGCCGGAGCCGGGCACACACGGTACGCCGGCCGCCTTCATGGCGCGGATCGCCTCCACCTTGTCGCCCATCAACCGGATCACGTCGGCGGTCGGGCCGATGAAGATGAAGCCGGACTGCTCCACCTGTTCGGCAAAATCCGCGCGCTCGGAGAGAAAGCCGTAGCCCGGATGGATCGCCTGCGCGTCGGTGATCTCCGCCGCCGCGATGATGCGCGGGATGTTGAGGTAGCTGTCCGCCGACGGCCCCGGGCCGATGCAGATGCTTTCATCGGCCAGACCGACGTGCTTGAGGTTGCGGTCGGCGGTGGAATGCACGGCCACGGTCTTGATGCCGAGGCTGTGGCAGGCGCGCAACACGCGCAGCGCAATTTCGCCGCGGTTGGCGATGACGACTTTTTCTAGCATGGGAATGTTCGAGGGAATAGGGAGTTGGGAATAGGGAATAGGAAGTTCATGGTGCCTTCCGGTTCTGTAGGGAGTTCATCAGGCCGGTAAGCATGGCGAATACTTCGTTGATACTCGTCCTTGTATCCGGGGCGATGGCTCCATAACCAAGCCTTTCGGCGATCTGCAACTGGGTGTCCAGCTCCGACTAATGAACCGCGCGCGATGGACAGGAAACGCATGTATTCCGGCGTTGATCGACGAGCTGCACCTTCGGCGATGTTTGAGGGGATGCTGATCGCGGCGCGTCTTGACTGGGCGGTGAGCCCATAGCGCTCGTTGTCGGGAAAATTTGCCGAGCAGGCGTAAACCTGCTCCACCAGCGACATCGCCTGCTGCCAGACTATCAGGTCCTCGTGCGGCCGCTTTGCCGATTCCCTATTCACCATTCCCTATTCCCGACGCAGTCAGGCGATCACGAACATCGGTTCGTCGAACTCGACCGGTTGGCCATTCTCGATCAGGATCGCCTTGACCGTGCCGGAGACCTCGGCCTCGATCTGGTTGAACATCTTCATCGCCTCGATCACGCCCAGCGTCTCGCCGGCCTTGACCTGCTGGCCCACCTTGACGAACGGCGGGGTGCCGGGGGAGGCGGAGGCGTAGAAGGTGCCGACCATCGGCGCCTTCACCACCGTGCCGGCGGGCAGGCTGTCGGCGACCGGTGCCTCGGCGACCGGCGCGGCCGTTGCCGCGGGAGCCGCCGCTGCAACCGCTACCGGCGCCACCGGCGCGGCCACGGCGGCGACGGGCGCGGTGCCGTTGGGGACGCGCGAGAGGCGTACCACTTCCTCGCCTTCCTTGATCTCCAGCTCGGCGAGGTTGGATTCCTCCAGCAAGTCGATCAGTTTCTTGATTTTGCGCAAATCCATCGGATCAGCCCTTGAGTTTCAGTGAATGCCACCGCGGTGGCAGGGAAAAGTGGACGGCCGGGTCAGGCGGTCGTGGCGGGCTGCAGGCGATGGATGGCCGCCTCCAGCGCCAGGCGGTAGCTGTCGCCACCGAAGCCGCAGATCACGCCCACGGCCAGATCCGACAGGTACGAGTGGTGGCGGAACGGCTCGCGCGCATGCACGTTGGACAGGTGCACCTCGATGAACGGCACCGCCACCGCCGCCAGCGCGTCGCGCAGGGCGATGCTGGTATGGGTGAACGCGGCGGGGTTGAACAGGATCAGCGCCGTGCCATCGTCGCGCGCCTGCTGGATGCGGCCGACCAGTTCATGCTCGGCATTGGACTGGAACCAGACCAGTTCGTGGCCGGCCGCCTGCGCCTGCGCCGCCAGCCGGTTGTTGATGTCGACCAGGGTCAGGTGCCCGTAGATATGCGGCTCGCGCGAGCCCAGCAGGTTGAGATTGGGCCCATGGAGAACCAGGATCTTTGCCACACGCCACCTGACTGCTTGCGTCCGGACGCCCCGGAATGCGGCGCAGTGTGCGCGTCGGCATCAAACTTGTCCAGTTCGGCGCAGATCGGCGATGTTTGAAGAAGAAGTCCCGATCCCGGCAGTGCTGACGATACGCAATCGTACGTTCGGCCGCCTCAATCCGCCCGCGGCGCCAGCCATTGCTGCAGCCTGGCATCGTCCAGCGGGCCGGC
>Ga0206102_1000436_pt1 | contig 13378 bp, 11 predicted proteins | sample 1B1Ametagenome_FD_148645 | JGI IMG/M metagenome (GOLD analysis project Ga0206102, IMG submission 148645) | Enriched microbial communities from leaf-cutter ant dump, University of Wisconsin, Madison, United States - 1B1A | ecosystem: Environmental > Terrestrial > Nest > Insects nest > Nest dump... | reverse complement strand
GCCTGGACCGGCACTTCCGACTCGGCCTGGGTGAACAAGACCGGCACCGTGATGAAGCTCGAAGGACGAGTCGACATGCAGCGGCAGCCCTCGGCCACGAACGGGCCGGCACGGGTGTCGACATCGAACCTGACGATCGCCTCGACCAGCCCGGCAAGTGCGGTGGCCGCCGCGGGTGGCAAGACGCTGCAAACCGCAGCACCCATCGCCGTCACCGAGCCCGGAAAGACGATGCATGCCGTGGGCATGCACGCCGATCTGGGCCTGAAGACAGTCGAGATGCTGTCCCAAGTGCACACGATCCTGCTACCCTCTCGCCATGCCGCCACGCCCTGAATCCAGACTGCTTGTCCTTGCCTGCGCGCTGCTCGCGATCTCACCTGCATTCGCACTGCAAAGCGACCGCAACCAGCCGCTGGATATCGAAGCCAATCACCAGAAATCCGAACGCAGCCGCAGCGGAAAAACCGGTGATCCCGACGTGACGCGCCTGGACGGCAACGTCGTCATGACGCGCGGCACGATGCGCGCGAGCGCCGATCACGCGGTCATCTACAGCAACCCCGCCGGCGTGGCGGATGCCCACGGCAACGAAGGCGGTCCGATTCGTGCCGTTCTGACCGGCAAGCCAGCGCAGCTGCGGCAAGTGCAGGACATGGACTGCCGCCTGGTGGTTGCCGATGCCGACACGATCGACTACGACACGGTCACCGGGATCGCGTTGCTGACCGGCGACGTGCACGTCGTGCAGCAGGGCAAGGGCGATTTCCGCGGCGAGCGCATGCGCTACGACACCAATACCGGTGAAATGGAAGGCGGCGGCGATTCGGGCACGGGCCGCGTACACATGACGATTCAGCCCAAGAGCACGTCCGCTGCGACCACGAAGTCCGGGGACTGCGCCAAGGCTGCTTCCACGCACTGATGCTCGCCGCAACCGGTTTGCAGAAGAGCTACCGTGGTCGCGGCGTGGTCCGCGATTTCACGTTTCGCCTGCGCGAGGGCGAGGTCGTCGGTCTGCTCGGTCCGAACGGGGCGGGCAAGACGACGACGTTCTACATGGTCGTAGGTCTGGTTGGCGTCGACGCAGGGCGCATCACGCTCGACGACGAGGACATAACCCAACTGCCGATGCATGCCCGCGCACGGCTGGGCGTGGGCTATCTGCCGCAGGAACCTTCCGTGTTCCGGCGCCTGACCGTGGCGCAGAACGTGCTTGCGATCCTGGAATTGCGTGCGGATCTGGATGCCAAGGGTCGTCAGACCGAGCTCGAAAACCTGCTCGACGAACTGCAAATCGCGCACATCGCCGACAGCCGCGGCGTAAGCCTGTCGGGTGGCGAGCGGCGACGCGTGGAGATTACCCGCGCGCTGGCCGCACGGCCGCGCTTCCTGCTGCTGGACGAACCCTTCGCCGGCATCGATCCGATCTCGGTCGTGGAAATCCAGCGTATCGTCAAGCAGCTTCGCGCGCGCGGCATCGGCATCCTGATCACCGATCACAACGTGCGCGAGACGCTGGGCATTTGCGATCACGCCTACATCATGAGCGAAGGCACCGTCCTCGCACAGGGCGTACCGGCAGACGTGCTCGCCGACGAGCGCGTGCGCGAGGTGTATCTGGGCAGGGAATTCCGGATGTGAGGCGCGATCCGGGCGCAACAACCGGTCCAGTATAGCGCGATTGCAGGCATTGACGGACAGCCCCGCAACGGGGCTATCCTCAAGCCTCGGGACGGGAGAGCAAAACCGTCGGGAACCCCCAGTGAAGCCGGCTTTACAGCTCCGCATCCATCAGCAACTGGCGCTTACGCCACAGTTGCAGCAAGCCATTCGCCTGCTGCAGTTGTCGAGCGTGGAGCTGGAAGCCGAACTGCGCGAGGCGCTTGAATCCAACCCCCTGCTCGCAATGGACGATGCGGACGCCCACGATGGCGGCACCGAATCCGGCGCGGCGGACAACGTGCAGGAGTTCGACGAGGCGTCGGGAAACGACGTGACCGCCCCGGCCGCAAGCGAGGATCTCGATTATGCCGAGCCGATGGATTTCGAGTTCGATCGAAGCGAATACGCCGGTCCTCCCCCGGACGACGCCGACAACATGGAATCGCAGGATCAGGAACCGGAAGATCTGCGCGACTATCTGCTGTGGCAACTCAATCTGACCGCCTTGTCCACACGCGACCGCGCGATTGGCGTCACCGTGATCGAAGCCATCGACGACGACGGCTACCTGCGCGAAAGCGCCGAGACACTGCGGCAGAACCTGGCCGACCTGCACCGGGTCAACGTCGACGAGATCGAAGCGGTGCGTCATCGCATCCAGCGCTTCGACCCGATCGGCGTGGGCAGCCGATCCCTGAGCGAATGCCTGCGCGTGCAGCTCGATGCCTTCGACCAGGAAACTCCGGGTCTGGCCATCGCGCGCGCGCTCGTGTGCCAACACCTCGAAGCATTGGCGCGCAACGATCGCGCACGCCTGTGCAAACAGTTGCACGCAAATGCCGGAGAACTCGACGTCGCCATCGCCTTGATCCGTTCACTGGACCCCAAACCTGGTGCCCAGATCGGCGCCGGCAGCACCGAATACATCGCACCGGATGCCTATGCGTACAAGCACCAAGGCCGCTGGAGCGTCGGCTTGTCACCGAATTGCCAGCCCAAACTCGCCATCAACCAGCGCTACGCCGCGCTGATCGCCCGTGCGCGGCGCGATGACGCCGCTTATCTGCGTGGTCAGTTGCAGGAAGCGCGTTGGCTGATCAAGAGCCTTGAAACACGCGCCGACACCGTGCTCAAGGTCGCCGGCGCGATCGTGCGCGCGCAGAGCGCGTTCCTGGAATTCGGTCCCGAGGCGATGCGTCCGCTGGTGCTGCGCGAAATCGCCGAGGAAATCGGCATGCACGAATCCACCGTATCGCGCGTGACCACCCGCAAGTACCTGCACACGCCACGGGGCACGTTCGAATTCAAGTATTTTTTCTCATCCGGTGTCGCCACGGTAGATGGCGGAGCGGCTTCCGCCACCGCGATCCAGGCCATGATCCGCAAGCTCATTGACGAGGAGGCAGCGACCAGACCGCTGTCGGACCAGGCCCTGGCATTGGAACTGAACCGGCGCGGCATCGAAGTTGCTCGCCGCACCGTGGCGAAATATCGCGAGGCACTGAACATTTCCTCATCCAACGAACGCAGTCGACTGGGCTGAAGGAGGCGCGGAACCGGTCACCGAATCCAGGGTCTGATTCAATGTCCCGCTTGCACGGGATTTCGTCCCACCCGTTTCTGGAGGTTCTTATGCAGATCATCGTCAGCGGTCATCAGGTTGCCGTCACCCCCGCGCTGCGCGACTACGCCATCGGCAAACTCGATCGCATCGTCCGCCATTTCGACCATCTGCACGATGTCGCCGTTACACTCAGCGTCGAGAAGCTGCTGCAAAGAGCGGAAGCGACATTGCATTGCGCCAGCAACAAGACAATCCACGCCTTTGCCCAGGCCACCGACCTGTACGCGGCCATCGACGCGCTCGCCGACAAGCTTGATCGGCAAGTCAAGAAGCACAAGGAAAAGCTCAAGAGCCACGGTCGCGAAAGCGTGCGTGCCGCACGCATTGCGTGATGTTTCAAGCCCCTCTCCTGTTGCGGGAGAGGGGCAAGCAATCGCGGCAGGCACCGTCGGTGCCATCCCCATTCCCGCCGCACTTCGTATGGCGACATCTCCCTCAAAGGGGATGTTGGATACCATGCGCCGGGACACGCCCGAAGACGGAAAGTCTCAGGTCTTGACGCGATAACACGGAACGTATTTCGTTCCCGGCAACTTCATTCGCTGCTGCGCGACGAAGCTTGCCAGCAGCGCATCCAGCGCGCGCATGATGGCGGGGTCACCGTCGATTTCGAACGGCCCGTTTGCAGCAATCTCACGCAATCCGTCCTCCTTGACGTTGCCCGCGACGATACCCGAAAACGCCCGGCGCAGATCCGCTGCCAGCAAATGCTGTGGCTGCTCGCGATGCAGATTGAGCGAGGCCATGTTCGTGTGCGTGGGCCGGAATGGCTGCTGGAAGGCATGCTCGATGGTCAATGCCCAGTTGAAGAAGAACGCGTCCTTGTTGTCGAGCCGATACTGCCGCACCTTTTCCACCCCGCTCGCCAGTGCGCGTGCGGTTTCCGCCGGATCGCCCACGATGATACGGTAGTGCCGTGACACTTCCTCGCCCAGCGTCAACTTGAGAAAGGCGTCAATCTGCTCGAAATACGCGGCCGATTCGCGCGGCCCGGAAAACACCAGCGGGAACGGAATTCCGGCATTTGCCGGATGCAGCAGAATGCCCAGCAGGTACAGGATTTCCTCGGCCGTGCCGACGCCGCCCGGAAACACGATGATGCCGTGACCGGTGCGCACGAAGGCTTCGAGGCGCTTTTCAATATCCGGCATGATTACCAGGTGATTGACGATCGCGTTCGGCGATTCGGCGGCAATGATGCCCGGTTCGGTTATTCCGATGTAACGGCGTCCGCGCAGACGCTGCTTGGCGTGTGCGATCGTGGCGCCCTTCATCGGCCCCTTCATCGCGCCCGGACCGCAGCCGGTGCAGATGTCGAATCCGCGCAGGCCCAATTCGTAACCCACCTTCTTGGTGTAGTCGTATTCGACCCGCGAAATCGAATGCCCGCCCCAGCACACCGCCAGGTTGGGCTCGACGTTCGGCTTGAGCGCACGCGCGTTGCGCAGAATCTCGAACACCGCGTGCGTGATGCCGTGTGAATCGTCCAGTTGAAAACGCCCGGCCTCGATCTGGGTCGCGACATAGACGATGTCGCGCACGACGGCGAACAGCAATTCATGGATGCCGCGGATGATGTGTCCGTCCACGAACGCGCTGGCGGGCGCGTTCTTCAGCTCCAGCTTGATGCCGCGATCCTGCTGCAGAACCTGGATCTCGAAGTCCGGATAGTGCTGGAAAATGCCCATGGCCGTATCGTTCTCGCTGCCGGACGTGAGCACGGCCAGTGCGCATCGCCGCAAAAGCGCGTTGAGGCCACCCTGACTGGCATCGCGCAGGCGCGTGACTTCGTTGCGGGAAAGCACGTCCATGCCCGCGACCGGGGCAATGCGGGCGTTGACGGTGGGCAAACGGGTCGAATTCTCCGTGTTGTTCTTCATTGCGTTGGTGCTCCTGATTGGCTGTGGCGGGTTCGACCGCCACGATGATTTTCTCCGGGTTGACTGGTTAGCTTCCCGCGCACGCGGCTCGCGGTCAAGGGGCCGGAAAACAAAAAGGCCGGCGTCCTTGCGGACGCCGGCCATGCAAACGCTCCAGAACCCGCGATCAGAACTTGTAACGCAAGGTAAACAGGACCTGCCAGCGCGACACGACGCGCGACGGATTTCTGTAGCTGTCGTACACGTCCAGTTGCTGCGGCGGACGGCTCAGGTCATAGACGTACTGGCCGTTGGATACCGAGGCCGAGGACACCAGGTCACGACCACCGAAGAAGCCCGCATCTCTGACCTGCCCCCACTTCTTGTTGAGCATGTTCAGGAAATTGTAGATGTCCATGCGGAAGATGAACTTGTCGTCGCCGAAGAAGCCCGGCATTTCCTGCTGCAAACCCAGGTCGAGCTGGTTGATCCACGGCGAGTTCGATGCATTGCTGGACGCGATCTGCCCACGATGCTTTCTCAGGTACGGATCGTTGTCGATGAAGGCATTGAACGCATCGATCTGCGCCTGCGTGGCATTGCCGTAATTGACCAACGGGTCGTTCACCAGCGGAATGTAGGCAAGATCGTCACCGTTGATGCCATCGCCGTTCACGTCGTTGCCGTAGGTCCAGCTGTACGGCAAGCCGTTACGACCGTTGTAATACATCGAAACGGTGGTCTTGTTGTCGCCGAAGAACGCGTGCTCCCAGCTCAACGCGGCCTTGAACGAGAACGGGATGTTGAAGCGCGAATTCCCCGCATACAGATCGTTCGGGTTGATGCGCGCGCCATAGTTGAAGTTCGACCACGCCTGCGAGCTGGTGCCCGGATTGACATCGGTGGCATGGGTAAACGTGGCGCTGATGCTTCCACTCAGACCATTGTCCCACGGCTTGGTCAGGGCCAGGGTCAGCGAACTGCTCTGTCCTGCGCTGGTATTGGTCAACTCGGTCGACCGGTAGTAGATCTCCGGATACGAGCCGTTGTTGGTCCGGCCGGTATCGCTGTAGTAGTTCTCGCGCCCGTCCGGCAAGGTGCCGTTCGGCACGCCGATGTTCGGAGCGAGATATGCGATGGCGTCCTTGGCCCGGATGTACATGAACTCGGCGGACCCGACCACTCCCCACCACGGCAGTTCCGCGTCATATGCCACGTTGAACTTCCACGCCGTCGGCAACTTGAAGTCCGGATCGAGCGTGTCGATCTGGCAGTTGGCCGAAGCCGTGCAGATGCCGGATTGGACCGAACCCGGGCCAGCCTGGTTGTTCGGGTCCGGACTGAAGGGATACTGGCTCGGATCGCTGCTCCGGAACTGCTTGGAACCAACCACGCCGTTGTTGATGTACGGGTTCGACAGCCACACTGTCGGAGGCGTGCTCTGGAACAGGCCCACACCACCGCGCAACTGCATGCGACGCTCGGTATCGAACGTGTAGTTGAAGGCCACGCGCGGCTCGATGACCTTGTTCTTGCTGCCCAAGGTGGTGTCCGGGGCGTAACCGAAGCGCTGCTCCCAGTAACTGACACCCGTCGCCGGATCGATCGCAGCGGGTGGCGCACGATCGGCCTTCGGCACGTCCACGCGCACGCCGTAGATCAGCGAGAGATTGTCGGTGACCTGCCACGTATCCTGCAGGAACGGGCTGATCTGGGTGTATTTCCAGGTACCGGCGCTATCGGCCAGCGTGACACCGTCCGGAAGGATGTTCACGACATACGTGCCATAGTCGCCGGCGGCGATTTCGTCCGCAGGCGTGCCGTTGCCGTTCTTGTCGTAGAAGCCGTAGGAACCATGCAGCAACTGGCCGAAGATGTCGGCCGTCTTGTTGCTCATGTAGTCGAAACCACCCTTGATGACGTGATCGCCCAGATGCCAGGTGCCGGCAAGCGTGCCATTGAGGCGCTTGCTGGCAATCGCGTTCTCATGACGATAGCGGTCCTCGCCAGCGATGATCCAGTCGACACTTCCCGGGATGCTGCCGGCGTAGTTGGGGCAATTCGAGGCCACGTCGGTAAAGCAGGCGTACACCTCGGGCTGATCAACGGACGCACCGTTGGTGTTGTCGAACTTCTGGTAGCCGAGCTTGAACTCGGTGCTGAAGTTTTCGGTCCAGTCACTGAACAACTGCATGGAGTAGTTGTCGGTCTTGCTGGAGACGGTGTAGAAGTCGCTGGAAAGGATGACGCTGGTGGGCTTCACATACGAACTGTAAGGAGTCGGCTTGGTCTCCTCGGTACGCTGATAGGTGAAACTGGCGCGGTGGTTGTCGCTGATGTTCCAGTCCACCTTGGCAAGCGTGCGCTTGTCTTCCTGGGTCAGACCACCGCCACCGCCGCCATTGGTTCCCGGCTGGATGCCGATGGACGAAAACGCCTGCGTGACCTCATCCACCTGCGCCTGGCTCAGATCTCCACTGGAAACCGCATCGGTACCCACGCCTTGGATACCGTTGACCTTCTGATCCTCGTAGGCCAGGTAGAAGAACAACGTGTCCTTGATGATGGGTCCGCCCAAGGTGGCACCCCAGGTCTCGTCCTTGTTGAAGCCGGAGTAGTCGCCGCCGTAGCCATCGCCAACGAAGCTGCTGGCCCCGGTATACGCGCCATACAACGAACCGTGGAATTCGTTCGTGCCCGACTTGGTAACGGCGTTGATGTTCGCACCGACGGAATCGAACGCGGTATCGAAGTCGGTGGCCTTGATTTCGTAAGCCTCGATGGTGTCGGGCGAAATCGGCGAACTGCTGAAGCCGAGACCATTCGAATTCAGACCGAACGGGTCGGTCACCGACAGGCCGTCGACACTGATGTTGTTGTAGCGATTGTTCTGGCCGGCCAGCGAAATCGAGCCATCGTTCTGGTCGGTGACGGTGATGCGCGGATCGAGACGGGCAATGTCATCCAGCGAGCGGCTGCCGCTGACGGCGGTTTCCAGCGCACGGCCACTGACGTTCGTGCCCAACCCCTTGTTGTCCGAATTGAATGTGGCGTCAAGCGCATTCGCGGTAACGGTTACACCGGTCAGCTCCGTCGTGGCGGCAGCCGAGAGGTTGGCCGTGGCGATCTGTCCGAGTTCGAGATAGACGTTGTCCACTGCGAGCTCTTTGGTGATGCCGGCGCCGGTTGCCTCGACATGATAAGGGCCACCCACGCGCAAACCCTGTGAGATGTAGCGACCATTTGCGTCGGTCGTGGTCACCGAGGCAGTGCCAGAGGGCACATGCACGATGCGCACGGTCGCGCCGGCCACCGGATTTCCTGAGGCGTCCGTCACACGGCCTGAAAGGGCCGACGACGTGGTCTGCGCAAACGCGCTGGACATCGCCAACAGCGAAGCCAGCAACCACAACGCAAGTTGCATTCCAAATTTCTTACTCATCGTTCATTACCCCGTTCGATGCCAAAACTAAGCCGTCTTGCCCGGGCCATTACCAATGCCCCGCAGGCGCCTACCCATTGGGCGGATCTGGACCGGTTGCCCACCGGTGTCATTTTTCACGTCCGCTTAATCCGAGTTTAACAGGATCGCGCGCATTTGGAACCTGCCGTCCGGACATTTTTCACGCCGCTCTGGCCGAGGCTCCACTCCCTCGGTGCCGGCCCGGTTCCGCAATCGATTGCCGCAGCGGGAAACCCGGTCAATGCTTGCCGAGATAAATCACCACCCCGTCCAGGAACATCTGTACCGACAAGGCGACGAGCAGCATTCCCATCAGGCGCTCCAGCGCGGTCAGCACGTGCGAGCCGAGCCAGCGGAACAGCCATGTCGAAGACAGCAGGATCAGAGCTGTCGCCAGCCAGGCGCCAAACACCGCGATGCTCCAGTCCGCCGTGCGGCCGGGATGGGAATTGGTCAGCAGCAACAGGGCCGCCATCGCCGACGGGCCGGCCACGCCGGGAATGGCCAGTGGCACGATGAATGGTTCGCCGCCCGGATTGGCGCCGAAGATCCCGCCTTCGCGCGGCGGAAAGATCATCTTCACGCCGATCAGGAACAGCACGATGCCGCCGGCGATGCTGACCGATTCGGGGCGCAGTTGCAGTGCGGCCAGCACATAGCTGCCGCCAAGCAGAAAGGCGAACAGCGTCGCCAACGCAATCAGCAACTCGCGCACCATCACATGGCGCCGTCGCTCCGGCGCCACGCTCTTCAGCAAACCCAGGAACAGTGGAATGTTGCCGAGCGGATCGAGGATGAGAAACAGCAGAACGGCAGCAGAAAGCGTGCTCAGACTGTGTTCCATGACGAATTCCCGGATTTGGTCGACGTTTTATAGCACGACGCGATCAGCGCAAATCCAGCGTGTCGCCCACGCCCGCCGCATCCGCGCCGAGCAGGTAGACCACCGCATCGGCGGTGGCATCCGGCGACGGGACCTGCGCAGCATCCTCGCCGTAGTAGGCCTTGTGGCGCAGCGCAGTGCGCATCGGCTCCGGCAGCACCGCGTGCGCGCGCACATTCGTGGACTCCCACTCCTCGCGCAAGATCGAAACCAGCCCCGCCAGCGCGTGCTTGGTCACACCATAGCCACCCCAGTGCGCCTTGCCCACGCGCGCCAGGTCATCCAGCACGAATACGACACCGGCCTGTGGCGCCTCGCGCAGCAATGGCAGGCAGGCCTGGGTGAGCAGGAACGGCGCGGACACGTTGACTTGCATCGCGCGCAGCCAGTCGTCCGCCTCGATGTCGATGGCCGGTTGCAGACTTTCGAAATGCGCTGCGGCGTGGACGATTCCATCCAGACGGCCGTATTCGCGCTCCAGCGTCGCCGCCAGTTCGCCGTAGTCGCGCGGCGAGGCGCCCGCCAGATCCAGGGGGTACAACGCGGGTGGCGCGGCATGCAATGCCATGATCTCGTCGTGGATCTTTTCCAGGCGCGCGATGCGACGCCCCAGCAACACGACGCGCGCCCCGGCCCGCGCGCAGGCCAGCGCACTGGCATGCCCCAACCCGCCTGCGGCGCCGGCAACGAGCACGACGCGATCGCGCAGATACTCCGCGGGCGCCCGCCAGTTCGCCGGCAAGTGCGCGTACCCGGCCGTTGACATCGATCGATCAACCGGGTCGGGCATCCTTGACCATGCGTTCGAGTTCGCCGCTTTCGTACAACTCGAGCGTGATGTCGCAACCACCGATCAGCTCGCCGTTGATGAACAACTGCGGAAACGTCGGCCAATTCGAGAAATGCGGCAGGTTTGCGCGCACTTCGGGGTCCTCCAGCACGTTCACCGAGGAATACTCGGCGCCGACCGCCTTGAGCGCCTGCACGGTGCGGCTGGAAAAGCCGCACATCGGAAATTGCGGAGTGCCCTTCATGAACAGCACGATGGGGCTGGCCTGCACGGTCTGTTTGATGCGTTCGATGGTATCCATGGGATTCGGGGGATGTGCGCGGGACATCCGCGCGATGCCGCGCATTGTAGCAGTCCGGCGCGTATACTTGCCGTTTGCATCACATTGAGGAGAAGACAGCCATGGCCATCGAACTTCCTGCCCTGCCCTGGGCGCGCGACGCACTGGCGCCGCACATCTCGGCCGAAACCATCGACTATCACTACGGCAAGCACCATCAGGCGTATGTGACCAATCTCAACAACCAGATCAAGGACACCGACTTCGAGAACGCCGATCTGGAAACCATCGTCCGGAAAGCGCAGGGCGGCATGTTCAACAACGCCGCGCAGACCTGGAATCACACGTTCTACTGGAATTCGCTTTCACCGAAAGGCGGTGGCGAGCCTGCCGGCAAGCTTGCCGACGCGATCAAGAAGGCATTCGGCGGATTCACCGAATTCAAGGAGCAATTCGGCAAGCTCGCGGTCGGCACGTTCGGTTCCGGCTGGGCCTGGCTGGTACAACGCGCCGATGGCGGACTGGCCCTGGTCAGCACCAGCAATGCAGCCACGCCGATCACCGGCAGCGATACGCCGTTGCTGACCTGCGACGTATGGGAACACGCCTATTACATCGACTACCGCAACGCACGCGCGAAATACATCGAGGCGTTCTGGAACCTGGCGAACTGGGACTTCGCCACCAGCCGGATGAAGTAGCGGTCACACGGCAATCCGCATCGAATAATCAATTGCGCGGACATGCTTGGTCAGGGCGCCGACGGAAATGAAGTCGACGCCCGTCTCCGCCAGCGCGCGGACACGATCCAGACTGACGCTGCCGGAAGCCTCCAGCTTCACGCGCCCGGCCACAAGAGTGACCGCACGACGGATGTCGTCGAGCGCGAATTCATCGAGCATGACGCGGTCGGCACCAACCGCCAGCGCCTGCTCCAGCTCATCGAAGTCTTCCACTTCGACTTCGAGCAACAAATCCGGATGCCGCGCACGTGCCGAGCACACGGCTTCGGCAATCGATCCGGCGGCGGCGATGTGATTCTCCTTGATCAGGATCGCGTCGTGCAGACCGATGCGGTGATTGCCCGCGCCGCCACAGCGCACCGCGTATTTCTGCGCAAGACGCAATCCGGGCAGCGTCTTGCGCGTATCCAGGATCTGCGCGCGCGTGCCACGGACGGCTTCGGCATATCGTGCGGCGACGGTCGCCGTACCGGACAACGTTTGCAGGAAGTTCAAGGCGCTGCGTTCGGCACCGACGAGCGCGCGTGCGTTGCCGTGCATCTCGCAAACCACGGCATCGGCGGCAATCTCCGCGCCCTCGTCCGCGTGCCACTGGATCGTGAACGTCGGATCAAGTTCGCGGAAACAGGCATCGACCCAGGGGCCACCGCAAACCACGGCGGCCTCGCGCGCAAGTATCCGCGCGCGCGCGCGGGCGCGCGGCGGCAGCAGGTCGGCGGTAGCATCGCCGCTGCCGAAATCCTCCGCCAGCGCACGCCGCGCATCGGCAATCACTACCGCCGGATCCGGCGGTCGCAGGACATGCGTACCCGCCACCTCAGGCTTCCGATTCTTCCGGTTTGGCGTGCGCCGCCTTCAGGCGCTCGACGATCGCGTCCAGTGCCCGATCAAACAACGGCACCTCCTCCAGAATCGCGGCATCACCGCGCCGGATCTCGATCGCCAAGGCCTGGATGGTCTTGTCCGCGACCTTCAGACCCTTGCGGTTGACGAACAGGTATTTGGAACTGATCGGGCTGATCCACGACAGCTTCGCGCGCTCCTTGCTGGTGCCGTCGGCTGTGGTGAATTCGACCCAGGTGCCGACCTTCATCGCCTTGACCTGTGACAGACTCTCGTCTTCCTCACCCAACTCCGGCGGAGCCATCTCGGCTTCGGCACGCAGGACGATTTCCTCCTCGACCGGACTGTCGATGGTGGCCGCTGTGGCCGCCGCGGTGCCGACGATCTCGAAACCGCTGTCTGGTTCTTCCTGCGCTGCGGACACCTCTGCCGTGGCCGGCGATTCGCCATTGAGCAGGTTGGTGTAGAACGCGTTGAGCTCGTGCATCAACTGCTTGACGTCGTTTTCGTGGTAGGCGACGGTGGCCAGACCGTGACGCAGGGATTTCTCCAGCGCCGGCAGGATTCCCTTCAGGCGCATGCGCTCGGCATCGGATGCCTTCGGCTGCGCACTCCAGACGAATTCGTCGGCAAAGCGCAGAGCCTGACGCCATTCGTTCGATTCGGCGCCCTGGCGCAACAGCGTCAACACCAGGTAATTCGCCCACGGCCGGGTCAGCACCGTGCGCACGATCTCCGGCAACTCCTTGCCTTCGACGCGTTGCAAGATCTCGCTCGCCGACATGCGTCGCGCCGAATGCAGCTTTTCGCGACCGCGCGTGGCTTCGGCCACGCGCTGTTCGGCGAGGTCGGCACGTTTGCGGTTGGTATCGAGAAAGGCATCGAAGTCCGCCCGCGCCTTTTCGAAGATGCCCAGATCGTCGTCGAAGTCCTTGAGCAGCGCTTCGACGGTTTGCTTGACCTTGTCGAACAGGCGGTGATCCTTGTCGGATTCTTCCGACCAGCCCATGCAGGCCTCCGCCATCGTGTCGAGCAGTTGCCGTGCCGGATGCGATTTCTGCGCGAACAGGTGCTTGTCGAGGATCGCGGCCTTGAGAAAGGGAATCTGCAAGCGCCCGAGCAGAGCCTGCATCTGCGCCGGCAGATTGCGATCCTGCAGGATGTACTCGAACAGCATGCCCACCAGGTCGATCGTGTCCTCGTCCACACCCGCTACGTGGGCCTTTTC
>Ga0206102_1000434_pt1 | contig 13389 bp, 12 predicted proteins | sample 1B1Ametagenome_FD_148645 | JGI IMG/M metagenome (GOLD analysis project Ga0206102, IMG submission 148645) | Enriched microbial communities from leaf-cutter ant dump, University of Wisconsin, Madison, United States - 1B1A | ecosystem: Environmental > Terrestrial > Nest > Insects nest > Nest dump... | reverse complement strand
AATTGTATCATCATTTACACCAACGCTAATTGACGCTATCAAGCCATTTTCCTGCATATAACTAACAAACTCTACCTGATCCATATTAAAGCGATGCATGGTGTAAAACCAGCCCCGTCTGGCAAGGAATTCACAAGTATCAACATTTACTACCGATTTCATATTTGAAGGATAAACCGGCATAATAAACTTATGCTTGCCAAGAGTCACCGAAGTATCACACTCTTTGCGACTATTAACAATAGTATGACGCGGACGTAAATAAACATCCTGATAATTATATTCCCGAGCTACAATTGTTTTAAACATACATAATCCTTATAAACGCCATAAAATATAACCACGTGCCAAAATTTCAGCTTTTGGCAAGACTGATTTAACATCGAGTATAACTCCACCTGGCTTAACTTTTGCCAGTAATTCATCCAGACATAATGACCTAAATTCAGCATGGGCAACTGCCACAATCAACAAAGGGACTTGCGGCAGATCCGAAAATTCAGTAAACTGAACCCCATATTCATGCAAAGCATCTTCTTTATCTGCAACCGGATCATGAGTATAAACCTTTGCATTATAATCCTCAAGTTCACGGATAATATCAACTACTTTGGTGTTACGCACATCCGGGCAATCTTCCTTAAAGGTAAAACCAAGTACTGTTGCCTGTAAATTATCTAATGCTAATCCATTTTTTAATAATAGCTTAATCCCTTTTCTGGCAACGTAGCGTCCCATATTATCATTTATCCGGCGTCCTGCTAATATTACCTGAGGAATATAACCAATCTGTTCCGCACGATAAGTGAGATAATACGGATCAACACCAATACAATGTCCACCAACCAGGCCCGGACGAAAAGGCAGAAAATTCCATTTTGTACCTGCTGCCTGTAGTACTTCTTCTGTATCAATCTCCATCCGGTCAAAGATTACTGCCAATTCATTCATAAATGCAATATTCAAATCCCGTTGCGAATTTTCAATTACTTTGGCTGCTTCAGCAACTTTAATTGAACTGGCTTTATGCACTCCTGCGGTCACCACACTAGAGTATACCCCAGCAACAATATCTAAAGTTTTACTATCAGAACCTGAAACAATCTTATGAATATTGGTGAAACCACGCTCTTTATCCCCAGGGTTAATCCTTTCGGGCGAGTAACCAACGGTAAAATCTTCTCCGCAGCGTAGCCCAGATATATGTTCTAGTATGGGCACACAAATATCATCGGTGACACCGGGATATACAGTTGACTCATAGACAACAATATCACCTTTTTTAAGTGCTTTGGCTACAGTCTCTGAAGCTTTCTTTACCGGAGTAAGATCCGGCACGTGCGCCTCATCTACAGGAGTTGGGACTGCTACTATATGAAAGTCTGCTTTTTTTAAGTCATTAATATCACAAGTAAATAAAATATCTGCAAAAGCCAAATCATCACTAGTAGCTTCTTCTGTTCGGTCAATACCCTGCTTCAACTCCAAAATCCGCTGTGGATTAATATCAAATCCGATTACCTGCCGCTCTTTACCAAAAGCTACAGCAGCCGGCAACCCTACATATCCCAGTCCAATTAATGAAATTACCCGATCATGCATAATTTTCCATATTCCTAATTTATTATTTATTTCTTAACGCCAGATACTCTCTAAGCGCCGTTTGATAATCCGGCATTTTATAATATCTAGATAATTTAGAACTATCTAAAATAGTATATTGTGGCCTATTCGCTTTAAACTGATATTCCCTGTAACTAACTGGCTTAACCTTATTTTCATTCAGGCCACTTAAACGCAAAATTTCTCTGGTAAAATCAAACCAGCTACATGACGAACTACTAACACAGTTATATATACCATAATCATGGACATTATTTGCAATTAAACAATCAATAGCCCGTGCAACATCCAAGGTATGCGTTGGACAGCTAATCTGGTCATTAATTACCTGCCAGCTTTCTTTTTCCTGAGCCAGGCGCAGCATAGTATTAATAAAGTTGCCACCTTTACCCGCAGCACCAGCTATACCGAACAAAGAAGCCACCCGTAAAATAAAAAAATTATTGCAATAATTACGAACTGCAACTTCCCCGGCATACTTGGATAAGCCATAAACGTTAAGCGGATTAGCCACTTCTGATTCATTTATTAGATTAGGGCTAGTACCATCAAAGATATAGTCAGTTGAAATCTGGATAAGGCATATATTATTTTGCTGACAGAATTGTGCTAATTTAACAACAAATGCACTATTTATCTGGAAAGCCGGATCAGGATTATCTTCACAGCCATCAACGTTTGTTGTAGCAATACAATTAATAATATAATCATTATTAGCATATTTAGCCAAATCCTGGGTAACATTTAGTGAAGTAGCATCAAGCTCTGCCTGAGTAAGTCCGGTAACAGTATGATTACTGACTAACACCTTCATAAGGTCACTACCTAGTTGCCCATTACTTCCCAGAACCACAACTTTTGCCATTAATGCCGCTCCGTATAATTCTGCTTAACCCAATTCTGATATTCACCACTAACTACATGTGTTACCCATTCCTGATTATCAAGATACCACTGCACGGTTTTTCTTATTCCTGTATCAAAATTCTCCTCCGGTTGCCATCCTAATTCAGTATGGATTCTGGTAGGATCCATAGCATAGCGATAATCATGCCCAGCCCGATCGGTTACATAAGTAATCTGATCAATATATGAGGTCTTATCTGTCTTTGGCTTTAATTCATCAAGTATATGACAAACAGATTGAACCACTTCCAGGTTAGTCCGTTCATTGTGTCCACCAATACAATAGCTCTCTCCCAACTTACCTTTTTCATAAGCCAGAATTATTCCCTTAGCATGATCCTCTACATATAACCAGTCCCGCACATTATCACCCTTACCATAAATCGGTAAAGGTTTTCCCTGTAATGCATTATTAATTACCAGCGGAATCAGCTTCTCAGGAAAATGATACGGCCCATAATTATTAGTACAATTAGTTATCACAACAGGTAAGTTATAAGTATGGTACCATGCCCTTACCAATAAATCACTACTAGCTTTGGACGATGAATACGGGCTTCTTGGGTCATAAGGAGTAGTCTCGCTAAAATATCCCGTATTGCCAAGAGACCCAAATACCTCATCAGTAGAAATATGAACAAATTTAAATTGCGATTTATCACCTAATTCGTTCCAGTATTCCCGGGCACATTCCAGCAAATTATATGTTCCAACAATATTAGTCTGGATAAATTCACCAGGCCCGATAATTGAACGATCAACGTGACTTTCAGCAGCCAAATGCAAGATACCTGCTGGCTGAAACTGTTTAAATATCCGGCGAATATTTTCACTATCGCAAATATCAACCTGTTCAAAATGGTAGCGCGGATTACTGCTTACTTTCTTGAGAGACTCCAAATTACCGGCATAAGTTAGCTTGTCAATATTTACAACTATATAGTCACTATTATTAATCAATTCACGTACTACTGCTGAACCGATAAATCCGGCACCACCAGTTACCAATAAAGTTTTGGACATTAGTTATTCCCATATACAAAATTGATTTCAGCTACTTTTAATAGCGGCTGCTGTTCATCTTTAACCGACAATAGCAATTGCCCCACATCTGGCCATTTTATGCCGATTGCCGGATCATCAAATTTTATTCCCCGGTCATATTCTGGCGCATAGTCATTAGTAGTTTTATACAAAAATTGGGTATTATCTTCCAAAGTGACAAAACCATGGGCAAACCCGGGTGGAATCCAGAGCATCTGTTTATTATCCGCACTCAGTTCATAACCGACCCATTTCCCAAATGTAGGTGAATCTTTACGAATATCAACTGCTACATCAAAAACACTACCGGTCACACAACGCACCAATTTACCCTGCGCCTTAGGATTTAGCTGATAATGTAATCCACGTAAAACTCCTTTGGCAGACATTGAATGATTATCCTGTATAAAATCATAATCAATTCCATTCGCCACAAATAGAGATTTTTTATAAGACTCCAAAAAGAACCCCCTATCATCACCAAATACTTTGGGTTTAACCAAAATGACTTCAGGGATAACTGACTTAATAAATTCCATTACTTTAATATCCTGCGTAAATATTCTGCATAAGTACTCTTACCCATAGTAGCCAGACGGTTACCTAATTCTTCTTTATCCAGCCACCCTTTATGTAAGGCAATTTCTTCCAGACAGGCAATCTTGATACCCTGACGGTGTTCCACAGTCTGGATAAAGTTTGACGCCTCCAGTAAAGAATCATGCGTCCCGGTATCTAGCCAGGCAAAACCACGCTTCATAGTTATCACATTCAGTTTACCAGCTTCCAGATATAAACGATTCAGATCAGTGATCTCTAATTCCCCACGAGCTGATGGTTTTACCTGCTTTGCAAATTCAACTACTCTGCTATCATAGAAATATAGCCCTGTTACAGCAAAATCTGATTTTGGCTGTTGTGGCTTTTCTTCAATACTGATTACTTTTCTATCCTGATTGAACTCTACTACTCCATAACGCTCGGGATCCGCTACCTGATAAGCAAAAACAGTAGCACCATGATCATTCTGAGCAGATAATAGTAGCTGTGTCATCCCGCTACCATAAAATAAATTATCTCCCAGGATCAAACAAGCCGGGTTTCCATCAAGAAATTGCTCACCAATCAAAAAAGCCTGAGCTAACCCATCCGGACTTGGCTGGATGGCATAGGAAATCTCAACACCCCATTGGTTACCATTACCCAACAATTGCTCAAACCTGGCAATATCCTGTGGAGTTGAAATAATTAGAATCTCTCTGATTTCTGCTAACATCAGAATAGATAGTGGATAATAAATCATGGGTTTATCATAAACTGGCAATAACTGTTTTGACATTGCTAACGTTGCCGGATGTAATCGTGTTCCACTACCTCCAGCTAAAATAATCCCTTTATATTTGCTTGCCATCAAATGACCCTCTATTAATAAACCAGCGGTAGTGAAACTTTTTTGCCATCACGAGCTGACATATAAATGGCAATTAAGAGCTCCAGTGAACGTAATCCCTCACGCCCGTCAGTCAGCGGCTGTTCTTTGCCTTGCAAAGTCGCAATTACATTTTCATAATAAAGCGGATGTCCAAAACCATACACTGAAGTAGTTGCGTAACTAGCTTCAGTTACTGCATCATCTTCCGGACGTTTATCAGCAAATTCCCAGTGTTCAATTTTATTAACTGCTACACCACCAATACGAACAGTTCCGTTTTCACCAATAATTGTTAATGAGCCTTCATAATTCTTTGGATACGTCAACATTGATACATTCATGGTTGCCAAAGCACCACTACGGTATTTAATTGCTACAACACCACTATCTTCCGTTTCAATATTACGCGCTAAAGTTGCTGTATAGCTTTGCACAGACTCAACCGACCCAATCAGCCACTCCATTAAATCAACATAATGTGATGCCTGATTCATAAAAGCACCGCCATCGAACTCCCACGTGCCACGCCATGCGTCATGATCATAGTATTCTTGTGGACGGGTCCAGAATACATTACAAGCTACCGAATATATACGCCCAAACCGCCCTTCATCAACAGCTTGTTTGACCATCTGAATAGTAGCATTCCGCCGATTCTGCTTTACCACAAAAAGCCGTACACCTGCTTTATCACAAGCTTTTACCATCTCTATACCATCAGACATTCTGGTTGCCATCGGCTTTTCGGTAATAACATGATAACCCGCCTCAGCACAGGCTATTGTCTGAACAGGGTGTAATCCACTAGGAGTAGTTAATATCACAGCGTCAAACCCGCCTGCTGTCAGCATTTCATCCAGATCGTGATACGCTTTTGCATTATGCTCTTGCGCAGCTTGATTTGCCCGCTCAGCAAGAACATCACATACTGCAACCAATTCACAACTTTCCTGATGTTTAGCTATTGCCCCAAAATGGTTTGTGGCAATCCTTCCACAACCCACCAGGGCAAATCTAATTTTACGTCCAACCACAGGTTTATATTTTTGCAGCATGAATTAACCCTTCAATAATTTTACCTACATAATTATACTATAGCTGTATGCTTTATAAATAAAAAGCCGTATCTATATAATACGGCTTTAAAATTTTGAGAAATCAAATAATAAACTGTTTATCTTATTCCATAAAATTGAATTCTATCCAGTAATCAGCTGGTTACAATACATCATAACCATTGTTGGAAACACCCCAATAATAACAAGTAATGCACCATTAACAAGTAGAATAGTTCGGCTTAAAACACAAGTCTCAGCGGGAATAATCTCTTTTTCCGGTTCATCAAAATACATAACTTTCACAACCCGGATATAATAAAATGCACCAATCAAAGACATTACTACAGCAAATACAGCTGCTGGAATATAACCACTTTGAACTAATGCTGTCAAAATTTTAAACTTGGCATAAAAACCGACTAATGGAGGTATACCCGCCATTGAGAACATTACCAGTAATAGCAATCCTGCATAAACAGGATTAGTTTTACTTAGCCCCTTCAAATCATTTATATGTTCACATTCAAAGCCATCTCTAGACAACATGGTTAGTACCCCAAACCCTGCCAGAGCAGTTAAGGAATATGTTACAATATAGAATAAGGTTGCAGAAACCCCATCTACATTAACTGTCACTAAACCTAACGCTACAAAACCCATATGGGACACTGTTGAGTAACCCAAAAGTCGTTTAATATTAGTCTGGGCTATTGCAATAATATTTCCAAAAAATAACGATAATAATGCCAATAACAATAACATAATTGACCAGTATGGATTTAGTAATACCAAACCACCAATCAGGAAACGAATAATAAATACAACAGCAGCAATCTTGGTTAAGCTACCAATAACCGTAGTAACAGCAAGGGGCGATCCTTCATAAACATCTGGCACCCACATATGAAATGGAACCAACCCAAGCTTAAAGACAAGCCCTGCTACAATAAATACTAAACCAAAAACCAACAATGCCTGATTTACATCACCCTGGCTCAAAGTTGCTTTTAAAACATACTCCAGTTGTAAATAACCACCAGTACCGCCATAAATAAAGGAAATACCAAATAGTAATAAACCGGAAGCCAATGCTCCAAGAATAAAAAATTTCATTGCTGATTCAGTCGCTTTTACATCATCCCGATATAATGCAATAAGTCCGTAAAGCGCTAAAGACGATAATTCTAACCCAACATATAGAACTAGCATATTATCTGCAGAAATCATAACCATCATACCAAGTACTGCAAAAAGGAAAATAGCATAAAATTCGCCTTTTAACATCCGCTTATCACAAATGTAACGTTTCACATATAAAACAGTTACAAATGAAAATAAATAAGTGAACATTTTTGTACCGGTAGCAATACCGTCAAGAATAAACATGTTATTAAACGTTAATTGAGTAACACCCCGATCAATAACTTTTTGAATAATAAAACAACCCGCCAAAGTAAGCAAAGTCAAAATCAGATTAATTCCTTTTTTTGATTCACCAACAAAAGCATCTACCAGTAATATGAATACTATCATAAATGCCATAAATAACTCAGGCAATACTGGAATTAAATTAGGATAACTCAACATCATTCTCTACCTTGCTTAAATTTTGCTTAATGTAACTTGCGCCAAAAGCTGCTCAACACTGGCATGCATTTTAGCAACAAATATATTTGGACATACACCCATTACAATTACAGCAATTGCCAAAATCGCCAGAATCAAAAACTCTCGTTTATCAACATCCTGCATTTCTGCTACATGCGAATTAACTACATCACCAAAAACCACCCGTTTGTACATCCAAAGCGTATAACCGGCACCAAGAATCAATGTCAACCCAGCAAGAATGGCAGCTATAAAATTGGTATCCACTGCTCCCATAATCACCATAAATTCTCCAACGAATCCGGAAGTACCAGGTAATCCTGAATTAGCCATTGCAAATAACATGAAAAATGCTGCAAATACTGGCATTTTATTCACAACACCACCATAATCGGCAATATTACGGGAATGAACACGATCATACATTACACCAATACAGAAGAACATTGCAGCAGACACAAATCCATGAGAGATCATCTGTGTAATTGCACCTTCAACAGCCCATGTATTTAATGTACCATCAGCAAACAGGAAACACCCTAAAGTCACAAACCCCATATGGGAAATTGAAGAATAAGCAACCAGTTTCTTCATATCTTTCTGAACTATTGCTACTAAACCAATATAAACAATTGCTACTAAGGATAATACCACCATTAGCCATGCTAAATGACGCGAGGCATCAGGAACGATCGGCAAAATAAATCGCAAGAAACCATAGCCACCAATCTTCAATGTAATCGCAGCCAGAACCATTGAACCACCAGTTGGAGCTTCAGGGTGGGCATCGGGTAACCAGGTATGTAATGGCCACATTGGTACTTTTACTGCAAAAGACATGAAAAAAGCAATAAATAATAGAATTTGCGCGGATAAACTTAATGGTAATTTATAGTAGCTTAAAATTTCAAAATTATTATTACTCTTATAATATAGATAAATAAGAGCAACCAGCATTAATAATGAACCGATTAAAGTGTATAGAAAAAACTTGATTGCCGCATAAACTCTATTTGAGCTTCCCCACACCCCAATGATTAAATACATTGGAATAAGCATTGCCTCAAAGAAAACATAAAATAAGATTGCGTCCAGTGCGCAGAAAGAACCAGAAATAAACCCGGTCATCATCAGAAACATACTATTGTAAAGAGAAACTTTATGTTTAATGACTTTAAACCCGGCCAGAATTACAAGTATTGTAATAAAATTATTTAATACTACAAATGGCATTGAAATTCCATCAACACCAAGGTGGTAGTTAATATTTAAACTTCCAACCCATGGCCACATTTCCTGAAATTGCATTGCTGTTGAGGTTGAATCAAACCCTATAAATATCAGTAAGGAAAATAGAAAAGCAATAATTGACCCCAGCAAGGCAAAATAACGCGCCAGACAATCATTCTTGTTAATCAATAAAGTAATGAGCCCAAATACTATTGGTGTCCATATTGTTAAACTTAGCAAATAATTCATCATCATTACTTATCCTTAATGCAAGATTAAACCGGTACAGAAGGTTAACAAAATCAGGATACCCAGCACCATAAATGTTGCATAGCTATTAACATATCCAGTTTGCGCACGACGGAAGATTTTAGCAAATAAACCTACTACACGTGCTGAACCATTAACAATTAAACCATCAATCAATAAAATATCACCAATTGACCATAATACTTTACCAATTCCTCTACCTAATGGTGCCAATAAATTGATAAATAAATCATCCATGAAATACTTACGTTCCATGACATAAATCACCGGCTTAAAGACTGCTTTTACAGCAGAAACAAATGCAGGAGATTTATGAGCAATAAATGCAATTAAAATACCGGATAACGCAAGATAAACAGGCAAGCTATGCAAAGAATGTATCATCATCGCAACAGGAGACAACTCTCCTTTCTCTACCGCTTCATTTGCAAACTCTTTAAAGAAATCTGCATTAAAAATTACATTTTGATAGAATTCACCGGGAACAAATTTACTAAATGCTACCCAGCCAATAATTACAGAAGGAATTGCCAATAAAATTAACGGTAATGTAATTACCCATGGCGATTCATGTGGTTCAACCGGACCATGATGGCCATGATCATCATGTGAATGATGCTCGTCATGTACATGACGGAAACGTTCTTCTCCATGGAAGGTCATAAACAGTTGGCGGAAGCTATAGCAAGCAGTTACAACCACTGCCGCATAAACACAGAATACCACAAATGAACTACCAAATAACCCATGATGATGTGCATTCTCAGCGGCTTCAAGAATCAGGTCTTTTGAGAAAAAACCGGCAAACGGTGGAACTCCAGCTAGCGCCAGATTACCTATGATCGTAACCAGATAAGTAATCGGCATATATTTCCACAATCCACCCATTTTTCGCATATCCTGTTCATGATGCATACCAACAATCACTGAACCAGCAGCAAGGAATAGTAGCGCTTTAAAGAAAGCGTGCGTCATCAAGTGGAAAATTCCAACTGAATAAGCGCCACAACCAAGTGCCACTGCCATATATCCCAATTGGGATAATGTTGAATATGCTACAACACGCTTAATATCATTTTGAATTAACCCAAGTAACCCCAGGAATAATGCATTAATTGCACCAACAATAGCAATAAATGACAATGCCGTTTCAGACATATCATACATTGGTGATAAACGCGCAACCATAAAAATACCCGCAGTCACCATCGTAGCCGCATGGATCAACGCAGAAATTGGCGTTGGACCTTCCATTGAATCAGGAAGCCATACATGCAAGGGAAACTGTGCTGATTTACCCATTGCACCAATAAATAATAGCAAACAGACAACAGTAATTACACTCCAGCCAGTATTCAGGAACGTTTGCCCGGTAACCTCATTCAACTTAGCAAAAACTTCTGCGTAGTTAAGAGTACCAAAATAAGCTAATACTAATCCAATTCCTAATAAAAAGCCCAAATCACCAATGCGGTTAATTAAAAATGCTTTTAAATTGGCAAAAATTGCAGATTCACGCTTGAAGTAAAAACCAATTAGTAGATAAGAAACTAATCCAACACCTTCCCAACCAAAGAATAACTGGATAAAGTTATTAGACATTACCAGCATGATCATCATAAAAGTAAACAATGAAATATAACTAAAGAAGCGGGTATACCCATCTTCACCTGCCATATAACCGATAGTATAAACATGTACCATTAAAGATACAGACGTTACAACTGTCAACATTGTTGCAGTCAGGCTATCAATCAATACTCCAACTGAATAAGTCTGATTACCAACTGTCAACCAGGTATAAAGTGGACCATCATAATATAACCCATTCGACAACACCTGATTTAAAACCATAACAGAACATATCGTTGAAATCAGTACACCAAGAATACAAATAATCTGGCTTGGTTTTTTACCAAGCATACATCCGAAAAGGCCAACCAAAGCTGAAGCAACTAAGGGAGCCAGTATTATTGTAATATATAAATTCATACTTGTCATTTTGCTACCCTTAAAAATTAACCTTTAAGCTGATCCATATCGCGGACATTGATTGACCGTAAATTACGGAATAATATAATCAATATCGCCAGACCAATTGCTGATTCTGCTGCTGCTACTGTCAAAGTAAAAAATACAAAGATCTGACCCGCTACATTATGCAGAAAACTGGAAAAAGTAACAAAATTGAAGTTAACTGCCAAAAGCATTAATTCAATTGAAAGAAGAACAACAATGATATTTTTCCGGTTAAGAAAAATACCCATTACGGAAATGGCAAATAGTATAGCTGATAAAATCAGATAATGCATCATCCCTATCATTGCGCTTCTCCTTTATCTTTATTTTCAACTTCAGCATCCATTTTAACCAAAGTAAACCTGGTTTTACTATCAACGGCAACCTGTGCTGCAATATTCTGATATTTAGCCTGCTTATCAGTCTTACGCAATGTAAGTGCCACTGCAACCACTAAACCAAGCAATAAGATCATTGATGCCAACTCAACCGGATATGAATATTGTGTATATAATACCCATCCCAGTTTATTTGAATTACTTACGTTTGTTTCCGGGTCAGTATTAGCGACACTAGCTATCACAGGGTTCTTGATTAAAACCAGCAACATTTCCAATAACACCACTACCCCTAATATCAACGCCAGAGGTAGATTCTTCCAGAACCCTTTACGTAGTACTTCCAGATCAACATCAAGCATCATTACAACAAATAGAAACAATACCATTACAGCTCCAACATACACCAAAATCAATGTCAGGGCAAGAAACTCTACATTTAGCATCATCCATAAACATGCAGAGGTGACAAAAGCCAGGACAAGAAATAAAGCTGCATGAACAGGGTTTTTAGCTGTAATAACACGGAAACCGCTAAATAACAGTATCGCAGCAAAAATATAAAATAAAATATCAACTACATTCATCTTCTAACCTTTTCTAGCGATACTTATGATCTGCTTCTTTAGACTTAGCAATAACACTCTCGTATTTATCACCAATGGCCAATAGCATTTCTTTAGTATAATGTAAGTCACCACGATTTTCACCATAATATTCATGAATCGGTGTTTCAACAATAGCGTCTACAGGACAAGCCTCTTCACAAAAACCACAGTATATGCATTTAATTAGATCAATATCATAACGCGTAGTACGACGAGTACCATCATCACGCTCATGGATGTCAATTGTAATTGCCAATGCAGGACACACTGCTTCACACAGTTTGCATCCAATACAACGTTCTTCTCCATTCGGATAACGTCGCAAGGCATGTAACCCCCGAAAACGCGGTGATTGCGGAGTTTTTTCTTCCGGATAAAAGATAGTTGGCTTTGGCTTCAACATAACCCGCCAAGTAACCGCCATTCCTTTTAATAGCTCACCAAGAAAAAAAGTCTTTAAAAATTTTCTCATTCTTATTACTTCCAAATACTAAACGGTGAAACCATCCAAACCGCCACTACAAAAATCCAGACTAAGGTAATAGGTAAAAATACTTTCCAACCTAAACGCATAATCTGATCATAGCGGTAACGAGGGAATGTTGCACGGTACCAGATAAAACCAAATAACAATAACAATACCTTAATAACCAGCCATGCCATTGACTCATGCCCTAATACACCCCAATTTCTTGGAAATGGTGATAGCCAGCCACCTAAAAACATTATTGTTGTCAAAGTTGAAACCAGGAACATATTTGCATATTCAGCAAGCATAAATAAGGCAAATGGAGTACCTGAATACTCAACATGGAATCCTGCTACAATCTCAGACTCACCTTCACAAACATCAAATGGAGCCCGGTTAGTTTCAGCAACACCAGAAATAAGGTATACCAAAAACATTGGAAAAAGAGGAAGAAGGTTCCAGGATAAAATTGATCCTGCAAACTTACCATAAGCCTGACTATGAACTATATCAATAAAATTCAGACTTCCAGATACCATAATAACACCAAGCAGAGCAAATCCCATTGCCAATTCATAGGAAATCATTTGCGCTGTAGCACGTACACCACCTAAAAATGAATATTTTGAATTTCCTGCCCAACCAGCCAGAATAATTCCATATACACCTAAAGAGGAAACTGCTACAACGTAAAGCAAACCAGCGTTTACATTAGTAAAATACAGTTCCGGATTAAATGGAATAACAGCCCAGCAGGATAATGCACAAATTAATATAATAATTG
>Ga0206102_1000433_pt1 | contig 13407 bp, 12 predicted proteins | sample 1B1Ametagenome_FD_148645 | JGI IMG/M metagenome (GOLD analysis project Ga0206102, IMG submission 148645) | Enriched microbial communities from leaf-cutter ant dump, University of Wisconsin, Madison, United States - 1B1A | ecosystem: Environmental > Terrestrial > Nest > Insects nest > Nest dump... | reverse complement strand
GGATGACCGCGACGTCTACGATGCGGCGGCATGGGGCGAGGACATCCTGTGTTCACCGCCGGAACGGGCGGGCCTGAAAGCGATCACCGACCTGGGTCTGCACGACAGCTTCCGCCTGTTCGAAGCCGAGGGCGGACACTACAGCTGGTGGGATTACCGCCAGGCCGCGTTCCGCCGCAACCTGGGCCTGCGCATCGACCTGATCCTGATTGGCGAAGCGCTCAGATCCGCCGCTCGCGCCGCCACGATCGACCGCGAGCCACGGCGCTGGGAACGGCCCTCCGATCACACCCCGGTGGTGCTCGAACTGGACCTGGAGAAAGGCTCGTGAACCGGCCGCCGACGCACCATCATCCGTCGATCATCCCGCCCCGACGTACACTCTTTTCCGCGCCGCTCGCGGCAGCGGCGACGCGACCATGACACAGGTTTCGAGATGACTGCAAAAAGCGAATGGCCCAGCTCGCTGGACGACAGCGAACTGGATGAACTGGACCGCTATCTCCGCGCCCATACCAGCGAGGACGACCTTCTGCTCGACGGCGTGCACGGCCTGCTCAGCGCGCTGGCGGTCGGCCCCCTGCAGGTGCTGCCGGAGGAATGGCTGCCCGAAGTGCTGCACGAGCCCTTCGCCGACGAGAGCGAAGGCAACCGCGTGCTTGAACTGCTGGCCAAGCTCAACGACTCGATCCACGCCGAGCTCGACGTGGACGCCTACGAACCAATCCTGGGCGAAGTGGAGCTGGAAAGCGGCATGATGCTGTCCGCCGCGGGCTGGTGCGAGGGCTTCAGCCGTGGCATCGACCTGCGCGCCGGTCTGTGGGAAAGCCGCCTCAGCGAAGACCCGCAGTTGATGGAACTGCTCGGCCCGGTGATGGCGCTGGCGGTGGACGAAGGCGTGCTCAGCGCCGACGCCGAGTTCGAGAAGCTCAGCGACGAGGAATACGACAGTTGCCTGTCGCAAGTGGCGGCCGTGCTGGTGGCCGTCAACCAGTACTGGCAAGCCAGGCCGGCCACCGAAGCCGAGGTGGAAACCATGGTGCTGCAGCAACGCCCGGCGGAGCGCAATGAAGGGGGGGCGCCGCCGCGCCAGCGCAGCGGTCACTGGATCCATTGACCACGGGCCGGTTTGCGCCGTCGACCGGATCCTCCCTCGTGTGTCTGCGGTATGCGACGCTTTGCCGGAAATTGTGAGAACCACCGTCCAGGGTTTTCGTCCATCGCAAATGGCCCGGCGCCTTGTGGCGGACCGGGATCGGGCAAGGGGGAGCGATGCCTTACGAATACGGTTCGAGTGCGCAGGGCCTGGATTTTCCGAACCCGTTCCGGGTGGAGAACGTCTTCCGTTTCATCGCCGCAGGCATTCTGATCGGCTGCGGCGTGTACGCGATTTTCCTCGGCCGCAACAGCCTGGGCGCGCATCTGGACGGCTGGGCACTGACGCCGGTGATTGCCGGCGTGGCGATGCTGGCGGCAGGCATCAAGCACGCGGCGACGGGGTTGAGCCGGCTGCGATTCTATTTCGGCCGCGGCAAGCCGCTGGGACTGGCCGGTGAACTGGCCGACGACAAGGTCGGCGAGGGTACCGGCGCGGCGGCGCTGAAGGCCAGCATGCGCGGCGGCGCGATCTCGGTAGAGGAACCCACCGGCGCACTGAACGGCCTGCTCTACAGCATCGTGCGGGCGCTGATCTGGGCACCACAACGGATCCAGTGGGTGGCGCAGCGGCAATTCCAGACCGGGCTGACCCTGCTGATCGTTCTGTTGGGCCTGCTGGTCTCGATGATCGGTGCGGCCGACGCCAAGGATTCGGCGTGGCTCGGCCTGTTCTTCTTCGTCTACACCGGCGCACTGCTGCTGAAACCGCTGGAAGGCGGCGCGCAGGCGCACACCAGCATGGGCTCGCGCGGCCTGATCGTGCTGGTACTGGTGGCGATCCTGGCGCCGGTGCTGATCCACTACATTTCGCCCGCGCTGCCGGGGCTGGGCGGAGTCGACCTGAGCGGGCTGGCCTTGCTGCTGGCATGCGCGGTAGCCGCGGTGCTGGTGTTCTTCGTGGCGGTGCTGCGGCAGATGCTGGACCGGCCACAGACCACGATGGCCTGTGAGCTGGCCACGGTGTCGATGAACGCGCCACCGAACCAGTTGCTGGTTGAGCTGGACCGCGAGATGCAGCGCGGCTGGGTCGAGCAGATCCCGAACCGCCGCTACGCGCGGCGGCTGCCGCAGACTTCCGGCGCCTCCGGCGATTTCAGCGGCGAGCTGCTGGAGGAAACCCAGCCGATGCCGCGCGAGGACATGCGCGCGGTGAGCTTCGCCCACGCGCTGGCCGAGCCGCGTTACCGGTGGCTGACCGTGCTGAGCGCGCTGGGTTCGGCGTACACCCTGGTCGGCGCGATCGTGCTGTTGCTGTTCATCGGCAAGATCGACGCGCACCAGATCGAGCCGTCGATCTGGAAATACCTGTGCCTGGCCGGCGGCATGTTCTCACTGGCACTGTTCTGCCTGCGCGCCGGACACATCCTGTGGGCACGATTCGATTTCGTCTCGCGGCTGAACTGGGTCGAGATCGACGGCACTTTCCAACGTTCCAGCACGGCGATCGGCGCGCAGTTCACCGACCGCGTGCGCACCGAGAAGGAAATCATCAGCGTCAACGACATGACCTTGCGCGTGTGGGTGGCCGAGGTGGACTCGGTCACCTTCGGCAGCGATTCCGAACGGCGCATCGTGGGTCTGCGCGGCCGCCCCGACCTGGCCGGGGCCCTGCGCGCGCAACTGGAAGGCTTCGCCACCGACCAAAGCAGCATCGACATGCCCGGCTCGCGCCGCGACGTGGAAAAGATCGCCGCCATGGGTGCGTTGAACCAGCTCGGCGGCAGCAGCGCCATACCGCCGGCCGAAGCGGGCCGCGCGTTGGGTGATTCGCCGGCAGCCAGCACCTTGAGGGCCGGCATGACATCGCCCGAGTGCCCCAACTGCCACCACCGCACGGCCCGTGGTGCCAGGTTCTGCGCACAGTGCGGCACGGCATTGCCGGCGTAACGCACAGGAAACGATCCGTTCGCATTCCGGTGCTTGGATAAACATCGGAATGCGGCCATCTTGGCGGCCAGTCATCCACGATCCGGAGCACGCCATGAGCGACCGCCACATCACCCGCCGCATCCGCGGCATGGATACCGCCGACGGCGCCGGCGTGAAGCTGAAGCGCATCATCGGCCAGCCCGGGCTGGACATGCTCGACCCGTTCCTGCTGCTGGACGAATTCCGTTCCGACAGCGCCGACGATTACATCGCCGGCTTTCCCGAGCATCCGCATCGCGGCTTCGAGACCGTCACCTACATGCTGGCCGGACACATGCGGCACGGTGACAACCACGGCAATCGCGGCGACCTCACGCCCGGCAGCGTGCAGTGGATGACCGCCGGCCGCGGCATCCTGCATTCGGAAATGCCGCAGCAGGAAGACGGCCTGATGTGGGGCTTCCAGCTGTGGGTGAACCTGCCGGCAGCCGACAAGATGACCGCGCCGCGCTACCAGGACATCGGCCCCGAGCGGATCCCCGTGGTGCACCCGGCCGACGGCGTCGAAGTGAAGCTGATCGCAGGCGAACTGGCCGGCGCCACCGGCCCGGTCGAGGGCATCGTCACCGCGCCGGTCTACCTCGACATCGGCCTGCAACCCGGCGCACGGCTGACACTGGACCTGCCCGTCGGTCATCACGGCTTCGCCTACGTGTTCGAAGGCGAAGCGGCCATCGTGGGCGACCAGTCACTGCGGCGCAGCGAGCTGGGCGTGCTGTCCGACGGTGAAAGCCTGCAACTGGCCGGCGGCGACCAGCCATCGCGCCTGCTGGTAGTGGCGGGCAAGCCGCTGAACGAAAGCATCGCCCGCTACGGACCGTTCGTGATGAACACGCCCGAGCAGATCCACGAGGCCATCGCCGACTTCCGCGCCGGCAAGTTCTGACCGGCCAGCGACCACGCCCGCGGAAATTTCCCCGCGAGCCCCTGCTCACTTCAGCAAGGGCGACTTCCGCCGCCACACCTTTCCAGGGTTCGGAAACGAGGGCATCGCGGCGGAAGTCGCGCGCCATACAAGGTGCTCCGGTGTTGGCGGACGCCGGTGCGTGATGCGCGGAAGCGTTCGACCCGGCTTCCCGCCCGTCATGCCTGCGAAAGCGAAATCGGACCTTCTCCAACGGCCCCCGGACAAACGGCCGGCAGCGCCATTCTCAGGGGCGTTCACGAAGTCGCCCAGCGTATTGGCACCCTCCAGCCGGACCCGACAGCGGGCCTCGACATCGGGGCCGTCGGCGATGCTTGCATCGTACCGGCTCGGCCAGCTGACCATCTGCACCTCGCGCATGCCGACCCGAAAGCGCAGCGTGACGGTCGGACCACTTTCGCCACCACTGCGATACGTGCTGGTGAGTACGGCCTCATGCCGCCGCCACAGACCGGCCAGAGCCGGCGACTGCATCAACAGCACGGTTGCCAGCGCGGGTTGCAGAAAGCTGGCGTGCGCGCTGTCCGGGCATCGGCGGCGAGGGCCAAGCGTTCCGCATCAATGGCGCCCTCCAGAAATGCCGCCTGGATCGGCACCGGCGAAGCCTTCGGCAAGGGTGATCGATCCACTATTTCCTCAATGCGGGCCCGCACTTTTCCCACCACGGCGCCGCGCATGGATTCAACGCCGGGATCGAGGTGAAGTTCCGATGCGCGTCAAGGCACCGGCACGGCGGCGCCCGCCAAGATGCAGTTGTCGTCGCGACAGCGCACTTGCTAAAGTACGGAAAACGCTTCAGGGAAAGTTCATATTCCATTCGATTCAAAAATTCCAGGGCAGCAGTCGCATTCCCGCGACCAGGCTGCCACGGGAGGTCTTTGCCCGAAAACACCACACACAGGCGGATGAACCGGGGACGCGGCCAAGCCACGATACCTCAGAAAACTTTTTCCCGATTCTCCTCAAGTGCCCGGCCTTGCCGCCGACACGCGAGATGATAGGGGCCGACCACGAGCACAGGGGAAATCCATGGCAGATGCAATCGAGGGGTTCCGCGGCACCATCATCAAGGTCCCGGGCAACGAACCGGGCCTGATCCTCGCCAACGGCAAGCAATGGCCGTTCGGCATGGAAGGCGTATGGGTCTCGCCGGTGGCACCGGCCGCCAACCAGACGGTGGAGGTCACCCTCGACGCGGAAGGCCATGTCGCCCGCGTCAGCGTGGTCGACGCACAGCAAGTGGCGCGCGAGAAGTTCAACCAGTTTGCCGGCGTGGCCGGCGAGCACGGCCAGCAGGTCGCCGCCGTGGCCAAGGCGAATTTCGCCGTCGTCGCGGCTCGCATGGGTTACCCGCTGCTGATCGCTGCCGTGGTGCTCTGGGTCGCCTGGTTCTTCATGACCAGCCTGCAGATCAACATGGGCAGCTACAGCCTCCACAGTTTCAGCTTCTACGAGTTGTGCGGACTGTCGCTGAACAGCCAGGGTGTAGACAGCCATACCGGCTTCTGGAGCCTGCTGGGCGTCCTGTGCATCGTGGCCCCGTGGGCCGCACCGTGGTTGCGTCAGCGCTGGGCTTCGCTATTGAATCTCGCGCCGCTCGTGTTCGTGGTGCTCACCTGGGCCCGGTACAAGTGGGCGATCCACAGCATGATCAATGAAGCTGTCGAACAGGCGAAAGGCTTCGCCGGCATGCTGGGCAGCTCCGGCAACGGCGGTTTCGAAAAGCTGGTGAAAAACATAGCGGAGCAGACCGCGGAAAACATCGCCAAAGCCGTCTCTACCGGCTTTGGCCTGTGGCTGGTCGTGCTGTCCGCACTGGTACTCGCCGTGTTCGGCTACCTCGGCTACCGCAGCCAGTCCGCCGCATCAAGCCACGCCGGCTGATCCGGCCGCACACACCCATCGTTCCTGTCCGATCGCCTGAAAGGGAGTTGTAGCCATGTCCGTAAAAACCCCGCATCTGACGCTGGCCTTGGCCGCCGCGCTGAGTCTCGCCGCGTGCTCAGGTCAAAAGGATCAATCCGCCCCAGCCGCGACCGCCGACAAGGCCAGCGTCAGCGACGCGCTGTCGCCGGCAGCCATCCAGAAAGCCGCCGAAGCGGCCAAGGCCGCCACCTTGCCGCAACCGGACGCCAACACGCCGGATGCCAGCTACGTCAAGATCACCAGCGGCAACCAGTTGATGTTCCTGTACGCCGCCTACTCCGGCCTGCCGCCGGATTTCGCGAGCATGGCCAATGCCTATTCCAGGGAATACCGAGGCACCAACGACAGCTTCCGCAAGCACGACTTGCTGGTGGCGATCCAGCCCAAGCTGGAAGCGGAAATCGCCAATGCCAAAGCGCACCCCTACGTGATATGGGATACCGACTCCCCAAACCTCAACCACTACGACTTCGATCGCAAGGGCTTTGTCTCGGACAGCGGTTATCTCGATGAAGGAGGCTACGGTTATTTCTACGACAATTCCGACTACAAGCTGGGCTTCTCCAACGGCAGCGACTTCAAGTTCCTGTCGGTCACCGACGACACCCTCGCGCGTCGGGTCGAATCGCTGGTGGGCAAGTACAACAGCATGAGCCTCAGAATCTTCGGTTTCGTCCAAACCACGGACGGCAGCAACACCAACCTTGTCAAGGCACTGATAACCAAGGTGCAGGTGCTGGACAACAAGGGCAATCTTCTGTTTGAGAAGAAGGCCGGAGACAAGTAAGCCTGCCGTTTCCACACCAGGCAAAACACGACCGGTACATCCTGATCTGATCCGCGCGACCGCAGGCGCCGAACTGCGTCGCGCATTCAATGAACCCCGTCCAAAGGAGACTCATCATGGACTACAAGCGCAATCTGAAATACTTCAAACCGAAACCGCCATTGGGCTTTCCGATAGGTCTAATTGTCCTCGGCGTCCTTACGCTCAAATTCATGATCGGCATTATCCTGATCGCAGCCGGCGTCATCTGGCTTGTCACGTCGAAAAAGGGAATGCCAACCGAGGCCGAGCTGGATACCGAGGCAGCCAAACTGTGCGAAGGTATCGAAAGCTACGCGCTGAAAAAAATGTCGCTTGAGAAAGAAGAGCTTGTTGCGCCCACTGTCATGTTTTGGGGCTACGACCTTGGCAGACCTGTACTCACTGACCCCATCGTGGGAAAAGAGCGCCTCCAGGATAAAAAGGGGACCGACAACAAGTGGCGCTCGCCGCATGTCGTCGTCAACGTCATCCTCTTCACGGAGAACGAAATCCACAGCATGCGTAGATACATATCCCTGGTCTCGGACGCAAAAATCGACAAGAAGGATGAATTCGCTTACAAGCATGTTGCGGGCATATCCTCCGATACAGAGCAATTTGAATACACCGACGAGAGGACAGGCAGGAAGGAAAACCGCCAACGCAACATTGTCATCCTTCGCAGCGGTGGTGAGCGCTTCCCCTTCAATGCGATAGATATCGAGACTGCCGAGAATGCGGAGAAGGCACTGAAAACCATGTGGCGTCAGAAGAATGTCTGACGGCTCGCCATAGCAAATATCGAGTGGCTCAGATCTGCACGGCCGGAGCGCTAAATGGAACTCTACAGTGTCATCAAGAACGATGGTCCCGGCGGGCTTCTATTCTGGAAGTTCGTCGGCGAGGATTTCCGTACGGGGTCGCAACTCATCGTTGCAGAAAACGAGGAAGCATTGTTCGTGAAAGACGGCGTGATCGTCGAATCTTTCTCTGGCGGAAGATTCGACCTTCATACCAACAACTATCCGTTCATCGACAAGCTTCGCTCAGCGTTTTCCGGCGGCGTGAGCGCGTTCAATTGCAAGGTCTATTTCGTCAACAAGGCAGACGTCATTGAATTGTATTGGGGAACAGACTCCCCGATACAAATGCGCGACCCCGTCTATCAAATCATGACGCAGGTGCGAGGGCGAGGCTCCTACACGATTCGGGCAGTCGACAGCAAGAAATTCGTGCTGAAGTTTGTGGCCAATAACTCCCAGGCCGTTTCACGGGAGGTCATCGCCACACAGTTCCGCACGATGTTCAATCAGAAGATAAAGTCGGCCATCACACGCGGCATACGAGAAGGCGAGCGGGAAATACTTGGTGTTTGCGAGCGACTGGATGAGTTCGCGGAACTGCTCAAGCCCATGATATCGCCAGTGTTCGACGAATACGGATTGGAAATCGTCAATTTCTATGTCGGCGCGCTGGATATCCCTCAGGACGATCCCGGCCGGGAAAAGCTCGAAACCGCCTTCGGCAACAAGGCCGAGATTGGCGTCCTCGGTCAGGATTGGACACGAGTTCAGGGGCGCGACGTACTGATGGCGACTGCGACCAATCCCGGTTCGGCCGGTGACATTGCGGGCATGGGAGTTGGACTGGGCGTGGGCATGGCCGCGGGTGGCGTCGCCAGCGGGATGACAGCCGCCGTTTTTGCGCCCATCAAGCCGCAGCAGCCCGCGCCTGCTGATGGCGCGAAGGAAGTGGAATGTCCGGCCTGCCACAAAAGGTCGCCGGCCGGATCGAAGTACTGCAGCGAGTGTGGAACGAAAATAACCGTGAGGAAGGCTTTCTGCACCAACTGTGGCGAGGAACTTCAAGGTGGCGCGAAGTTCTGCGGTGAATGCGGCGCGAAGCAGGGGAGCGCCGCATGAAGACGAAAATTCTGAACATCGCCATCCCGTTGGTGTTCCTCGCAGTATTCAACGCCTGCTGGTTCATCCTGATCGACGCCCAATCCACGACACGCTGGATTTGTTATGCCGCAATACACTTTTCGTACTTTCTGCTATGGATTGCGACACGCTCCATACCCGAAGCAAGGAGTGGTGTCGTACACGGCTATCCGAAGATCGGGATTGCATGCGGCTACTTTTTCATAGTGTTGATCCTTGGCATTGTGGCCGCCACCATCAACCCGGATAAACAAGCATGGTTGCTGGTATCTTTCTTGGTGATCACCGGCATTTATCTGCTCACGTACACACTGCTGATGTTGGCCGAGGGACATTCCATTGGCAGCGATCGGCGCGACGCGCGCGACCTGTACTTCATACGCAATTGCTCGGAACAATTGCAGGAGATCATGCAAAAAACTCCGGATGCGGACCAGAAAAAAAAGGTGGAGAAGGTTTACGACGCGATTCGCAATGCACAGGTGACCAGTATCGCAGAGGCTCTTGCTGTCGAATCGCGGATCGAGTCCAAAATTGCGGAAATTCAGGTCAACGCCGACAATCACGACAAACAGACGGCCGCAATAAGCGACGCGCTCGCGCTCATCCGGCAGCGCGATTCGCTGATCCGCATATCCCGCTAAACAGGAGACCTACCAGGTCATGGTTGTCAAGGTTATTGATTTGCGTTGCTCCGGTTGCGGCAGTGCGCTCGCGACATCGGAGCATTCCTGCAAATTCTGTGGAAACGCCGTTGTAGTGTCGAGCTTCAACAGCGTTTATGCCGCAACCGCGCAGGACGCAGTGAAGTGGGCTCGTCTGCTTGACAAGGACCTCTCGGAAAGCGAGAACGATGAAACAAGGGGGCAGATAACCGCAACACAAGCATTCTGTTACCTGAAGCTGCATCGCTATGACGAGGCGCTTGCCAAATTCAGAGCGGCAATTGAGGAGAATTTTGACAACCCTGAGCCATATTTTTACGCCGCGGTTTGCCTTCTGCGTGGCAGAAAGGCATTTCTGGCGTCCCTGGCTGACATCAAGTTGGCGATCGATTATATCGCTTCGGCGCAGTTGATCGAAAACCGCGGTGTTTTCAATTATCTTCTTGCATATATCAAGCTGGACTTTCATTCACGTCGCTGTTTGCGAGTTTCCCCGGACTGGCGAGATGAGCTTGCAACGTCCCATTCCGCCGCGCCACCTGTATCTCCAGCCGATGCGGAAATGCTTTTCACGACACTCGGGGTTGAACCACCGGTTGAATTGATGTTTTAAGGTGGCGTACAACTTCCCTTTTCGGGTTCAACAATTGAGGGTTAAAGCCTCCAAAGGCCATAGGTGAACGACAAGGAGGCCTGAAGATCGTCCGCCGCCTCGTGGGCTACCTTCTACCCGCCACTATTTTCTTCTTCCTGCACCCGTGCCTCTCCAAGGGCGGTCGCGACTATCTGGGGTCGGAAAATGTATCCGCTGTATTAAAAATAGCTACTTTTCTCGGGTTTTTCATATTTGCATACTTGATGGGAATCGTGATCTTTGCGCAGCAAAACAAAAGGAAGGCGGCACTTTGGTTGCTGATCCTTTTGCTGCTGGTTTCGACCGCAGCCACCGTTGCCTCGAGATTTTTTTTGTGATGGCATATTTCCGACTCGATCGCAAACCATATGGCCACATTGATGCATCCGTGGTCATTGGCTGCGCTGATAATGGTACTGCAACACTCGGATAACTCTTCACTCGCAGGCACGCTATTGCGCTCCATAAGCTGCTTTGAAGCCACGCTTGGATACGCCTTCTGTTTGTACCTCGCGCTTGACGAGAGCGAGAGGATCAAGAGGTCATGTTTGAAAATACTTCTTCGGGTTATAGCGATCGCCATGGCCATACAAACAATCAAGAACACCTGGATGTTTATCGCAGGGGGAATCCTTCTCCTCATGGCTCTTATCGCTTTCGGCATGGGTGGTGGACTCGGCATGGTCCGTCGAACTCGCTGGTGACGATGTGGACCCTCCTCCCGTTTTGGCCATCCCGAAGCAAATTGCGAGCATTGATGATGACGACAACCTGGTCGAGACACATGGCGAAATCGGCGCGGCTTGGCGCGCGGCTTCTGGCGCTGGCACTTGCCCTGTTTACGCTCACCGGTTGCATCGTGCAGAACACGAAAGCCGGCCTGGTCACCAAGCTCGACGAGACCGCGCTTTTTTCCACCACCCTGCAAAACTTCAAATGGCAGAACGGCACCGCCACGCTGCGACGTACGCAGAGCGGCTATGCGCAGGTGAAGATGACTGGCTGGGGGCCTGTGCTGACGCTGAGCCGCGGGTTGGTCGATCCGCGGATCGAGCGGATCGATGTGGTTTCGGGGCATCCGGTGTTGATGGTGAGCGCGCAAGGTGGCGCCGGTTGCCCGCGCACAACGTGGCTGGTCTTTCGCAAGGGTGATGGGGCTTCCGCTGTGAAACTGCATGACGCCTGCAGCGTCCCGCAAGTGAGCATGCGTGATGGCGTGATGTGGGGCAGCAATGATCACGGGCGCGATCAATGGAAAACCGATGGGCTTGATCTTTGGCGAGTGCGTCCGCCCAAGCCGGTGGTGTCCACGCCCGCACCACGTAGCCGCCCGGGGTCTACCCGCCAAGTGGCCGCAAAGCGTGCGCCGGCCAGCCGCAGGGGTTCCAATGCATCGTTGACGGCACCGCCGCCGAGACCTCCGAGCGAGCGTCTTTCGCATCTTGAAAAGGTCGGTGTGGCCGGCACGGTCGAACTGGAGCGCAGTCCCGAAGTTGGCCAGCCGGTGCATGTGGACATTACCGGTGGTTGAGTTGACGCTGGATCGACCGACGGGATGGCGGCGCTGGTTCAAGACGGGTTCGCGGCCGGGCTGGCTATGGCTGGTGGCGCCGGTGACGGTGGCGTACTTGCTGCTGGAGTTTTCGTTCAGTGCACGGCTGCTGGACGTGATCGGCGGCACGCCGACCGACGAGCAGGTCAAGGCGATCGAGCACTGGGGCCGGCTGCTGTCGGGTTTCGCGCTGGCGCTGGTGTTGTGGCCTTCGCTGCTGAGCGTCGCTGCCCGGCACGGGTGGAGCCTCCGCCTGAAGGCCGTGCTGCTGGCCGTGGTCACCACGGTGGCGATGGTGGCGGTGTTCCAGGCCGAAGGCTGGCTGGATCGTTACCTGGTGGATCGCTCGTCGGCGGAACAGCGGCAGGTGGCGATGAATGTGGGGTTGCTGCAACGCGGTCTGGCCGAGCGCATGGTGGTGCTGCATCAGTTCGACGTGGATCCGACGATTTTCGAGACGCCCGAAGGCAAGGCGTTCCTGGGCCTGTTTCCGCTGCTGGCGTTCTCGCAGGACGACATCAACCAGCGCCTGCTGCCGCAGCGCCCCGCGATCGTACGTGCGGTGATCGAGCATCGCGGCGGCTATGCCGCCGACTACTACAACCGCTTCCAGGCCAGCCTGCGCGCGCTGCAGAATGACTACAACGCGCATTACGTGTCGGGCTACAACCGCTACGTGGATGCGATCAACGGCATTGCCGGGCGCCAGGACAAGGCCTGGGCTGATTACGTGGACAGACTGAGGCGGCACCGCTGGGTGGGTCAGCGGATCGCGGTGCCGCGGGCTTATTGGTCAAGGGTTCGCAACGACGTGCGTCGGGGCGGCGTGCCCGTATCCTCCGACTGGGCGCCGGACGACCGCGCCGGATTTTATCGAGCTGTCGATGAGCGGGTGCGCCGCGAGGCCAACAGCCAGTTCCGCCACGGCGTGAAAGCAGCCTTTCCCGGCGTCGGCGATATCGCGCCGGGCACCCGCTTCGAAGCCATTGCGGCCCGCGACGGCGTACAGAAGAGCTGGGCGAAGAAGCTGGGCTACCCCGCATCAACGGCGACCCACTCGTACCGTTTGCCAACCAGCCTGCCCGCGGACACCAACGCGGCCCTGGCGCAGTACCGCAACCAGGTCTACGAGCCGGTGATGGCGTTATTGGTGGAGCAAACCTTGGAGCCGTACAACACGCAACTGGCCGAACTGGCCGATGGCCAGCCGCAGGCCGAGCTGGGCCGCGGCGCCTACCGTCGGATGATCGTGCCGCCATTGGCGCTGGGCTTCTCGATGCTCGGCGCGCTGGTGCATGTATTCAAGAGCCTGTTCTACCTGGTGCAACTGGCCAGCGGCGTGGCGTTTCGCCGTAACTCGGTGAAATTCGCGAGCGTGATCGCGCTGTCGCTGCTGCTGTTTTCGCTGGCGCCGTATGTCGTGTCCAGCGAAGTCGCCGCGCAGCCGCTATACCAGACCTTGCTGGACAAGGTGCGACAGCTTGGCGGTCACGGCGAGCCCACGCCGGGTGGGCGCCTGCTGGCCTTCGGCATGGATGGCGCCGTGCATGTGGAAAAGATCGGCTACGGCTTGTTCGAGGCCGTGCGGATGAATGTGCTTGGCGGGGTGGAGTTCAACCACGATCCGCTGCCGGGAGCGGATTAGGCGACCCCAAAAGGCCAACGTGTCGCGGGAAACGCATGGGAGCGACTTCAGCCGCGATGCTCTTGCTTGGCGCGCTGGGGTAGAACATCGCGACTGAAGTGTAAGCGTCCGCCACAGCCACCTACCCAACCAACATGAGCTATGCCAGCGGTAGCAAGCTGTCGATGTCACGATCTTTGGTGGTGGGCAGTCGGGTGAGGACGTCGGTGAGCCAGGCGTGGG
>Ga0206102_1000431_pt1 | contig 13507 bp, 9 predicted proteins | sample 1B1Ametagenome_FD_148645 | JGI IMG/M metagenome (GOLD analysis project Ga0206102, IMG submission 148645) | Enriched microbial communities from leaf-cutter ant dump, University of Wisconsin, Madison, United States - 1B1A | ecosystem: Environmental > Terrestrial > Nest > Insects nest > Nest dump... | reverse complement strand
GCGCTCGCGGAACTCGCGGTCGAGCCGCTGGAAATCGTCGCGCACGTGGCGGAAATCCTCGGCCAGCTCGTCGGCCAGCGCGATGATCTCGCGCGAGCGCTCCAGTGCTCGGGCATCGTCCAGCACGTCCACCCGGCCCTCGCTGACGGCCGCGATCTGTGTGTCGATGCGCTCGCGCTCGGCCAGCAGTTCGGCCAGCCGGCTGTGCGGATCGCCGTCGGTCTGGCGGGCCAGTTGCACCAGTTGCTGGATCACCAGCGCGAGGCGGCTTTCGGTGGCCACGCTGCGGCTGGCGTCGAGGCTGCCCAGAAAACGCAGCGCACCGATCGCCTGCGTCGACAACTCGTACATTTCCTCGCTGGCGCCCTCGGGGAAGCGCCGCTCCAGCCAGCCGGCGCCCAGCCATTCGGCCACATAGGCCTGCGCGGTGCGCGGCACGGCGTGGCCGTGTGCGCGCAACTCGTCCAGTTCGCGCGCCAGCCGTTCATGCAGCAGCGAGGCCGGCAACTGGCGTTCGGCATCGAGCAGCAAGGCCTGCAGCAGTGCAGCGGTCAGCGGCGCGTTGTCCGACGCCAGCAGCTTCCAGGTCGGTTGCTGGCGCAGGCGTTGCCAGGTGGCGATGCGCGCGCGGGTTCTCATGGCCGCAACCGGGGTCGGAGCGCCGCCCAGCGGCGGCCGGACGGGATTTCGTGGAGGGTTCGGCGATATGGCATGCGGATGTCCGCCGGAAATGCTGGGAGCGCCCGCGAAGCGGCGCCGGGAAGGCGCCCATTGTAATGGCTGGCATCTCACCCCACGCGACATCGCGCAGTGGATTGAAGCGGCGCCGACAGCCCGCATCTTGGTGTCATTCCCGCTCTGGCAGACAGCCCATGACCACCCCCGCCTCCGTCCGCATCGACTTTGTCTCCGACGTTTCCTGCCCCTGGTGCGCGATCGGGCTGGCGTCCCTGCAGCAGGCGCTGGCGAAACTCGACGGCGAGGTGGCCGCCGAGATCCATTTCCAGCCGTTCGAGCTGAATCCGCAGATGGCAGCCGAGGGCGAGGATGCCACCGAGCACCTGGTGCGCAAGTACGGCAGTTCGGCCGAGCAGATCGACGCCAACCGGGCGATGATCCGCGAGCGCGGCGCGGCGCTGGGATTCACCTTCAACATGGATCGGCGCAGCCGCGTCTACAACACCTTCGACGCGCACCGGCTGCTGCATTGGGCCGAGCTGGAAGGGCGGCACGTCGCGTTGAAACAGATCCTGCTGCGTGCGTATTTCACCGACGGCGAGGACGTCAGCGCGCATGACACGCTGGTGCGGCTGGCAGCGGAGGCGGGGCTGGATGCGGAACGCGCACGGCGGATTCTCGCTGGCGACGATTTTGCCGACGAGGTGCGCGCGCAGGAGCAGTTCTTCCAGTCGCGCGGCATCCATTCGGTGCCGGCCACGATCGTCAACGGCCAGCACCTGATTTCCGGCGGACAGCCGCCGGAGGCCTTCGAACAGGCGCTGCGGCAGATCATCGCCACGGCCTGAGCCCCCCGGCGTCAGGCGCTCTCGGTCGCCAGCCAGTGCGTGATGGGCGAGGGATAGCCCATCAGATAACCCTGCCCCAGCTCGCAACCCATCGCCTGCAGTGCGCCGTATTGCACCTCGGTTTCGATGCCCTCGGCGATCACCTGGATACCCAGCGCGCGCGAAAGGGCCAGGATCGCCGCGACCACGGTGGTGCTGTTGGTGTTGGCACCCTTGTCCAGCTCGTGCACGAACGCGCGGTCGATCTTCAGCATCCGCAGCGGCAATGAATGCAGGTAGCTGAGCGAGGAGTAGCCGGTACCGAAATCGTCCAGCGCGGCGCCGATGCCGGCTGCGCGCAAGCGCTCCAGCGTGGCGCGCACGCGTTCGGGATTGTCCAGCAATGCGCCCTCGGTGACCTCGGTGATCAGCCGCGCGGGCGGCAGGCCGGTGCGCTGCAGCAACGCGATCAGCCGCTCGTCGAAATCGGCATGGCGCAGGTGCAGCGCCGACACGTTGATCGTCATGAAGGTGTCGGCCGCGCCGTGGCGCATCAGGTGGACGCAGCTCAGTTCGAACATGCGCCAGTCGATCGCCTCGATCAGGCCGCTGTCTTCGGCGATCTTGAGGAAATCGGCGGGACGCAGCACGCCGCGCTGCGGATGGTTCCAGCGGATCAGGGCTTCGTAGCCGACCACCTTGCCGCCATCGAGCTGGCAGATGGGCTGGAAGTACGGCTCGAACTGGTCTTGCGCCAGCGCCCGGCGCAGCTCGCCCTCCATCGCCAGCACGTCGACCACGTTCTTGGCCAGCGTCTCGTCGAACAGTGCGTAACGCTTGCGGCCCAGCGCCTTGGCCCGGTACAGCGCGATGTCGGCGTCGCGCAGCATCTCGTCGGCGGCGCTGTACTGCCCGTCGCCGATGGCGATGCCCACGCTGGCGGTGGTCTGCAACTCCTTGCCGGCGACCATCATCGAAACGCTCAGGGCGTCGAGCACGCGTTGCGCCACCATCGTGGCGTCGGCGGGTTTTTCCACCTCCTCCACCAGGATGGCGAACTCGTCGCCGGACAACCGGGCCACCAGGTCGGGGTAGCGCACGCAGCTGGCGAGGCGGTTGGAGACCTCTTTCAGCACCTCGTCGCCGGCCAGATGGCCGAGGCTGTCGTTGATGATCTTGAAGCGGTCGACATCGAGGTACAGCAACGCGCAGCGGCGCGCGGGCTCGCGCCGGATGGCGGCCAGCACGCGATCCATGCGATCACGCAGGTAGCCGCGGTTGGGCAAGCCGGTGAGCAAGTCGTGCATGACCTGGTGCTTGAGCTGATCCTGCACGCGCTCGCGCTCGAGGATCTCCTTGCGCAGCGCCAGCGTGCGCTCCTCGACGCGCTGCTCCAGCTCCTCATAGGCGCGCCGCAACGATTCGGCCGAGCGCCGCCGCATCAGGCTGCTGGCGATCTGGGTGGCGACGAAACTGAGCAGTTCCTGGTCCGCCTGGTCATAGACGACATCGCACGAATAGCTCTGCACGGTGACCACACCGATCACCTCGTCGCCCACGATCAGCGGCACGCCCAGCCAGCAGGTGGCCTTGGCGCCGGACTGCACCGGCGACGCCTCGCCGCTGCGCACGAGCTTGCGGATGTCGGCCTTGTCGGCCAGCAACGCCTTGCGATGGCGCAACACGTACTCGCTGAGGCCGCGGCCCAGCGGGCGCTCCTCCTGCCGCGGCTGGGTGGCATCCACCGAGTACGGAAACATCAGCCGCTTGCCGTCGTCGGAAACCAGCGCGATGTAGAAATTCTTGGCGTTGAGCAAGTCGTCGACCACCGCATGCACGCGGCGGTAGAACTCATCCTGGCCGATGTCGGCGGTCGCCAGCTGCGCGATCTGGAACAGCGCCGCCTGCAGGTGCTCGGCGCGCTGGCGTTCGACGATCTCCAGCTGCAGGCCGCGATTGGCCTCGGCCAGCTCCAGCGTGCGCTGTTGCACGCGCTGCTCCAGGTCCGCCTTTGACTGCTTGCGCTCCAGCGCGGTGAGGATGTGGCTGCCGACAAATTCCAGCAGGGCCAGATCCTCGTTGGTGAACCCCACGCCCTGCTGGTAGTTGTGCACCACCAGCGCACCGCCCAACTGGCCGTCGCGCAGCATCGGCACGCCCAGCCAGTCGTAGCTTTCCGGCCCCTGCAGATTCATCGGACCGGACACCTGGCTGCGCAGTTCGCGGGCATTGCCCATGCGCGCCTTGCCGTCGCGGATCACGTACCAGGTGAGCGTGTGCTCGATGGCACTCAACGGCAGGTCCTGGCCGTTGCCCGGCACGTTCGGCTCCTCCACATCCACGAAATACAGGAAGCGGATCGTGTCGTTGTCCGGGTGGTACATCACGATGCAGAAATTTTCCGCGTACATCAGCGTGCTGACGATGCCGTGGATGTCGCTCAGCATGTCCGGCATGTCGCGGTCGGAGCCAGCCAGATCGGAAATGGCGAACAAGGCACGCTGCAAGGTTTCCGAGCGCGCCAGCTGGCGGTGGGAATCCTGCAGTTCGAACCACTCCAGCGCCCGGCGCAGGTGCTGGCCGGCCAGTTGCAGCGGCGCAGCCAGCTCGTCGAGAAGCGCGCTGCCGTCGTGCTCCCGCGCGATCGTCAGCACCAGCAGCACCGGCTCGGGCCGCTGGCAGATGCGCAAGGCCACGCGGTTGTCCTGCGGATGCGGGCGCGCGGAACTGGCGCGCGCGGCATCCTGCAACCAGGGCCAGTCGGCGGAATCGATCCAGCACGGCGGTGCGCTGTAGTGGTTGGCCGGATCGCTCAAGCCCCATACCACGAAGGCCTGCTCGCAACCGGGCTGCTCCTGCGCCAGCGATGCGATCGTCACGCCGACTTCGTCGGGCGTATGGGCGGCAGCGAGACGTGCCAGCCATATCAGCTGCAATGAGCCTTCTGACGGCGTCGATCGCACAGCACCCGCCTGCATCATTCTCGGTATCCCCAATCGCGGCCCGCCAACACCCGTTGGCCACCGACGGCTTATTGTCGCGCACTGCTCCCTTGCGCGCCGCATGAGCGTGCCCGCAAGCGGGCCCCGGCGCAATACCGATATAAACTGTGCCGCTCGCACCGCGCACACGACCGGTGCCCGCGGCATCATCCGCACTTGCCCATCGGCCGCGGCGATGCCCTCCTGCGTCACAGGCTCACCCAAGCATGCTTGCCGACACCACCAAAGATGCCATTCGCGCCGCCTACGCGCGCCTGAAGGACGGACTGCCCGGCTTCCGCGCGCGCGCCTCGCAGGGGCGCATGATCGCCGAGGTGGCCAAGGCGTTCAGCCGGGCCGGTGGCGTGGCGGTGATCGAGGCGCCCACCGGCACCGGCAAGTCGATGGCGTATCTGATCGCCGGGGTGGAGGTGGCGCGCTTCCAGAAAAAGAAGCTGCTGATCGCCACCGCCACCGTGGCGCTGCAGGAGCAACTGGTCGACCGCGACATCCCTCTGTACCTGCAGCTCAACGGCATCGCGGCGAAAGTGGCGCTGGCCAAGGGCCGCGGCCGCTACCTGTGTCCACGCAACCTGGCGCTGGCCGCCAACAGCATCAACGACACCGCACAGATGGGCCTGGCCGGTTTCGATGCCGACCTGGTGCTGTGGACCAGGCCGCCGCAGCCACGTGACAAGCAGGCGCTGGCCAAGCTCGCCGCCGCGTTCGAAAGCCGCCAATGGAACGGCGACATGGACAGCGCACCGGAACCGGTCAGCGACCTGCTGCGTCCGATGCTCACCACCAGCGCCGGTGGCTGCACCAACCGCAAGTGCGCGCACTTCATGAACTGCCCGTTCTTCAGTGCGCGCCGCGCGGTGGAAGACGCGGAGATCATCGTGGCCAACCAGGATCTGGTGCTGGCCGACCTCACCATGCCGGGCGAGAGCGCCGGCAACGGCGACCCGACCTGGGGTGGCGTGATCCTGCCGCGACCGGACGAGACGCTGTACATCTTCGACGAGGGCCACCACGTACCGGGCAAGGCGATCGACCGCGGCGCCGCCGAGGTGTACATGAACGTCAGCGTGCGCCAGTTGAGCCGGCTCGGCCGGCAAGTGCATGCGGCCTATTCGCTGACCGACAAGGAAACCCTGGGCAAACTCAGCCTGGACAAGGGCGACGAGAAACTGCAGGAGCTCAGCGACACGCTGGAGGAACTGGAAAAGGAAATCCGCCTCGGCTGGCTGCCCGATCCGTCCGGGACCGAGCCGATGTACCGCGGTTCGCTGGGCCAGTTGCCTGACGCCTGGGTGGCGCACGCGCAAGCACTCAGCACCCGGACCAACGAGGTGCAGCGATGGCTGGCCGCGGTGCGTCGCGCCGTGGTGGAGATGACCGACGGTGGCCCCACCCAGGAGGCGTTGTCGCGCGAACTGGGCATCGCGCTGGAACGGATCGACAGGCACGCCCGCTGCTGGCGCGCGTGGGCCGCCACCGATGCCGACGACGCGCCGCCGACGGCGCGCTGGGTCACCCTCGGGGCCGACCAGCAACTGGTTTGCCACGCCTCGGCCGTCTCCGCCGGCGGGTTGCTGCGCAGCGTGCTGTGGGGCAACGCCAGCGGCGTGGTGCTGACCTCGGCCACGTTGAGCGCGGGCGGCAATTTCCGCGGTTTCGCCGACGCGGTCGGGTTGCCCGACGACGCGGTGACGACAAGCCTGCCCTCGCCATTCGACCTCGCCGCACAGGCCCGGCTGGAAGTGCCGATGATGCGCACGTTGCCCGACGCCCGCGAGGCGCACGCCGATGAAATCAGCGCATGGCTGGCCGAGCATCTGGACTGGGATGCGGGCAACCTGGTGCTGTTCACCTCGCGGGCGAAACTGGAGCGCGTGCTGCAGAAACTGCCGATCGCGATGGTGCGCAAGGTGCGCGCGCAAGGCTCGCTGGGCAAGTCGCAACTGGTGGCCGAACACTGCGCCGACATCGACGCCGGCAAGGGCAGCACGCTGTTCGGCCTGGCCTCGTTGGGCGAGGGTCTGGACCTGCCAGGCAAACTGTGCGAGACGGTGGTGATCACCCAGCTGCCGTTCGCCGTGCCCACCGACCCGGTCGGCGCCACCTATGCCGAGTGGCTGGAGTCGCGCGGGCGCAACCCGTTCATCGAGGTCAGCATCCCCGAGGCCACGCGATTGCTCACCCAGTACTGCGGCCGCCTGATCCGCAACGAAACCGACCACGGCCGCATCGTGCTGCTGGACCGGCGGGTGGTCACCAAGCGCTACGGCAGCGGCATGCTGAAAGCGCTGCCGCCGTTCCGCCGCGTGATCGAACGCGGCAACTGAACAACGGTTGGCTCCCTCCCCTGCAACGCAGGGGAGGGCCGGGGTGGGGTCGCTCTTGATCTTGCTCTCCCGCCCGCCCGAACAACCCCCTCTCAATCTCCCCCTGCAAGCAGGGGGAGAAGCGGGCTGCAGCGTGCTTTCACTCCCTCCCCTGCAACGCAGGGGAGGGCCGGGGTGGGGTCGCTCTTGATCTCGTTCACCCGCGTGCCGGAGGTATCGGAAGTCATCTACGCCGCACGATGACCGTGCGTTAGAGTGACCGCACCCTTCGACCCGCGAGGCTCACGACATGACCGCTTTCCTGCTCTGGTTGTTGCTGCTGGTGTTCTGCTGGCCGCTGGCGTTGCTGGCGCTGGTGCTGTATCCGATCGTGTGGCTGCTGCTGTTGCCGCTGCGGCTGGTCGGCATCACGGTGACGGCGGTATTCGCCTTCCTCGGCGCGCTGCTGATGTTGCCGACGCGCGTGCTGCGTGGGCGGCCGGCCTGAGCGCGACTGGCCGCCTCCGGCCCTCCGGGCCATCGCGGGTTGATCGGGACGACCTGCACCACGCCGCCAAAGCGGGTACAAGTGCGGCATGAAATCCATCGACACCATGACGCCGTGCCCGTGTGGCAACGCCGCCGGCTACGCATCGTGCTGCGGCCCGCTGCACGACGGCGAGCCGGCAGCGTCGGCCGAACAGCTGATGCGCTCGCGCTACAGTGCCTACGTGCTGCTGCGTGAGGATTACCTGCTGGCCAGCTGGCACGCCGATACGCGGCCGGCATCGCTGCGCCTGTCCGCACAGCAACCGGCGCCGACCTGGCTGGGGCTGGATATCCGCCAGCATCGGGTGATCGACAGCGACCACGCCACGGTCGAGTTCGTGGCCCGCTACCGGTTGGGTGGCGGCCGCGCGCAACGCCAGCATGAAACCAGCCGTTTCGTGCGCGAAAACGGCCGTTGGTTCTACCGCGACGGCGAGATCAAGGCCTGACTGCCCGCACCGACGCGGCGGCTTTCTTCAGAATCCGGCCACCCCCAGCGCATGGAGGCGCGTCGCCAACGCACGCACGTCGGCGTGCCGGAAGAACGCCGCCAGCTGTCGCGCTCTTCCCGGCCCGATGCCTCCGGCCGCCTGCCATTGATCGACGCTGCGCACTGCCGAGGCATGCCAATCGGTCAGCGCGGCAGCGCCGCTGGCCGGCGCACCCAGCGCATGCAGCCAGTGCTTGAAGGGCCGCGTTCGTGCGGCGGCGAACGTGCGCATCAGCGCATCCGCGCGCGCGCCACCGAGCCCGGGTACGGCGGCCAGTTGGGCCGCGGTGAGATCCATCCAGTCGAGCAGTCCGTGCACCAGACCGGCGTCGATCAGGGCCTGCCAGGTGTCGGCGCCCAGGCCGTCCAGCCGCAATCCGGACTTGCCGCCCAGCCAGACAAGCCGTGCCCGGAACTGTTGCTCGCAACCCGGCGCCCACCGCCAGCAACTGAGGAAATCGTGATGCGCCGGATCGGGCGGCGTTACCGGTTGGCGCTGCTGCGCCCGCCATACCACCGACTGCAGGCGCGGGATGGTCAGCCCGGCCAGCGCCACTTCCACCTGGTCGCCGGGGTGAATGTCCAGCTGCCGCCAGCGCCGCAGCGAGCCCACGCTGACCCGCTGCACGCGGTGATCGTCCAGCTGCACCGGCTCCAGCTCCAGCACGGGCGTGATGCGGCCGCTGCGACCAACGGTGAAGGTGACCGCGCGCACTTCGGCCAGCGCCTGGGCGGCGGGATATTTCCACGCCACGGCCCATTCCGGCGGTTCGGCCCGCCAGGTGGAGGCCTCCGGCCGCCGGCCCTGGCGCAGCACGGTGCCATCGGCGGCGAATGGCATGGGTTGCCGGTACCACTGCCGGCGCCAGCGTTCGACATCGGCCAGCGTGCTTGCCGGCCGGGTGTAGTCCGCGCTGCCGGCCAGACCCATCGCGCGCAGGCCGGCCAGCCGCGACGGCATGTCGGCCGGGCCGCTGGGCCAGTCCCACACGAACAGGCCGATGTGCGCTGCTGCGGCGGCGTCCAGCGTATCGCGCGCCATGGCACCGGCCACGGCCGAACGCGCATTGACGCCACCGTCGCGTGCCTGCACGTGGCCGCTCAGGCGCCAGTAGAGTTCACCCTGCAACACCACGCGTGCCGGTGCGTTGGGCAGGTGCTGCGGTATCGCGTCGATCCGCCGCGCCTTGGCGGTCCAGTCCGACCCATGCAGGCCGTCACCACGACTGGTCGCCTGGCGCAGCTCGCCGTCGCGGTACAACAGCGTCACCGCTACCCCGTCGGCCTTGGGTTGCACCCACAGATCGCCGCCGCGCGACTGCATCCACGCCGCCACCGCGGTGGCGTCGGGCAATTTCGCCAGCCCGGTCTGCGCCACCGGCGCGGTGACCGTGCCGCCCGCATCGGCCAGGTGCGCCAGCGGCGCGGGCGCCTGTTGCGGAAAGCAGGCGCGCCAGCGGCTGAACCGCTGCAGGGCCTGGTCGTACACCGCGTCATCGACCGGCGATTGGCCGCTCACCCGATAGGCATGGTTCCAGCCATCGAGCCGGTCATGCAGCACGGCGAGCTCCTGCCGCGCCTGCGCCCCGGTCCATGGCGGACAGGCCGCTCCCGCCATCGTCGCCATCAGAAGGCCGGGCACGCCCAGCCACCGCCATCGCTTGCGCATGATGCGTCCCGCGTCGTGATCGTCGCCGCAGGATGGCGGGCACCTCCGGTGGCGGCGTAGCGGCTCATGGCCTTGCCGGCCGTAGTCGACAACCGCGACGCGACGCAGGGCAGCCGCCTACCGTCGGCCGATGGCTATCGACGATTGGCCGTCCATGCGGCCATTGGGCCCATGTCGGCGCTCGACGATCACGCCCGCGCCCTGGCGGTCAATCGCCACCACCGTGCTGGCGCGCGTGCCGTAAAGCTCGCCGCGGATGAAGGCGGCCGACAGCAGTCGCTCGCGTTCAAGCCCCACGCCGGTCTGCGGCAGTTCGGCATCGGGCGCGGGCCGTTCGTCGGCCAGCGCCTCGAACAGCGGCTCGAAGTCGTCGTTGCCGCCGTCATCGATCCACTGCCGCACCCTGTCCATCAGGTTGCGCGTCTTGGGCCACGGTGTATTGAAATCGGCGTTGGACAAACCGTGCACGCCCGACGTGATGGCCTGTGCCCGCGGCTGCGGCCGGTTGCCCAGGTAGAAACCGTCGCGGTCATCGAAAGTGAGCAGGTTGAACGGCCGGAACGTGGCCGCCGATGCCAGCAATCGCCTGGCATGGGTGGCGGCGTCGGCAGTGCCGGCCAGATAGTCGGTGGCCAGCATGCCGCGCGACACGCCCAGCTGCGGATCGCGCGGATCGCGCACGTTGGTGACCACGCAACAGCGCCCCGCGTCGGTGACGCCCAGCCAGGTACCGCCAGCCTGCAGATCACGTCCGCCGATGATCGGCAGGTCATCCCAGCGCGCCAGCGCCGCGCTGGGACGCGCGTGCATTTCGTCGCGATTGCCGGCCAGCAGCAGACGCCAGCGCGGATGCGCGTCCCAGGCAAAGGCGATCAGACACATGGCGAAGCGATGATGGTCGACATGCCGGCCATTGTGGGCGATGCGGCGCGGCGCGGCCAGCGGCGGTCGGCCTCGCTCAAGGTGACGATGCGCCCGCATCCGTGGTGGAGAACGCATACACGATGTGGTTGCGATAGGTCTGACCCGGCATCAGGCGCGCCGAGCCGAAGGCGGGCTGGTTCGGCGTGTCCGGAAACAGTTCCGGCTCCAGCGCGAACCCGGCACTTTGCCGGTAGAGCGAGCCGCTGGTGCCGGTCGAGGTGCCATCCAGATGGTTGGCGGAATAGAACTGCAGCCCCGGCTGGTTGGAATGCAGGGTCAGCACGCGACCGGAGACCGGGTCCTCCGCCCGCGCCATCAGCCGCATCGTGTTGTCGGGATGGCGGCTGATCACCCAGTTGTGGTCGTAGCCGTGGGCGATCAGCAACTGCGGCTCGCCGCCACGGCGGATGTCCTGCCCGATCGGCTTGCCCTGGCGGAAATCGAACGCGGTGCCGGTGACGTCGGCGAAGGTGCCGGTGGGGATCGCGCCCGCATCCACCGGCAGATAAGTATCCGCGGGGATCGTCAGGCGCTGGCCCAGCACGTCACCGGACGCCTCGCCCGCCAGGTTCCAGTAGATGTGGTTGGTGATGTTGACGATGGTGGGCTTGTCGGTGGTGGCGGTGTAGTCGATCGTCAGCCGGTTGTCCGCACCCAGCGTGTAGGTGGCGGTGGCGGTCAGCTTGCCGGGAAAACCCATGTCGCCGTCGGGGCTGACGTAGCGCAGGGTGACGCTGGCGCCGTTGGCGTCGTGGGTGGTACCGACCACCGTCCACAACACCTTGTCGAAACCCATCGGGCCACTGTGCAGCGAATTGACGCCGTCATTGAGCGGCAACTGATAGGTGTGGCCGTCCAGCGTGAACCGTCCCTTGGCGATGCGGTTGGCATAGCGCCCCACCGTGGCGCCGAAGCATTGCGGCCTGGCCAGGTACTCGGCCAGATCGACCGAACCCAGCACGATGTTGGCCGACTTGCCGTCGCGATCGGGTGCGCTGAGCGAGCGCACCGCGGCGCCCAGCGTGATCACCTGCGCCACCATCCCGTGGCCGTTGTCCAGCGTGACCTCGGCCACCTTGCGGCCGTCCGGCATCGTGCCGAAATCGCCGCGGGTGGCGCTCGTGGCCCCCGCCGCCAACGGTGCGACCAGCATCGCACAACCCAGCCACCACCCGATTCCGTCCACTCGCTTCATGTGCAGGCCTCGTTGACGGCCGCCGCGCGATACACGGCGACCCGTGTCATAATATTGTATGACTAATGGATGATCCCGCGCCGCCCGGCGCGAACCACGGTTTCCAACTCATGCCGACTCCATGGCAGGCCGACCGAAAACCCGATGCCGTCCGGCCCTGCGGACATCCCTCTCCCCGACCACCACACTTACTATGACGACTGCACCCCGCTCTCATCAAGGCGACCGGCCCGGGGTTCCGAAGCCCCCGCAACGTCCGGCCTCGCGTCAGAACCGTTGCGGGCGGTCCGCGGACATGGTCAAGCCCGCCCCGCCTCGAAACCTGCACGGCCACGTCGTGCATGAACTTGGCCGGCGCATCGTGGGAGGCGAGCTGCATCCGGGCGACCTGCTGCCGCGCGAGGAGCTGCTGGCCGAACAGATGGAAGTGAGCCGCACCGCGCTGCGCGAGGCGATGAAGGTGTTGTCGGCCAAGGGGCTGGTGGAGTCGCGCACCAAGGTCGGCACCCGCGTGCGCGACCCGCGCTACTGGCACCAGCTGGATGCCGACGTGCTGGCGTGGCGCTGCGCGCTGATGCCCACCGACGACTTCGTGCGGAAACTGGCGGAGATGCGCGAGATCATCGAACCGAGCGCGGCCGCCGCCGCCGCGCGACGTTGCAGCAAGGAACAACTCGGACGGCTTGAAGCGGCATATGCCGCGATGGATGCCGCGCAGACGCTCGACGCCTGGGCCAAGGCCGACCTGGATTTCCACGAGGCCCTGCTCAGCGCCACCAACAACGAGTTGATGATTTCGCTGTTCTCGGTGATCGAGACCGCGCTGGGCACGTTCTTCGTGCTGTCCGCGCGCACCGCGAAGAATTTCAAATATTCATTGCCCCACCACCGCAAGGTGCTCGACGCGGTGCGCCGCCGCCAGCCCGAAGCCGCCCGGCGTGCCATGCAACGCATGATCGCCGACTCCAGCACCCACATGAGCAAGCCCCGCCGCCATGCGGAGAACGCCTGAAACCATGGGCTGGCTGATCGGCCTCGACTGGGGCACCTCCAGCCTGCGCGCGATGCTGTTCGACGGCGAAGGCAGCGTGCACGAAACCCGCCGTCGGCCCTGGGGTCTTCGCCAGGTGCCTGATGGCGGGTTCGAGGCCGCGCTGTCGTCGATCTGCGAAGGCTGGCCATCGTGCCCGGTGCTGGCCGCCGGCATGGTCGGCAGCCGCGAGGGCTGGCACGAAGTGCCTTATCTGGGCACGCCCGCCGATGTTCACGCGCTGGCCACCCACCTGCTCACGGTATCGGCGGGCGATGGGCGCCACATCCACATCGTGCCGGGCGTACGCGATGGCATCGGTCACAACGTGATGCGGGGCGAGGAAACCCAGCTGATCGGCGCGCTGGACCTGCAGCCGCGCATCGCGGAAGGCACGCCGCTGGTACTGCCCGGCACCCACAGCAAGTGGGTCCAGCTGCGCCAGCACCGCATCGCCAGCTTCACCACGATGATGACCGGCGAGCTGTATGGATTGCTGCGCAAGCACTCCATTCTCGGCACCTCCCTGCCCGATGCACCCGCCGCGGCGCGCAACGACGAGAGTTTCGACGATGGCGTACGTGCAGCCCGCGACAGCGGCGCGGCCGGCATGCTGACGCGGCTGTTTTCCGCACGCACGCTGATGCTCGAAGGGCGGCTGGATATCGCCGCCGTACCCGACTACCTGTCCGGCCTGCTGATCGGCGAGGAGTGGCGCGCCGCGCTGGCCGCCGGCTGGCTCGACCACGGCAAGGCGCCGGTGTTGATCGGCGACGAGGCGCTGTGCCTGCGCTACCGCCGCGCCGCCACCTTGTTCGACCTGCCCGATCCCGCCTG
>Ga0206102_1000428_pt1 | contig 13553 bp, 12 predicted proteins | sample 1B1Ametagenome_FD_148645 | JGI IMG/M metagenome (GOLD analysis project Ga0206102, IMG submission 148645) | Enriched microbial communities from leaf-cutter ant dump, University of Wisconsin, Madison, United States - 1B1A | ecosystem: Environmental > Terrestrial > Nest > Insects nest > Nest dump... | reverse complement strand
TTCTTCTACACGGTTCTTGATATTGGGCTTACGTCGGTTTGCATCTATCAGAGCTTCAACACATCCTGTTTCCACAGCTGCCTGATAGCGATAGAAAGTATCGCGAGAAAAACCCATCACCTTACAGACACGGGATACATTGCCAAGCTCAGCTGCCAGATTAAGCAAGCCAATCTTGTGTTTAATGATTTTATGATGAACACTGCTCATGGGATTACTCCTTTACGCTTTCGCGTGCGGTTGATAAAGATTCGCACCTCTATCAAACCGGGTAATCCCACCTCTTGGCAAGACCTGCTGTCAGATCAAATCTGAACTACTACAGCTGATATTTGTACAGTTTTAATATTCAATTCTGCACAGGCTAGAAATAGGGCAGTAGGGCTCTTTCATGAATTGAAAAAAAGTTGCTGTATCCGTCTCTCGTATAATTCCTACAGCATTTATAACTATATCTATGCCGGTAAGTCTGGATTCCCATATATTCACATCGAAATCCTGGGTATAGTCCACCTTAATATAATGAAACCGCTTATCAAAAGCTTCTGCTAAGGGGTTTCTTACTCCGCATACAATATTATGCCCTTTGGCTGCCAACGCTACCGACAAGTGTCTCCCAATAAATCCTGTTGCACCTGTAATTAATATAGTTGACATTAGAAACTCTACTCAACAGATCAGTTAGATTCAGTGAATAATTCTATAAAATCACTTTGCATTCTTACTCTCTTAAGTTAGAGGCTTATAAGCTGAATCAATCTTTATTTAATTTATTGATTTCCAGGCAATTTCTATTTATATAACTTCCTCCCGTCAATCCCAGTGCGAAGATGCCATACACTACAAATAAAGCTCCTTTTGATAGACGTCGTTCAAATCCTGGAGAGAAGCGTTTCGGAACCACATAAAAATCAACTATATAAGCTACTACACTAACCATAAGAGTCGGAATAACTATTCCCTGACAGTTTTCCCAGGATTTATCTTTTCATAAAAAAGAGCCCAGAATATAGATGCTGCATGATGAATGACATATCCCACCCCTGTATACCGCCAACTAAAATAGTTTAAGAAAGAAGCATATTTTCCCCAAACCCACTGACTAGGGCCATTAATAGGCGCAGCGGTTTTTCCTAGCTCACCCTTTCCTAAGATTGCCAGAGAAATAGCGGATAAAAGGCTTGCAATAGAACCCGATATCATCGCTTTCGTCAGTAATTTATTCTCTGAAAGCTTAACAGGGAGCATAAGTTCTTATTCCTTCCTGAAAAAGGTTAATTATCAGGCAGTCATTACTACTTAGTATGACTGCCCGATAACTTTTAATTTTCAGAATAAGTAATTTCATTAAGAACAATACTTCTTTTTCTAATGCTTACCATTGAAGACTTTAAGGGTATTTTTCATTTCATCAAGCTGATCTCAGATTATTTGTTGTCATTCTTGTGGCTTTGCTGCCCAGCTCTTACATGCTGTTCATGGCTGCCACCTCTGCGGTTGTCGTGGTTATCATCATTACTACCGCTACGTTTATCATCATTTTTATGGCTTTGACGTCCGGCTTCTCTGGCTTCTTCTGAATCAAATTCATGGGCATTACCACTTTCATGAGCCGCTCTTCCACCTTCACTTGCGATTTCTCGTTGACGTTTAGGGTCCATTCCAACAAAACCTTGACCTTCATTATGATCTGAATCTCGATTCTGTTTATGGGTAGCCATCGTTATCTCCTTAACTTTTGTCATCATTAACAATAAAAAATGAATAAAAACATCTGGAACTTTGATGCTTTAAAGTCCGAGAGATGAGTTTTAAAAAAGTTCATAAATAATATATTTAGTAAAAATAAATATTTTCAATAAATAATAATTCTATACAATCATTTATAAATACGATTTAAATATAAGTTTCGATGATGAATTTGATTCATATTTAATTATTCTTTAATATTTTATTTAACAGGTTATACCAAAAGGTGTAATCTTATTTTGCTGGCATATGCCGGTAATAACCATGGCCAGATGTTTACAGTTTGGGAATGGCTATCCGCTTTGGACGACCTGCATGGGTAATTGAAGCGCTATGACTCCTGAAGAATAATTAAGATATTGAGAAGAATGTGTGGTCTCCAGCAGACAGCTTTCATGGAACAAGATCACATATGGAGTTAATTCATATCGGGGCAGGAAAGGCCGTCTGATAACAATATTTGTATCTAAAAAGGAGACTCGCATGAGAAAGAGAGATATTGTGTGGTTGAGCTTGGGATTGAGTAGCCTGGCGGGAGTAATAAACCCTGCTTTCAGTCAAACGAGTTACGAATTGCTCGCTCAATCATCAGATGCGATATTTGAGGCACAAACACCCCGACATCCCCCTACCACCGGTACAGAACAGAAGAAAACCGAGCATGACCGGTCTGATATTTTTGCTGCCTCTAATGCATCGCCCTCTTCATCTGCATTCCAGAATCAGCCAGATGAGGGCAAAGTAAAAGGATTCGATTTTTATCGCGACCCGCTCAATGCAAAAGAACCAATGCAGACTTTTGAAGAGGCGATGAAAGCTGACGAAAAGCAACGCCCTGCGGTCATGAAAACGCAGCGTGATCTACTGCTCAAACGCTACAATCTGACCCCGCGTTTGGATCCAAAAGCAACCATGACTCGCGGCAAACCGCTGGCAGTGGGCCCTACCGCTAGATTACAAGATGGAATAAGCTGGCAGAAATTGGCAGAGTTGTCACCCAAAGAAATACGCAACAAGGACCTCTTCCCATACCCTGCGTTACCCCATCCGAAGCAAGTAACCGGTGGGCAGGTTTTCCCGCCAGTACAAACTAAGATGTTCCCAAGATTGGAGCGCTTCGACGTAGAGTTCGATTTACCTGAAGCATTCTTGCCAGAATTTCCTCCGGCAATTTTCCTTCAAAACAGGCCCGAACTGGGGGATGTGTCACGTGGAGAAGTAGTATCAATCAACAATTTTTATCGCTTATTCAAGGATATCTTGACTCCGGTTCAGCTTAACGGGCTTCAGATGTTACTTACTCCTCTACCGCAGGAAGAATTCAACCCGACCGATGATCGTAAAAGTGCACAGCCCAGCCTGGGTGTTACATGTTTGGATTGCCATGTGAATGGTCATACAACAGGACAGTTTCACTTGAACCCCGATACACGGCCCGAGGAACGAAGATTCCGGCTGGACACGGTAAGTCTGCGCGGACTCTATGCGCAACAGATACATGGCTCAAAACGTAGCTTGCGCTCTGTCGAAGATTTCACAGAGTTTGAATTTCGTACGGCTTATTTTAACGGAGATCCTATCCATGCAATGAAAAAGGGATTTCCAGTCCTCGATCGGATCCATGTCAGCCATATGGCACAGTTTCAGAACATGCTGGATTTCCCCCCGGCGCCTAAACTGGATGGTCAGGGGCGGTTAGATCGTTCAAAAGCTACTAAAGAAGAACTTCGAGGAGAGGCTATCTTCTTTGGTAAGGGTCAATGTTCAAGTTGTCATCAACCCCCCGCATTTCTCGATAATCAAATGCACGACCTCAAACTCGAGCGCTTTCTGAACGAGCCAGGTGATGGGCCGATGAAAACTTTTACACTTCGCGGCATCAAAGACAGCCCTCCCTATCTGCACGATGGCCGTTTGCTCACTCTTGAAGACACAGTGGAATTTTTCAATCTGATCCTACAACTCAAACTGACAGAGGAGGAGAAGTCTGATCTTGTTGCTTATATGAGGCAATTATAAGTAATTAAATGAAATAATCAGAAGTGAACTTATTGAAACTTTTCTATATTTTTCATATCGATCTAGATCAGGCTCCCCTGATTTAGATCGGTAAATTATTTTTAAAGCAGAAATGTCTTTTGCCAAAAATGACCTGAACAAATTTTATGATTCCCTTTCTTTAAGGAGAACCACTCATGACACAGGATAAATTTGAATCGATTGACGAACAAGTAAAGCCACAAGAGCAGTCAAGACAGCCAGGTTTCGAAAATGAGATGTCTCCAGAACCGATTTATGATGACAAAAGCTATAAAGGATCTGGAAAATTAAAAGGTAAAGTGGCATTGATTACAGGTGGCGACAGTGGTATTGGACGTGCAGTAGCTGTTGGGTTCGCAAAAGAAGGCGCCAATGTTGCCATTATTTATCTGGATGAACAGGAAGATGCTGAGGATACTCTTAAAGCGATTGAACCTTATGGAGTAAAAAGTTTAAAGCTGGCCACAGATGTTAGTAAAGTAGAAAATTGTTATCAGCTGATTAGTGAGGTGGTAGAAAAATTTGGTCAATTAAACGTACTCGTCAATAATGCAGGTAAGCAATTTCCACAAGAGAATTTCTTAAATATCACTCCTGGTCAATTATTAGAAACTTTCGAAACGAATATCTTCAGTATGTTTTATATGACACAAGCAGCCTTACCGCACATGCAAAAAGGCGATAGCATCATCAATACCTCTTCTATTACAGCTTATCGCGGTTCTCCTACACTTATCGATTATTCTTCAACCAAAGGGGCCATCAGTACTTTTACGCGATCTTTATCCATAAATCTAAGCAGCAAAGGAATTCGAGTAAATTCGGTAGCACCCGGGCCAATCTGGACCCCGCTAATTCCCGCCTCATTTGATGCCAGAAAAGTTAAGAAACATGGAGAAGAAACACCGATGGAGCGCCGCGGACAGCCATCTGAACTGGCACCTGCCTATATTTATTTGGCTTCTAAAGATTCAACATATGTAACAGGTCAGGCAATTCATGTGAATGGTGGAGATTTTATCAGCTCATAACTGTAATACTTAACTTAGGCTCTTTGAAAAATTAGCAAGATGACAGCTGGATCATTACAGATTGGTCATGAATTTTCTTACACCCGCTTGAATTACCACTTCATCAGGAAATACATTTCTCTGTTAATTAATAGTCATTAGAAGTGGCATAAAAATATTTTATTTTTTCTTGCCACTGAGGATCAGCCATATCTGGCCAATCATCTTTATCAAATCCTGGAGCATTTTCTAATCTACCTTTCTCAACATTTAAAATAAAACGTTTATTTTCCGTATCAAGAGTAAGTGCTCCCCACGGAACAGAAAATAACTTATCCGCAATTCCTAAAAATCCACCATAAGACAAGACGACATAACTTATTTTCCCAGTACTCATTTCAATCATGATTTCTTTAATATCACCAAGATCTTCTTCTTGAGAGTTGTAAACATCATTACCAATTAATGTATTGGCTCCCATTAATGCTGGGCCCGGGCCTCTTCCATCTTTATCTTTATAAATACCGAGAGGATCTCTATTTTCGTAATTCATATCATGCTCCTTGGTTAACTTAGAATCGAAAGTATTTATTACATAGTGAACATTAGCAGTTGTTCAGTATTTTTAGAAATACTTTCTTATAAAATATTCCCAGAAAATTTTTATTCATAAGAATTTATCAGTATCTATTCTATTACTATCCCATAGCTCCAAAATCAAGGAATTAATCAGCAACATTCTTGTCTGTAATTTTTAAAGGTGTTATAAATTAGCTTATTTCTTACTATCTGTCGTTTCTACTCTACTTAAAGAAGGAGATAAGCAGTTGAAATCGCGATAGCTAGCAATAGGAAATAAGGTAGATAACTCTTTTATGAACAAAAAATTTTATACTGGAACAATAATGTGTTGTAACGGCGAAGGAGGTTAAATGGGTAAATACATACTGGCGTGGCTACTTGGTGTCCCAGCAATCCTGCTGGTCATTATTTATATATTTTTTAACTGAGAACCACCGATACGGTCTTCGTAGCATAAGAGCAAGTAAAGTCAATTGGGTAGTTTTTAACAATCTGAAGGAGATATCAAAATGACCCACACCACAAATTCTGAAATGCAATCATGTATCGACGCATGTAATCGATGTCATCAAACGTGCTTGCACGAAGCAATGACTCACTGCCTGCATTCAGGTGGTAAACATGTTTCTCCGGAACATATGCGGCTCATGTTGAACTGTGCCGAAATTTGTCAGACTTCAGCCAACTTCATGTTGAGCAACTCCACTTTAAGCCACCAGCTCTGTGAAGTCTGCGCTGAGGTCTGTGATGCCTGTGCCAGGAGTTGTGAAGAAGTGGGTGACATGGATGAGTGTGTCAAAGCCTGTCGCGAATGTGCCGAAAGTTGCCGCCAAATGGCTGGCACCTATGCCCATTAAAATTTGGTATCCCCGAGTATTTCTGGCAGATGGTTTGCGGGGTAATCCCCCCACAAAGTAGCAGGATCCAAAAGTAAATTTTCTCGTAATCTATACGCAGGAGATTTTGCACGAAGAAATGAGGTTATACCGATAGCCAGATTATGGCGATCCTCAAACAGACGAAAGCGGTATTCCGGTACTGGAGTTTTGCCGGGAACATACCACGAGTAATGCGACGTTCTACAAGTAGGGTCCCGGTAGGTGGCATAGACGTGTCTCTGATGACCTGACTCAAGGAACTGGAGGATGAGAACCGGCCTCCGAAAAAGAGGTACGCTGAAGAGCACTTAAAATCCGAGCTACGGCAGGAAGCTCTTGCAAAAAGTTGGGGAAGCCGGCTTACCAGTGGGAAACTGCCTCAGAAAACGGTCAGCTAGCGTGGGATCAGTTATTGTTATCAGGCCGGCTAGCCGATAAAGCCATCAAGATAGCCAACTGGCTCAGCCGGCTCACGCACAACCAGCGGAACTGGGAATTCAGGCTGTGCGTTTTATACCTGTGCGACGCCAAGGGGTACTGTCGGAATCACAAGCAGGTATACCGGATCTATTGCGAACTGAAGCTGAACTGCGCATCCGGCCGAAAAAGCAGCTGATCAGGGAAAAGCCAGACCACTAGCTGTGTGCCACAAGCCATCAACGACTGCTGGTCGATGGATTTCATGCATGATTAGCTGAACGATGGCCGTAGCTTTCGCCTCTTCAACATCATCGGCCACTTCAATCGTGGCGCCTTGGGTATCGAAGTAGATTTCTCGCTCCCGTTACTAAGGGTGAGCAGAATCGCGCAGTCATATTTTGGCAATCGCAGGATCAAAAAGTACTGAATGCGCCGGGTTATCCGGTGGTCACTGGAAGATTTGAAGCCTGAAACAGGTATGCAAATAACCAGGAAAAATCACAGGAATCAGATAGAAACAAGGAAAAATCATGGATAAGACTCCTTCAATCACTCTGCTGTGGCGTGGCCAGGAAACCATCCAGTCGATCCCCCAACTGCTGGATCACGCCCAGCAAATCGAAATCGTCCTGCCCGACAGCTATAATCATACCTTGTTCACCGCGCTGCATCCGGACGCACCTCCCGGCCAGTTCGAGGATATGAACTCATCAGGCGGGCCCGAGCTGCTGGCAGCCATCGCGGGCGTGAAAGGCCTCGAAAGCTTCCAGCAGCTCGTCGATGCGACTACCGCCGCCAATGCCATTGTGGAGGTATCGACACCAGCAACGATCTTCATCAGGCACAACGGCGGCAACCCCACGCCAACACCAAGCCAATGAGCTGCGTCCCCGTTCTGAAACCAGGCGCCAACTGCTGGCGTGTGAAGCGCGCCGACCGCGTCTCATTTCTCGTGGACGGTGCCGATTATTTCTATGCCTTCCGCGAAGCAGTGAAACAGGCCCAGCATTCCGTGCTGATCATGGCTTGGGACATCGACAGCCGCGTGAAGCTCGTGCGTGGCCGGCAGCATGATCCGGCAGATGATCTGCCCGAGATGCTGGGCGATTTTCTCAATGCCATGGTGCGGCGCCGGAAGCAACTGAACATCCACGTGCTCGACTGGGATTTTATTATGCTGTTCGCGCCCGATCGCGAATGGCTGCCGCTGTACAGCGTGAGTGGAACGGTCACCGACGGTTGCACTTCGCACTGGATAACATGCACCCCACTGGTGCATGTCATCACCAGAAGATCGTCGTGGTCGACGACCGAGTAGCATTCGCGGGCGGGCTGGATCTGACCCTGGGCCGGTGGGATACGCCCGAACATCGGTCAGATGATCCCATCCGGCGTGAACTGGATGGTGAACCCATACCCCAGCCCTACCACGACGTGCAGATCATGGTTTCGGGCCCCGCTGCGGCTGCGCTGGGCGATCTTGCACGCGAGCGCTGGTTCCGAGCCACCGGTCGCAGGCTGAAAACACCACGAGCCCAAGGTATTCAAAATAACTCATATCCCTGGCCCGCTCATGTCCGGCCGGAAATCGAGAACGTGGAACTCGGCATTTCCCGCACGGAACCGGAATACGGAAAACAAGCCGAAGTACGCGAAGTAGAGCAGTTGCTGCTGGATTCCATCGCTTCCGCGCGTGAATCGATCTATATCGAGGCTCAGTATTTTTCCGCACACAAGGTGGGCGAAGCGCTGCGTAAGCGGCTGCAACAGGAAAAAGGGCCGGAAATAGTCGTACTGCTGCCTGAGCACACCGTCGGCTGGCTTTCTCAGAAAACCATGGATGTCCTGCGCGAGCGCGTATTCAGACAACTCATCAATGCAGACCAGGAAAACCGTCTGCGCCTGTATGAACCTTGTGTGCTTGGGCTGGGCGATCAATGCGTCAATGTCCATTCCAAGGTCACCATCATCGATGATGAGCTTGTGCGCGTCGGATCCGCCAATCTTAACAATCGCTCCATGGGTCTCGATACCGAGTGCGACATTACGGTTGAAGCGAACGGACGAGAGGATGTGCGTCGTGCCATCGCTGCTTTCCGCAACCACTTGCTGGGCGAACATCTGGGTATGGAGCCGACACGAATCGAGAAGGCGCTGGCACGGGAAAGTTCGCTGATCCGCGCCATCGAATCGCTACGCGGGCCGGGCCGCAGTATGCGTCCCCTAGCCCTGCAGGTGACGGTGGACATGGACGCCCTGGTACCGGATGAAGAAATCGTCGATCCAGCGCGACCTTTCGAAACGAACGAGCTGGTGAAGGAGTTCGTTCCGGAATCAGAACAGGAGCCCACGCGCCACCATCTCTACATGGTCGGCTCGATCCTGGCGGCCATCGTGGTGCTTGCCGCCGCCTGGCACTGGTCGCCCTTGCGCGAGCTGGTGGACGTGCCCCTGCTGGTAAGCGCCGCCAACGAGTTAGGACGCCATCCGGCGGCACCTCTGTTGGTACTGGGCATTTTCGTGGCGGCCGGCCTGATCTCGTTCCCACTCTCTGTACTGATCATTGTGTGCGCCTTGGTGTTCGGCCCATGGCAGGGATTTCTCTACGCACTGGCCGGTGCCCTGCTGAGTGCCGCCTGCAGCTATGCCCTTGGCCACCTGCTGGGTCGCAGAGCCGTGCGCCGCGTGGCCGGCAGGAAGCTGCGGGAATTGGACAAACGCCTCGCTCGCCGCAGCCTTCTCACCATTATCATCGTCCGCATCGTCCCCCTTGCGCCATTCAGCGTCATCAACCTGGTCGCAGGCACATCCCGAATCCGCTTCCGGGATTTCATGCTGGGGAGCATCATCGGCCTGCTGCCGGGGCTCATCGTCATTTCCGTGTTCACAGATCAACTTGCCGCCACCCTCCGCAAGTCCGACCTGCCCACCTTTGCTCTCTTGGCGGCGGTTCTGGCCAGCCTCATCGTCGGCGCCTGGCGATTCTGGCAGTGGAAGGAAAAGAAACGGGATTCCGCACTGCGGACTCCATCCGATTGAGCCGGACCCGAAGCATGCGTAGAATCAGGCGATGCGTCTCACCTTGGCAACCTACAACATTCATGCCTGCATTGGCACAGATCAGCGTTTCGCGCCCCACCGTACCGCCGGTGTCCTGCGGGAACTCGATGCAGACGTGATCGCGCTCCAGGAAGTGGTGCACCACGACATGGAAGGCCGCGACCTGCTCGATTACCTCGCGTTCGAGACCGGACTCCAGGCAATCCCCGGCCCTACCCTGCTACGCGAAACCCGGCAGTATGGAAACGCGATCCTGACGAAGCTACCCGCCCTCAACGTCAACCGCGTCGACCTCACCCTGCCCGGGCAGGAAGCACGCGGCGCCATTGATGTAACCTTGGAGGGCAACGGCGAGCGCCTACAGGTGGTAGCCACTAATCTCGGGCTCAAGCCCTGGGAACGCAGACAGCAAGTGCAACGCCTGCTCAGGCTGTTCGACATAGGACTCACGAACACATACGTGCTGATGGGCGATATGAACGAATGGTTCCTGTGGGGCCGGCCCTTGCGCTGGTTGCACGCGTACTTCAAGCATTCGCCTCACTGCGCCACTTTTCCCTCTCGCCGCCCCTTCATGTCATTGGATCGCCTATGGGTGCACCCGCGCCACCGCCTTACCCGGCTGGAGGCGCACACCAGCCAACTGGCGCGCATCGCCTCCGATCACCTGCCTCTCAAGGCCGTGATCGACATCTGACCCGTTCAATCCAAATAAAATGAGAGATGGAGATTCAGACTCATCTGAAAATTAAAAACTGAATTGTGCTGGATTTTGAGAGGCTCCAAACCTTGAGAAGATAGAGAGCGATGAACAAATCAAATGAAATTTTTCTCCGAAATGCGTGAGTGTGCGGTACATCTGGTGCAGGAGCACTGTGATGAATACCCGCCGCTGTGGGCTGTCGCGCAGTCCATTACCCCGAGAATCTCGGTGTTCCATGTATACCGCTGACGAAACGGGTTCGCAACTATGAAGTCGATCATGGCCTTTGTCCTAGGCCTTGTTAACACTATTTTTGTTAGAATTCCCGAATGGAAATATCCGCCTCGCAATTCAAACTCATCGAAAATCTAACCGCCTATACAACGAGGTAACGTTACTCTCTCGAATTTGGAAGTACTCAATGCGATTTTGTATGTCGCTGAGCACGGCTGTAAGTAGCGTGGTCTGCCCGTAAAATTCGGTAATTGGCACAACATTTACACGTGAGCCAATCGTTGGGCCAAGAATGGCAAGAGATTCACAGGATAAAATATTTGGATCTATCGGTCAGGTATTGAGTGTTGCTTAATGATATATCACAGATCACGAATATATTTGATATTAGTTCTAAACGCATTCCAGACCTCATCCATCCTCCCTCCCAATGCCAGCTTAGCCTGTGATTGTATATAACGGGATATTACACCGACTGAAGTGTGTGGTGGCAAAGTCGGCACATGTGGGTTAGTGAATACATCGACCAATACCGGATCGTTATATGACAATGCTTCCTGACAGATCTCCTCCAGGTTAGCAGGATGAGTGACCGAATAGCCTCGGATACCACAGGCCTGTGCAATCCTTGCAAAATCAGGATTGATCATTTTAGTTTGCCAGTCAGGCAATCCAGCCACCTGCATTTCTAGTTCAACCATGCCAAGACTGCGATTATTAAAGACGACCAGCTTTATTGGCAGTTTATATTGGGCAATGGTCATCAGATCTCCCATGAGCATCGATATACCCCCATCACCACAAAGTGCGATAACCTGGCGTTCGGGTGAGTATAGTGCAGCACCAATAGCTTGAGGCATGGCATTGGCCATCGATCCATGCGAGAAACTGCCCATCAGTGTACGCTTCCCGGTACCGTGCAAATAGCGTGCAGCCCATACTGTAGTCATGCCGGTATCTGCAGTGAAAACAGCATCTTCGTCGGCCAGACGATCAATTGTTTCGGTAACGAATTCAGGTTGGATTAGATTTTCCTCGCCCGGATCCGTGGCATGGGCCCGATAATCTTCTTTCACTTCTGCATAGTCAGCCAGGCAGGCGTTGAGAAATTGGTTATCGGCTTTAGAATCGATTAAGGGCAATAACATCTGTAGCGTGGAGCCGATGTCGCCGCATAGACCCATGTGCAGCGGAACTCGTCGACCCAGGCGTTCTGGTTTGGTATCAATCTGGACAATTTTGACCGATTTGTCGAGAAATTCCTTCCATGGAAAATCACTGCCGAGCATGAGCAATAGCTTGCCGCCAGTGATGGCGCGGGCGGCAGCCTTATTACCGAGCATACCTGTTAATCCGACAGCATATGGATTATCGTATTCCAGAGCCATCTTTGCCTTGAGAGTATAGGCCATGGGAGCATTAAGCTGCTGGGCAAGGCTGATAACCTCAGTGCGCGCATTAGCACAACCTATGCCAGCGTAGATACCGATATCTTCTGAACTATTGATCAACTCTGCCAATAACCGGATTTCATCATCGGAAGGGCGCAGGATCGACTGAGGCCGGTACAAATCGGCACACAACGCATCCTCATCAGCATTACACGTCATCAGATCACCAGGGAAAGCGCACACCCCCACCCCTTCACGATTCCATGCGTGCTGAAGCGCCTGTTGCAGCATGCGCGGGAATTGCTGTGGGGTGATCGCTACCTCATTGTAATAACTGCATCCATCGAACATATGCAGGTCAGTGGATTGAAAGCTTTCAGTGCCATAATCTTCTGAGGTTATGGTCGAGGCTAATGCCAGTACGGGTGCTCCCCAGCGGTGAGCATCATAAAGACCATTGATCAAATGAACATGGCCGGGTCCAGAGCTGCCAGCACAGCAACCGATTCCGCCCAGCACGCCCTCAGCCATCGCAGCATAAGCACCGACTTCTTCATGACGTACATGAATCCAGTCGATGCTGCCATCGCGGCGCAGCGCATCATTGAAAAAATTCAGACTGTCACCGGTAACGCCATAAACACGATGAATATCAGCAGCTTTGAGCATTTCTACCAATTGTTCTGCGACTATGTGGCCCATGCGATTCTCCTGACAATTTACTTATGATAATTGGATAGAGCACGATTCAAATAGGGTAGTTCCAGAGAAATGGCAGAATGCTTTATATCTCTTCGTCGCCTCCTTCCTTAGCAGATCAATGAGTTATATATACTAATAAAATATTTTAGAAGTACTTCAGCACGCGAAGGCATATATAAAGTTGCAATTTCAACTACCAATACCAATCCGCCGGGTTCAGAACGAGAAGAGAGAAGATGAGCGCCAGTCTTTCACAAGATCATGTTTCCATAGAGGAATCAAGCGTATTAAGAATCATTCACAAACAGTTAAACTGAATTTCCGTGCTGCGTAGTTGTTTCCTGCTACCACCTTGGTCAAGCTTGACAGGAGAGGTTTTCGCGCAGGACGTACCTAAATCTCTGGGTAACATTGCTTCAATATATGGATGCTTAAGCAATTTGTTGTACGGAATTAATAATCCCGTATCTCACTATGATATCTTGGCCAGATCGTTGCTACTTTTCTTCTTCAGCTTGCATCCCGTGCCAGTCTGATACCGGTAAATTGCCAGCAGGTCCTGGCTGGGAAGAAATTGCGGAAGCTACTGCGTATCCATTCTTGCGAAGTAACACATGAGCCGCCGCGCAGCACGTTCTGGTTGACCATCGAGCGGCTATTGTATTCTCCTACGGCTTCTTCCCATACCATTGACATGGGTTCATCCGGGTTCGGTTTTGCGGGGTTATAGCCCGTGTATGCGCCATAGCTGGAGGTTGTCCATTCCCATGCGTCACCATAAAGT
>Ga0206102_1000427_pt1 | contig 13578 bp, 7 predicted proteins | sample 1B1Ametagenome_FD_148645 | JGI IMG/M metagenome (GOLD analysis project Ga0206102, IMG submission 148645) | Enriched microbial communities from leaf-cutter ant dump, University of Wisconsin, Madison, United States - 1B1A | ecosystem: Environmental > Terrestrial > Nest > Insects nest > Nest dump... | reverse complement strand
AGAAGCGCGCCTGCTCGATCGTGTTGAAACGCGCGATCAGCTCCTCCAGTCGCGTCTTGCGGGTCACCAGCACGATCCGCCGGTCGAGTGCATCCATGGCGTCAGGCCTTCGCCGCCGACCTGGGGCGATGCGTCAATTGCTGCAGCAAATCGGGGGAGATGTTGAGTTCGCCGATCCGCTCGGCCTTTGCCGCCAACCCCTGGAATGCCTGGGCGATCAGCACGCTCGGGTCGGCCTGCCCCACCATCAGCGCCTGCAGCACGGCCGGATCGACGCCCTGCACCGCCTTCATGCTCGCGGCGATTCCGTAGGCCTTGGCGTCGGCTTCCGTCTGCGCGTTGGCGGCACGCAGCATGGTCAGGCTCTTGTTTTTCTCTTCCAGCGCGATGCGGCCGGCCAGATCCTGATCCTGGATCGCCTGGCGTCTGGCCAGCTCGGCCTGCTCGGCTTCCAGCTGGGCCTCGCGGATCTGGCGCTTTTTCGCTTCCACGGCGATCTCGGTGTTGAGTTCATTCTCCTTGATCGCACGCTCCTGCTCGATCGCGGCGTTGCGGCGCACATAGGTCGCATCGTCCGCCTGCTTGAGGATCTGCTCGCGAACCTGCGCCTCCAGCGCTCGGGCGGTTTCCGGGTTGGGCTTCACGGCGAGAATCGCGAAGTTGACCAGCTCAAGCCCCAGGCCGGGCAGGCCTTCCGCGCGTTGCAAACCCTCGCGCACGACCTGCACCAGATGGTCGGAACCTTGCAGCAACTGCTGCAATGTCTGGCTCTGCAGTACCGAACGAAGCTGTACCTGCACGGCATTGACGACGCGCTGCGGGAGCTTGGTCCAGTCTTCGGACGCATAGCTGCCGTCCGGTTTGAGGGTGAAGTTCATCAAGGCGGCGAGCGTGGTCGGCCTGGATACGCGGTAGGTGACCTGCCCCTGGACCGTCACGACCTGAAAGTCGCTGCTGACTTCCTGGAACATGAACGGGGCATCCACGCTTTCGAGCGGAATCGAAACCAGCGTGGTGCTGGGGGCGAAGTACCAGAAGGTGAGACCGGTGCCCTCGCGGGTCGATTTACCGTTCTTGTACTGGATGAGGTAGGTGCTTGGATTGGCCTTGACGTACCGAAAACCGAACATGGTCGTTTCCCCTGGCTTGACTGCATGAATGACGCATACGTGCTCTTGGCGAAGGACGATTCGCCAAGGGCACTCCCTTCTCTTGCCTCGTTTCCCCGGCATGCGCGCCGACGACCGCCCGCGTACCCAGCGTACCAATTGCCACGACCGACACTCACCGGTGCCCGGGCCCCTGCCGTTGCAGCCAGTCGCCCAGCTGCCGCAGCACCTGGCTGCGGCCCGGCTCGGCCTCGTTGAAAAGCTCGTGGTACAGCATCGAGAAAAAGCGCGTGGTGAGCTGGCCGCCGGGGGCGGCGGCGCGCGAGAAATCGCTGCTGCCGGCGGGGTCGACCAGGGCGTCGTCGCCGGCCACCAGCAGCAAGGCGGGGACGCGCAGCCGCGCGGCATCGGCGATGCTGGAGGCGCCGGCGCGAAAGATGAAGTCGGCCAGCCGCGGTGTGATCCAGCCGTGGCGCAGCGGATCGGCGCGATACGCGGCGACCCGTGCGCGGTCGTGCGAGATGCGGCCGAAACTCAGGCCGCTGCGCAGCGGCAGATTCGGTGTCAATCGCGTCAACACACGCGCCAGCGCACGGCGCCAGCGTGGCTCCCAGCTGCGCAGCGCGGGCGAGCTGAGTATCACCGCGCCGGGGGCGATGCGGCCATCCAGCACGCTGCGCAGCACCACCACGCCACCCATGCTGTGGCCCAGCACCAGCGGCACGCAGCCCAGCGTGCCGGCGTAATCGCGATGGATCGCGGCCAGGTCATCCAGCAGATCGTCGGCGTGGCGCAGCGCGCCGCGGCGGCCGGGTGTCCTGCCGTGGCCGCGCTGGTCGTAGCCGCGCACGGCGTAGCCCCGCATACGCAGCCATTGCGCCAGCTCCGCGTAACGTCCGCTGTGCTCGCTGAGGCCGTGGACGATCAGCACCGCACCGCGTGCCCGGGCCAACGGCCAGTCGCGCACGAAAACCGGCTGGCCATCGGCCATCGTCAGCCACGATTCCACGGCTTGCGCATCTCCCTGGCGCGATACCGGTTGCAGCGGTTGTTCCACCCACGTCCTCCCGTGTCGAGCTTCCGCCGCGACCGACAACCGGCGGCGACGAAACCGTGATATTGACATGGCGCGCCGCCACCGTGCCGCGCGATCCGATTGAGCGATCCGGCACCGCCCCCATATCCGACCGATGAGTTTCCCCGTGCCCACGCAGAATCCGCCGCCCGGCTCTTCCCCGCTGGATGATTTCCATCCGGCGGTGGCGGCGTGGTTCCGCCGCACGTTTGCGGCGCCCACGGCGGCGCAGGCGCAGGCGTGGCCGTCGATCCGCGCCGGCAACCACACCCTGGTGGCGGCGCCGACCGGATCGGGCAAGACGCTGACCGCCTTCCTGGCGGCCATCGATGAGCTGGTGCGCGAGGGCGTGGCGCACGGCGGCACGCTGGCCGACGCCACCAGCGTGGTCTACGTGTCGCCGCTGAAGGCACTGTCCAACGACATCCACATCAACCTCGACGCGCCGCTGGAAGGCATCCGCGCGGAGCTGGAAACACTGGGCCTGCCCGACGTGGCGATCCGCACCGCCGTGCGCACCGGCGACACGCCGCAGACCGAGCGCAACGCGTTGCGCAAGCAGCCGCCGCATATCCTGGTGACCACGCCCGAATCGCTGTACGTGCTGCTGGGCTCGGCCTCGGGCCGCGCCATGCTGTCGGGCGTGCGCTCGGTGATCGTGGACGAGATCCACGCCATCGCCGGCAGCAAGCGCGGCTCGCACCTGGCCTTGTCGCTGGAGCGGCTGCAGGCGCTGTGCCAGCGGCGGTTGTTGCGGATCGGGCTGTCGGCGACGCAGAAGCCCATCGAGCTGGTCGCCGACTTTCTGGTCGGCGACGCTCCTGCTCCTGCGCGCAGGGGAGGGAGCAGAACGACGATCATCGACGTGGGCCACACCCGCCCCCGCGACCTCGCCATCGAAGTGCCGCCCGTACCCCTCGAAGCGGTGATGTCCAACGACAGCTGGGAACTCGTCTACAACCGCCTCGCGCGGCTGGTACAGGCGCATCGCACCACGCTGATCTTCGTCAACACGCGACGGATGGCCGAACGCGCCGCGCGGCATTTGTCGGAGCGCCTGGGCAAGGACGTGGTCGCCGCGCACCACGGCAGCCTGGCGAAGGAGCAGCGGCTGGATGCCGAGCAGCGGCTGAAGCGCGGCGAATTGTCGGTGCTGGTGGCTACCGCGTCGCTGGAGCTGGGCATCGACATCGGCGAGGTGGACCTGGTCTGCCAGCTCGGCTCGCCGCGCTCGATCGCCGCGTTCCTGCAGCGCGCCGGCCGCTCCGGCCACAGCATCGGCGGCACGCCGAAGGCGCGGCTGTTTCCGGCCACCCGCGACGATCTGGTCGAATGCACCGCCCTGCTCGACTGCGTGCGACGCGGCGAACTCGATGCGCTGATCCTGCCGCCGCAGCCGATCGACGTGCTGGCGCAGCAGATCGTGGCCGAGGTGGCCTGCCAGGCATGGAGCGAGGACGCGCTGTACGCGCTGGTGCGCCGCGCGTACCCGTACCGCGATCTTTCGCGCGCCGATTTCGATGCCGTGGTGCGCATGCTGGCCGAGGGTTTCACCACCCGCCAGGGTCCGCGCGCGGCCTACATCCATCGCGACGCGGTGCACGGCCAGTTGCGGGCGCGGCGCAACGCGCGGCTTGTCGCGCTCACGTCCGGCGGCACCATTCCGGACACCGCCGACTACAAGGTGGTGCTGGAGCCGCAGGCGATCATCGTGGGCACGGTGAACGAGGATTTCGCGGTCGAGAGCATGGCCGGCGACATCTTCCAGCTGGGCAACACCAGCTACCGCATCCAGCGCGTGGAGCGCGACCGGCTGCGGGTGGAGGATGCGCACGGCGCGCCGCCCAGCATCCCGTTCTGGCTGGGCGAGGCGCCGGGGCGCAGTGATGAATTGTCGTTGGGCGTATCGCGGCTGCGCGAAGAAATCGCCGCCTTGCTTGAGCCCCTCTCCCGCTTGCGGGAGAGGGGTTGGGGAGAGGGTACGGTGCTTGCCGAACATTCCCACACGTCCGAGCCCTCTCCCCCGGCCCCTCTCCCGCAAGCGGGAGAGGGGAGCAAGGCGCGGGCGCTCGCGTGGCTGCACGACGAGCTCGGCCTCAACGACGCCACCGCGCAGCAACTGGTCGATTACCTCGCCCGCGCCAAAACCGCACTCGGCGTCCTTCCCAGCCAACACACGCTGGTACTCGAACGCTTCTTCGATGAATCCGGCGCCACCCAGCTGGTGATCCACACGCCGTGGGGCAGCCGCATCAACCGCGCGTGGGGGCTGGCGTTGCGCAAGCGCTTCTGCCGCCAGTTCAACTTCGAGCTGCAGGCGGCGGCGACCGAGGATGCGATCGTGCTGTCGCTGTCCACCAGCCACAGCTTTCCGCTGGAAGAGGTGGCGCATTACCTGCACGCCAATACCGCCGAGCACGTGCTGGTGCAGGCGTTGCTGGACGCGCCGCTGTTTCCCGCGCGCTGGCGCTGGAATGCCGTGACCGCGCTGGCGCTGCCGCGCTTCACCGGCGGCAAGCGCACGCCACCGCCGTTGCAGCGCATGAAAAGCGAGGACCTGCTCGCCGCCGTGTTCCCCGATCAGGTGGCCTGCCTGGAAAACATCGTGGGCGAGCGCGAGGTACCCGACCATCCGCTGGTCAAGCAGACCTTGCACGACTGCCTGCGCGAGGCGATGGACGTGGATGGCCTGCTGCGCATCCTGCGTTCGCTGGAGGCGGGCGATATCGCCATCGTGGCGCGCGATCTCACCGCCCCCAGCCCGCTGGCAGCCGAAGTGCTGAACGCGGCGCCATACGCGTTTCTCGATGACGCGCCACTGGAAGAACGCCGCACCCAGGCGGTGCAGACGCGGCGCTGGAGCGCCGATGATGCCGCCGACCTGGGCCGACTCGATCCCGACGCCATCGCCGCCGTGCGTCGGGAAGCCTGGCCCCACGTGCGCGACGCCGACGAGATGCACGAGGCGCTGACCCTGCTGGGTTTCGTCACTACCGCGGAAGTGGCCGCCAACCCGGGCTGGAACGAGCCGTTGCATGTGTTGGCCAGCGCAAGACGCGCCACCCTGTTCCCGACGCCCCCTGTAGGAGCGGCTTCAGCCGCGATGCTCTTGCCTTCGGTTTCCGGCGCAAAAGGCATCGCGGCTGAAGCCGCTCCTACAGGGGTATGGACGTCCGCCGAGCAGTTGCCGCTGTGGCAGGCGCTTCATCCCGACGCGGCGATGCAGCCATCGATCGACGCTCCCGCCGAGTACGCCACGCAACCCTGGACGCGCGAGGAGGCGCTGCTGGAACTGGTGCGCCGCCGCCTCGGCGGGCTCGGCCCGGTCACCGTGGCCGCGCTGGCCGGGTCGATGGCGGTGGCACCGGGCGAGGTCGAACAGGCGCTGCTGCGCCTGCAAACCGAAGGCTTCGTGATGCAGGGCCGCTTCACCGCCGATGCCGGCGCCACGGAATGGTGCGAGCGCCACCTGCTGGCGCGCATCCACCGCTACACGATCGGCCGGCTGCGGCGCGAGATCGAGCCGGTGAGCCGGCGCGACCTGATGCGTTTCCTGTTCGACTGGCAGCACGTATCGGCCGCCACGCGGCTCAACGGGCCGGAGGCGCTCGCGGCCACGCTGGCGCAGCTGGAAGGCTATGAAGCGGCGGCGGGCGCCTGGGAATCGGAGATCCTGCCTGCACGCGTCGCCGATTATTCGATCGGCTGGCTGGATGATCTCTGCCGCGCCGGACGCATCGGCTGGACCCGGCTGCGCGGCGGTGGCGGCAGCGGCGGGCCGGTGCGCAGCACCCCTATCGTGTTGCTGCCGCGGCGCGAAATGGCCGTCTGGACGTCCATCGCGGAACGCGGGCCAACTGGCGCCGCCTTGTCGTCGCGCGCCCAGGCGGTGGCCGATGCGTTGCGCGAACGCGGCGCGCTGTTCTTCGATGAATTGATGGACGCCACGCGGCTGCTGCGCACCGAACTGGAAAACGCGCTGGGCGAGCTGGTCGCCGCGGGCCAGGTTCGTGCCGACAGTTTTGCGGGTTTGCGGACGTTGCTGCTGCCGGCGGCCAAGCGCGATGGCGGTCGGCATCGGCGGGTGCGGCGGCATCTGCTGGGTGGGATCGAGGACGCGGGGCGATGGTCGTTGGTGCGTGGCGCTGCAAGGGGGGATGAGGGGCGGGGCCTCGGGGGAAAGGCGGGGGAGGGTCTGCGGCAAGAGCGGCCCCTCTCCTCAATCCTCGCCCCGGGGGGGAGAGGAGGCGATGGTGGCGCTGCGCGCCGATTTGATTCAGATGAAGCAGAACACGTTGCACGTGCTCTGCTTCGCCGCTACGGCGTGGTGTTCTGGAAACTGCTGGAACGCGAGGCGCCGTGGCTGCCGCCGTGGCGCGACTTGCTGCGCATCTATCACCGGCTGGAGGCGCGTGGCGAGATTCGCGGCGGGCGGTTCGTGGAGGGGCTGGTGGGCGAGCAGTTCGCGCTGCCCGAGGCGATCGCCCCGTTGCGCGCGGTACGCAAGCGCGCCGATGACGGCGAACTGGTGTCGGTCAGCGGCAGCGATCCGCTGAACCTGGTCGGCACCGTGCTGGCGGGCGACAAGGTGGCGGCGGTGGCCGGCGCGCGCGTGCTGTACCGCGATGGCGTGCCGATCGCGGCGTTGGCCGGAGGCAAGGTCAGCACGCTGGTCGAGTTGTCGACGGCAGACCGGCAGCGCGCGAAGCAGGCGTTGCTGCGGCATCGGCCGTCGCCGCCGGAAGCGCTGACGGCGGTGCCCTGATGGGCTGCCTGCCGATCCTGCTGTTGTTTCCGCTGGGTTTCGGTATCGGTTACCTGGTCGCCGGTGACATCGGCGGCCTGTGGGGCGCCGGTGCCGGGTTCCTGCTGGGCGTGCTGACGATGATTCTGTTCGTGAAGGCGTTGCGCGGACGACGCTGAGGCCACGGAGATGTCGCCCGCCGGCCGGGAATCCCGGCAGGAGGCTTTGCCGAACCGTCCGTTCCCGCGACACCTACAGCTTGAGGTACAGACCACGCCGGTCCATAGCCCGCACGATCAGCCACCACAGCGCCACGAACATCACCGCAAACGCCAGCGAGGGTATCCACGGTCCGAACGACGGCGTCATCCAGTCGGCGAACAAGTACCGGTACAGCGGCTTTTGCCAACCCAGGGCCGGCAGCAGAATCTGCATAAGCTCGGAGCCGGCGTACGCGGCTATCGCGTTGACGCCGAAGCGGCGTCCCCATGCAGGACAACCGCGGCGATCGACCAGCTCGTGGAAAACCAGCAGCGCCAGCACGGCCCAACCGGTGGTCCACAGCACGAACGAGGGGGTCCACAGGTTCTTGTTGAACGGCAACACACACGACCACAGCAGGCCCAGCAACAGCGACGATGCCCCGGCCAGCAACAGGGTGCGTCTGCGCTCCTGCCGCAGCCAGCAACCTGCACGCAGACCCGACAAGGTGGTTGCCAGCGACGGCAATGTGCCAAGCAACCCTTCGGGATCATGGCCGCGGCCGGTGACCGGGTCGATCAGGTAGACGAAATGTCCGAACACCGCGCTGTCGGTGCGACTGACGATGTTCACCCACGGCTCCAGCGAGCCGCCCGCCAGCAGCAGCAGCCAGTAGCCGAGCAGCAATCCCGCGATCGTCATCCACTGCGTGCGCGCCCGCGTATGCACGGCAAACAGCGCGACGGCGGCGAAGCACAAGGCAATGCGCTGCAACACCCCGGGAAGACGCAGGTGCGCGTGCGGCATCAGCCACGCCGCCAGCACGTTGATCGCCACGCCCAGCACCAGGATGCGCAAGGCCCGCCCCATGGCGGCGCGAACCAGCGCCGTCGGCATGGCGCCCTGTTCCAGGCGAGGCAGGATCGCAAGCGCCACCGATACGCCCACCACGAACAGGAAGAACGGAAACACCAGGTCGGTGGGTGTGCAGCCATGCCACGGAGCGTGTTCCAACGGCGCGTAGACGTGGGCCCAGTCGCCGGGGTCGTTGACCAGCAGCATGGCCGCCACGGTGCAGCCACGCAGGGCGTCGAGGGAGGCGAGACGTCTGGTCATGTGGCGGGCTCTTCGTGGCGTCGGTGAGAGCGGTCCATCCCGATCCTCCCCCGCATCGCGGGGAGAGCACGTCATGGCGCCATTCATGGCGTCAGTGTCAGCCGCCCGATCGCATACAACGAGCCGTCGACCGGTGCGGTGTAGATCAGGCACAGCGCGTGTTCGCCCCGCTGCGCCGGCAACGCCGCGTCGAGATCGAAGTTGCGCGCACTGCGTGCGGGGTCGGGCAGCGGCAGGCTGGCCAGCACCGAGCCGTCGCAGCGGTCGGCATGCACCACCAGCTCGCCGAACGCCGTGGTGCTCGGGCGTGAGATCACCCGTTTCTGCTCGTGCGCCAATGCGAAGTTGCGCGGCAGGCGCACCGCTTCGACGTGGATCCTGGCGACACCGTCCATCCATGTGGGGGGAAGCTCCTGGCAGGCGTCGAACACGTTCACCATGTACACCGGCTGGGCGCTTTTCGCGTCGGGCAGAGGCTGCAGGCGCAGGCGGAAATCGGCGCCCCGGCAGTTTTGCAGCAGGTCGCCGGAAAGACTGAGCAGCGCCGCGCGATCGAGCACGCGTTCGCGCGGCGCGGCGAGCTGGCTGCCGTCGGCGGCAAAGGTGGCGGCGCGCACGGTGGCTGGCAGGGTCACGTTGATCGGTGCGGCGTAGCGCGGCGATTCGGGCGTGGGCGTGCTGCCGTCCAGGGTGTAGTGGATGGTTTCCGCATCGACCTGGTTGGCCAGCGTCACCGTGGTCCTGCCGGTGGCCAGCGCCAGGTTGCGGTCGGCGCGGATGTCCACGGCGTAGGCGCTGTCGGCGACGTTGACGTGTTGCGCGTGGTAGCGCTCGAACTGCGCCGGCAGGCGTTCCAGGAAACCCTGCCAGTTGTTCGTGGCAGGCGGTGACCAGACCACCTCGCTGAGCGCATCCAACCGCGGGAAGGCCGCGTGTTCCACATGGGCGAACGTGGGGATGTGCTCGGTCCAGATGTTGGCCTGCACGCCGAGCACGTGCTTCGCCTGCTCCGCGCCGAGCACGGCGGGCACGGCCTGGAAGCCGTACACGTCACGCAACGATTTCACGCCGAGGCGGCCGGCGTACTCGTCGGGAAGATCGCTTTGCACGTGGTCGAAATAGAGATCCGGCGAAGGAGACAGCACCACGTCATGGCCCAGCAGCGCGGCCTTGATCGCGCCGTCGATGCCACGCCACGACATCACGGTGGCGTCGGCCGGCAGGTTGTCGCCTTCAAGTATTTCGTCCCAGCCGATCAGCTTGCGGCCGTGTTTTTCCAGGTACTGGCCGATGCGGTCGATGAACCAGCCCTGCAACGCGCTCTCGCCGGTGATGCCCAGCTCGCGCATCTTCGCCTGCACGGCGGGCGAAGCCTCCCACTGATCCTTGATCGCCTCGTCGCCGCCCACGTGGATGTAGGTGGACGGGAACAGCGCCATCACCTCGTCGAGCACGTTGTCGATGAAGGTGAACGTGGCATCGTCGACGTTGTAGAGCCAGGGGTTCACGCCCCAGTCGATGGAAACCTCGGGCCGCTTGCCGGTAACGCCCAGCGGCGGGTACGCGGCCACGGCGGCCTGCGCGTGGCCGGGCATGTCGATCTCCGGCACGATGGTGATGTGGCGCGCGGCGGCGTAGGCCACCACGTCGCGGATCTCGTCCTGGGTGTAGAAGCCGCCGTAGCGTTTCGGCTCGCCGTTCTTGCCCGCGTCCGGCGGCGTGCGCCACGCGCCGATGCGGGTGAGGTCGGGGTAGCGCTTGATCTGGATGCGCCAGCCCTGGTCGTCGGTGAGGTGCCAGTGCAGCGTGTTCATCTTGTGCTGCGCCATCTGGTCGAGCAGCGTTTCCACCTCGGCCACGCTCTGGAAATGGCGTACGGAATCGAGCATCAGGCCGCGCCAGGCGAAACGCGGCCAGTCGCGGATCTGCATGGTCGCCAGCGTCACCGGCCCGTGCTGCGCGTCGGGCGTCAGCAGCTGCCACAGGGTGATGGCGCCGTGGAACAGGCCGGCGTCGTCGCGCGCGCTGATGCGGATGCCCCCGGGCGTGACGTCCAGCGCGTAACCCTCGGCCTGCGTCACCGCGGCCCGCGGGTCGCGCTGCAGGACGATGGCATGCGCCGGCGCCGGGCCGCGCTGCACGCGCAGGTGCAAACCGCGGGTACGCGCCACAAGGTCGGACAGGTAGGCGGCGGCCCCGGCGGTGGCTTTCTCGCGATCGGCGATCACGATGGGCGTATCCGCGTCAACGGTGAACCGCCCTTCGGTGGTGACGACCTGGGCCGGTTGCGGGATCACCGGAACCGCGCCGTCGCGGGCATGGACGGCCGCGGGCAGGACCGCCATCACCCCGGCGCAGAGCCATGCGAAGGCGTGCAGAATGGTGGGCAGACGACGCGTCATTGTCCATCTCCATCGTGGGTCGCCGAAGCCGCGCGACACGTTTCAAAAAAAGGCCCGTACAGTGTGCCTGACGGGCCGGAAAGGGGGTTTGGTGTCGGGCCATCCGTGGCCCGGGGATCGCGGAGCGGGATCAGTACTTGAAGCGGAAGTTCAGGTAGTACTGGCGGCCGTTGGAGTAGAACGCGGTCGGTACCTGCGAGGTCTGGAAGTACGAGATAGTCGGATTGTTGAGGTTCAACGCATCCAGGCTGATGCTCATCCAGTCGAGCGGGGTGTAGCTGACCGAGGCAGACAGCGTGCCGAACTTGTCCTGGTAGTAGGGGTTGGCACCCTTGAGACCGATCAGGAACGCCGAGCGGGACGTGTAGTTCACACGGGCGGCGAACTTGTCGTTCTCGAAGTAAGCGCCTACGTTGTAAGTGTTCTTCGACGTACCCAGCAGATGGTTGCTGCCGTCGGCCCAGGTGTGATCCGTCGTGCCGTCCGCGTAGGTGTAGTTGGCGGTCACGCCAAAATGCTCACCGATCGGCTGCTGGTAGGCCAGTTCCACGCCCTGCACATCACCGTCGGCATTGATCGGTGAGGAGATGTTGTACTGCTCGAGCTTATTGGTCAGCTCGCTGAACAACATCTGCCGGGAGACGCCGTAGGCGACATAGTCTTTCAGGTGCATCGAGTAGGCACCGACGGACAACAAGCCACGCGGCATGAAGTACCACTCGAGAGCGGCATCGAAGTTGGTCGACAACACCGGCTTCAGCGTGGGATTGCCACCGCTGCCGGTCTTGCTGAGATCCGAACCGCTGGATGCCGCACCCAGTGCGGAGTAATCCGGCAGGGTCTGCGTCTGCGAGGCCGCAAAGCGGAAGATCAAGTCATCGGAAAGATTGAACTTCAAGTTCGCGCTGGGCAGCCAGCGGTTGTACCTGTTTTCCCGATAGGCGCGGTTCCAGGCACCGAACAGGCTGCTGACATCCGCCGTGGCCGCGTTGGCATTGACGACGTAGCTGTCGATGTTCTGGTCGATGTGCGAATAACGCAGGCCAACATTGCCGCTCCAGCCCTCACCGGTAAAATTGGCCTGGAGGTAGCCGGCGAGATTCTTCTCGTTGACCTTGAACTCGGCGCCGTAGTTGTGACGACCGGTCGGGCCATCGTTGTCCGACAACCAGTCCGAATTCTCCGTGACGGCTGTCTTGATGGAATCCACGGTGTAATACCAGACACCCTGCGGGATGTTGCCGCCGATGCCATGGCCGAAATCACTCGGATACATGCCGGTGACGCCGTTTGCTTCGAGGGCGGGGCCGATCGCGCCGGGGCTGGCGCCCTCTGGCGAGAAGACCTGCCGGGTGTGGTTGGCGTAGCGCACACCGAAGTCGAGCGAGGAGAGCGCGCCGCTGTCGAGGAACTGGGTGAAATCGGCGGTGCCGAACTTTTCCGAGTCCACGGTTTTGTACAGCTGGTTGCCCCAGGTACCGAAACCGGTAGCCGCCGGGCCGGTGAAGCCGCCAAGGCTCCAGTCGACCGGCGAGCTGTTGCCGTGTGTCTGGAAGCTCGCGCCGCCACCGATCGCGGTGGTCACTTCGGCGATGTACTGCGCGGCCGTGAGGCCGGTACCGCGGCTGCTGCCTACCTGGAACTTGCTCGACAGGTTGTCGGTGATCTGCCAGTCCGCATCGAAGGTCACGTAATTGGACTTGGCCGAGGACGTACGGGCGATCATGTCGTAGATGCCGTAGGGCGTGTCGCCCTCACCCGCGTAGGTGGCACTGGTGAGCACGCCATTTTTTACGGTGTAGCCCGGCTCCGGCGCCTGGGTGGATTCGAACCTGTTGCCGAAGTACATGAAGTTGCGGTTGTAGTTGTCCGCCTTGAGGTCCGAGTAGAACCCGTTCAGGCCCAGGGTCAGGTTGTCGCTGGGCCGGAACTGCAGGGACACCAGGCCGCCCTTGCGGTCACGAACCTGCGTGAACAAGGTATCGCCCAGCAGATCGGGTGCCAGCACGCCGGCCAGATCCGGATTGGTGGCCGTCACCGGGGCGTCGGCTGCGATGGTGAGGAACCCGGACGGCAGCTCCTGCGCTTCGCGCTGCAGGTGGCGCTTCTGCTTGAACGCCTGGATCAACACGCCGAACGTGTCGGTCTTGTAATTGAACAGGCCGGACAACTGCGGGTCATTGGCACCAGCCGCATCGGAGCGCACCGCTCCGACCGAGGCATTGAAGGTGACCGGCTTGTCGAAGTCCAGCGGCTTGCGGGTGATGATGTTGATGTTGCCGGACGTACCACCGTCCACCAGCTTGGCCTCGGACGACTTGTGCACTTCCACGCGGCTGACCAGCTCGGACGGCAGCAGGGTGTAGCTGACGCTGCGGCCGACCGTCTGCATCTGGCTGAGCACGAACCAGTCCGCCGAACCGACGGAATGGCCGTCGATCAAGGTCTGGGTAAGGCTGGGGCTGGTGCCACGCAGGCTGACGCGATCGGCCTCGTCGAAGCCGCCTTCGTCGGCACTGGAGGAGCTGATGTTGACGCCCGGCAAGCCCTGCAGGGCGTCAGCAACGTTGTGGGCCGGCAACTTGCCGACGTCTTCAGCGGTGACCACTTCGAGATGCGAATCGGCAGCCTGCTTCAGATTCAGCGCATTTTCCTGGCTGGCGCGGATACCGGTCACGGTAACGGTGCTGAGATCCCTGATCTCGGCGGCTTTCTTTTGGGCGGCTGTCTGGGTCGTGTTCGAAGCGGGGGTCTGCGCACTGTCCTGGGCAAATGCCGCGCCCGACAGGCACAGACCGGTGATGATGCTCGCGGCGAGCAGGGTCTTGCGGTAGTTCATGGTGTCTCCTCCCCTCAGAGGTGGCTGGTTTGTGGACCGATCAGCGGAATGCCGACGGCCGCTCTCTTTCGTGGATCGCGGTTTTTCGGGCT
>Ga0206102_1000426_pt1 | contig 13609 bp, 11 predicted proteins | sample 1B1Ametagenome_FD_148645 | JGI IMG/M metagenome (GOLD analysis project Ga0206102, IMG submission 148645) | Enriched microbial communities from leaf-cutter ant dump, University of Wisconsin, Madison, United States - 1B1A | ecosystem: Environmental > Terrestrial > Nest > Insects nest > Nest dump... | reverse complement strand
TCATGTATGTGATTTTTGGAACAATTCTGGGTGGGCGTTTGGGGTATTGCCTTTTTTATCGCCCGGAATTTTACCTGACCCATCCGCTTGACATCTTGAAATCTTGGGATGGTGGCATGTCGTTTCATGGCGGGTTTATCGGAGTGTGTATTGCCCTTTATATTTACGCCAGAAAGATCGGTCATAAGTTTCTGGAATTAACTGATTTTGCTATTCCATTTGTACCAATGTGTTTGTTTTTTGGGCGCATGGGCAATTTTATAAATGGCGAACTGTGGGGTAGGTTCTGTAGTTCAACATTTCCATGGGGTATGGTTTTTCCTCAGTCTGGTTCAATGCAGCCCCGTCATCCTTCCCAGTTATATGAAGCTTTTTGTGAAGGTATATTGCTGACGCTGGTTATGTATTTATTTACGCGTAAAAAACGTGAACTTGGGCAGATTTCAGGGGTATTTGCTATTGGGTATGGTATTATCCGTTTCTTTCTTGAGTTCTTTCGTGAACCGGATAGTTTTGCAACCGGTATAGTACAAATGACCGGATTATCACTAGGTCAGTTATACTCAGTTCCGATTGTATTGTTTGGAATTTTCCTTTATACTTGTGGTAAAAAATTTGCTGATAAAAAGATGGCAGAATAAACTGCATCAAAATTTAATGATTGTGAGAATTTAATGTTAATGTATCCTAAATTTGATCCGGTTGCGATTAGTCTGGGCCCACTTAAGGTTCACTGGTATGGTTTGATGTATTTGTTAAGTTTCCTGTTTTTTCTCTATGGGGGTAAATGGCGGATTCGTAAGTTTGGGCATCCAGTCTTAACTGAAAAGATGATTGATGATTTCCTGTTTTATGGTGCGTTAGGGACTGTTCTTGGCGGGAGACTTGGATATTGCCTATTCTACCAACCAGCTTACTACCTGACTCATCCATTGGATATTGTTAAAACCTGGGATGGTGGTATGTCATTTCATGGTGGGATGATTGGTGTATTAGTTGCTATCTATATTTTTTCCCGGAAAATTAACACAACTTTTTTTGTATTGGGGGATTTTGTTACTCCATTTATTCCGGTTTGCCTGATGTTTGGGCGTATCGGGAATTTTATAAATGGAGAATTGTGGGGAAGGTTTTGTAGCCCAACTTTACCTTGGGGAATGGTTTTTCCTCAATCAGGATCAATGTTGCCACGGCACCCGTCACAGTTGTATGAAGCTTTGACTGAGGGAGTGCTTCTATTTCTGGTGTTGTTAATTTTTACAACCAGCAAAAAGCGAAACCTTGGGCAAACTGCTGGGGTTTTCCTGATTGGATATGGTATTGCCCGTTTTGTGCTTGAATTTTTTCGTGCACCGGATGCATTTGCGACAGGAGTGGTGCAGTCTACCGGTTTGTCTTTAGGGCAATATTATTCGTTACCAATGATATTGGCTGGGGTAATTGTCCTAAGTTGGGGGTTAAAAAGTAAATCTCCGATTGAACATTAAAGTTGGATAATGTTAGGTAATAGCATTAAGTCCCGATTGGGTTTTATTTTTTTATTTTTCCTGCTGGCAATACTATCCGGTTGCCAGCAAAAATTGCCAGCGTTATCATCCGGCATTGAGTCATCAAACCTTTCTAAAACGTTATCAGTTAAGTATGTGGCTGAATCGACAAATCTTGAATCAGTTAGTCTTGTAGAGTTAAAACGAACGGTATATGCTCTATTTTTCCATCAGGGGATTTTGGCCGGGCAAGATGGTTATGGAAATAATCATTTCAGGTACCAGCAATGGCAGGTACCTTTGGTTATGGAGACGATACTTGATTATAATCATTTTTATCTGGGTCAATTTCATGATTTTTTGCCCGTAATATCAGCCTATCAGCCCCAATATGGTAGCTATGACCAGTTTCTTGAATTACTTTATAAGATAAATAATTGGGATGCTTTTCCCCAAAAGCAGCAAAAAAATATTTGTCAGCTAAGCGGCTACTGTTTGATAACTGATGATCGCTTGTGGTGGGTGAATTTCTTTATCAGTTATGCAGAAGAACTTTACCATCACCAGCCGTATGATCCGGTTGCAGATAAATTAGTTGATTATTCTTATAAGATTTTCCTTTCTTTAAGTCGCAAACAATACCTGAATACAAAAGGAACAAAAGGTAGTTATAGCTTGATGTGGCATATTAAATATGATGAAATTCCATACTATAAATCAACTATTTCCAACTCCCTGTATGTTACAGCCGGAGCAAGACTTGCGCTACTGATAAAAAATCGTTATGGTATTGCTAACAAAAAATTTAAGTATAATCTAATCTTAGAAAAGACACGAAAGGTTGCTGATGGTTATTTTCTTACTTATTCAGAAGACCCTAAAAATAAACTTAAAATGGATGGTTTGTTGTTAGATGGTGTTGGAACAGGCAGCCGAAATCAGCATGATTTTAAATCAGGTCAGGTAGTAAATCTTATGTTTACCTATAACCAGGGCGTAGTGTTACCTGGTATGCTAATTTTGAGTAAATTGACTAATGAGAACAAATATCAGGATTATGCTGGTGATTTACTGCTTGCTACGATTAACTATAGTAACAATCATGGCGGTTTCTGGGACGATTATGGATATAAAAACAAGAAAGGCTGGTTTGCCGATTATGATGGAATTGCTTTTCGTCTGGCATACTGGCAGTATTTTATGATGTATTGGCAAAGTATTGACAGACCTATATCACGTAATTTATTGATTAAAGTAAGCGGATTTATTGCATCCAATAAAAGACAGCTGCAGTTAAGACAAACATCTTTACTTCCATATGGTATTACTACTACAGAAAGTAATTATCTGGTAAGTCCTAATCATAACAATCTGAGTAAATTGCCTATGGGGGAATCCTTTACTGCCTATCCTGATGGTTATTCTGTGCCCGGAATTGCCACCGCTTTACAAATCATGCTTCTCCAGTCTGAAGAAAGTAGAGAATTTAAAAATAATTAGTAGTCTGATACTGCAATTAGTGGTACAATAAATAATATACTCATCGTCTTTTGAACCCTGGGCCTTGTTGCACTTCTAAAAAGCTTCTCATGTACTTTTGTGTACACTTCGGCGCTTTTTATATCAGCACTTTGTGTTCAGTCCAGATACAGTGAGTAGGGAATGAAATCTGGAATGAATCCAGATTGCAAGTTAGTTTAGTGTATTGTCTTAATATTATTTTACTTTATGATCGATTATTCTACCAGCCCAGCCCTTAATATTCTTAATCAAGTTTATGGTTATAACAACTTTATTGGTGAGCAGGAAAATATTATTAAGCATGTGCTAGAGGGGGGGAGTGCATTAGTCCTGATGCCGACAGGTGGTGGTAAATCACTTTGTTACCAAATCCCAGCATTGTTACTGCCTGGAATCACTATAGTTGTATCGCCATTAATTGCTTTGATGCAAGATCAGGTAGCTACGCTAGGTGAACTTGGAGTTAATGCTATTTATCTATCTGCCATTCTTGATAGTGAGAGTAGCAAGCAAAGTTTGCAGCAGTTAAGATCGGGATTGGTTAAGTTAGTTTATGTGACTCCTGAAAAACTCTGTAATGAATGGTTTTTAGGTTTCTTATCTACTTTGCGGATTTCATTATTTGCTATTGATGAAGCACACTGCATTTCACATTGGGGACATGATTTCAGGCCGGAATATCAGCGTTTGAACTTATTGACAAAGCAGTTTCCGAAAGTTCCACGTTTGGCATTAACTGCCACTGCTGATCATTATACCCGGGTCGATATTATGCACTATCTGGGACTTAAAAATAGCCCAGTATTTGCTACTTCATTTAACCGGTCAAATTTATACTATGCAGCTCAGGAAAAGAATAATGGCAAGCAGCAGTTGCTTACTTTTATTAACCGGCATAGATATGAATGTGGCATTGTTTATTGTAATTCACGTAAACGGGTGGACGAAATAACTACTTTTTTGCTTGATAATGGGATTAAGGCGATTAACTACCACGCCGGATTAGATAATACGGTTAGGACACAGAATCAAATTGAGTTTTTACAAAGCTCTATGGCAGTTATGGTGGCTACAGTAGCTTTTGGTCTTGGCATAGATAAGCCCGATGTTCGTTATGTATATCATTTTGATATGCCGCGGAGCATTGACCACTTCTATCAGGAGTCAGGGCGTGCCGGGCGAGATGGGTTACCGGCAATTAGCGTAGTTAACTATGGATTTAAAGAGATATTTGAATTATCTCAAATGGTATTGAATAGTGAAGCTAGTGACCTTAAAAAGCGATATGAGCTTGATAAACTCAAAAAAATAATTGCTTACTGCGATAGTACAGGTTGCCGCCGCCAGAATTTACTTACAGCCTTGGGAGAATCCTCTGAGCAGTGTGGTAATTGTGACTTATGTAATAGTGATAACTTGCTTACTGACGGCTCTGTTCTGGCCCAAAAGATCATGTCTGCTATTTATCGGGTACAGCAAAAATTTGGAACTAACCATATTATAGATATATTACGTGGTAAAGCAACTGCAATGGTACAAATCTGGGAGCATCATAAGTTATCAACATTTGGGATTGCATGTGAATATAGTGAAAAAGAATTACGTCGTACTATCCGGCAGTTATACAGTCAGGATTTGCTTGATATTGATTTTGCAAGTGGCGCATTAAAGATAAATGCCAATTCGCTGCCGGTACTACGTGGAATTAACACGGTAATGCTAAAAACCAGCTTATATAAATCAGTTAAAGAATCAGGGCAGTTGACATGGTTACGTACCGAAGTAGAAGAGCGGCTGTATCATAATCTGATAAACTGGCGCCACCAAATGGCAGTTCGTCATAAGGTTTCCCACCATGCAATTTTATCAGATCGTAGCTTACGCGAATTAATTGAGAATAGGCCGCAAAATGAGATGGAGCTGGGGCAAATTTACGGAATAGGTGCTACCAAACTAACCAGGTTTGGTAGCGAATTATTAACGATTATTAATTAATACCAATATGCTAGAAAAAAATGTAAAACGTCAGATTATTATGATGATGACAATCCTGTTTTTTGTCGGTGTGTCAGCAACAGATATTTATGTTCCATCTTTACCACAGATGGTGGCTGATTTTAAGACAGTTCCTAGTAATGTAAACCTTACCTTATCCAGTTTTAGCATTGGCATTGCTATTTTTGTTTTATTTGCTGGTGAAGTCAGCAATCGTTATGGACGTAGAATCGTATTACTTGCTGGAATCAGCATTTTTGGAATAGCAGCATTTTTAATGTCTGTTGTCCACAATTTATGGCTAATGATTGGTCTTCGATTAATTCAGGCTTTGGGTGCATCAACTATTTTGATAGTGCCCCGTTTGATCCTTAAAGATTCTATGGATGAACAGGAGCAAATCCATGCAAATGGAATGCTTTTAATGGGGCTAATTTTATCTCCGGCTATATCACCGATTATTGGTGCCAGACTAGCACAATGGTTTGGCTGGCGTAGCTCTTTTCTGTTTACTGCTTTAATGTCACTTGCTGTTGTCGTGTGGGCGTATCGTATTTTACCGGAGACGAATAACAGTTGCATTAAACGGTTTAGCCCGATTAAGGTTTATTTGGCTGCTTATTTACGGTTATTTCTTGATAAAGTTTTTCTCACTCTGACCTTAATTTATGCTTGTGGTGTTGCAGCATACTTTAGTTTTATTGGTGTATCAAGTTATCTATATATTAATAGCTGGCATGTAAGCGCAGTAAACTATTCTTATATTTTTCTCTTGCTTTCCATGGCATATATGCTTGGGAATCAGATCATGCAATGGTTAAATAGAAAGAGTGTTTCGCCAACAAAAATTATTGGTATTGGAGTTTATTCTACAATGCTGGGAACATTAATTATTCTTTGCGCATATTTATTTGGGCAGAAGCATGAAGTTCTTCTAATTTTATTTGTTTCCTTTGGCGTGATATTCATGAGGGCTGCAAATGCCTTGATTAACCCTCCTACCCAGATCAAAATAATGAATCATTTTTATCCGCATAGTGCGCAGGCTCTTGGGCTAAATATGTGTTTTGGTTTTGGGCTAAATAGTCTGGCTACATATGTTGTAACTTTATTTCCAGATTATCCTTTTGCCAGCCTTGTTACAACAACCTCTTTATTTATTGCGGTATGTGGGATTATGTATATGAAAAATAGAAGATTGTTAGGATAGTTGTGTGAAAGTAATAAAAAAATCCAGAGGTTTTCTCTGGATTTTTTTATTAAGCCATAGCTTTAATTTTTGCTGATAATTTACTTTTATGACGCGCAGCTTTATTTTTATGAAAAATACCTTTGCGAGCAATTTTATCAATTGTAGATTGAGCACTTACGAACTCAACTTTAGCAGCTTCTTTATTACCACCCTGAATTGCCTTTAAAACCTTTTTAATAGCGGTTCTAAATTCAGTTCTTAGTGCAAAATTATGATTGCGGCGTGTAATCGCCTGACGTGCACGCTTTCTTGCTTGTGCTGTATTAGCCATTTTATATCCTTTATTGTTAAAACGTAAATTAGTTAATAAGAGAGGAGTTTCATTAACTTTACGAGACACTTAGGTCAGGATTATAGCATAATCAATTAAATATTTGTAGATTGCTTAGTCCTGTGAGCCATTTATTTTAGATGAGTGTTTAATTGTCCCAATATACAAGATTTTAGGGTCTTGGGTGCATACTTTTTATCTAATTGGGGCGTTTTGTTGTATTTGTGCACTTGGGGTTGTTTGATGTTTTTTTGATTTATTGTATTGACTTGTATGTATTTATTGTTGGTTGAGGTGATGTTGTAGTTATTATTTGACATCTATTTTATGCAGCAAATAGTAACTATTGAATTAGGGTAGTGTAAAATGTATCTTATATATGAATATTTTTATGTTTGTATGTCGCAAATTACAGGGAACCTGGATAAGGAGTTTGGTTATGAAAAAAATATTCCTAATTATTAGTTGCTTAGGAATAACAGCTTCTTTCGCTGATCCAACTCCAGTCAATGGTGCATATATCAATGCTAATTTTGGTGGTGCAACTTTGCAATATCTGCCAACAGGATCCTTTGTTTTTAGTGGTAATACAGGGTATAATTTCAATCGGGGCTTTGCTCTTGAAGGGGGCTATACTCAATTAACCAGTTCACAATTTGGGGCAACGCAAACCAATAATATTTTTGATGTAGCTGCAAAGGGGACAATCCACCTTAGTAATATTTTTGCTCTTTATGGGCGCCTGGGTACAGGCATAAATTATATGAGCTGGGGTGGAACTGCTACTGATGCACCGGGCTGGTTTGCTAATCAAAGAAGTTCAAATAATTTCATGTGGTTGGCTGCTGGTGGGGCATCTTTTACACTGTCAAAGCATTTTGACTTGCGTTTGGAAGATACTGTGTATATTCCAATGGGTGGGGGAAATTCTACTGCAGGAGCAATTAATGCTGTGACTGGTGGGGTACAGTTTAATTTTTAAACTGAATACTTAATAAAAAAAGCCTGCGTTAATTTAACACAGGCTTTTTTATGATGAATATTATTTCCCAGTTCTGGATTTTGCAGTTACTCTTTGGTTAAATGCATAAAAAATGGATAAAGTCAAAACCCAGATTGGAGTTACAATTACGCTCATTCGCATATCGTCCATCCACAACATGATGAACATTACCATTATCAGGAAGACCATGGCAAATATATTACTGTACGGGTATAGTATCAGTTTGTAACTGATATTTTGCACTGATTCCTGTTTACGGAAATATATCTGGGTAAGAAGAATGAGAAACCAGCAAGTCAGTATTGCGCAAGTTGCAATTACTAGTAGATACATAATTGCTTTCTCAGGGAATAGGTAGTTAACAACTACGCTTATTAGTACGCATAAGCTGGTGAATAACAGTGCTTTACTTGGAATGTATACCTTATTGGTGTGAGTCAGTTTTTTCGGTGCAGAACCTTGTTGTGCAAGGCCGAATAACATTCTGGATGCAGCATACAGGCAACTGTTGAAGGCTGATAATGCTGCAGTAATTGCGACTGCATTCATGACATCAGCAGCTTTAGTTACACCAATTTCTTTAAAAACATCAACAAACGGACTAATATTGCCATTAAGTTTATTAAATGGGTACAAACAAATGATTGCCAGAATAGTTAGAACATAAAACAGGATTATTCTAAGGATAACCCCCTGAATTGCTTTCGGTATACTTTTTCCGGGATTTTCTGCTTCACCTGCTGCAATACTTACAAATTCAGTTCCGCCAAATGAAAAGATCACAATTACTAGTGAAAATAAGAAACCTTTTGTTCCACTGGCAAAGAATACATGCCAGTTTTGATAAGTATGGATATTATTAATGGTATCTGCATGAATTTTGGAGTTAAAAGTTACAAGGTAGGCACTGAATAATAGCATTAGTATAATTGCCGTTATCTTGATTCCGGCAAACCAGAATTCAAATTCACCAAACATTTTTACACTTATTAGCTGTACCATAGTAAATAGTACCAGAAGCCCAAGGCAAATAAGCCAATGAGGTAATCCCGGTATCCAGTAATCCAGGAAAAAAGTAACTGCAGTTAATTCTACCATGCAGACGACAGTGTATTCAAACCAGGCTGTCCACCCGGCAATAAATCCTGCATAATTGTTAATATAACGATTGGCGTAGTCACTAAAAGAACCGGATGAAGGTCTGAATACTGTCATTTCACCTAAAGCGCGCATTATAATATAGATAACCAGTCCACCCAGAATATATGAGATTATGATAGATGGCCCCGTGGATTGAATTGATTTTGCTGCACCAAAAAAGAGGCCTGTTCCAATTACTCCTCCTAGAGCAATCATTTGAATATGCCGGTTTTTTAATTTGTGTTTTAACTGATTATTTTCATTACTCATAATTAATTTCCCGCAATTTTAGTTTTTATAAGATAAGCAATACTTAATATGGCGAGCCAAACTGGTGCAATAACAATTGCCATTCGCATATCCGGCGTAAAATACATTGTTCCGGCAACCAAAATTAGGAATATTGCTGCAAATATTGAGCTTAGGGGATATAAAAGAGTAGGGTAGCTGCTCCTGATCCTGGATTTCAATTTGAAGCTGGCATGAGTTATTAAGATTGTCAACCAGTTTATTATTGCAGCAATGGTAGCAATTGCCAGTAAGATATTAAAGATTTTTTTTGGATACAGATAATTGAGTATTACAGTTACGGCAATGCATACCACTGAAAAGATAATTGCATTAGTAGGAATACCTTTAGCTGAAACCTTTGCCATAAAAGCTGGAGCGTTTTTCTGGTTAGCAAGATTATAAACCATTCTGGCAGTACCATAGATGCCGCTATTAAGTGAAGAAAGAGCTGCTGTGATTGCAACCAGATTCATAAGACTTGCAGCTTTATGAATGCCGATTTGCCTGAAGACATCAACAAAAGGGCTGATATTACCATTAATCTTATTCCATGGATATAGGCACATAATGATAGCAAGAGTTGCAATATAAAACAAAATAATTCGGACGATAATGCCATTAATAGCCATAGGAATAGTTTTAGCCGGGTTTTCAGCTTCGCCCGCAGTAATTCCCACCAGTTCAGTTCCGCCAAATGAAAATACAACAACAACAAATGAAAATATAAAACCTTTTAACCCATTGGCAAAAAAACCTCCATTAGTCCATAAGTTAGCAATATTTGAAACTCCTTGATTATCATTATGCTTAAAACCGATAATATAGATTCCAAATAGTACCAGGCAAATTACTGTAGTAACTTTTATTCCTGCAAACCAGAATTCAAACTCACCGAATAATTTGACGTTAAGCAGATTTATTCCGGTAAATATTAGCATTACAATTAGGGTAATAATCCAGTGTGTAACATCTGGGAACCAGTAATCCATGAAAATACTGGTTGCCGTTAATTCAAGCATGCTTACGATAATGTAGTTAAACCAGTAATTCCAGCCCGAAACAAATCCGGCATAGTTACCAATATATTTATACGCATAATAACTGAATGATCCGGAGCTGGGTTCTGCTACGGCCATTTCTCCCAATGCCCGGACAATAATATACATCATAAGCCCACCAATGGCATAAGCCAGCAAAATTGCAGGCCCTGCCAGTTTGATTGATTCTCCGGCTCCGAAGAAGAATCCGGTACCAATGGCGCTTCCTAAAGCAATCATAAGAATGTGGCGATTAGAAAGTTCTGTTTTTAGTTTAGCTACCATTATTTAAATCCGTAATTATTTTAATAATATTCTTTACTGATACTTAATAGGGGGAAAATTGGTTCTACCCCTGCGGGTAACGCCTTATTCCGTCCTGGTTTTATGATTCTGTAACTTTCCTGTTGATGAAAATCACTGCCAACACTTGCGTATAATCCAGTCTGTTTGCAAATTGCTGTAATATTTTGTTCATCAGTTATGGAGTGGGAGCTACTCATTAATTCAATCCCCTGTCCGCCATATTCTTTGAATTCGTCAATTAATTTAAGCAGTTTGGTCCTGGTAAACTTATATCTCCCTGGGTGAGCGATTACTGCTATACCACCACTATTTTTAATCCAGCTTACCGCATCTTTAAGACTTGCCCATATTTGTGGCGTGTAGCCAGGTTTACCAGGAGCCAAAAATTTCTCAAATGCTTTACCTGGTTTAGCATATCCATTTTTAACCAGAAATTGTGAAAAGTGAGTCCTGCTTAATGCTTGCGGATTTCCACATAATTCAAGTGCGCCTTCAAAGGCATTTGGAATGCCGGCTTTTGCCAGATTGGCACCAATCCGCCGACCTCTTTCAAGGCGGGATCCGCGTAATTTATCAAGTTCTTCAACTAGTGTTGTATCTGTTTCATCAACATTAAGCCCTATAATGTGAATTAGCGTATTGCTATGCCAGGTTACAGAGATTTCAACGCCTGGGATCAGATTAATCCCTAGTTGAGATGCAATAGCCCGTGCTTCAGTAATGCCATTTACAGTATCATGATCAGTAAGTGCCTGATAGATTGCTCCATTTTGATGTGCAAGAGTAAGGACTTCTCTGACCGTTAATGAACCGTCTGAATGTGTACTGTGGCAATGAAGATCAATTGGAATGAGTGGTATTGTTTGCATAACTTCAAATGCTTTATGATAAGTTTTTCTTATAATTAAGCATATTTTACCATTGAAATGGGTTAATGGGATTAAGAATTAGTCTATATCTTTTCAGATAGATTCGTTAAATAGTTGTTAACTATGATGGTTTACAGAGTAGTAAAAGAGAAGAATACAAAATCTTCCATTCGATAGTTTTGATGAGTTTAATAGCAAAGCTTATTAATACAAGCACCACAAAAATGACTGGGAATTATTGGTAATCCAATTATTTTCCGTTTGCCTTATTATTTAACTATTGAAGTAATAAAAATTATTGTTGAAGCTGGAATTCACTATTTTGATCTAATTGATATACATTTATTGCAGTAAATCGGTGTATTAGTTTATTGCAAAAATAACTAATCAGGATTACATAAGTAAAAACCATGCAACCCTGATTGTTATTTGTTACATTTAATAAACATTTAGTGTGACAGTTGTTTCTCCGGTTCCATATGTTCCTGTTGTCCATGATAAATCTGTCTGGTAGTTACCTGCCTGATTAGTATATAAAGTGATTGCCGCATCGCCACTTCCCTCTACGGTACCTCCAAAGTTTGGAGTCGAGCATTTAACTTCATTGCTAGTGTGCGAACAAGTCATTACTTTTGACCCGGGTACGACATCTTTTATAATTATTCCGGCAGGAATTTTCAAACTCCAGGTTAAAGGGACGGGAACAGTAAGCCGATTATTTGATTCAGATAATATCGGTTGCGTGTTCATAAATTTAACCTGATCTTGAAAATCATTTTTTGCCATTATCAGATCGGGTAATACCTGATAGCCTAGAATTGTTTTTCCCCATATAATTATCAGGCTTGATTCTTCTGAATTATTCAAGTCACTGGTAAGATTAATTTCGCTATTATATACCCCACTTGGAATATAACCATTGGATGTTACGCGATAGGAGACTGTTTTGGGAGATTCTTCAGGGGTAATACTTTCAAACTGACACTCCAGTTGCCCATTAGTATTACAGTACTGAGTACTGTCCTTATCTAAATCTGCTCCAATCCCTGTGGCAAATTGTTGGGTGATTTTTACATTTAATGCTGCTGATGGACCTGTATTTATAATTACCAGTTTGCTAGTTAGCGGTTGTATTTTTGCTCCAGAAATGGTAAATGTAGGGTTGGGTACTTGGGAAATAATAAGTTTTCCTTCAGTTATAACATTTAATGGTATTGATGCTGAGTATGGTATGAAATTACCGACAGCAGATATATCAAGTTGGGTTTTACCACGTGTCTTCGAATCAGCCTTAAATTCAATGAGCAAAGGTTGTTGTTCCTGATCTTTTACCAGGACAGGGCAAGTAGCTGTATTCCCCCCTTTTAACTGGCATGGACCGGCATTGGTACTTGCCTTGGCGATTTCCAGCCCATTTAGTGGAATTAGGTTAAACGTTACTTCTCCTTCACAGGTATTACCTGGCGGACTGGTTGTGCAGCTTGAGGTTATCGTAACAGGAGTAGTCGTTCCTGCTACAATGTTTAATTCACTAGCGGTCATTTTTGACTGAAATGAGATTGACAATTCATTTTTTGGTAATTGTAATGATAGCGTATCTGAACAATATATCCCAAAAATCATATATATGATGAAAAAACTTAGTTGTTTAGAATATTTCATGGTATTCTCCTATCCATAAAAGTTACGTTGTAACCCTCCCTTGTGTGCAAAATTTTTGTAAAAATTTCTGACATATTGTTGAGTAACATTTTAAGAGAAAAAATTTTTTTTGTCAAGGTGAGTTTTGTAAAGCGTTAACGTAACCTAAAATATATTTAAATTAATATGTGGAGAACCTTGTGCCCGAATACGGTTTTCAGTTAGGTGATTTTTATGCCTGATTTATTGCGGTGCAGCTAAGAAAGTGCTGGTTTATATGCGATTTTATGGGCATGCTGGTTTGTACTTATAGTACAATTTTGGGCTAAATTATAGTCATTTTGACTAAATCCGAACTTCTACTTTTAGGGAAATTTACGATGGCTAACAAGCACAAGATTTTAGTAATGGGGGCGGGGAAAATTGGGGTAACGGTTGCAAGTTTATTAGCTCGCACCAATGATTATGAGTCGTATTTAAGCGACGTTAAAGCGCCGCAAAAGTTGCCGGAAATTACTGGTAATCCGATTAAGTTTGTGGTATCGGATATTCGTAAAACGGAAGAAATTAAAAAATTCATTATTGATAACCGGATTGATGGTGTAGTTTCCTGTTTACCTTATCATTTAACTATTGAAGTAGCAAAAATTGCTGCTGAAACTGGAATTCATTATTTTGATCCAACTGAAGATGTGGCTACAACCAATAAGGTATACGAGCTGGCTAAAACCAGTAAAGGTTCATTTGCACCACAATGTGGTTTGGCTCCTGGCTTTATTAGTATAGCAGCTAACTC
>Ga0206102_1000424_pt1 | contig 13645 bp, 20 predicted proteins | sample 1B1Ametagenome_FD_148645 | JGI IMG/M metagenome (GOLD analysis project Ga0206102, IMG submission 148645) | Enriched microbial communities from leaf-cutter ant dump, University of Wisconsin, Madison, United States - 1B1A | ecosystem: Environmental > Terrestrial > Nest > Insects nest > Nest dump... | reverse complement strand
CGAGCACGTCCGCACCTGCGGGTACTCCCGGCGCGCCGCGGTAGCGGACCTGCACGTACCGCACGGTGATGCCCGTGCTGACGGGGTCGTCGGCCGAGTAGACGGCGACCCCCACCCCCCGGTCGGGGGCGGCGGCGATCGGCCCGTAGTAGATCCCGACCTCCGACGTGGTGTACGACGGGCCGCCCGGTCGCCATGCACCGACACCGGCGGCCGCGAGCCACGATGCGATGAGGCGGGTCAGGGTGGCGTCGTCCATCAGGCACCTCCGAGGGCACGCCGTAGCGCGGTCGCGATGATCGCCTGCGCTTCACCTGCGGTGTCGTCGAGTGCGGACTCGAGGAACTTCGCCTGCCCGTGACGGTGCCGGTAGGTCAGGTCCTCGTGCTGGCGGGCGGCGTACGGCAGGTCGGTCGAGACGGTCGCGACGAGCTCGCTCGTCGTGGCGGGTCCGACGAGCTGCGACGAGCGCAGGTCACCGACGTCGAGGGGGGTGCGTGCGACCGACACTGCGCGCACGCGTTCGGCGGCGGCGGTGAGGCCGGTCGCGGCCGCGGCGCGCACAGCGGCTGCGACCGGCTGCCCGTTCCAGGTGACCTTGACGTCCACGGTGCCCTCGCTCTCAGGTGAGATTCGCGACGACGTGGCTGGGCAGCGCGAGCGGCCCGCCGTCGAGGTCGGCGCACGTGATCACCGTGGCGGCCCGGGTGGGCAGCGTGACCCTCGCCCCGGGCGCCAGTGCGGTGGTGCCTGCGGGGGCGTACACGGTGGTCTCCGACACAACCTCGCGCCCGTCAGGTCCCCGGACGAGTCGCCGCGTGTCCTCGACGAAGCAGCGCACATCGACGGCGGACGCGTACACGTCGCCCTCCCCACCGGACCCGATGAGCTGCTCGACGCTGATCGTGTGCACGAAGAAGTCCTCGAGGGTGCTCATCCGTGCACACCGACCTCGGAGGGCACCAGGCCGGCCGCAGCGAGGATCAGCAGAGCCTCCTGGCACAGACGGGTCGCGGCGGCAGACCGGGCGCTCATCGCGGTGACAGACGCGGCAGCGGCAGTGTCGTACTCGACGCGTGCCGTCCCCAGCGCCTTCGCCCTCGTCGGAGCAGCCTGCAGCTGCACACCTCCGGCGGCAGGGTCGACGTCGGCCGCGACCCACGCGGCGACCTGTGCGCACGTCGCATCCCGGAACGCCGCCCAGGCGAAGTCCTGGGAGGGTGCGCCGTCGTCGTCGGTGTCGTAGATCGCGGTGAGGGTAGCGCGTCGCACGAGCGCGGACGCGGCCCGCAGCAGGGCTCCGGTGTTGGCGGGGGCGGGATTGACCCACCCGGTGAGGTCGTCCGTGGTGGCGTAGACGAGCATGACGGCCTCCTCGAGGTGGGGTGGCGGCTGGGGCGCAGGTCGACCGTGCAAGGGGCAGAAAGGACGTGACGGCCAGACGTGGCGTTACCCGCCACGGACCCCTCAGTTCGCCTTCACCGCAGGTGTTCCTACGTGGGCCGTCTTTCGCGGTGTTGACGCCCCAGCCGCCGAGACCCGCCGCCGGTGTGCGGGCACGGCGGCGGGTCGTACGGGTCAGGCCGGCGGGGCCTGCGCGGCGGTGATCGCCGCGACGATGTCGGCCTTGTTCGACGCGGACCCGAGGTCGACGTCGTGGGCCTTCGCGAACGCCTTCAACTCGGCGCTCTTCCACGCCTCGCTCGGTGCACCGTCGGGGAACGGAGCCTTCGGCTCGGCGTCGACCGTGTACCCGTGCCGCTCGAAGTACGCGAGCGCGGCCCTGTCGTCGGTCTCGCCGACGCCGTCCGCGAACGTGACGCCTGCGACGACCCCAGTGAAGCCCTTCACGGGGGTGTGGATCTTCGGTGCCATGGTGTGCTCCTGGTGCTCAGGTGTCCTTGCGGACGATGGACTCCCACCAGCGGAAGGTCGCGACGACCGCACCGTCCTTCCACGCCTGCAGCGACCCGTCGGGGCCGTCGTAGTCGAGGTGGTCGGCCTGCACGGTCTTCGACTTGTCGCCGCCGGTGGAGATGACGTACGTGCCGGGCTCGGACAGCCCGGTCGGGATGGAGCCGTACACGGTTGCGCTCCTGTCAGGTACGGGACGCGGCCCGGGCGCACGTCACCTGTGCGCCCGGGCTGGGCGTCACTGGACGCGGATGTTCCGGAAGACCGCGGCGGCCTTCGTGGCCTTCAGCGCGACCGCGACGGGCCCGAGCTCGACCTCGCCCTTCTTCACCGCACCCGCGGTGTCGAAGTTCGGCAGCCAGGACTGCACGAGGCGCCCACCGACCGTGGACACCCCGTGGAACCCGTCGAGGCCGACCCGGTAGGCGAACAGGTCCGTCAGCCCGGTCGTCGGGTCCTCGTCGTCGCCGACGGTGCGGCTGGCGATCGGGATGACCGGGTTGTTCGTACCGGCCTTCGCACCGGGGTCGGCGAACACGATCCCGCCGTACGTCTCGCGGACGATCGGCCGCCCGCCCGGGCCGACGAGGTCGTCGACCGGGTTGCGGGTGTACATCCCGGCGCGGCGGGCAGCGGCCCGGACGCGGGCCAGCGCCTTCGCGTTGCCGAGGATGACCGTCGGGGTGCCGTCGAGCAGCGCGAGGAACTCGTCGATCGCGTCGAGGGCCTTGTGCTCGGCGCGGGTGCTCGAGTCGAAGTCCCGCCAGTCCGTGACCTCGTCGGCACGGAACTCCGTGCTGCTGCCGGTCAGGGCCTTGTCGAGACCGTCGAAGCCGTTGGCGTCGGTCGCGACGTCGCCGTTGATGACGAGGTCCGCGAACTGCGCGTTCGCGGCCTTGATCTTCTGCTGCATGTTCAGCGTGACGGCGTTCGACGCGGCCGGGCCGATCTGCGCGATGACACGGTCGACCTCGAACGACCCGCCGAGCACGGCCAGCGTGACCGTGTGCTTCGACGTGGTCACGTTCTGCGGCGTGTACTCCGCGTTCAGCGCACGGGTCGACGCGGTCGCCTGCGTGGCGAGACGCCGGTACCCGTAGTCGAGGGTCGCGCCGCCACCGGCGGGGTTGACGACGTCGTCGAAGATCAGGGAGTCAGCGACGGCGGACTCCTTGCGGAACTCGTCGATGACGGCCGGGTCGTAGTCGGTCGCCGCGTTGTTCTTGGACTCGGCCAGGGAGACGGCCATGGTTGACCTCCAGGTCAGGAGTTGCCGTAGTGCGCCTCGACGGCGCCGGCGAGGGTGGTGGGCTTCTTCGATCCCTCACCGGTCCCGCCGGTGTGGTCGACGCTGCTCGCAGCTGCCACCGGGGCGGCCTTGAGCGTGGGGTTCTCGGTCACGGCGGCCTGCGCGGCCGCGATGACCTTGGTGGTGAAGTCCTCGGCCGTGGGGTCGAGGGTCGCGACCTTCGCCAGGAAGGTGCGGGAGTCGGTGAGCGCGGCGGGGTTACCGCCGTGCTGTGCGGCGGTGCGGTACACGGCGAGCTCGACGGCGGACTGCTGCGCCTGCTTCTGTGCAGCGGTGACCTGCTCGGCGAGCTGCTCGGCCGTGGGGGTGCCCTGCCCGTCGGTGACGAGACCGAGGGCCTTGCCGAGGTCCTGCACGAGTGCGTCGCGGGCCTCCTGCGCGGCGGTGGCCTTCGCGTTGGTGCGCGACGACGCGTTCTCGCGGCGCAGGCGCGCGATCTCGGCCTTCAGCGCTGCGGGGTCGTCGGGGAGCGTCTCGCCGCCCTGCGTGCCCTCCTGTGCGCCCGTGGCGGCCGCGGCGCCGACGCTGGCGGTGCTGGTCTGCGCGGCAGCCTGCTCCGAACCGGCAGCGCCGGTCGTGCCGGACGCCTCCGCGGTACCGGTGGCCTCACCGGGCGCCTCCATGCGGGCGTCGCCGAACGTCTGCCGGTGGAAGGCGAGCAGCTGGTCGACGAAGTCGGGCGCCGCCATGTCGACGACGGTCGTGGCCGGGATGTACGCGGGGATGGTGCGGGACACGCTGACCTCCTGGGTCGGGATGGGCCCCGGCGCCGGGCCGGGCATGACGAAGGCCCCGACACCAGGGCGGTGCGGGGCCTCAGAAACAGCAATCGGGCATAGGGCGAGGACCGGCTGCGCTGCCAATCCTGGCTGCGGGACCGGCCCTCACAGCCAGAATACGTCAAGGATGCGGCACATGGACGAATCGGCCGTCCTTCGTGAGGACGAGCACCTCCACGAACGGGGTCCATGCGATCCGTCGCCTTACCTCAGCGATGAAGTTCTGCTCGTCGAGCGGGGAGCGTGCCAGGTCGATGATCAGGCGATCGGACTGCTTCTTTCCTCGCTTCAACTGGTCCGAGACGTTGTGCTTCCCGGAGCCCTTCGGCGACTTCAGCTCCCAGCGCACCCCGTCGACCAGGAAGTCAGGGGTCCGTTGACCCTTGACGCGTGACGGCACGAGAAGCTCGACCCTGTGACCGGCGTCGGCCAGCCGCTGCGCTGCCTTCAACTCGTAGACCCCAGGCTTGAACCCCTTCACCTGCGGGATCCGCACGGAACCAGCACGCGGGACACCGACCGCATCCGCGGTGGCGCGGCGGCCGAGGTTGACCTGCTCGCGGTACCGCTTGCGGTTCAGCCCGGTGGCGTCGACGTGCTCGCGGATGCGCCGCTGCAGGTCCCGCACGGCGGTGTTCGCGCGCCGCCGCCCGTCCGGGGTGACCGCCGCCGCGGCGTCGATCTTCGCCTTGCGGACCTCACGCTCCAGGTACCGCAGATGCTCACGCTGCTGCTCGAGCTCCGGGTCGTACGTCGTCGCGTCCACCACGACCGGCAGACCAGGCACGAACGCAACGGTCGTGCACCGGCAGTTCGGGTGCTGCCACCCCTGGTCGCGTGCCTGCTCGAGCGTCCCCGCGACCACCACCGTGACGGTGCCCGACCCGACCGCTGACGGGACAACCACCCGACCGGTCGAGCCCGCGCCGATCCGCACGACCTTGCCCGCCCACTGCGCGCACGACTGACACCCGTCCGACCCGACGACCACGCTGACGAGGTCGGTCCCGTTGTCGACGAGCGTCTGCTCGTGCTGTGCGTTCCACGCCCTGCGTGCGGCCGTGCGCGTCGCCATCTCCACGTACGTCGCCGAGTTCCAGCGACGCCCGGCCTTGTCGATGAACGCCGGCGCGCCACGGCGGATGAGGTCCTGCCAGGCGGCGGCCTGCGCGGTGCGGGTCGTCTGCCCGAGCCCGAGCAGCAGCCGCGACGTCGGCCCGGCGATGACCTGCCGGTACACGTCGTCCGGCCACCGCAGGATCCGCCGCGTCACGTCGTCGAACGCGGACGTCAGGTCCAAGGTGAGGGCCTGTGCTGCGAACGCACCTCGTGCGACCGCGGTCGTGCGCACGAGGGCGGGGACGTCGCCGAGGGCCGCGAGCTCGTCGAGTGCGGCGGCGACACCGCCCGCTGTGGCTGCCTCAAGGATCGCGGCGACCTGCTCGGATGTGGCGGCGCGCAGGGCTGCGGCGACCTGCTGGGCCGCGGCGCGCAGCTCGCTGATCCGCAAGAGCGTGTCCGCGGTGTCCGCACCCGTCTCAAGGCCGGCGGCGACCTGCACGGAGATCGCCCGCTGCAGTGACGCTTCCGCATCGGCGAACATCCCCGCGAGGTCGGCGATCGCCTTGTCGAGCGCGTCACGGTCGTCAGGCCACCAGACGGCCACGGGTCTACTCCGTGATCGCGAAGGGGTCGCCCACAGGCACGCCACGCTCGCGCAGGATCGCCACAGCCTCAGCGTCGACGCGGACGGCGTCCCAGTCAGGGTGCACGAGAGCCACGAGCGTGCGTGTGGACGCAGCTTCGGCGGCGCGCAATGCCGCGGCCGTCTGCGCCGCCTGCAGCGGCGTCTCCCAGATCCCGTCGGGGAACGACACCGTGAGGCCGGTCCCCTCGTGACGCTGGTGGAACACGTCGGCGTTGACGCTCAGGAGCTTGCCGACGAGCTCCTGCAGTGCGGGCCGCCACAGACGCAGCTTGCGACCGCGGGTCTTCAGGGAGCGGGACTCACGGGCCATGACCTCGGTCGCGGTCGTCTGCGACGTCTCACCCTGCTCGCCGAACGTCTGCACGGAGTACCCGGCGGACTGCACGATCCGGTCGGACCACTCCTGCGCGGACGCCCGGTGCTCCTCGAACCGGATCGCGAACTGCACGGGGGTGATCGGCGCGTCACCTTCTTCGGCGGCCGCGAGCTTCAGCGGTGCGAAGACCTCACGGTCGAGGTCCATGCTCGCCCCGGCGCCGGGCCCGTTGTCGTCGAGCATGTACCGGGCCACGACGAGCCGCGCCTTCGCGAGCCGGATGTCACGCATCCACGCGGCGTGGATCTCGTCGAGGTCATCGAGGAGCGACTCGATGCCGTCGATGTCTGCGGCGCCGAGCCCGCCAGCGGGAGCGACGCCGCGCCACGCCTTCGCGGTCGCAGGGTCGGTGTTCGGGATGTACACCACGGACAGGCCCGGGGTGCGCCCGGCGGCGACGTACCCGTCAGCGGCGACAGCGTCCGCGAGGGGCGCGGTCGCGGCCTTGTCGGTCAGGGGTACGGGGCGCCCGAGCCGGTCGGGGCTGCCCTGGTACAGGCCGTGCTGGATGACACCGATGCCGGTGGGGAGCAGCTCGTGGCGCTCGAGGTGCCGCCACACGGTGGACCCGTCCCGGTCGACGACGTGCCAGAACGTGACCGCCCGCAACCGCCCCCAGGTGAACTCGGGGACGGCCTCGTCGGCGGGGACGACGGTGACGAACGCGTGGTCGGCGACGGCGGGGTCCCAGGTGACCCGCAGGTACACGCCGCCGAGCGCGGCGGCGGCTTCAGCGCCACCCGTGAGCGTCGCGAACAGCGGGTCGGCGAGGGTGTCGTCGAGGTACCCCTGGGTGGTCGTGTCCTCGACGTGGATCGTCGGCGGCTCGGAGAACAGCAGGTCCGCGCTGGTGCGGGCGATGTCCGCGGCGAGGGGCACGTGCGTGAAGTCCTGCCGCTGCCCGCTGTTCTGGGGGCGGCCCCACCAGAACCGGGCGGCCGCACCGACGACCCCGCCGCGCAGCTGTGACGGTCGGGTCACGGGCCCGCGGGTGGGTCCGCCGGTGCGGTAGACGGCGGTGAGCTGGTCGGGGTTGCCGGTCCACCAGGCGGACCACGCGGTGAGCGTCGGGGTGATCTGCTCGAGGTGCTTGGGGGGCCACGCGGTGTCGGTGGTGGGCAGCGGCATCGGGCGGCACCTCCTCGTGTCGGTGGTCGATGGGAAGGTGCGAGCACCAACGAGGAAGGGGGTCCAACGTGGACACCAGTGATGCACGGGCGCGCGTGGAGCGTGTGGTCAAGCTGCAGGAGCAGATCGAGGCGGCGACGCTCGTCTGGAAGCCTGCGCCGGTGACGGCTGGCCTGATCGACAGCGCGGCTGGCGGGGAGGTCGCACTGGCGACCGTTCCGCTCGAGCGTGTCGTCGGAGACGGCGAGACGACGACCGCGCGTGTCGCGGTCGTGACCGAGTCATTCGTCGTCCTCGCGTCCTTCACCGACGCGTGGCCGGCCGAGACCTGGGGTGATCCGGTCACCGATGGGCCGGTCGTGCTCCAGGTGTTGCGACGGTCGAGCATCATCGATCTTCGGGTCGAACTCGACGGAGTGACCCGGTCCGGGGACCGGTCGGACGTCCCGCTCGGCCGAGTGCCGAAGGCCGCCCGCGTCACCGCCCGGTTCCGCGACACGGACCAGGTCCTCACCTTCACCGGGACCCTGCCGCCGTTCGACGTGCAGGCGGTGTACGCCGAGCTGCTGGCGGGCCTGCGAGCGTCCTAGTCGGTGTCGTCACCCGGTGCCGTGTCGGCCGCCGGCGCGAGGGGAATCAGGTCCCGCCAGTCCAGGCGGGTCGTGTAGACCGCGTACCGCAGTGCGTCGACCTCGTCGTCGTCGGCCTTCACCGGTTCGTCCTGCCCCCGCGCGGTCGCCTTGTCGGACCACACGTACCCGCCGATCCGGTCGATGAGGTGTGTGCACGTGTCGGCGACGACGAGCCGGTCGGTCGCCAGGAGCGCGGAGATCGCGCGAATGCCGGGCAGGACGGCCTTGTGGGCGTTGCGGACTCCGCGCACACCGTCGTGCTGCAGCTGGTTGCGGAACGACGCGGCGGCGGAGTCGACAGCGACCCACTCGGGTGTGCGCCACGCGTCGACGGGCTGGCGTGCGAGCCAGGTCCGGAACCGGGCGGACTGCTCACCCTGGGTCGCGGCGCCGGGCGCCCACTCGGCGAGCACGTACAGCCGGTGCTCACTGGTGTGCCCGTCGCGCAGGTCGGGGCCGAGCCCGAGGAGGTACCCGCGGGTGTGGTGGGTGTCGCCGTAGTCGACGCCCACGGCCAGGACCCGGTCCATGGCCGGGAACGCGGCGGCGGGTGCGACGTGGCGGGCCGGGTCCCAGGTCTCGTAGATCGCGCCGGCGGCTTGGACCCACTCGCCGAGGATGAACCGCCGGTACCAGAGGCCGACGTACTCGCGGCACACCTGCGCGACGTAGGCCGGGTCGAGGTGCGTGTTGTCCGTGAGTCGGAACCGGAACACCTGGTAGCCGAGCGCGTCGGCACGGTCGACGACCTGCTTCTTCAGCCAGTGCGCGGGCCCGTCGGGGTTGGTGGTGGCGAACAGGCGCGCGCCGGGGACGGACATGCGCCCGAGGAGCTGCGTCCAGAACGCCTCGGAGACGAGGGTGGCTTCGTCGACGTACGCCCCGGCGACGGTCAGGCCGCGCAGGACCATCTCGGCGCGGGCGTCGGACGCGCCAAGTACGTGCACGGTGCGGCCGAGGATCTGCGCGGTGGGGGCGCCCGCGGTGTAGGTGACGTGCCGGGCGAGCGCACCGAACAGGCTGACGTCTTGCAGGGGTCCGAAGACGTTGCGGGCGATGGACTCGCGGGTTCGGCCGACGACGACGAGCGCACCACCGTGGGGGGCGTGCGCGACGAAGATCAGCCACGCGAGGAGGGACGCGATGGTCTTCCCGGACCGGATGCTGCCGGTCCAGAGGTTGACGCGTGCGGTCGCGCGGGCGATGGACCAGACCTGCCGCGGGGACAGGCCGGCGAGCACCGCGGCGATGACGGCCGCGGACGCGACGACGACGGTCATGCGACCCACTCCCAGCGGACGCGCTCGACGCCGCCGGTCGCCCTCGGACTGCGCGGCCGGCTGACAGAGTGGGTAGACCAGTCGCCTCGCGCGCGCAGCTCAGCAACGCGACGAGCGCCCGCAGCGCGCAAACTCGCACCGGGCTCGTCGGCCCTGGTGTAGGTGACCATCCGTCGGTAGCCGAGCGCTCGCGCAGCCCGCCACGCGGCGCCGTACAGCATCGAGTTAGCGTTGGGGCAGCCGTCAGTGCACGTGCGGTTGACCTCGACGGTCAGTCCGTCGTCGAGCGCGCGGGCGACAGGCCGGCCTACCGTGGCGACGCCGCGGAGCGCGCCGTCGTCGTCGAGGACGCTCAGCGAGAACCGATGCCCGACGGGCGGCGCGTTGTGCCGATGGTGCGCTCGTACGTACTCGCGCGCGGCGGCGAGCGTGATGGGCGCGACGCGGAGGCGGCCGCTCACGCCGGCTCCTGGTCGCCGAGCTTGTCGGCGGCGGCGGCGATCGCCGCGGCGATCCCGTCGAGCATGCCGACGGCCTCGGCGACTCCCTGGTCGGCGTCCATCCGCTCGAGGCGTTCGATCGCACCGACGAGGGTGTTCACGGTCTGCGCGAGCTTCAGCTTGTCGGCGTGGGGCGGCTCCGCGAGGGTCCGTTCCTCGTAGGTGTTGTCCTTGCCGCCGAAGTTGAACACGACGGTCGGCGCCCACAGCTGGGTGCGGACACGCTCAGCGTCGGCGAGCAGGTCCGAGCGCAGGGTCGCGCGGCGTGCGCGGGCGTCGGTGACACGGGCGTGGGTGGCGGCGGCGGTGCGGGTGCGGTCTGCGGCGGACAGGCCGAGGTGTGCGAGGCGGCGGGCGACGGCGGTCTTGGACCGGTTGAGGTCGAGGGCCATGGCGCGCACGGACGTCTCGGCGGTGTGGAGCTCGCGGAGGCGGTCGTCGTCGTCGGCGGTCCAGGTGGAGCGGTTGGACACGGCGCTCACCTGCCTTGGGCCGGGCGGCACCCGCGCCTGGCGTGGTGTCGCGTGGGCATGCGAAGAGCCCACGGCGCAGGGGGTACGCGGTGGGCTCTTCGACAGTTGTGGTGATCCTGACGGAATGGTGCGTGACAGGTGTGCGCGCCGTCAAGCCGGGAACGTAGGTCAGGTCGGGATGCGGCCTGTGATGACGCCGGACGCGACCTGGACGAGCAGGTCCCTGCCTATGGACGCGACGGCATCGCGGGCGGCCTTGAGGCGCCCCTGCTTCGGGGAGCCCTCCGTCGTGTCGTCGATAGCCGCGTCGAGGGCGGCGAGGATCCGGTCGGCAGCCACCTCCGGGGACGGCCACTGCCCGGCGGCCTCGAGCCCGTCGGCGGTGACGCCGGTCACGAGATAGTCCGTAGCGGCGAGTGACGACACACTCCTGACCTCGACGTACCGCTGCGCGAGCCGCCCGATTGCACGCACGACGACCGTCACATCCAGTCCGGTGCCTTCTGCGAGCTCTGCTGACGTGACGGGTCGGCCGTTCGTCGATTGCAGTCGTGCAGCCTCGAGCAGGACTGGATAGTCGATCGTCGTCCACAGGTCTGGAAGTGCATCAGGCATGGGTAGACCCCCTTCTTGGGCCGGGATGGCAGCCGCATGCCCGGGCGGGCGCAGGCGCTTCGAGTTCATGACGGCACGGTCTCACCAGTCACTGACACGGCACGCTCGGCGACGAGGTCGAGGACGTCCCCGACCCGGTACAAGGGCCGCCCACGCCGGTCCGCACGCGGCCGGCCCTGCTCGTCGACGGCGACGGCGAGGACCCGTCGACGCTTCCACTGGCGGATCCGGTCAGCGGTGACCGGGACACCGAGCCCGTCGATCGCGCGGGCGAGGTCAACGGCAGGCAGGACGTGGTCCTCGAGCTGCTCGAGGAGGGTCTGCTGCCGGACGGACACGTCCCAGGTGGTGCCGCAGCGTGGGCACTCGACGGTGGCGCACCCGTCGTGGGCGTAGAGCTGCTCGGTGCACGTCGTGGGGACCAGCGACGGGACGGGTGCGCCGGTGTCGTCGACGGCGCCGAGCCGCATGGGTGTCTCGATGAGCGCACCGCAGGTCCCGACGAACACACGGTCGGCGGGCCGGTCGATCGCGGTGCGCGCGTGACGGAGTGCGGCGCTGAGCTCGTCGATGGCCTGCGGGCCGGTGGGGTGGCGGGCGAGCCACCTGGTGGCGTCGCGCAGGTACTCGCCGATGCCAGCCCAGGTGGTGGGCAGGGTGTGGCCGCGCACGGCGGTGATCCAGTCGGCCCACGCGACGAGCGTGTTGCGGGTGACGAAGATCGCGTCGGCGGCGCCGAGGTGCACGACGAGCGGGGTGGTGGCGGCGGTGAGCGGGGCGGGGTGCGGGTCGTCGTCGATGTCGGGGGTGGCGGGGCCGGTGCTGGCGTAGCGGGTGGTGAAGACGGCTTGGCGGGTGAGGGTGGTGTCGAGGTCGCCGAACAGGCCGGGCAGGTCGGTGAGCAGGCCGCGTAGGCGCCCGGTGCAGCTGCGGCAGGCGTACTGGTCGGGGTCGAGGGTGGGTGCGCCGTCGCGGTGGGTGAGGGGGCAGACGTGCGGGTCGGCCATGGGGTCTCCGTGCCTTGTTGCGGGTTGGACAAGCGTTCAGGGTTGTCAGATCGGGCGCCAGCGGACGGGCGGGTCGGGCAATGGTTGGTGGTCGATCGCGCACAGTCGTGGGCCGAGCTCGCGGAGGCGGTCGTCGACGAGGGCGGCGTGCATGGTGCAGAACGTGTGCCACGGGTGCGCGGTGGTGCAGCGGGCTTGGCCGGCGCGGGTGGCGGGTGCGGTGCAGGTCGGCGACTCGCACGGCACTTCGGCGGTGAGGTCGACGTCGACGGTGGTCGTGTGGGTGGTCGCTGGGAGGCTGCGCGCACGCGCGTCGGCGCTGGGCTGGCGGCGGGACGAGAGGAGCACGGTGATGGTGAAAGCACTCGGGAGAGCTGCGTGGCGGCTCGTAATCGGGCTGGTCGCGGCGGCGGCCGTGGCGGTCGTGGCGTGGGCGACGTTGCTGCAGGTGGAGGGGACGCTGGTCGACCGGATCGGGGGGCTGTGATGGTGAAGGCGTTCCTGCATGTGAACGGTGTCGACTACGAGCTCGCGGCGCCGCTCGAGGAGCAGCAGGTGCAGCAGCTCGTCGAGCGCATCGCGTCGGCGGCCGACCCGGTGCAGCGGGTGACGGTCAAGCAGGGGCGCGTCGACGTGACGCTCGTCATCAAGACAGCGCTGGTGTGGAGCGTGTCGGGGTGGGTCAAGACGCCGGGCCAGGCCGTCGTCGTCTGAGCGTGAGGCCCGGCGGACACGCGTGTGGGACGTGTCCGTCGGGCTCACTCCGCACCTCGATTCCCAGCGCGGGCACGCATCTCGTCCAGGGTGCTCATCGGTCGCATGCTCCTTCGGGGTGGGTCAGCCAGCACACCTCGCACACGGGGTGCTGCATGGTCAGGTCGGTGTCCCCCAGGGCGGTGCGGAGGTCGCGGACGAACCTCCACCCGTCCTCCCCGAACGTTCCCCACTCGTCGTCGTAGTAGCGGTCCAGCAGCGCCTCCACCTGCTCTGCGCTGACCGTCTGCGCGGTACCACCACGGGAGGCGAGGGCATCATCAACGATGTCCAGTGCGTCGCCGATGGCTGCGGCGATAGCCTCTGCCAACGCCCACCGGTCGACTTCCCCGTGCACGGGTGCCGCTCCACCCCCGCGTCCGACAGACGGGCCGTCGCTGATGACGGACTGGCCGGGGCAGTCGCACAGCTGCGCCGCGGCACCCGAACGCGCGCGGGACAGTCCCGGAACGTCCCCCGTCCCGTCCGTCGTCTCGCCCCCGCTCGCGCTGGTGTGGTTGTGGGTCATCGGTCTTCCTCTCGGTCGTTGGCGTGTTGGTTCTGCCAGTCGTGGAGTGCGGTGGTGTGGTCGTCGGGCTCGTCGTCGGGTTCGTTGTCGGTGAGGTGGGCGGCGAGGGCGAGGGTGGTGTGGGCGTATTGGCTGGTGAGGCTCACGGCTTCTCCTGGAGTGGGTTGCCGTAGCCGACGGCGCGCAGTTGGGCGAGCGAGGACTCGAGTGACATGCGCACGATGGCGTGGTCGGTGATCGCGTCGCGCAGGTCGTCGGGGTAGCCGCGGAGGTCGGCGATCCACCCGTGGCGCCAGTACGCGTGCCAGCGCTGGGCGTTGGGTGCGCCGACGCCGCGGCGCTGCACGACGAGGAATGTGACGGCGGCCCCGGCGTTGCGTCTCTCGGTCTCGGTCTCGGCGAGCCAGCGCTCGACGTCGCGGTCGCTGTGGGACCGGGCTGCCTCGCCGCCCTTGACCTCGAGGACGACCCCGGGGCAGAGGCCGACGTCGCCGCGGTCGTGGTTGCCGGTGAGGGTGAGCCGGTCGGCGTTGGGGAAGCCGAGGCGGCGTGCGGCGCGGACGACGGCGGTTTCGGCGGCGGTGCCGATCTGCTTGGGGCGGTTGACCATGGTGCTCCTCAGAACGGGGGTGGGCCGTCGTA
>Ga0206102_1000422_pt1 | contig 13654 bp, 5 predicted proteins | sample 1B1Ametagenome_FD_148645 | JGI IMG/M metagenome (GOLD analysis project Ga0206102, IMG submission 148645) | Enriched microbial communities from leaf-cutter ant dump, University of Wisconsin, Madison, United States - 1B1A | ecosystem: Environmental > Terrestrial > Nest > Insects nest > Nest dump... | reverse complement strand
TCGAGTCTTTTCACAGTGTAATCAAGAAGGAACTGATCTATCTGGAGAAGCTCAAAACGCGAGAGCAGGCTCGAAAGCGCATTTTCGAATATATTACATGTTTCTATAATGGAAAAAGGATCCACTCGTCCATAGGGTATCACACGCCCAATCAATACGAACGTATGTACCGTTATGCAACATGATTTTCTCGGTTTTATGTGTCCATTCTATTGACAGAGGTACAATCAATCGAATGTCCGTTTCGTGGTCATCCACGGTTGCGGCTAGTTCCTTGAAAGTTGTGTCCGCTTCGGTATTCCGTGCGACTTGTTCCATAATCGCATCTAACTTGTGATGGATCAAAGAAATTTCTTCTTTAACCAAGGCGATGTCTTCTTTAGTCGCAAGGCTGTCCATTTTAGCGAGCAGTTCTTCCATGCCGACAGCCCTTCCTGAAATGGGATACAATCAGTATAGCAGATAATCCTAAAAGGAAAATCCCCAAATTGGGGTTGAATGTATCAAGTTCATGGGGTATGGCTAGGAGAGCGCTACCTCTCCCCAGCGACAATGTAACAACCTCACCCGACGAATTGAAGGTGAGCAGGTACGTCATCTACGACCATCAATCCTCTTCCAGCTTCCCTATCGTAATCTTTCGCAGTTCTGCTTTCCATGCAGGCAGAGCGCGAATGGAAGCGAGCTGGGCGTCGGCTTGCTCGGCGAGAAGGGTTTGGACGACTCGGGTGTATTCCAGACAGCCTGAGTCTTCGATATATTGCAGGCATTCTTTTTTATGAAGGATAAAATCTGCTTTAGAGAGCCGTTGCTCATAGTAATCGTGGAGCGGGGGAAATTCCGCCGCGCAGTCTCTGAGCAAAAACAGGATGGGAAAGGTTCGTTTGCGGGCCAACAAGTCATTTTTCAGATCGTATCGGACCAGATCGCCGATATCGTTGGATAACTGGGCGATCAGGCCAAAGCTGTCAGCAAACGCGTTCAACTGTCCGAGCGTTTCGGCATCCAAAGCTCCCAGCGTCAGACATCCCATATGACAAGCCAGCCGCATCAAAGAACCCGATTTGTGACGAGCCATTTGGATGTAAGCTGCCTCGGTTTCGAGGGTGTTCGCGAGATCTTGATGTTGGCCGCGGATCGCTTGCGCGATAAGTTGGGCAATGAGGGGGTGCGGCCGCTCGCTGATGCAGCCGATTTCCCCGAGCGCTGCGCTCAGGAAACCAAGCACTCCGTTTAAGGCCAAGGCCGGCGATTGCTGCATCCAGGGCTTATCCGGGTTATCCTGATCTTGCAGATCGTCCGCGATGTCGAGCGCCAGGATGATCATTTCGGTCAAGGCGCAGAGCTGATCCAGCCGCTGGTCTTGACCGCCCAGCATCAGGTGCGTGTACCGGGTGATCAGCGACCAGGGGCTTTGCTCGGCCGCTTTTTCCGCTGCGAAGCTGTGCAGCAAGAGCCGCAACGAATCTTCGGGAAAATAACGATCGATCAGCGACAGCATTTCTTGCAGAACATGGGGCTGCATATCAAGATGCTCCTTCCTTGAAGAAGGTTGAATAGTAGTCATCGCCGAGCACTTTCTGAATGGCTTGCAGCTTGCTGTCTACACCAAGCTTTTCATAAATTTTCCGAAGGTGGTTGTCCACCGTGCGTCTGCTGGTATGGATATGCTCGGCAATCGCCTCGTGTGTGGCTCCCTGAATGACCATTTTCATCATCGCGATATCTTCGTCGGTCAGCGCCGATACGACCAGCTTCTTTTTCTGCGGGGACTTTAAATGAGCCAGGAGCAGCTTGGGAAAAATGACTTGATCGTCCAATACGCAGAGAATCATCTGTTGAATCATCGCTTCCGACGTGCCCTTGGAGATGACCGCTTCCAGCTCCAGTTCCCACACGATCACGTCGGCGAGGAGCGACATATCGTAGCTTGTAAACATAACAATTTTGATATTCGGATAGCTGGCGCGGATTTGCTGAGCCAGTTGGATGCCTGTCTGATCGGGGAGTTGGTAATCGAGCACAGCCAGGCCTACCTGCTCGGTTTCCAACTGCTCCAGACACATTTGCCCGGTGCCGGCGATATGGGTCACTTTGATCTGTCCGGTTTGCTCCAACAGCATTTGCGTGGCTGTGGACATCAGTGGATGGTCGTCGACGACCATGGCTTTTACTTTGGTTCTCATGCGGGTTCGCCTTCTTTCAGGATGTTGGGAATAGCGCAGCGGATTTTGACGCCCATGCCGGGCGAGGATTCGATCTGAAAATCGCCTTCCAGCGAAGCGATGCGGCTTTTCATTTGCTCCAGCCCCAGACTGCCAGAGGGGAGGGCGTTCTGCGCGAAAGCACGGGTCTCAAATCCGATGCCGTCGTCCTCGTAATACAGAGAAAGCGTCGTTGCCGTTGCCGACAGCTGGATGCGCATATTGGCAGCCTGGGCATGCTTCTTGGCGTTGTTGATCAGCTCTTGCACGATGCGGAATACATGCTTCTTGATGTCCATCGTTCGCATTTCAATATCCTCGGTTGCTGTGTAATGAAAGGAAATATGGAACGTGCTCGTTTCTCTCTCCAATTGGACGAGCTGTTCCAACGTGCGGACCAGACCGATATCCTTCATAAGAAAGGGATTAATTTCAAAGCAGCTGTGCCGCAAATTGCGATGAATCCTATCGATGTCGGCAACCATGCCCGCCAGCGTCGCATAGTGGGTGTCACTGATCTCACCGGCTTCGTTCAAATAATGCACCAGCTTGCGCCGCAGAAAAAACAAATCCTGCAACGTCGTATCGTGCAGGTCGGCCGCAATGCGGGCACGCTCTTTTTCCTGCAGTCCAAAAGTCAATTTACGAAACCAGACCAAGGCTTGAGTGCTTGGCGTATCCGGCAGATGGGCCAGCAAATGCTCCATCTTCTGCGTCAGCTTGCGGATTAAATGCACGTTCTCCATCGTAACGGCCAGATAGGTAATAATGAGCTGCAGCCATTGTGTTTCCTCTTTGCTCAGCAGCGTGTTGCCTTTCTTGTGCGTCATGACGAGATAGCTGGTGTATTCTTCATGATGATTGACTTCAAAAACAGTGTAAGGCCCATGCTCGCAGGTTTCCGATTCTACTCGTTCCTGTACCTCTGTGTTATTAATATCCCCCTCTGTAAGAACCTCTGTAGAATCATTGTACTTGTAGACAATAGCTCCTCCATAGACATCCAGAACCCGAATCAGATCCGCCAGCACGACGCTTTGCAAGTCTCGAAAGCTACTGACAGAGCCGAGGCTCGCGGCAATTTTTTTCAACGATCGTTGCAAATAGTGCTTGCGCGGAAAGATGATGGGTTCCAGTTTGGTTGTGAAGTATTCGAAGGAATAGAATGTTAAGGATTCTGTGAGTAGAAATAGGAAGAACAACACGAATATCAGCTTTAGGGTCACGTGCCCGGTAAGTAAAAAAGATACAATTCCTACGAGGACAATGCAGGGAACTACAGAAATTAAAGTAGTTAAAAATACTCTTCTCAGTATAAAGTCAATATCATAGATTTGCTTGGTTGCGATAAGATAGGCAAAAGTTACCGGGAAAAATAAAATAAACCATCCTGTATAAAATGGATCAATCCAATGTGAGTTGGATATAAGTTTCGGAACCAAGGAAAAACAAATGACAGGCGCGAATGAAACCAGCAGAGCCAACCAGATTGCTTTGATTAATGTTGATACTGAAGATGTGCTTCGATATTTAAAGTATGAATAACCTAATAATACTAGATTTAACAGTAAACCAAGTACTACAAATAATTCTAAAATGATAGTAGTGTAGTCAGTGATATAGAATGAAATAGGCGAGTTAACGAAAGTATATAATTGGATTATAAAAAGAAGGGCTATGAATCCATATAAATACTTTATGTATTGAGATCGGATGTTGATGCCCGTTCGTTCTTTCAGAAATGAGCTAAGAAATTGAAGGAATGAGACTGGTATAATCATAACAGTAGTGCCAATCATATTTACGGCGAGCATACTTCCTCGAATTGAGGCTAGCAGACTCATAAATGTGAGGCCAACGGTCAGAAATACGAGAGACAAATATTTAGCAGAAGGAGAATGAGACAATTTTTTATAGAAAGTAATTGCAACCAGTAAACTTAGTATTTCTCCACATAATGCGAATATATCGGAGTCGGTCACTTTCTTTACATGATCTATGTTTAAGGTTAGCTCTTCTTCGCTTCTTTGAATGACTATTTTTGATGCTTGGTCGATTGATTTTAATTTGATTACAGAAGGAAACTTGTTAGGATCAATACCGTCTAAAGACTTGATTTTATCTCCGAGTTGTAGACCTAAATCGCTTGTGTTAACAATATCAAATTTGTAAACATACCATGAACCGTCTTGATTCTGTTTTAAATTGACCCCAAAGCTTGGGTATTTTAGCAAAAGATAAGTAAACCATATTTGGGTTAAGCCGAAAACAACTATTAAAAGGTAAAAAAAATATTTTTTTCTCATTGCTTAAAGTCCTTCTTTCCGAGAATGCTGTGATATAAAATGTATAGTATAACATTAAAAGGGGATGTGGTATCTATGTCTACACTTATTTGGTCGGACAAACTATACGAAGTAGTCAGAATCCTAAAGCGAGAGCCTCAAAATAAAGATGATTTGTTCCACTTGTTGTCGGATACCGAGCAACAAACCGTTCTCCGGGTGCTCAGTTCAACAGGAACCAGAGAAGAGAAGCTCGACTATTGGCGAGGCTAGGTCATCCTGCAAAGCAAGCGAACTTGCATACTCTTAAACGTGCATAAGGATTGTAATGTAAAATTGATCCGTGAGATCAGGTATTTTCCAGTATACAATCCTTTTTGCTTGGAACCAACTACTTTTTACCATTTGAAAGAAATATTACATGTTTGTGAAACGACAAGTTGCGCGATTGCGCAATGTTTTTTCATCCTTAGTTTCAAAGTATGAGGATGTTATCAACGTGCAAAAAAAATTCGCAAATGCGCAAAGAAAACATTGCACAATTGCGAAAATAGTTTGCATTTTATTATAAAAATGGAAGTTGTATGATAGGTTTAGCTATCAGCAACTTCTATTTTTTTGTTTTTTGCAGATCGCAGAGCAAACGGAGGCTAGAACAGCAAAAGCTTGAGATATTCCAAAATCGAGAGATTCATGCTGCTTGCACGGAGCCTATGGGGGAATTTGGGTTTTTGTTTGTTTGAATACCGAACGTATGTTTGTTATCCTTGATTTCTCCACACGTCAAGGGGAGGTGATGATCGAAAAATGAGGGAGTTGACGACGATGGCGGTGCTGTATTTTTGATTGAAATACCTGTCTATTTCTGAGTTGGTTGGATACTTAAATAACCGAGAAGGGGCTATTGTATGAAGTACAAAGAAAAAATTGTCATGCTGCTTATTGCCACGTGGTTGACAGCCATCCTGCCGCTAACGGGATTTGCTGCTTCGCCTGCCTCTACGCTGGAGCCTTCTGCTGCTTTAAAGTCGGGGGGCTCCGCAGGCGCACCTGCCGATTTACGTTCCCCCATCCCAAGCAAACAGAAGGGAAAGGCTACGGGCGAAGGGATGGAGCAGCTCAAAAGCCGTGCGGCGCGAGAAATCACCGAGAAGCGCTCCCGCAATACCAAGCTGTTTCAAATGAACGATGGTTCGTATCAAGCGATTGTCGCTGCCAGCGATTTGCACTATGAAGATCAGCAGGGCCGTTGGCAGGATATTCAAACCGATTTGGTTGATGAAGTAGAGTTGGACAACCTGCCCACTTCCTTATCCAAGGCCGCTTGGACGGAAACGCAAAACGCGGTTCGAGACATCCGGCAGAAGCGCAATAATCAAAAGTTGGATAGGAATCAAACCTATTTTCGCGCCTTGCATATACCGTTCAATGTGAAAATCCCGAAAAATATCCAACAGGGTTATTCTATAGGCATCGATCAGAATCAACTGACCTTGATTCCGCAGCAAGCGAACGCGTCTTTGGGCATCGTTCAGCGTGAAGCAGGTTCAGTAACTTACACCCGTGTGTGGCCGCAAACCGATCTGACGCTCAAGGTGCTGCCGATGGGAGTGAAAGAAACGATTGTCCTCAAGGACAAGACGGCACCGGCCCAGATTTCCTTTGAAGTGATTGGCAACAAGGGAGACCGGTTGCAGTGGGAAGCGCCTTGGCTGCAGGATGCGAACGGCACGATTCGGGATGTGCAGATGCAGGAGCGAACGAGCGGGGGAAGGACATTCCTTGATCTTACCTGGGATTCCGACCTCGTCTATCCGCTTGTGATCGATCCGACGGTGACGGTCGTTCGCACCAATTCTACGGTGATTGATTCAAGCCAGCCCAGCACCTGCTGTCTGGAATCTTCATCGGGGTTGTATGTTGGCGGGGGCGGCGGGCCCTATGGATACAGCTTCGATACGTATGGTGTGTTTAAAGAAGCTCTGTTGCGTTTCAATTTGGCTTCGATTCCCGCCAATGCGGTGGTCACGCAAAGCTCACTAAATCTGTTTGTGTACGGACTGGAGGGGACGAATGGAGGGGCGGTTCCCGGTCATAGTCTGGATGTCAAAGCTTACTCGATCTCCAATACATGGAACCCGTACACCTCATGGAACTCCAGACCTTTGTTCAACAGCTTGTTTATCTCCAGCGCGATAACCGTAACGAGCGCGGACAACTCCGTATGGAGAAGCACGGACCTGACTACATATGTACAAGCCGCAGCAAATCCAAACAGCTCGGTCTACTCCAGTAATCAGGTATCCGTGATGCTGGGCGGCGCGAATGGCTATCGCGATTACGTACGAATGGCAGGCGGTTACGATACCGCCCATAGCCCATATTTGAGCATCTGTTACGATTATGTGCCCGGCGGTCTGAGTCCCGGCAATACTGCCAGTTCTCCGCAACTGATGAGCAGTTTCACGCCTACCCTGACGTGGAGTTACTCGAATCCTACTACCGGTGGCAGTCAAAACGCTTATGAGGTGCAAATCTATAACGCGGCAGGAACGACACTGCTGCATGACTCGGGTTGGGTGAACGCCGCGACAGCGAGCTACACCGTCCCGGCCAATCTTTTGACAGGGGGCACAGTATACAGCTGGAAGGTGGCGGTGAAGGACAGCACGGGATTGGTTTCACTGTATTCCCGGTTGTATTATGTGAAAACTCGTTCGCTGCCGGTCGTTGCGGTTACGTCGTATACGAATGGCCAACAGCTTCCAGGCAACTCGCTGACGCTTACTTGGAGCTATACGGATGCTACTGGTCAAGCGCAAACCGCTTATCGCATTCGCGGCTCGAACGACAACTGGGCCACCGTCGGGTACGATTCGGGGGTTCAGGCAGGAACGGCGACTTCGTGGACCACACCGCTGCTTGCCGACGGGGTGTGGAGCTTCCAAATCACCGCAAGCAACGGTACGGACTGGTCGGCAGCCGCTGTTCGCAACAACCTGATGCTCTACCACGAGTACGAGCCAAACGATACCAGCGGTCAAGCGACACCGATCAGCTACAACGCGAATGTGCCCACGCTGCTGCACTTCGCTTCTGACGTCGACTTTTTCTCCTACACGGCCTCTTCTGTCGGCTTGGATCGAATCGTCGTAGCTGTGGCTGCCAATACCAATTGCGATGTTTATATCTACAACAGCAGTCTACAGCTGGTCGCCAGCGGTACGAATGGTGTTGGGGTAAGCGAAGAGCTGCTGTTCCGCACAACGGCCAACGCCACCTATTTCATCAAGGTCGTGGGTAACGGTGCTGCCAGTGCAGCGTACACGCTTCATCTGAACCGTGTGGACGTGCTCGACTATCATTATGACAGCGCTGGCAGATTGGAATCGATTCGTGTACCTGAATCCGGCAAAGTGCTGCAAGCTTTCCAATATGATCCTAACGGCAATCTGGTGAAGATCATCAAGCCATATTAATCGAAATCTACACATTTACGGAGGTAACAATGCGACAACGACTTATTTCGATTTTACTTCTGGTCACTTTGCTGTTTACTTTTACATCACCGTCTGCCGCTTCGGCACAAGCCCCGGAGCACGCAGGAAACGGCAAGAACAGCGGAAACAGCGCCACAGGTTACATTATCAAATTCAAGGACGCGGATAGAGGGCGAAAAGCGCTCGGCAAGCTGAATACCAAAAACGTCAAGTCGTTCCGTCACCTGTCGAAGCATGCGACAGCGGCGCTCTCGCCTGAGGAAGTCGACACACTGCGTAAAGACCCGAATGTCGCTTACGTGGAAAAGGACGGTCTTGTGCAAAAAGCCGGCGATCTCGTCCCGCCAAGCCTGACGCAAATTCATGTCCCTGAGGTACAGGCGCAGGAGGTATATGGTGACGGTGTGAAAGTGGCCGTTTTGGATACAGGCATTTCCGTCGCTTCGACGGAGCTGCATTCCGCGGGGGCAGTCTCATTTGTAGCTAGCGAACCGTCCACGGATGACGCGAACGGTCACGGTACTTTTGTCGCCGGCCTTTTGGCGGCTTTGAAGGACGATCAAGGTTTGATCGGGGTCGCTCCCCATGTCAGTCTTTACAACGTCAAGGTGCTCGATGGCAGCGGCAGCGGTACGTACAGCCAGGTTATTCAGGGCATCGAATGGGCGATCGACAATCAGATGGACATCGTCGTCATGAGCTTTGCCGGCACGGAGGATTCGGCGGCTCTGGAGGAAGCGATGCAGGATGCCTACGATAGCGGCATTCTGCTGGTAGCGGCAACGGGCAACGCCGGAATCTCGACGGTGGCGTATCCGGCCAAGTTCAGCTCGGTGATCGGCGTCGGCGCGGTGGACAGCAGCAATCAGTTGGCTCCGTTCTCCAACACGGGAGCGGAGGTTGAATTGGTGGCTCCCGGCGTTGGCGTGCAAGGATTGTCTCTTCATCAAGGAACTGTGAACCTCAGCGGTACGTCGGTGGCGGTGCCGCAGGTCGCCGGGGTGGCAGCGCTTGTGAAAAGTGCGCATCCGACCTACAGCAATCAGGAACTGCGGAATATTCTGCGGGAAACCGCGACACCTCTTGGTCCATCCGACCAATACGGCAGCGGTTTGGTGAATGCGGCGGGGGCGCTGCAGATTCCGCAGCAAACGAATCCAACGCCGACTCCGTCGTCACCGCCTGTTGTTCCGCCGCAAGGGGGGACTGTCAGTACAAGCAGCGACGTGTTGACCGTAGCGGGCCTTGCTGCGCAATATGCCATTTCGGAGGGAGAGATTGCCGCCCGACTGAATCTGGGCTACTCGCTGCAGGAGGTTCGACAAGCGTTGGCGGCGCAAGACGCGTCCCCTTCCGGGATGACGCTGGCCGACCGGCTGCATATCCTTAATCCGGCGGTTCAACAGCATAACGGCGAATACAACTATTCGGCGGCTTATCTGGAGCCGCAGCCGGATACGTATACGCCCCCCTATTCCAATGAAGTACCGGCGAATGTAACGGACGATACGTATGACGCTGAGCAGGAAGTGTCGATCGCCGCGGATTTCCCGACCAGCTACGACGCTTTTGCTGTGGCGCAAACGAGCACCAAGGTGGACAACGCGCCATACGCTGTGTCTTCCGGGGCAGAAAGCATTTCCACCGTCGACGGTTCCCTGCAGGTTCAATCGACCGACCTGGCGCTGCCTGGACGGGGCGGGATAGGGTTTGCTTTGAATCGGATTTATAGCAGTTCAGATGCGAATTATTATGACCGGCGTGCGGATAGCACCGGGTATTACTCGATTAAGTATTTTCCCGAGTTCCGTGCTATCATCGAGCAGTGGCAGGGTGGGGATACGTACACGCTTTACCAGGATACGACATTCTACGTCTACTTGTTCTTTCAGAACAATGGCTACACGACGACGATCTACAACCCGTATCCGCGTTATGCCAATGATCATGTGGAAGATGGCGTGTGGATGGAACAAAGCAACTGGGAGTCCACGGAATTCAAGGCGCGGGATGCAGCAACAGATCAGCCGTATGCGACCTTGCCGAATATTATGATGAATGGCGTCAACTATCGAGTGAAGCTGTACCCGACCGGTCATTTGATCAGGGACCCCGGGTTTGTGACACAGCTTCAGGGGATAGGTTATTTTAACCACAGTCTGCCGCAAGACATGGAATCTCGCTTTCCAATCGGTAAAGGCTGGCGATGGGATATTCCGTATGTGGAAGCCAGAGGCGGCATCAATTATGTGCATCTGCAAGGTGGAGCCAGCTACGAACTCGATCCTTCGTTCCAATTGAAAAATTACCCGTGGAAAGACTTGAGAATGCAGAGGGACTACGCCAGCGTTACGGTAGGCGGCATCAACTCCTATTCCGTGCTGACTTCGATCACGGGGCAAAAGCAATATTTTTCGTCAGACGGTCGATTGTTGAAAATAAGGGATGCTTATAACAATGCAGTTGATTTCTATTATGCATCGACTGCCCCCTATAACTTGACGAAGATTCAGGATGCGCTCGGCAATGAAATCAATATTGCGTATACGGCGGGACAGGTGACGCTTACGCAAGGCGACCGGACGGTACAGTATATCAAAGCCAAAGACCCGCAAGGCAACAAGGATTTACTTACCAGCGTAGTCGATGCCGGCGGACGAACGACTCGGTATACGTACGACATTGCCCCGGCCTTTTACGATTTGGTCGGTGCGGCTACGATGAAAGAGAATTACACAGCGGTACTTAAGGAAGTGTATCACCCGACTCAAGCGCGCACGGTGTATATGTATGAAACGTTTACCCGCAACCTTGGCTCGAAGGCGAAGGAGCAGACCAGTCGTATCGTATCTCGCGAAGAAGCCGTAGATTATGTGAACGGCAGCACCGAGACATTCCATCATGTCGACTTTTCCTACAATGGGGATGGCGGCGCGAACGTGCGCTATCCGTCGTATTTCAGCACGACGCGCAATGACGGATTGACGCAAGTGACCTATGCGTACAAGAAATCGTATCTGAACGATACGACGCCTCCTGTGTTCTACAACCAAAAGATTACGCAGCAAGTTGGGACTGAGAAGCAGGAGACACAGCAAACCTTCGACGAAGCTCATCAGCGCGCGGTGCCGACGCAGGTAACGGTGACGCATACGAGCGGCACGACGGTATCCCCGGCAGCGACGGTTACTCGCACTTTTGACGACTACAGCAACGTGACGAGCGAAACCGATCCTGCCCAACATACGAGTACCTATACGTATGATGTGAATTCGCATTTGTTAATCTCCCAGCTCGAACCAATCAACAGCACCTTGTCCCGTCTGGTTCAATACCAGCGCAATGCTCAAGGCAGTGTCACGCAGCTTGCGGTCCGCGATGCTTCGCCTGCGGGAACAGTTGGAGATTTGAGGTCGCAAGTCAATTACGCGTACGATAGCTTTGGCAATGCCGTGCAGGTCACGCTTAAGGATGACAACAACCGGAACACGGTGATCAATCGCAGCTACGGTACGATCTACAACAATGGGTTCCTGACCAGCCAATCCACGAGCGTCATGAATGTGAACGGACAAACGTCTACCGTGACGGAAAACATGCAGTACAACATCTCGACTGGAGCGATGACCACCTACACGGACAGTAAAGGTTATCCAACGACGTATCAGTATGACGTTCTGGGCCGTCTCAAGAAAGCGACATTCGCAGATAGCAGTCAAATCAACGTCACGTATGATGATGTAAACAACCAGATTACGGCGGTGGACCCGACAGGGCTAACGACGGTTACGCAATGGAACCCGCTGGGCTGGAAAACGTCGGAGGGCATCAGCGGCAGCGGAACGACGACGTATGGTTATGATGCATACGGCCGCACCGTGTGGGCACAAGATGCGCTGGGGCACCGAACCTCATTTGGCTACGATGCGTGGGGCCGGTTGACGCAAACGGTGTATCCCGATGGATTTGCCGCGGGGGTGACGTATGACGATGCTCATTTTATAGTGACCTCGACTGATGCCGAGAGCAACCAAACACGGGAAACGTACGATTTGCTGCATCGACTGGTGAAGAAGGAATGGCTCAAAGCGAGCGGTCCGGTCACTTTGGGCAGCTATACGTATGACTTTGCGGGCAACCCGCTGACCAGCACGGACGGCAAGCAACAAACGACGACGTATGCCTATGATGCGTTAGGCCGTTTGACCGCAGTGACGGACCCGCTGGCGCAAACAACAGCGTACACGTACAGCTTGGCAAGCCAATTGACACACATTCACTATGCAGATGGCAATACCTTGCAAAAGCAATATGATGAGCTGGGCCGACCGATCAAGAGCATCGACCCGTCCGGGCAGGCGGAGACGTATACGTACGATGCCAACAGCAACCTGATCCAGCATGTTGATCGCAACGGACACGTACAAACGAATGTGTACAACAACCGCAATCTGTTGACCAGCAGCCAGTTGGGGACCGAGACGATCACGTACAGCTACGATGCGGCAGGCCGCCGTCTGAGCATGCAAGATGCAACGGGAACGACCTCGTATGCATATGACCCGATGACCAAGCAAGCCAGCACCGTGACCTTCCCTGACGGCAAAAGCATAGCGTATCAGTTCGACGCACAGGGCAACCGGACGCAAATGACCGATCCGTTCGGGAATACGACGGCGTACGGATACGATAGCCGTAATCGCTTGACCGGCGTCGGAGCCGCAATGGGTAACTGGGACGAAACCTATACGTACAAAAAGAATGATCTGCTGTCTACTGTACAGCAAGCCAATGGGATGAACTGGACGTACGGGTATGATGGCGTCAACCTGACGAGCTTGACGCAGCGCAACGGCAGCAGTGCGGTCGTGAACAGTTTTAGCTACGGTTACGACAATAACTTTAACCAGATTAGCAAAACAGAGAACGGAACAGCCAGCACCTATACGTATGACCCACTGAACCGGATTGGCACGGCAAGTCCATTCCAGGAGCAATATAGCTACGATGCACGGGGCAACCGACAGACGATGCAGACGAGCAAGCTCCTTGATCTGGGTGGAGCCAGCTACGCCTATGACGAACGAAATCGGCTGACACAAGTGACAACGGAGGATGGCAAAACGGTCTCCTACAGGTATAATGGAGATGGGATGCTGTACGAACGCACCGAGAATGGCGTGACCACGCGGTACTACTACGACGGGGCTGACATGGTCACGGAGGGGACGGTCACCGGAGGAAGCGTCACCTTGGAGGCCCGATACGTCCGTGGCAACGGTTTGGCCACGCGTGTAGATGCAGTAGGCAGCAAGCAATACTACCTGAGCAACGGTCATGGGGATGTTGTGGGGCTGGCTGATGCCACCGGAACTGTGATCAACCAGTACACGTACGACCTGTGGGGGGCTCCGCTGACAGCGAGTGAAGCGGTAACGCAGCCGTTCCGCTATAGCGGAGAGATGTGGGACAGCAGTACGAATCTGCAATATCTCCGAGCGCGTTGGTATAGCCCGGCGATGGGAATGTTTATTAACGAAGATAGCTACCAAGGGCAGATTGACAACCCTTTGAGCTTGAACCTGTATACGTATGTGGCCAATAATCCACTGACACGTACTGATCCGAGTGGTCATTGTTTCTGGGATGCCTGCGTTGGTGAAGC
>Ga0206102_1000420_pt1 | contig 13700 bp, 8 predicted proteins | sample 1B1Ametagenome_FD_148645 | JGI IMG/M metagenome (GOLD analysis project Ga0206102, IMG submission 148645) | Enriched microbial communities from leaf-cutter ant dump, University of Wisconsin, Madison, United States - 1B1A | ecosystem: Environmental > Terrestrial > Nest > Insects nest > Nest dump... | reverse complement strand
CCACCACGTTGTCAAACCAGCTCGACGGGTACTGGTCAAACTGCACGTCGCGGTTGTTCGAGGTGGACACCTGCTGGCCGCCGTTGATCAGGGCGGTGGAGAAGTCCGGGCCGAGACCATGGATGGTCAGCACCTGCGGACGGCCATTCAGGGTCTGCACGGCCAGACCGGGCAGGCGGCCCAGCGTGTCGGCGATGGAGATGCCGGGCAGCTTGCCGACCTGTTCGGCCGACACCGCCTCGACGATGGCGTCGGAGTTGCGCTTGAGCGCGGTCGAATTCTGGATGCTGCTGATGAAGCCGGTTACTTCGACGGCTTCCATCTTCTTGGATTCATGTCGCTTGCCGTCGTTCGATGCAGCTTTCTCGTTGTCTTGCGCGGGCTGCGCTTGCGTGTCTTGTTGTGGCGCGCCGTTCATTGGCGCGGTTTCAGCGCTGGCCGTGGCACATGCACCGAGACAAACCGAGGCGATCGCGATCGCCAACAGATTATGTTTCATAACCATAATTTCCCCTCCCTATTATGTGTCGCCGTTGGTTTGGTAGTTGGGATTCCGCGCTTCCGTCGACGACGACCGTTGGCGGTACGCTGCTACGTCCTCCCCAGCAGTGCGAATTGATGATAGGTCCGTTTTTACGCATCCAAGTGTTTTCTGCATACGTATTCATTGGCCTCTGCAAACAGCAATTGATGCGATGCGTCAACGAATGAATGGAAGTGTTTGACTACGATAAATACATGATTCATATTTGATATTTATGTATAGATTGATTTCGTCATTGCCGCGTTGGAATTTGGATGATGCAACGCAACACAAATGAATACGTATGCATGCTCCTGCGTGTTTCCATGGAGCTGGGGCTAAGCTGGACGACATTCGGCGGGAAATAATTTCAACGTGCAGCCTTTATGTTCCGGGGATCGTCAATGAGAGATACAACCTGGTGGCGCGGAGCTGCCATCTATCAGATTTATCCACGCAGCTTCATGGACACCGATGGTGATGGCGTGGGTGATCTCCCCGGCATCATCAGCAAGCTCGACTACGTGGCCAGCCTGGGCGTCGACGCGATATGGATCGCCCCGTTCTTCCGCTCGCCGATGACCGATTTCGGCTATGACATCGCCGACCCGTGCGATGTCGATCCGCTGTTCGGCACCCTGGACGACTTCGACACCCTGCTGGCGAAGGCGCATGCGCTGGGGCTGAAGGTGATGATCGACCAGGTGCTCAGCCACACCTCCAACGAGCATGCCTGGTTCATGGAAAGCCGCGAGAGTCGCGACAATGCCAGGGCCGACTGGTACGTGTGGGCGGACGCGAGGGACGACGGCAGTGCGCCCAACAACTGGCTGTCGCTGTTCGGCGGTTCGGCGTGGCAGTGGGAGCCGCGCCGCGGGCAATACTACCTGCACAATTTCCTGGCCTCGCAGCCGGACCTCAATTTCCACAACCCGGACGTACGTGCGGCGGTGCTGGCCAATCTTCGCTTCTGGCTCGACAAGGGCGTGGACGGTTTCCGGCTGGACTCGATCAACTTCTGCTTCCACGACCGCGCGTTGCGCGACAACCCGCCCAAGCCGAAGGAAATGCGGGTGGGCCGCGGCTTCAGTCCGGACAATCCGTACGCCTTCCAGTACCACTATTTCAACAATACGCAGCCTGAGAACCTGCAGTTCCTGGGTGAGCTTCGCGCACTCATGGACGGCTATACGGACGTGGCCGCGCTGGGCGAGATTTCCTCGGAGGATTCGCTGGCCACGATGGTCGAATACACCCGCCCCGGCCGCTTGCACATGGGCTACAGCTTCGAGTTGCTTACCGACGATTTCAGTGCCGCCTATATCCGCGACACGGTGCGGGCGCTGGAAGCGCAGATGGGCGAGGGTTGGCCGTGCTGGGCCATCTCCAACCACGACGTGGAGCGCGTGACCACGCGCTGGGGGCGGGGGCATGCGTCGGCGTCACTGGCCAACCTGTTCACCGCGGTGCTGTGCTCCCTGCGTGGCTCGGTATGCATCTACCAGGGCGAGGAGCTCGGCCTCACCGAGGCGAACGTGCCTTACGAGGCGATGCGCGATCCGTATGGCATCGCGTTCTGGCCGCAGTTCAAGGGCCGCGATGGTTGCCGTACGCCGATGCCCTGGCGTGACGAGGCCAATGGCGGTTTCAGCGTTGGCACGCCGTGGCTGCCGGTGCCGCAGGAACACCGCGCGCTGGCCGTCGCGGTGCAGGAACATGATCCGCATTCGATGCTCAACGGTTTCCGCGCTTTCCTGCGCTGGCGCAAGACGCAACCGGCACTGTGCGTCGGCGCCATCGCCTTCATTGCCGTGCCCGAGCCGGTGCTGGCCTTCACGCGCCATGTCGACGGCGAAACCGTGCTGGTGGTGTTCAACCTCGGCGATGCGGTCGTCGATGTGCCGTTGCCACCGCTGGGGAAACCGCATGTGCTGGAGGGTCACGGGTTGTTGACCGGATCGCTGCATGGCGACAGCCTGCAACTGCCAGCTTACGGCGCCTGGTTTGCGCGCGTGGTGTGAGGCCCTTCGTCTGCGGCATCCCGTAGGAGCGCACCCTGTGCGCGATGCTCTTGCTCCGGATTTTTGTAGGAGCGACTTCAGTCGCGACGCTTTTGGTTGGTCGAGCAAAGTCAAAGGCTTTCGATCGCCGTTGGCGCTCGAGTTACTTTCTCTTTGCGTGGCCAAAGAGAAAGTAACCAAAGAGAAAGGCCACCCCGCTTCCGCGCCTTGCGGGCATCCTGCCCGCATGGTCCGCGTGCGGGCTACGGGGTTTGTCGACAGCACATCCTGTGCTGACGCCAAACTGGCCGGCATCCATGCCGGCCACCCTGCGGGCTTTTCCTTCGCCCGCCCGCCGCTGCAGAGGGGCCCCGGGTAGAGCACCGCGCCATCGTGGCGCGGACTCGGTGCGCAGCGGCTGCGCCGCTGCGAGAGCGTCGCGGCGTGTGGTTTTCGGTGCTTCTTCTTACCTCCGTTCGCCCTGAGCGCAGCCGCGTAGCGGCGGAGTCGAAGGGTGGAGCTTGCGGGTGCCCTTCGACTTCGGCCTTCGGCCTACGCTCAGGGCGAACGGTTGGGGCTGGCGGCTCTGCTTCCGCTTCCGCTCTTGCCTTTGAATTTTCCTTCGCCTTTGCCTTTGCCCTGGCTCCATCCCGAGTGTGGGCCAGGATGGCCCGCGGCTTTACCCGGGGCCCCTGTGCGCCAAGCGGGGTGGCCTTCTCTTTTGGTTACTTTTCTCTTGGCCACGCAAGAGAAAAGTGACTCGGTCGCCGAAGGCGATCGAAAGCTCTTGCTCTTGCTCGACCAAAAAAGGGCATCGCGACTGAAGTCGCTCCTACAGACAGACGGAGAGCAAACGCGTCGCGCGCAACGTGCGCTCCTGAGAGTTACTTCCGCTCCGCCGCGCTCTTGTCGCGGATGGCGCGGAATTCGGAATCCCGGCCCCAGTTGGGCCATGCATCGGAGTTGGCCAGGTCGTTGCCCACGGTGTAGAGCAGTTGCAGGTCGCGGGCCATGCCGGTGAACGGCCAGTCGGCCCGCCATTCGTCGGCGGGCTGGTGGTAGCGCTTTTCGTTGTAGTCGTCTTCCGCGGCCTTGCCGGCGTCGACGCCGCCGTCGATCCAGTCGTCGCCGGAGCCGAACGAGATGGCCGGCACGCCGCGCTTGGCGAACGAGAAATGATCGGAACGGAAGAAATGGCCGGCCTCGGGCTTCGGATCGGGCGTGTAGGTCATGCCGAAGGTTCTGGCGTCCGCGATCAGGTCATCCAGCAGCCCCAGTCTGGCGCTGCCGGAAATGGTGAAGTTGTGCGCCGGGCCGTGCGGGTCGAGTGCATCGACGTTGAGTACGCCGGCGGTTTTCGCCAGCGGGTAAAGCGGATTGGCCGCGTAGTACTCGGAGCCGAGCAGGCCTTTTTCCTCGGCGGTTACGGCGAGAAAGATCACCGACCGCTGCGGCTGCGGGCCATGGGCGAAGGCGCGGCCCAGTTCGATCAGCGCCGCGGTGCCGGTGGCGTTGTCCACCGCGCCGTTGTAGATGCGGTCACCGCTGGCGTCGGGTGCGCCGATGCCCAGGTGATCCCAGTGCGCGCTGTAGATCACGGTTTCGTCCGGGCGCTCGCTGCCCTCGACGCGGCCGACGATGTTGTGCGAGGTGATCACCCTGGTGTCGGCCTTGAAGTGCGCCGAGAGACTTTCGCCTTTCAGCACCACCGGGTGGAAATCGCGCGTTTGCGCCTTCCTTTTCAGCGCCTCGAAATCCAGCCCCGCGCCCTTGAACATGGCCACGGCCAGGTCACGCTGGATCCAGCCTTCGAGTTCGGGGTGCACCTCGGCGGGCTTGTCGCGCACGATGTCGAACATCGCGTTGGTGTTGGAGTTCTTCACCGTGGCCCAGCCATAGGAGGCGGGCGCACTCTCATGGATCACCAGCATGCCCAGCGCGCCTTGCCGCGCGGCTTCCTCGTATTTGCAGGTCCAGCGGCCGTAGTAGGTCATGGCCTTGCCGCCGAAATCGCCCTTGCCCGTCTCGAAATCGGGGTCGTTGATCAGCACCACGGCGATCTTGCCGTGCAGGTCCACGCCCTTGTAGTCGTCCCACTGACGCTCGGGTGCCTTGACGCCATAGCCCACGAAGACCAGTGGCGCATCGGTGATGGCCACGCCATGGCTGCCGTTGGTGGGCGCGCGCACCGCGATCTGTTCGCCCTGCGTCAGCGCCTGCGGCTTGCCGTCGATGGTGAGCGTCAACGCCGGTGTGCCGACGATCGCGCTGCGCAGCAGCGGCACCGCCTGGGTCCAGCGACGTTTGCCGTCGACCAAGTCGCCACCGGGCTGCACGCCGGCGGCCTTCATCTGTGCCACCACGTAGTCGATCGTGCGGGTCTCCGCTGGCGTGGCGGGGCCGCGGCCCTCGAACGCGTCGGAAGAGAGTGCCTTCACTTCGGCGGACAGCCGCTGGGTGCTGAAGGTGGGTGGGGTGGCCGCGCTCGCCAGCGTGCAGGTGGACAATGCCAGCGTGGAGAGGATCAGTCGTTTCACGGGCGGCTGCCTGTCGGAAAGGGGCTCCGATGGTAGTCAGCAGCGCGGTGCGCATCCACGTGCCGTTGGGCATGGTCGACCGCGCCGGCAGGCTCAGACCGAGGGTGATACCTGCAGCCGCAGATAGCCTTCGGCGACCAGTGCATCGAGATTTGCCGTCAGTGGCAGGTCCGAGGTTCCGGCGACCTGCGCGTTCAATGCGCGCACGCCGACCCAGCTGTTGCGGCCGTTGTGCTTGGCGGCGTACAGGCATTGGTCGGCCAGGCTCACCACGTCCTCCCAACTGAAGCGCCACGGCTCGGTGGGCAGCACGGGGTAACTGGCAAAGCCGATCGAGCAGGTGCGGCGGATGAACACGCCGTTGCCCAGATCGAATTCGTGCTGCGCCATCAGGTGGCGGATGTGCTCGGCGATCACCGGCCCCGATTCGCAATTGGTGCGGCGGGCGATGACCAGGAATTCCTCGCCACCCCAGCGCACCGGCGTGTCCGTCTCGCGGATGGCGGCGAGCGTGATGTCGCGCAGTTGCGCCAGCACGCGGTCGCCCGCCGCGTGGCCGTAATGATCGTTGACGTCTTTGAAGTGGTCGATGTCGATCAGCAGGAACAGCAGGTTGACGTTGGCGGTGGGGCCATGGATCGCGTCGGGGCCCAGTTCGCGATAGAGGCGCAAGACCGAGGCGACGTCGCGACCCACGTTTTCCAGCGCGTAGCGGCGATTTTTCATGCCGGTGAGGGCGTCGGTGATGGTCTGTCGCTGCAATGCGCTGTTCGCTTCCTCCAGTGCATGGTTCGATGCGGAAAGCTCCTCGGTGCGCAGTTCGATCAGGCGCGCCAGCTCGCGGTTGCGTCGTCGCAGCACGGCGGAACGCAGCTGGATGCCCAGCGCGGCCACCACGTAGACCAGCACGAAATAACCCAGGTAGGCCCACCAGGTGCGATACCACGGCGGCAGCACGTGGAAGGCGAACTCCGCATCCGCGGCGATGTTGCCGAGGAAGTCGCGCGAGCGCACGCGAAAACGGTAGTCCCCCTCGTGGATGTTGGTGTAGTCGCGGTAGGTTTCCGTGCTCCAGTCCGACCAGCGCGTATCGGCGCCATCCAGCCGCACCTGGAAGGTGTTGGCGGTGAGTGCGCGGAAATTCGGCGAGGCGTAGTCGAAGCGCAGGCTGTTGTTGCCCCACGGCAACGTCAGCGTCGGTGGCACCGCGCTCGCGCCGCCCCACAGCACGTGGCCATTGCTGTCGGAAATCTTCCGCAGCAGGGTAGGCAGCGGCTTGTCGGGCAACGGCGCGATGTTGGAGTCCAACCGGTACAGGCCGTCACTGGAGCCGAACCAGGTGACGCCATCGGGCTCGGCATAGATGGTGTACATCTCCACCCCGGACAGCGCGCGCAGCGGTTGCGGCTGCCAGTGGTAATGGCCTTTCGCGTCGGCCACGGCCACGCCGGTTTCGCGGATCGTCTTGGCGCCGTCGGTGGTGTACATCCAGATGCGCCCGGGCTCGCTTTCGCTGAGCCGCGACAACCGCCTCGCACTTTGCGGAAACAGGTTGGCGAATGCCGCATCCGGCAGCAGCTTCGCCTGCTTTTCGTCGTAGCGGTAGATGCCCTGGGCGGTGACCACGCGCAGTCCCGCATCGAGCGTTTGCACGACCGCATAGTTGGGGCTGGCGGCCGAATCGCGGTGCGGCTGGAACGACTGCACGTGTGGCGGCGGGCCGTCGCCCGATTGCCATCCGTCCGGCAAGGCAAGCCGGATGGCGCCGTTGCCGAGCGTGCCCAGCCAGATGTTGCCGTGGCCATCGTCCGCCAGGGAGCGGATTTCACCGGAAATGCCCGGAATCCTGCCTTCGTCGATCCACGTGCCATTCTCGCGCCGCATCACCGCCAGGCCGTTGCGCAGGCCGACGAAGACGCGCGAGGGGTCGCGTGCCGAGCGCAGCAGCGAGAACGCCACATCACCGGTGCTGCATGCCTCCGCGGCGCAGGGGGTCGCGACGCCGTTCCTGACTTCCACCACGCCTTGTGCGGTTGCCGCCAGCAGCGTGTCGTCCATGTCCAGAAAACTCCAGACCTGTGCACGGATGCCATCCAGCGCCACGAACTGCGCGTTGCCGTCGGCCCCGCTGCGCAGCAGGAACAGCCCCTTGGTGGTGCCGACGTAGAGCGTGCCCCGAAAGCGCCGCATCGCCAGCACGGTGCCGTCCAGCCCGGAGTTGCGTGAGAACAAGGTCAACGGAGAGGCCACGTCGAGACGGCTGAGGCCGTTGTCCAGCGCCAGCCACAGGCCATGCTCACGGTCCTGGAACATCGACAGGACGGTGTCGTTGATGAGGCCTTCATTGCGGCGCAGGTGCTCCAGCAGGTGGCCCTTGCGATCGATCAGCAGCACGCCGCCCTGCAGGGTGCCGGCCGCCAGCACGCCGTTGGGCAGCCACTGCGCGTCGTACAGCTGATCGTCGCGCAGGATCCGGTTCGTTTCGTTGGGCCAGGGGGTGAGGCGGCCGTGGTCGAGCACGAACCAGCCCCGGCTGCGGGTACCCACCAGCAGCGGGCCGTCGTGGTCGGTCTCGTCGCCCCATGCCACCAGCGCGTGGATTCTTTCATGCGCGAAACGCGCGCTGCCCTTGACCAGTTCCAGGCGGTCGCCCACCGCTTCCATCAGCCCGCGGCCTTCGGCACGCACGTAGAACCGGTCGCGAACCTTGAAGAAATAGTCGAACGAGATGGTGGGCGTCCAGACGTCCATGTGCTCGCCGCGCAAGCGGAACAACCGGGCCACGGTACCGAAATAGACCCCGTCGTCGGTGGCGAAAATGCGCCATACATCGGCGAAATTGCGATAGGCGGGGGCGACGTGGTCGAGCAGGGAGACGTAATGCATCAGGCCGTGCGCGTCCGGCGCCAGGTAGCCGAATTCGCCCACGCACCCCACATACACGCGACCATGGGCGTCGACCGCGAGCGACCGCACGGTGCTCTGGTTGGGTACGGGGATGCGGCGCCAGCGCGTGCCGTCGAACTCCAGCACGCCATCGTCGCTGTTGCCCACGTAGATCACCCCGCGCTGATCCTGCGTCACCGCCCAGTTCTGCGGCGCGGCACCGTAATCGAGCGGGCTGAAATTGTGCAGCAGCGGCACCCCGGCTTCGGCCGCGTGTCCGCTCTCCTTGACGGACGTGGCCCGCGCCGGACCCGTGCAGATCCACAGCGAGGCGAGCAAGGCGGCGATTTTCATCCACGTCATGCCGGCGCGCCTTGCACTGGGCAAGGCGCGAGCGGACGGGCCGGCAGCGCATGGCGCCATCGACGGGTGGACGAGCATGGTCATGCTGAACGTGACTCCGGTCGATGGCGCTCCGCCATCGCGAAAGACAATGCACCCCCGCGGCCCGATCTGCGCCGATAGTGTGTCGGCCCTGGCCGCGGATTCCCCATCAGTGCTGTCTCTCGTCCAAGCTCCGGATTCAAGCCTCCCCCTGCCGGCTACGGCACGGCATCCATCGAGCGATGGGTGTACGGATACCTGAACGGCCGCCTTCGGCAAAACTTTAGGCGCCAGTGCAACCGGACACCCCGCAAGCTGCCGCGAGGCCGGCTGTTGCCGCCGGCAAGGCGCCAGGGTGCGCCATCGAAGGCCCTGGCGCGCTGGAGCGGAACTCAATCGGCGCCGATGACCTTGCCACTGCCCGGGTCCAGCCGCAGCCTGACCTTGTTGCCCGCCGCGTTCCTTGCCTTGGCCTTCCAGATGCCGTCGTCGAAGTCCACATCGTGGACATCGGTATAGCCCTGGGTGGACAGCGAGGCGCGCACGTCCGCCTCGCTCAGTTTCGACACCGCTTCCTCCGGATACACCTTGCCGGTGGCCGGATCGATGCGCACGTCCACGTCGTTGCCATCCGCGCTTTTCGCTTCGGCGTGCCACATGCCGTCATTGAACTTCACATCGTGGATCTTCGTATAACCCTGCCCGGTCAATTTGGCCTGCACTTGCGGCGCCGTCAGCGATTGCGCGAAGGCCGCCGCTGAAATGCCCAGGCCGACAGCGAAAGCCAGCAGGGCGGCCGCGGCTTTCATCCGCCGTGGCTTGAGAGTGCTGCCCGAAATCACCTGCGTCATGTCCGACTCCTCGTGATGGGTGAAGCCGGGAGTGTTGGGCGTGATCCATCAAGTCGCGGTGAACGCGCCGCATCGGGGACCCGCACAGCAAGCCACGGCACATCATGGCCTGCAGCAGTCGGGCGGCGAGGCTGCACCGAGCCTCTGTCGACCCCGCCGCGCCCACGTCCGACGAGGGACCCGGCTATCAGGGCGGCGGTTTCCCGCAAATCGCGTGCAGCAAGGATGCCGAGCGAGGCTGACGGACATCAGCAGCTTGCCCGCCGGTAGCAGACCGCCGCCAACCCGCGCGGTATGGAAGGCGTACGGAGCCCGTACCCCGGCACGTCGAGCCAATGCCTTGAGTTGACCCGCGTGGTGGCACTGCCGTTTGTGTGCGGGCGCGCCGCGTCAACCGGACAAAAAAAGGAGCCTTTCGGCTCCTTTTTTCCATAAAAAACAGCAGCTTGATTAAGGCTGAATAGAGTCAGCCGCCCTTCGTATCGTTCTCGAAATACATATCGCTGCTCCTCTTCGTTGCTGGAAGTCCAGTCCAGTCTGATGCTGAGTAGTTGTCCATGCGGCCTTTCAGTGTCTTCGTCGTCTTCCTCACATACTTCACATTGCCGTCAATGACGAACGCATAGAGCGTGCGGGGGAGCGGGGCCACATCCCGCGCTTCGAACGTAAGCCAGCCTGGATTTTTGTCGTGGCGGATCCAGTGACCCTCGTTCTTGAAGCCAATCCTCAATATGCGATCCATGCGTCGGTCCTCAATTCTTGTTGTAGCCGTGCTTGCGCGACAGCAGCTTTTCTTTCCAGAGCGCCTCCATCCGGATGACGTCGCTTTCGTTCACGGACGAGGACGCGACTTCAAGAATCGACACCTGGTATTGGTGATCCGTCGCCAACTTCATTCCTTCATTGCCGCCATGACCGGTGCGGAAATAATTCTCCCAGCGCGCCCAGAAGCCGCCCGATCCGTAGGCTGACCCCACATAAAGCTTGCCTGTGGATTCCGACACGAGCACATAGACGCCATTGACCGACAGCGCCGCGCGCCAACCGGTCGGCACCGTATCGAGCTGGCGAATGGACCATCGGAACTGGAGAAAGCCGGGGAAGGGTGGTTCGATCGCGACCTTCCGAATCTCAATGATCGGCTTCGGATTTGTGCCGCTCTGTTTCCATGCCCGTGTTGCGCCACCCCAGTCGATGGTGAGCTTGCCGGCGAGATCTGCCAGCTCCGACACTGAGCGGATAGTGTATTGAAACGCGCCGGAGCAATCGGAACCACTGATGGGGTCGAGCGTTCCTTTTGGGGCGATGCCTACCGCTTCCACGAAGTAAAGACCCGTGAACAGGGTCTCGCCCAAGGGCGTGGCCACGAACGACGCGAGCCACTGACCGGGTTTGAAGACATCCTTGCTTTGCAGGCACTGATACGCTTCCAGCGACCCATCTTGAGCGCGCCAGAGTTGGTAGGGCGTTTTGAACTTGCCGCCCCGATAGTCCTGGTGTCGGAGTAACCAGGTCTGCTTGGGCGGAATACCGGCGTTTTCCAGCACGGCGCCGAAAGGCAATGTCACAAGTGGGTTCCCTGTTCCCGCTGAGCGCTCATGATGGCGCGCGGGTGGGGCACGTGCCAGATGGAAGGTTGAGGCGGGTAGCCGCTTCATGAAGGAATGCCACCATGCGTGTCGTGCCGGTGGACATCTCCACCAGAAGTCTGCACCGACCTCGTTCGATTTCATGGTGCGGCGTGTTGATGAATCGGTGCTGGTAATCGCGCTCGGTGATGGGGGCCGGTCGGCATGGGGATGCAAGCGTGGTCGGCCTGGGGATAAGCGCAAGAACACCCGAGCGGCCAGTGAGCGGCCAAAAGAAAAAGGCCACCCGGGTGGGTGGCCTGACTCTTTGACTTTGTGGTGGCCGGGGACGGAATCGAACCGCCGACACGGGGATTTTCAATCCCCTGCTCTACCAACTGAGCTACCCGGCCAGGGAACCTGGGACCATGGGCGAACCGTCTGGTTGCCGATGATGCGTGGAGCCGCGCATTAGACCGAATGCGCGGGCCTTCGTCAAGACTCCGTGTCGGGTGCGACGAAGCCCGGCGGCATGGCGGACTCGCCGCCGAACAGGAATTTCTCCATTTCCTCGCTCAGGTACTGGCGCGCTTTCGCGTCCAGCGGATTGAGCCGGTATTCGTTGATGAGGATGGTCTGGCGCGCCAGCCACTGCTGCCACGCGGGCTTGGATATCTCGGCGTAGATGCGCTGGCCCAGCGGGCCGGGCCAAGGGGCGAAGTCGAGGCCTTCGGCGTCGGCGTCGAGCTTGGCGCAGTGGATGATGCGGGTCATGGGGTTTCCTGAAAGCTTCGCGGAGTTTGCGGTAGCGCGCGGCGTTGCGCCCTGATCGGTATCAAGCGCATCGCGCACAGGTGCACGCCTACGCGGTGTTATGCAGCAAGGTGCGGACTGGCGCCGGCAGCCCGAGCGCGGCCACTTCAGCGGCGCTGCACCAGCGCAGGTCGGGATTATCGGCGATGGCGGCATGCGCTGTCGCCCGGTCGAACAGCAACGGTTCGATCGCGAGCCGGTAGTGGCTGAAGACGTGGGTGAAGGCGGGAAGGGCCTGGGCGTCGTCGATCCGTGCGTGTCGTTGCGCGAGGCGCCAGGCGTCGTCGGTGCTGCCGGCTTCGGGCAGGCTCCACAGGCCGGACCAGACGCCTTGCGGGCCGCGCCGCTCCAGGAGCACGCGGCCGTCGCGGTCACGCAGCACGAGCATCACGGTGGCGCGGGTGGGCAGCGCCTTCGCCGGCTTGCGACTGGGCAGTTCCGCAGTGAGGTTGTCGCGACAGGCGACACAGTCGCTGGCCAGCGGGCAGGCGTCGCAGTGTGGGCGCGAGCGTACGCACAGCGTGGCGCCCAGATCCATGATGGCCTGTGTGTAATCGGCCAGCCGCGTGGCGGGCGTGTGGCTTTGCGCGTGCTGCCACAGCTGTTTTTCCACCGCGCTCTGGCCGGGGTGGCCATGGATGCCGTGGTAGCGGGTCAGTACGCGCTTCACGTTGCCGTCGAGGATGGCGAAGCGCAGGCCGTGGGCTTGCGCCAGGATTGCGCCGGCGGTGGAGCGGCCGATGCCGGGCAGTGCGCTCAATGCGTCGAAATCGCGTGGCAGTTCGCCGCCGTGCTGCTCGACGCAGATCTGCGCGGCGCGATGCAGGAAGCGCGCACGGCGGTAGTAGCCGAGGCCCGACCACAACGCCAGCACGGTGTCTTCGTCCGCGGCCGCCAGGTCGCGCAGCGACGGCAGCGCCGCCACAAAGCGCTGGAAATAGCCGATGACGGTGGCGACCTGGGTCTGCTGCAGCATGATTTCCGACAGCCACACGCGGTAGGCGTCGCGGCCGTGGCCGTCGCCGGCCTGCCACGGCAGGTCCTTGCGGCCATGCTGGTCGAACCAGCGCAGAAGACGCGCGGCGACGGTCGGCGCGCGTTGGTCCGCGTCGGTGGTCATCTGGAAACCGCCGGCTTTTTTTCCGGCACGGCGGTGGGTGATGCCGGAGCGGCCGTGCTGGCTGCCGCAGGTACCTCGTCACCGGCGTGCAGCGTCAGGCCCTCGATGGTGACGCCACCCATTTCGATCTTCGCGATGTCGGCGTGACCGCTTCCCGGCGGCACGGTCAACTGGGCGTTGTCGCCGCTGCCCATGTGGTTCCACCACTGCGCCAGCGCGAGCGGCGGCAGCTGCAGGTCGGCGTGATTGTCGGGGCCGTCGAGTTTCAGCGAAAGCAGCAGTGGCTTGCTCTGGTCGGCGGGTGTCAGGGCCAGCGAGATCGCGTATTGGCCCGCGTCGGCATGGTCCAGCGTCCCGGCGAGGCTGGCGGCGGCGTCGGCGGCGCCGTGCCAGCGTGCGCTGCCGGTCAACTGCATGCGGGTGGCCACGCCTTGCGAAAGGTAGAGGGCGATGTTTTCCAGTTGCAGTGTGTTGCCTTCGATGCGTGGCGTGGCCGAGAGGCGCAGCTGCAGCGGCAGGCCGTCGGCCGTGTTGGCGGAGATGCTGAGCGGAAACGGTACTCCGGACGCCAGGCTGCCCGCTTCCAGCGAGAGATTGCCCAGCAGCAGTTGGTCACCGCGCACCACGCTGCCGTGGTCGATGCTGACGCCGGTGTCGATGCGCGGAATATCCGGCGGCTTGCCCTCCGTGCGCGTGGGCAGTGCGTTGATCCATGCCTGCAGCGCATCCAGGTCCACGCGCGGCGAATCGATCTCCAGCCGGGTGATCACCGTGGGGCCGCCGAGCAGGGTGCGCCAGGGCAGAGCCAGGCGTCCACCGGATGCCAGCAGGATGGGCGTGTTGGCACCTTGTGCGTTGATGGTGATGCCGTGCAGATCCAGCGCCGGGCGAGGGAACAGCGACGGGCTCGCCGGGCGGGCAAGGTTGAGATCCAGGCCCGCGTTGGCCGCCTGGTTCTGCAGCATCGCGGTGAAGCGGTCGGGTTGCAGCAGGAAATACACCGAGCCCGCCAGAAGCA
>Ga0206102_1000415_pt1 | contig 13752 bp, 7 predicted proteins | sample 1B1Ametagenome_FD_148645 | JGI IMG/M metagenome (GOLD analysis project Ga0206102, IMG submission 148645) | Enriched microbial communities from leaf-cutter ant dump, University of Wisconsin, Madison, United States - 1B1A | ecosystem: Environmental > Terrestrial > Nest > Insects nest > Nest dump... | reverse complement strand
GTTGACGGCCAACGGCAGCGAGCCCAGGCCGAGTATCGCGGCCAGCCGCATCGTCTTCATTCGGATATCCCCTGTTCCTGTGTTCCAGCGCCGCCGGTCACGGCTTCAAATGACCCGTATTCTGGGCGGCGAAAGCGCGCGATAACTTACGAGTTCTTACATCGGCACGAGCAACGCGCGTACCAGCGCATGGCGCGGCTTTGCCCTGCCGTTTCCCGTCGTTTTCCGCTGAAAAAGCGCACGAAAGGGCAAATCGCGTCACCCGCCCGACGTTGACAGGCCCGCGCCGCGGCGCTTCGGCATGGGTGCGGGCAAACCTCGCGCGTCGCGCCAGACGCGTCCGGCAACCTCAGGCGAGGTCGATCGTCCCGGTGGCGAGATAGCCGCGGGCGTGCTCGGTGCGGATCGGCAGCTCCTGGCCGCATTCCTCGCGGCAACGCCGACGCAAGCGGCTGATCAGGGTGTCCAGGCGACGCTGGTCGAACGACGGCCACTTCCAGCCCAGCGCTTCGGCGACCTCGCGCCGGCTGGCCATCCTGCCCTCGCTGCGCGCCATCAGGCCGAGCAGGTTGAACTCGCGCGCACTCAGCGCCAGACGCGCGTCGTTGGGTGCGTAAAGGCAGCATTCGCTGGCCACCAGGCGCCAGCCCCTGGGCAGCCGCCGCAACAGGGCACCCACGTGCGCGGCCAGTTCCGGCAGGCTTACGGGCTTGACCAGGTAATGGTCCGCGCCTCGCTGCAAGCCGGAAATCCTGTCGGTGCTGGCGCCACGCGCGGTCAGCATGATGATGCCGGTACCGGGCGATTCCCGGCGCACGCGCTCGACGACGTCAAGCCCGTCGGCATCGGGCAGGCCACGGTCGACGATGATCACGTCGAAGCGCAGGCCGGCACCCGCGGCGAAGAATTCCGCCGACGAATCGGCAGCCAGCACGCGGTAGCCTGCTGCCGACAGGTACGCCTCCAGCTCCTCGCGCAGATCGATTTCGTCTTCCAGCAACCCAAGCAACGCCATGCCGGGAAGACTCCCCGATGCCGGTGGACCGGTCAAGTCGCACGGAACTGGCGAGCCGCACTCGGTTGCTGCGCGTCATCCATGCGCATGATGCGGGGCAATCGCAGGGTGAAGGTGGCACCGGTACCTTCGGCGCTGTGCAGCGCGATCTCGCCTCCCATGCGGGCCACGATGCGCCTGACCAGGTACAGGCCGATGCCGGCGCCGACGGTGCCGCGGCTGTTGCCGCCACGGGCGAACTTCAGGAAAACGCCGGCCTGCTCGGCCGGCGGGATGCCCGGCCCCTCGTCGGCGACGCTGATCTCCACCGTATCGCCGGCATCGGCCACGGACAATCGCACATGCGCATCGACGGGCGAGTATTTCAAGGCGTTGGTGAGCAGATTGTCGAGCGCGATGCGCAGCAAACCGCGGTCGCAGGTCAGCATGGCCGGCGCCCGCGCCAGGTCGACCTCGACGCGCTCCCGCATCGGGTCGATCGCATCCAGCGCATCGGCGACGAGGCGCTCCAGCGCAAAGGTGGTGGGCTTGAGCACCCGGCTTTCCGACAGCAGATGCTCGTTGTCGAGAAAGCGTTCGATGAGATCGGACATGCGCTCGGCCGCCACCTGGATCTTCTCCACCCGGTGCCGGCCGGCGGATGCCAGCGCGGTTTCGGTATCGCGCAGCATCTGGCCGCTGGCGTGGATGATGGCCAGCGGCGTGCGGAACTCGTGCGACACCATCATCACGAACTCGCGCTGCTCCTCGCGCATGCGCTGCTCGGTGGCCAGTGCCTGCTCCAGCTGCGCCTTGTTCTCGCGCAACGCAAGCTCGGTGGCCTGGTGCTGGGCGATCTCCTCGTCCAGTTCGCGGGTGCGCTGGCGCACCTTGTGCTCCAGCGATGCCTCCGCCTGCAGGGCGGTGTCCAGCGCCAGTTGCTGCGCCTCCTTGCGCTCGCGCTCCAGCGTGTAGAAGCGTTGCGCAAAGGCAAACGTCAGCAGCAGCAGGTGCAGCGCCAGCCCTATCGCCAGCGGACCGCCGCCACGCATGAACGACGTATTGGGCAGGATCCCCAGGTTGATCAGGAAGGTCCGGCTGAACGCCAGGTACAGCACGGAAAACGCCACCAGATACAACCGTGCCGGCGCGTGTCCGCGCGCTGTCAGGTAGGTCGCCAGCGCCAGCATCAAGGGGACGCTGCACAGGCTGAACAACTGCATCACCGGCATCACCTGGCCGAAGTGGCCCAGCAGAAAACCGATGCTGGCGCTCAGCGCCACCACCCATACCAGCGTCTCGTATATCCGCGTGAAGCGGGGAAAGTGCGTTCGCAACGACATCAGCCGCACGCTGAAAGACACCGCAATGCCCACGCTCAGCGCAAACACCACGCCCAGCAGGATGTCGCCGTGGTCACCCCGCAGGCCGAGATGGAAGAACGGACCGACCAGGCCCCGCGTCTCGTAAAGGCAATAGCCGCTGCTGGCCACGTAGGCGACGTACCAGCGCACCGGGCCGACCCGACTGCGACGCCAGATGAACGCGCCGGCCAGACACAACGCGATGGCAAAGCCGAGAAACACGCTGACCTGGCTGGCGGCGATGGTCTCGTGCTCCAGCAAGCCCTGCGGCGCCCACAGCTTCAGCTCCACCGTCATCGCGTTGCGCTCGGTCACCCGCAGGTAGACCGTGGGGTAGCGACCGTCCGGCGACTCCAGCTGGAACACCGGCGTGCGCATCAGGTAGGGGTAATCGTGGCGGGACACGTCCTCGCCGCGGCGCACTTCGCGAAATGTCCCGTTCGCTCCGGGCAGGTAGAGACGCACGGTATCGGCCAGCGGCGCGTCCACCTGCAGCATCAGCACGCGCGGCAATCCGGCCATGCGATCCAGGCGCAGGCGCAGCCACACCGCATCGGGAATGTAACCGAGGTTGAACGCCGAGGCCGTCGGTTGCAGGTCGGTGCGCGCGGCGACGTCACGCACATCGAGCGTGCCGGCACGGTCACGCAGCATGCTCACCTGGCCGTCCAGGGAAATGCCGCGGTTGTCCTGCCCGCTCATCGGAACCACGCGACCGCAAGCGGCCAACAGCACAGCGAGAAGGAGTAGAGACAGCAGCGGGAAACGGCGCATGGGTGGACGGATTCCTGCGGTTCGACGGCGTATGGACAGCTGCTGTCGTCAGCTCGGGCCTGGCTCGTGCAGCGGAGCAAATGACGCCGCAAAGCCTGTTGCGCGCCCATCAGGAGAACGCGCGAAGACCGGATGAAAACGGCATGAGCACGCAACGGCCCCGCTGCCGCCATACCGCCGGACAGCCTGGCCGTCCCCAAGGATAACGGCGCGTACATCCAAGGCGGGTGCATGCCACCCGCGAGTGGAAGCCATGGCGTTGCGCCAGGTTCGCGCCGCCGGCTTCCGGCAAGGGGTGGAATTGGTGCGCCCGGCGGGATTCGAACCCACGACCACCGCCTTCGGAGGGCGGTACTCTATCCAGCTGAGCTACGGACGCGCATGGGATGAGCCGGACTTCAGGAGCGCGCAGGCTCGCATCGCGGCGGACGCGCAGTATAGCCGAGTTGCCCGCCAGCGCACATTTGACGTGCCTGGCCGAGAGGCCGGCATGACAGGCGGCTGAACACGGCAACCGGCCTGGACATCGGCGTCACCTGGCTCGCGTTATCCCGCAGGCATCCCCACCACCAAGGAACCTCCCATGCGCCGACTCCTGCCAGCTCTTCTCGTCGCCGCCAGCGTGCTGCTGGGCACCTTGCCGCTGGGCGGCTGCATCGTGGCCCCGCATCGCGATCACGGGCACAGCTCGCACCACGATGGTCATGGCCATCACCACCATGATCGCGACCACGATCACGATCATGGCCACTGACGCGAAACCACCGCCATTCCAGCGAAAACCATGACGGCGCCCGCGACGCCAAGGGCGAGGCGCCCGGACCGTTTCCCCTGGCCCGGATCAGCATTGCCGCCTATGGCCGCACCAGCGCACGGCGCCGGTTCCACCAGAAGCCCAGCCCCAGCGCCACCACCATGCACGCCTGCATCAGCACCGTCTGCACTGTCGGGAACAGGCCCACGAGCGAGACGCGTGGCACCAGCGACAAGGGCGTGATGTTCACGATGCCGGCCTCCTGCAGCGCGGAAATGCCCTTGCCCGCGAGCACGACGGTGAGGATGGCCATCAGCCAGCTGCTGTAGCTGAAGAATTTGCCGATGGGCAGCACGCGGCTGTAGCGCAGCATGGCCCACGCAATGACCGCCAACGCCGCGCTGGCGCCAACCGCGCCGGCAAGCATGGCGCCGCCGTTGCCCTGCGCCCACAGCGCGGCATAGAACAGGATGGTCTCGAACACTTCGCGGTAGACCACCACGAACGCCAGCGCACCCAGCAACCAGGCGGAGCGGCCGGACAAGGCCTTGGCCATCTTCTTGTGGATGTAGCGCTGCCATTGACCCGCCTGCGCCTTGCCATGCATCCAGATGCCCACCGACAACAGCACGACGGCGGCGAAGACCGAACCGAAGCCTTCGGTCAGTTCCCGGCTGGCGCCGCTGATGCCGATGACCCAGGTAGCCACCACCCACGTCAGCAGCCCGGCCACCAGTGCGCCGACCCAGCCGGCGTGGACGTAGGGCATGACTTCCACGCGCCCCGCCTTGCGCAGGAAGGCGATCATGGCCACCACGATCAGCAGCGCCTCCAGCCCCTCGCGCAGCAGGATGGTGGCGGCGCCCACGAAGGCGGAGAACGCGCTGCCCGCGCCCGCGCTCAGCGCCGCCTCGGCGTCGTCGAACAAACCGTTCAATACCTGCGCACGGGTCGCCAGCGCCTGCGCATCCTCGCCGCGCTGGATCGCCGCGCGGTAGTCGCCCATCGCGCCTTCGACGTGCGCCAGCAAGGTGGCGTCGCGCGAACCGAGCACGGGCTCGACCGGTTCGAAACCATCGAGGTACGCCGACAGCGCCAGCGTTTCGGCCTGCTCGCGGCGACCCGCGCGGTAGGCGGCCAGGCTTTCCGCCAGCCGACCGCGCACCAGCGCCAGCGATCCCGGCGACGCCTGCGGCATCAACGCCTCGGGATGCTGCCGCAGGTAGGCCATCAGTGCATCGGCCTTCGCGGTGCCCAGACGGCTTTCCAGCGCGGCCGGCGTGGTGCCGGTCAAGGTCTTGAGGTCCGGGATCGACGCATGCAGCGAGGGGTCGGATGTCCACAGACGCTCCCCTTCGGCCGCCGCGCCCGGGGAGAACGCGAAATGGCCCGCGTAGAACGCCAGCGCCCAGCGGTCGTCGGTGGGCAGTGCGTCGAAAGCGGGCATCGGAGTGCCGTCCAGGCCCTGGGTGATCACCTGGTACAAGGCAAACACGCTGCGCTGGCGGGCGCGATCGATGTCAGTGAAGGCGATCGGCGCAGTGGGCAGCGTGGCCGCGGCAGGGCCATGGCCATCGCCTCTCGCACCATGGCAGGCGGCGCACTGCTGGCCGTACAGCACCGCGCCGCGTGCCAGGTCCGGCGCCTTGCCCGGCGCCAGTGGCACCGGGTACGCGGCGAGCAGCGAGGCGGCCAGACGATGCGCGATGGCGGCCACCTGCGCGGGCTCGGCCTTGTCCGCGATGGCCTGCCGCAGTTGCCCGGCGCCCGTCACCAAGGCCGGCTTGTCGGGCGTGGCAGGCAGGCCCGCGATCCTGGCGGTCACGGTGGCGGCGAATTCACCCTGTTCGGCGTACTCCGACGGGCTGGACACTTCACCGTGCGACACCGCGCCTGCATAGTCCACCGCGATGTAGTCGAGCAACCGCCACGCTGTCTGCACATCGCCGGACCAGGTTTGCGCCATGGCGCCGGTGGCCGGAACCAGCAGCAGCACGAGCAGCCACCGGCGGGCGATCAATCGCAGAAGAGAGGACCATGCGGCATGGCTGCTCATGTCAATGCGTCTCATTCTTATCAAAAGACAAGTTTATCACCGCGACGGGACGGCCGGTCCTCGGCAAGCCGCAGGCATTCCGGTGCCACAAAAAAAAGAGCTGTCGGCAGGTGATGCTTTCCGGCATGCGCGAGAAAAGCATCACCCGCCAACAGCTTCTGCGATGACGGGGATACGTGGCGGTACGTATCCCATGCAAGGATCAGAACTTGTATTGCGCCGACACGCTCAGCAAATTGCCGTAGTCCTCGAAATTGCCCGCCAGCGTATTGCCGGTGGAGTCGGTGGTGTGGACGTGCGCGTTGTTGACGAAGATGTGCGCGTACGAGGCGTTGATCTCGAAATGCTCGCTGGCCTTGTAGCCAAGGCCCACGGTGGCCAGCTTGCGGGTGGAGTCGGGAACGCGGGCGCTGCGCGTGGCCAGGTATGTCGGCGTGCTGTCGACGGCGATGCCGGCGCGCAGGGCGAGCTTGTCGTTGACGTTGTAGTCACCGCCGACCGACGCGTACCAGGTGTTGCGCCAGTTGTAGTGCTCCGTGGTCGACGGCTGGCTGTTGCCGTAGTTCACGGTCAGGTCCTGGAACACGCTCCACTTGGTCCATGCCAGGTCGATGCCGAGCCCGAAGCGTTCGGCCTGATGCCAGTAGCTGGCGCTGGCCACCGCCGGGGTGGTGAAGTCGGCGCTGCCGGTGGTGTGCTGGAACGGCGGAATGCTGCCGGCCAGGGCCGGATTGGCGAGCAACGCGTCGTAACCGGGGGTGGTGGTGAAATTGCCGGTGCCCTTCAGTGTGTGGCTGATCCTTGAGCGGTAGTTCAGCGCCAGCTTGTCGTTGGGGCTCAATTTCCAGTAGCCACCCAACTGCCAGCCATAGGCCCAGTCGTCGCCCTTGATGCGGGCGAAACCGTCGCTGCCGACCGGCGTGGCCGCAGCCACACCGGCGGCCCCGGCCTGCGCTTCCTGCTGGGCGGCCTGGATCATGCCCGCGGCCACCTCCGGCGGAATCTGGCCGGCCGCCGCCGCGGCCTGGATCTGCGCCACGCCAGCGGCAGCCTTCGTCCCGATACCCTGCTGGATGTTCAGGCCGACGGCGTTGTAATTGATGGCGCTGGTCAACTCGGCCGACGTCTTCTGCGCGATCACGCTGGCGCCGAGGCTGAAGTTGTCGGTGATGTCGAACGACGCGGACAAGGTGGCATCCAGCGACTGGAACTTGGACTTGACCGCGCCGTAGCGGCCCTTCCAGTCGCGGTCGTATTCGGTCTGGAAGCCGAACGGCACGGAAAACCCGAAGCCCAGATGCACGCGATCACCGGCCTGGGTGGCGAAGAACAACGCCGGCACCGGCAACGTGGTGCCGCCATCGCCGCCGTTGCCGCCCTGGATCGGGCGCCCCAGCACGTCGGTGGCCGTGCCGTTGAACTTGGCGCTGAAGTTGATCGCGGTGACGTCGGCCTGCAGATAGGTGCCCTGCAGATCGCTCATCGCGGCGGGATTGTTGACCACCACGGAGGCGTCGCCACCCGCGGTGGCGGAGCCGGCATAGGCGCGGCCCATCGCCTTGGCACTGTTCTCCTTCAGCTGGAAGGCGCTGGCATCGGCGCTGGAGGGCGCGACCAGAGCCCCCACGATGGCCAGGCTCAGCGCGGCGAGCGCAAGCGGCCGCACAGTGCCGGAAAGGGTACGGAAGGAAGTTTGCATCGCTTGCTCCTGCGTTGTTCGTACGGGCTCGGACCAGGATGGTCGTTCAAGAAATTAATACAATCGTTTGAACTACCCCACGGCACTTTGCACACTCTGCCAAGCAGTTGCAAGTGTGACGGCAGCAATGTCCACGGACCGCAAACGGTGGGCGCGGCAGAAGGCGCATGGTTCGCGGAGGCTGGCAGGCCCGGGCGGTACCGTGGAGAATCGTGGTGCCCTCGCTGCGGATGCCGCCATGCCCTGTTTCGTCTACGCCAGCCTGCGCAAACACGACAGCTACCTGTGGCTGGCCGAGCGCGACGCGTTCGACGTATTGCCCGAACCGCTGCTGTTGCTGCTGGGCGAACTGCGCTTCGTGATGGAGGTGCAACTGGACGAGCAGCGCAAGCTGCCCAATGAAGACACGCTGCAGGTACTCGATCACCTGCGCACGCAAGGCTGGCATCTGCAGGTGCCCCCGCAGGAAACCCTGGCCGCCGCCAACCATCCCGCCTACCGGCGCGAGCTCCACGGCGACCGCGACGATTGAACAGCGACGCGACAGGTCACCGCGAGAAACCCGCGCGGGCGTTAACGCCGGGTTATCGTCTGGATTCGTCACGGTTTCTATACTGTCGGAATGACCCTGCCCAAATCGCGACGCCGTCCGCCCCTCCCGCAAGCCCTTGCCTGGTTCCTTCCGGGCTTGCTCGCCGTCGCCGCCGCTGGCCTGGCCACCCATCCGCTGACACTGATACCACTGCTGCTGGCCAACGCCCTGACCATGGCCGCCATCTGCCACGTGATCGGCTTCGACCCCGAGCCCCGCTTCGTGCGTACGGTGTTGCGCCGTGGCGCGGCGCATCTGGTGATGTTCACCGGCTACACCGTGCTGGTTTTCATCCTGGTGGCATTGCCGATAATGCAGTTGAACCAGTCGCACGGGCTCAGCGCGGCGCTGGCGCTGGCAGCCACCTGCGTGATCGCGCTGGCGGTGCTGTGGCGGTTGTGGCCGGCGTTCGGGCTGGTCTTCGTCTGGGACGACGCCTACCCGCAGCAAAGCGACGGCTCGTGGATTTTCACCGCCACCTTGCGCAGTCTGGCGTTCGGCCGTCACCTGTCCAGCGAGGAACGTTTCTTCAGCCACTTCCTGCCGGCGGCGCTGTCGCTGCTGGTGATGGCTTTCGTGGCCATCGCGCTCACCGGCCTGTACGGCATCCTGCCGTCGGAACTGCGGATCGCCGCGCTGGCCATCTATGGCGTGGTGGTGCTGCCGCTGGGCTGCCTGATCGTGGCCAACCGCACCCTGCGCGCCCTGCTGTGCACGCGCACTGGCAAGGGTCGCAAGCCGCCGTCGCCGACGGCTGATGCGGAAAGCCCCCCGCATCCGGCGGCGTTGCCGTTGAACCAGCAGGAGCGCACCGCCGGCACGCCCGAACAGGCCCAGGCTCTGCTGGCGGCAACCCGCGACGGTGACATCGAACGGGCGCTGGCGTTGATCGAGGCCGGTGCCGACCCCGACACCGCGCCGGCCCCCACCGATCGCGACCAGCGTCCCGTACTGATGCTGGCGGCGCTGTTGCCGGACACCCGGCTGTTGCGGGCGCTGATCAGCCGCGGCGCCGACGTCAACCGCGCCACCGGCGGACTGACGCCGCTGCTGGCCGCCACCCGCGACAGCCTCCATGGCCGGCCCGAGGCGGTACTGACGCTGCTGACCAACGGCGCCAGCCCGACCGTCACCGACGCCGAAGGCAACACGCCGCTGCACGGTGCCGCGTTGAGCGCCGAACCCGGCGTCGCCGCGATGCTGCTGGATGCCGCCGCGCCGATCAACGCGCTGAACAAGGCCGGCATCAGCCCGCTGGCCGGCGCCTGCCGCGCCGCCAACTGGCCGCTGGCCAGGTTTCTGCTGGAACGTGGCGCCAAGCCCGCCCCGACCGATGGTGAACCGGCACTGGTCGCGGCGGCGGGCATCGCCGACGACGACGTTGCCGGCGTCAAGCTGCTGCTCAAGCACCGCGCGGCAGTCAACGCGGTCGATGCGCGCCATCGCAGCGCACTGCAGGCCGCCGCCGCGGAAGGCCACGAACAGATCGCCCGCGTGCTGCGCGCCGCCGGTGCCGACGTCAACCTCGCCGACGAACACGGCAGCACGGCGCTGATGGAAGCGGCCCGCGCCGGTGCCTGCGGCGTCGTGCAACTGCTGGCCGAAGCACAACCGGACGCGCGCCATCGTGACGAGCACGGCCGCGACGCCCTGACGCTGGCGTGCCAGTCGCCACACGCCCACGCCGAAACCGTCCGCGCGTTGCTGGCGCTGGGTGCCGAACCGAAAGTGCCCGGCGGCGATGGCCGCAGCGCGCTCGACCACGCCACCGCAGCCGGCCGCTGGGACCTCGTGGCGCTGCTCGACCCGGAGACACCGCTGCCGGCCAACCTCAGCCAGGACACGCTTGCCGAGGGCGCCGATACACCGGCGCATCTGCTCGATGCCCTGCGCTTCGGCCATTGGGCCGTGGTTTCCGGCTTTGCCGAGCGCGTGCGGCAATGGCCGCCGGGCGAACTGGCGCAGCTGTATCTGCAACTGGCCACACCCGGCCTGCGCGGCGCCCGCTGCTGGCTGCTGGACCACGGCCTCGATGCCGAAGCGCGCCTTCCCGCGCAGCCACGGGACGATGCCGAAGCCGATACCGGCAACCCGGCCGAAACCGCTTCCCCCTCCCTGGGGCGGCGGCTGTTCGACGCCTTGCTGCAGCGGCTTCCCGGCTCGGCCGAAGCGGTTGGCGAGCTGCTCCAGGCCGGCGCAAGCCCGGCCGGCTCCGGCCTGCTGGCGCAGGCACTGGTGCGGCTGGACGGTACCGCCGCCGGCGACGCCCTTGCGCTGGACATGCTGGAGCGCGGTGCCGACCCGTTCGGTCCCGATGCACGCGAACGCTCTCCGCTGCACCTGGCCGTGGTCAATGCGCAAACCGGCGTGCTGCAGGCGACAGCGGCCCGCGGCTGCGACCCGAACACCCGTGACCGCGACGGCCGCACGCCGCTGTTCGCCGCACTGGAGCACGGCCCGCAAGCGCTGCCACTGGTGCGTCTGCTGATCGCCCACGGCGGCAACCCCGAAGCCGCCGACGCCAACGGCGAGACTCCGCTGGGGCTGGCGCTGGAAGACCCGGCCATCGAGCACTGGCTGAACTGGTCCGACTGGCGCCTGCCGCGGCGCCCGCTGCGGGCCGACGACCTGCCGCTAGCCGCCGCCGCCGGCGCCACCGCCGCGGTGCGGCGGCTGCTGGAACTCGGCTTCGCGGTGGATACGCCGGACCCGCACGGCGCCACCGCGTTGCTGCACGCCTGCGGCGCCGGTCATCGCGATATCGCCAGCCACCTGCTGGATGCCGGCGCCGATGCCGCGCTGGCGGCCAGCAACGGCATGACGCCGTTGGGCGCCGCCGTGGCGGCGCGCCGCGAAGCCCTGGTCAACGCCCTGCTGCAACACGGCGTCACCGTCGACCAGCGCCTGCCCAACGAAGCGACCGCGCTGATGGTGGCCGCCGCGATGGGCTATCCGGAGATCGTCGAAATGCTGCTGGAGGCAGGCGCCGACCTGGCGGCCGTCGACGCCCGCGGCCGCGGCGCCCTGCATGCGGCGGCGCAATTCGGTTTCGAGCACAACGACAGCCTGCGGGCACGGCGCCTGTTCGACGTGCTGCTCAAGCACGGCGCCGACATCAACCGGGCCGACAGCGAAGGCATGACACCGCTGCTGCTGCTGCTGGGCGCGCAGCTGCGACCGGGCGGCACCTGTGATGCCACCCACCTGGGTGCGCTGGTGCCGGTGCTGCTGGAAGCCGGCGCACGCGCCGGACACGCCGACCAGCGCGGCGTCACCGCCCTGCACGCCTGCGCCATGCACGCCTTGCTGCCACCGGCCCGTGTGCTGCTGTCGCGCGGCGCCGACCGCAATGCCACCGATGCGTTCGGCCGCACCGCCGCCGACGTGGCGCGGCAGTTGGGCTACGTCGACATCGCCCACGAACTGGCCGCCCGCGCCAGCGCCATCCCGAGCGTGCGGCAGACCTTGCGCCAGCCGGCGCAACCGGCCGACTGATACCGCTTCCCTTTCCCCGGTGCCGCAGGTGGCAGAACGCGCCGCCCCGCCTCCGCTCCGCGAAATCCGCCCCGTCAGTCCCGCGGGTCCGTCCGCGCTCGAAGCTGCGCGCCCATCGTCCGTGTCGACGCACACCGTTCACGACAGACGGACCCCGATGAACCGGCAGGAGCACGCCTGTCGGGAAAGATGGCGGCTCCCTTCGCAGGACGCGAACGCAAGCGCCGCGTCTCAGGGCTCTTCCGGTTCCACCGCGCCCTTTTCGCGCTCCCGTTCCGCCCCCGGCTCCGCATCGGCCTCGAACAGCTTCTGCAAGTCAGCCAGCGCGTCACGAGTGCTTTGCATCAGCTTGGTTTCATCGTCGTAGACCAGCGCCTGTCTTTTCAGCATGTCCTCGTCGTAGCGGCGAAACCGCTCGACCCGGTCGACCGCGTAGTCGTGCGGCAGGCCCAGCGCCTCCAGCGTCATGCGGGTCATCTTGAGGCTGGAGTGGAAGGTCTCGCGGATCGGCTCGTCCACGCCCATGTCCATCAGCCGGAATACGTGCTGGCGATTGCGCGCACGGGCGATGATCTTCAGGTGCGGGTATTGCCGCTTCACCAGTCGCGCCGTGCGCAGGTTCGCCTCCGGATCGTCGGTGGCCAGCACGAACACCTCGGCCTTTTCCGCCTGTGCCGCGCGCAGCAGCTCGGGCCGCGCGGGGTCGCCGAAGAACAGGTTGATGTTGCCGAAACGGCGCGAGAAATCGACCTGCTCGGCCGAATGCTCCAGCGCCACGAACGGAATGCGCTGCGCGCGCAGCACGCGGGCGATGATCTGGCCGACGCGGCCGAAGCCGGCGATGATCACCCGCGGCGTATCGGTGTCGATCGTGTCGAACTCCCGCGCGGGCTTTTTCGGCCCGCGCTGCAGGCCGCGCGCCGCCAGCACCACCAGCAACGGCGTCAGCGCCATGGTCAGCGTGATCGTCAGCACCAGCGCATCGCGCTGGGCCACGGCGATCAGGTGCTTCTCCGCCGCCAGACGCAGCACCACGAAGGCAAATTCACCACCGCAGGCCAGCAGCACCACCAGGCGCAGCGTGTCGGAACGATTGAGCCCGCCCAGCAGGCGACCCAACGGCCACAGCAGCACGCCCTTGAGCACCAGCAGCGCCGCGACCAGGCCGAAGATCAGGCCGGGCCGCTGCAGCAGCAGCGACAGGTCCATCGACATGCCCACGCTGATGAAGAACAGTCCCAGCAACAGGCCTTTGAATGGCTCGATGTTCGATTCCATCTCGTGCCGGTATTCCGAATCGGCCAGCAGCATGCCGGCCAGAAACGCGCCCAGCGTGGCCGACAGCCCCGCCAGTTCCATCAGAAAGGCCACGCCCATCACCACCAGCAACGCGGTGGCGGTGAACACCTCCACCGAATCGGCCCGCGCCACGAAACGGAACACCCACCGCAACAGGTAACGACCGCCCACGCCCACCGCCACGATCACCGCCACCGTGCGCCCGATCGCCAGCAGGTCGAAGCTCTGCGCCGTCGACGACGCCAGCAACGGCACCGCCGCGATCAGCGGGATCGCCGCCAGATCCTGAAACAGCAGGATCGAGAAAACCTGGCGTCCGTAGGCCGAACCGGCCTCCTTGCGCTCGGCCAGTATCTGCAGGCCGAATGCGGTGGACGACAGCGCCAGGCTGCCACCCACGACCACCGCCGCCTTGCCGGTGACGCCGAACAGGTAGTACGCCACCGCACCGATCGCCAGACTGGTGGCCAGCACCTGCAGCAAGCCGGTGCCGAACACGGCACGGCGCATCACCCACAGCCGCTGCGGCGACAGCTCCAGCCCGATCACGAACAGCATCAGCACGACGCCGAACTCGGAGATCATGGCCACGCCTTCGGTGTCGCTGACCAGGCCCAGCAACGGCGGCCCGATCACCACGCCAGCCAGCAGATAGCCCAGCACCGACCCCAGCCGGAACCGCTTGGTCAGCGGCACGGCAATGACCGTGGCCAGCAGAAAGACCA
>Ga0206102_1000409_pt1 | contig 13896 bp, 14 predicted proteins | sample 1B1Ametagenome_FD_148645 | JGI IMG/M metagenome (GOLD analysis project Ga0206102, IMG submission 148645) | Enriched microbial communities from leaf-cutter ant dump, University of Wisconsin, Madison, United States - 1B1A | ecosystem: Environmental > Terrestrial > Nest > Insects nest > Nest dump... | reverse complement strand
ACGGTCTGCCACTCAACCCCAATCGATTGAACGGCATCTGATGCGCCGATTACCGCTAACTGCAAAGCGCGGGGATGAAAGTGGGAATTATAAAGTGCACCGGGATTAAAACCGCGTGGCAGCTGTCCCGCAGACTTAACAGGCAGCTCGCGATAACTATCGAATTTAACCTCAACACTCCCTTCAACCGTCACCTGCACACGATCAGCATCCAACTCAACAAGTTGCCATCCTGCCGGCAAGGGCTCCGGTAAATCGCGGCGACGCAACTCAAAGCGGGTAGGCTCTCCCCCACCCAGGATTGCTGACTTTTGCCAATGGGCAGCATCCACATCAAAGAAGGTTGATTCAATACGACGGATCAGGGTGCCATCGAGGATCTGCCCAGAGAAGGTGGCCTCAATAGCAGGCAAATCATAGGCTTTACCATGGGAATCGCGGTATTCCCCTCCCGCGTAACAGAGCAACCCCATCATCACCGCCAGCCCCGCCAGCGTTTCCTGCCGCTCCGCAACAGGCAGGCTCTCAATCACCATGCGGCGATAGGCGTGATGGCCTGAACTGCGCCCAGCGGCACTAAATCCACCAAACCCGACAATAATTGGCAAACGCACTCGCGATGAACCGGACATAACACACTCCCAATCCAGTATGACAACCCAACAAAACGGCGAGAGTGTAGGCCCATAACCCCTGACTGTCTTTTTTGATTTAGCCATTTTTCGTGGTAAATTGGCCAAAATGGAGTAACCATCTAATGCCTAACAAACAGACCATCGATATTGGCTTTTTCCTGTGTGAGCGCATGCTGGCTACCAGTAGTGCACTCCCCATGGAAATGCTGCTGGCAGCCGACAGTGCGGTAAACACCATGCTGCCACCGGAGGTACAGCATCACTTGAACATCAGTACCCTGGCACAAACACGCGATCAGGTAACCACCAGAACCGGCATTAGCTGGCAGCCGGACTTTAGTATTGACGATGACAAATCCTGGGACCTTATTTACATCCCGGGCCTGTGGCGCAATCCCCGCCCCATTGTTAAGCAACACCGGGCCACCCTGGACTGGCTAAGGGCGCAATACCACAACGGGGCCATCATCAGTGCCGTAGGGACAGGGTGCTGCTTCCTGGCAGAAGCGGGTTTATTGGATGACAAGGCCGCGACAACCCACTGGCATTACTTTGACCAATTCCACAAGGATTACCCACGGGTACACCTAAAGCGGCAGCATTTTATAACCCAGGCAGGCAACCTTTATTGTGCAGCCAGTGTTAACTCATTGGCAGACCTGACGGTTCACTTTATCCAGCGTTTCTTTGGCAAAACCATCGCCAGCCATGTAGAAAGGCACTTCTCCCACGAGATACGTCAATCCTATGAAAATAGCGGTTATTTTGACAAAACTGATAACCCCCATCCGGATGAAGAAATCACCCAGATCCAAATTTGGCTACAGGATAATTACCATCGCGATATTCACATGCCGCAGGTAGCCGAGCGTTTTGGTATGAGTTTGCGCACATTGAATCGCCGCTTTAAAAATGCACTGGGTAAAACGCCATTAACATTCCTACAGGAAATCCGCATCAATACCGCTCGCGACCTGCTGAAAACCAGCAACCTCTCCCTGGGGGAGATTGCTGATAAAATCGGATACCAGGACGCGGGTTATTTCACCCAACTCTTCAAAAAACACCTGGCTACTTCACCCAATGAATATCGAAAAACCGTGCGTAGAAAATTATTTCGGACTGATTAAAAAAACAAAACCCCGCACTGGCGGGGTTTTGTTTTAATTGGCTACAGCAATCAGGCAGCTTCCGGATCATTCTTTGCCTGTTCAGCGACCAGACGATCGGAAGAAGCCGATACAGAAATAGGTACAGTACGCGGCTTCAATGACTCAGGGATAATCTTCTGCAGGTCAACGTGCAACAAACCATTTTCATACTGGGCAGAAAGCACCTGCACATGATCCGCCAGTTGGAAACGACGCTCAAAACCGCGCGCAGCAATACCCTGGTGTAAATAGGTACGCTCTTGTTGCTCAGGCTGCTTATTGGCAGACACAATCAAATGGTTGTGATTGACTTCGATATTCAATTCACTTTGGGCAAAACCGGCAACCGCCATGGTAATGCGATATTTATCCTCGCCGGTCAACTCAATGTTGTAAGGGGGATAACTGGGTTGGTTCTGCTCTGCACGCGACAAGCTATCCAGGATATTGGCCATACGATCAAAACCAATAGCAGAGCGATACAGGGGAGAAAAATCAAAATTACGCATAGGTATATCCTCACATCAGAGCAATATATAAGTGGAGCCTATCAGTTGTTGATCAGGCCATGTCTAGCGCGATCCTCTATAGAGCAATCGCGCTAAAATGATGTAAGGCTGGGCACTACAGATTTCAAGAGGTACCCGCACAATAATTTATACTTTTTTCAAAATGGCCGAAAAGGCATCCTTCAACCCAGGATAGGAAAACGTAAATCCAATTTGCAAAAGGCGTTCAGGGTGCACTCGCTGACTAGCCAATAAAAGCCCATCCGCAAACTCACCAAATAACAAACGCAAAATGGGTGCCGGCATAGGGAAAATCGCAGGACGATGCAAACACTCCGCCAACTGGCGAGTAAAATCCCTATTGCGGCAAGCCTCCGGAGCTGTTGCATTAAACGCCCCGGATAGGCTTTCATCCTCCAGCAAACGAATAATTATCTGTAACAAATCCTGGCGATGAATCCAGGACATAAAGTGCTCACCAGTCCCCAGCCTGCCACCCAACCCCCAACGGAAAGCCGGCAACATTCGGGCCAGGGCGCCGCCCTCCCTGTCCAATACGACGCCAGTGCGCAACATGCAGACACGCACCCCATGGGATGCAAAGCCAGCGGCAGCCTCCTCCCAGTCTGCACACAAACGTGCCGCAAAATCATCACCTGTTGGCGAACTTTCGGTCAGGATACGGTCAGCGCCATTGCCATAAATCCCAATAGCACTGCCATTAATCAGTACCGGGGGAAACTGCTGCCGCTCCTGGCACCAGGCCAATAATGCATAGGTCAGGTCAATTCGACTATCGCGCAAAGCCTGCTTCACTGCCGTACTCCAGCGAGACTCGGCCATGGGCTTACCAGCCAGATTGATAATTGCGCCAAAATCGACAGCCCCCAGATCCTCAAGGCTGGATGCCAACCGGACAGCAGCATCCAGGCGTGGTCGAACCCTCTCCGGATGCCGCGACAATACCCAAACCTGATACCCCCTGAGCAATAACAACTTGCACAGGGCAGCACCGATAAAGCCTGAGCCCCCGGTCACTAAGACTCGGTTATTTTTCCCGACGGGTGGATAGCTCATACTTGCCCCCCACATAAATTACAGAAAATACCCCATTACTATAGAAGCAGTTCACAGACGTATTATGGAGTTAATCACCATCCTTAATACCTATTCCCCTTAAATAGCTGAAACTCATCGATCGAGAATAAAACGTTATTAAGAAATTCTTCAGAAAACTTGATATTTGGACAATAGCTATCAATATAAGTAGTGAGGGTCGACAAAAACCCGAAATATGACCCGGGTAGCCTTATCCCCCTCATATATAAACGTTAAGGAGTTTATGATGAAACCTGCTGTCGACGTTGTATACCGCGATTTAGACTCTTCCGCCGCTCTTAACGAAATCATCCTCAAGAAACTCGAAAAACTTTCCCGCTTTACCGACCAGATTGTCCACAGCCGTGTAGTGCTTGACACCCCCCACCACCACAAACACAAAGGTAAACAATATCGCGCGTCGATTGAGCTGGACTTTAAAGGGCATCCACTCGCCATTACCCAGGATGACGAATCCATCCATGTTGCCGTTCGTGACGCCTTCTCCAGCGCAGAGCGCAAAATCAAGCAACTGGTTGCTCGCCAGCGAAACAGTCGCTAGCCCTCACATCACATCTTCTATACCGGACAGGGGCTTACCCTGATAATGAGTACTGAACCAGAACTCGACTCCATAAAAAAGCCCGCATATGCGGGCTTTTTTATGGCTGGCAATGCAATCAGGCAGGCTTGATCTTATCCGACATTAATCGAATTAAATCATTAAAACTGGAAAGAGATTGCAAGTGGCTATATATCAACTCCAGACCATCGCGCTTAAACAGGTCAAGGGCATCCGCATCACTGATAGCCTTCAATTTTTCGCGCTTCACCACATAAAAACCCGTCAGGTTCAAATTGGTCTCTTCTGCACCTTTCAATTTGATATTGGCTTGCATCGGCTCCAGTAAACCCAATTCGTGTAAGCGAGTGCAGAAGGCCTTGGTCATTTCAGCACGGAAGTGGTAATCCTTAAGAAACTCCACTACCTCTTTCAAATGTTCAGTTTGTTCACCCTTGTCATCAAACAAACGACGACCTTTGCTGCCGTCCTTAATAACCGCTTTACTATCCACGTCAATGCACAATGCCATAGAGTCATTTCCCTTATCCCCCCCCAGGATAAAGGGATAACGGCGAATAAATGCAGGAATATAACGCGATTTGAATTGTCCTTTTTCATTCAAAAAGAGGTTTTCATTTTCTTTCAAACCCATCAACGCCAAGGGAATATATTCTCCTTCACGCTGGGTAGCAGAGAAAACGACAGGAAACTCACCCGCCGCAAAAGGAATCTCTGTCGCCAGGACAGGAGCAGAAATCATGTGAGATACAAAGCTGTAATCCTCTACCGCTACCGACCATTGACGATGAGTCTCTGAAGATAATGGCTGAATATTGTCATAAATCATTAATTGTTTTGCCACGGAGGATACCTCGTCGTTATTGTGACCCAAATCGTTAAACCAAGCGTTACCCCAATAGGATTTCTACGCATATTCGATAAGCAGGCAAACCGCTCACAAGCGCGTCATTAGTGCTATCAGCTACACCGAACAGGTGCCGGACTGTATCACTATCCAACGGAATCTCACAAGAGGTAAGCATAGCCATGCCCTTTACCTAACCACCGCTCCGCAAAGCAAAAAAACATATAAAAATCAATAAATTAAAACCCATCACCTTAGCTATTGCCCAATATCTAACCAATGGATTCCGGACCAGGCCCCAACAAAAAGGTTAAAAAACAAACACGCCAGGACACCTGTCAACACCATGCTAAGATAAACGCAGCCCTAATAATTACCGAGGCATACATGACCAAAACGTTGGTGTATCAATCCTTCCGAACCCACAATATTCCCTCCTGGCTAACCACTTGCATGACCTCTGTACAAAACTGGGCAGCAACCCAAGGTTATGAGTATCAATTTATTGACGACAGTTTTTTCCAGGTTGTACCCACATGGTTTGCGGACAGCGTTGAGCGTCAGCGCCATATCATGTCTGATTTGGCAAGGCTGGAATTTGCAGATCAGTACCTCAATAGCGGTTGGGACAAAGTAATATGGATGGATGCAGACCTATATATTCCACATCCGTCCCGCTTTATCATCCCCAACACCAGCAATTTTTGGTTAACAGCAGAACTATGGGTAGACGCAGAGAACAGGCAGCCATCTTTTTCCAAAAGAGTTAATAATGCTATCCTTGTGTTCAATAAAGAAAATTTTTTTCTAAAATATTACCGTGATGCCTGCATAAAAATAATAAAACACAAAAAAGCCCCTATGGCACATACGGAGATAGGAACAAAATTCCTAACGGGGATATCCCATTTATTACCGCAACTGAAAGGGGTCTCATTATTTAGCCCATTTTTATTGTATTCCTTTTACAATAAGGATCAGGATCTTATTAACTCGTACTTAAAAAAACTGGAATCACCCATATACGCAGCCAATATGAGTTTAACATTCAGAGACAGCACATATGAGAATACAAAACTGGACGATTCACTCTATGAAAGAATCATGGAATTGATTAAAGAACTACCCTCTTTTTAATAGAGTCTCTCTATGAAAACCATTTTATTCTGCTGGGAACTGGGAGATGATTATGGGCACATTGGCCAAGCTCATCCCATTATTACGTATCTAAGCACACATTTTAATGTGTACTTTGCCGTAAAGGATCTGAGTAAAATCAGGGATATTATTTGGCCGCTTAACGTGCACTTTATTCAAGCACCGATCTGGCTAAAAACACCTCAGCGACTCCCGAGGTCAGAAACACATGCAGAAATCCTATTTTATAAGGGCTATGACAAAGTATCGCATCTAAAAGGCTTGGTTGACGGATGGATCACCCTACTTAAATTAGTATCACCTGATCTTATTGTATTTGACCACGCCCCCTCAGCACTGATTGCAGCCAGGACATGGGAATGCCCCTCTGTCATTATCAGCAACCCGTTCATCACCCCGGCGCCAGGATCAGATATAGTCAATATTTGTCCAGGCCTTCCGTTCAACGCTCACAAAGCCGAACAAATTAATAACCATGTGGTTTCCACAATTAATACTGTATTAACTTCGATACAATCCAGGACGATAGAAAAGCTCAGCGATATTTATCAGGTTAACAGCACAATATTAAGCAGCTATCAGGAAATGGATATCTATAAACCTTATAGGCAGGACGTTACCTATACCCCCACACTCCCAGGCATTGATAGCTTCGCAAGTCCACAATGGCCTCCCGGCATGTCAGTTAAGGCGTTTGCCTACTTAAAACACGGGAAAGAGCAATCACAAAATATACTGAATGCATTAACATCAATCGGCATCAAAACACTCTGCTTTTATTCGGGATGTAAAGATGAAGATACTCATAAATATAAAGGGCTTCCCATTATTATTAGCAAGCAGCCATACGATATAACCACCACCACGCAACAAGCCGATATTATTATTTGCCATGGCGGTAAAGGGGTCGTTAATACGGCACTTTATTACGGCAAGCCCTTAATTATAGCGCCAACCCAAATCGAGCAACGCCATACCGCGCAAACCATTGAACACATGGGATTGGGCATTATGCTTGATCAAAATACCCCTTCCATAGATGTAGAAAATAAAATAATTGATTTTTTTTCACAGATAACAAAGCACAAGGAAAGATGCCAAATATTTTCTGAAACAGCCAAACAACAAACACCAGAAAGCTCTCTCAACATAATCGTTAATATCATTAAAGGGCTTATCTAAAATAGATTAGATTGAGCCTTCATTGGTTCAGAACGATAGAGGAAGCGCACTATGAAATTGATTTGTGGCGCGACCACTATAACCGCGAGCGGCCGCACAGCTCATTAAATTATTTGTCGCCTGTGGCTTTCGCCAAGTTGGCGGCTTAACATGAAAATCTCATCCTTGAAGTGGCACTGGGATTGAGGAAAGGTCACCCCCATATTCAAAACCGGCAACTCTCTTCTTTCAAGCTGAAGTGTCAGATCAGGTTGCGACTAGTACAGGTTAATATCCAGAATTTCCCAAAAGTCCTTCATGCCTTTGTTCATTCTATCTCTGACTTGATCCGCATTTGTGTGTTTAAATCCATTAATCGCATCCATAATGCAAGCTTGAAGGTCGAATGTGGGTGCATATCCTGTAGCGGCTATCAGCTTGTCACTATTGTAAATATGCTCCATAGCAGTCATAAGCCACCCATATCCAGATGCTTTGTATTCATCCAGCCCTAATGTTTTGACCTTTAGTTCTGTCTTAAGCAATTTCGCGATGAGCTTGTAATAATCCAGCACCCAAATAGGTGATGGGTTTACTGCGTTATATATTTGATTAAACGATTCCGGGTTATTCATCAACTTATGAATAAACATAGATAAGTCAAAAGGATGAATTATATTTATAAAAAATAATCCTCCCTTAAAAAGTCTTAAAGTTTCCAATTTTAAAATTTTATCAATTAACTGTGGATCACGATTATGTAAAGGACAGCATCCAAGAGCACTACCATACCCCAATACGTGATATGTTCTAAGAATAGTGTAGTTGTTTGAGCGATATTTTTTCCAAACACTTTCCACTTGTAATTTACCATCAACATAATCTCCTTGCGTTCCTATCGCGGCCAGCTTGTGAGATTCATCAATTGGATTTGAACTAAACAAAAATCTATCGTAGACCAATGTGGTACTCAGAATTATTGTATGACCAACATTTTCTTTTGAGAATTCAGAGACGATTTTCGCATGATTTTCCCGAAATTGAATTAAGTCAACGAGACAGTCAAATTTTCCTTGATCAACTCCAAGTTGATCAAGGTTTTTTTTGAAAGAATCGCAATCGTTAACATCACAATAGATATGACTTACGCCTGAAGAAATTATCGAAAAATCGTTGCTTATTACCCATAATAGACAATCTTCTTTCTCAAGCATTGAGATCAGCTGACTACCAATTATTCCAGTGCCTCCGATGACTATTATCTTTTTAACTGTCATTCACAACCTCCCAAAAAAAGTCATCTTTGCCCGCAATATAACTTCCAACATCATATTCATCCTGATCTTTCAACATAAATTTGATGCTCTCGTATCGTCTTTTCAATTTTTCTGATTTTATTAATTTGTCACGAAATTTTATCAAAAGCTCCCAGTCAGGACTCTGATTCTCTACCGCATGTACATGAAATTTATGATGATCACTTGAACCTTTCCAAAATATTCGTCTTTTTGGCCGATAGCCAACCAATGATGATATGAAGTTATAATTTATAGCTGTAAATATTTCTACACAATTATCTAGCGTAATATCCTTTCTAAGCTTCACAACCATATCAATAGTCGGTTTACCAATGATGTTAGGAATAGCAGTGCTTCCGACATGTTCAATTTCTTCGACTATTTCACTGGCATAGTCAAGGATCATCGCCCTTTCATGTTGAAACAACTTGGGATACTGAACGGAATATTCAGACAACTCAATTTTTCTTCTTGGTACATTTAGATGAATCATTTTATAATGATTATAGATATCAAAAACCATATGAGAATTGAAATAAGCGAAAAAACTAAAAATACCGATGCAATTCTTTCAGCATATAACTTTTGATAATTCGCCTTTCTTAGTTCAAATAATCTCAGGTTTCTTATTATCCCTGCATCTAGAGTTTTATATCTTTCATTGAAAAACATCAAGTGAGCTCTCTTTTTGTCCTCATTAGAATAATTAATAACCCTATCATATTGTTCAATGGCATCACCTTTATGATGAGTCCATTTTCTTGGTACACCGAAGAGGATTCCAAACAATTGCTTGAAGTTCGTTTTTATTATTATTCCTGTTTTATCTCCACTGGTTGTACGAGACGTAAATCCTCTAATGGAATAAATCATGCTAAATACAGCAAAGAAAAAACATAAACAAAGAGGAAAGTCATATCTATCAAGGATAGTAGATTTGTCTATCAAGATTTTTCCTGACAAAGCGCTCAATACTGCAGCTATTGAAACAGTCGTCTTTATTTTGGAATCAACATCCCCTAACCAATTTGAATATTGTTCAATGAACTCTTCACGCGTCGAAGTTATTGATTTTTGCCCAGAAATATTTGTCTCTAGAGCAACGCCTATATCAGACCAAGACTCGCACTCAAAAAATCCGATTATATGCCCATTTTCAAAGCCGTCCCTGAACTCTTCGATTTCTTCTTTGCTAACAGTTGATTTAATTAATATAGCTGGGATCTTTCTCTTAATTGCACACCTAATATCTGAAGGTCTATCTCCAACTAGCGCGAGTACATCAAATTGATTTACTATCGAGTTGATAGCTTCAGCTTTGGCGTTTGCACAATCCTCCTCGAAATTATCTTTATTCAACACTGAACCGCACAAAATCACATTTTCGGGCTCAAATAGGAGCCCTAAAGAATTCAGCTCCTCACGAGTAATTTCGAGCAAATCGATTCGCCTAGAAGATATGAAGAATGGCTCGACACCTTGCTTTTTCAAAGAATCTAGTGCCTCTAGTATTCCTTCTCGGTCCAGTAATGGCGCAGGGTACTTTTTAATTCCTTCGACAGATTCAAGAATATTATAAAATCTGCTCCTAACCTTTGATTCTTTGCTCTCTCCAAAGTATTTCTCCAGCCAAAAATCTTCTCTTATTTCACTTAAAGTAATATCTGCACCAAAGGACTCCTCAAGAATATTTTTTTTCCTATATGCAGTATCAACAATCGTATTGTCGATATCGAATACAACAATTTTTTTTCTTTCTTTCATGTTATATGCATTCCTTCACTGCTCTAATTTTATCTCGATTATTCCAAACATTCTCAAAAAAAATTTTTGAGGAAACCTTTCCATCAACCGGATGAATTAACTCATCATCAGTAATATGACCAGCAATCAATACGCTCCGCTCTCCTCCACTAGGAAGCGTCACATTTCCTTTTTCGTCAATAACGATATAAAAATCACCTTGATCGAAGTTAATATATTTTACTCCATATAAAAACCTCACCTCTTTAGTTAACTCTAATAGATTCAATCTCGGAGTATCACCTTCCACTTTTATCAAATATTTATCGTCAATGCCTGCATTACCAGTTCTTATATATGAAAGTAGTATTACCTGCTGTACCCCATGAACTTTAAGTTTTTCCAGTATTGGAATTAAGTTTCTATGATTACTTGACGTCAACATCAAGTTTGCAGCGACCTTCAATCCATAGTCGTTAAATATAGTTCTTGCCAAATTCAGGCTTTTAGAAAAATGACCTTTTCCCATAATTTTATCGTGTGTTGACTCATCGCCATAAAAACTTAGTCGTAAAAATGAAAAGGCACTTAACCAAGTTGGCATTTTTCGAAATAGAAAATCGCCATTTGTTGTTACAACTTGATTAAATCCTAATTCTTTACCAAGTAAAGCGATACTTTCTAATTGGGGGTGTATAAATGGCTCTCCACCCGCATAGGTAATTTTAGTTACACCCAAGTTTTTTAATCTATGTAGTATAACCACATAATCAATTTTCCCCAATATGCGTTTAGGTGAGCTATCAGATAAGCAAAAATCACACTCTCTATTGCATTTTGTCGTTAGCCTCCAACAAACATTATTTTGAGTATCAAAACAATTAATTATGATTGATTTATTGGTATTTTCAAGCAAGTTAAACCTCCATTTCACCAGTACAAACTAACTTATCGAAGTAAAAATTTGAAAAAAGTATAAATCAATATTTTTAATCATAAAATATATTTATAACGAATTATTTATTTTTGCCAAATAGATAGAAATAGGAAGGAAATTGAAAATAACTGCCTATTTTTAAAGAACAATGCCCGATTTTTAAGCATTCCTGCAAAAGCGGGCTTGAAATCAACCACCTAATGTACCGCGAACCTGCGGACATTCGGACAGGACAACAACACTAGCCATTTTTAAATGATTTAACAGTTTCAAAAAAGCTATCATTAAAAAACTCTATTGGATTATCAACTTTTTTATATTTACCCAACTCACCCCAGGTACCTTTCCAAACGCCTTCAAGGTTTTTGGATTTATCAATAAATGCCACTTTTCCATTTTCTTGACGCAAGATAATCCTTATATCGGAACGGGAAAATTCGTTAATAAAATCCTCTCGCCCCTCATCACCAATAGCGGAATATTCAACAATATGCTTCATCCCATACCAGTTGGAAAAATTCAGCAGAAAACCACTTTCATGCAAACCTAAATGCCCTTTACCACTAAAATCAAATCCATCAAATCCATAATAGAAAGGCAACAAGTAGTCTGGCAAAGCATCACAATATGCCTTATCAATTCTTTTTATTTTTTCCTTTCTCCAACTCATTGGCATTGATGAATAGATATTAAATTCATCTGAGCACAGTGCCCAATGATACAAAATCTCCGACCCACCATGATGACCAACAATTACAAGCTCCTGCATCTTATCAATTAAGAATTGATAAATTTCAGGAAACTTACCCTCTATATCCCGAAAAAAAAATTCTTTCCCAGCCTTGAAAGCATTGATCAATTGAATGTCAAGGTTCTCCAAAAAACTATCAGGCAGAGAATCATTTTTTGAATAAACAATATCAAATTTTTTAATTGACGAACACATCAACAAATTACCTCTCATTTACTCATCATATGTCTCTAAAATGTCATTAAGCATCCTTTGCAATCTATTTCTCTGAATAATTTGTTCTTTTTCCAACCACTCTCGATACTCAGGATGAAGGTCTCTTCCCAGAGATTGCTCCCATGGCCCTTTGGGGCTATCAGGGGCTCTATTGCTCTTGGACTGATTATGAGGTCTTGGAAGCGGCTGCACATTATCAAGATTTTCTATAAGCTTTTTCTTATCCCCAGATTTTAGCTCATCAAAACCTCTCAGCTGCTCTATAAGATCTTTTGGATAAATATGATCGCCAGCAATTTTCTCATCCGGTAATGGATCACGCATTTGGTTAGTGTATGGATCTCTTACTTGCTGCCCTTGAACATGTTCAGTCAGCTTGCCGTAATTACACGAACACTGATTATGAACCCAAGCCCCCTGCTCGCCCACAAAGTACGTGTGGAAATCACCTACCTCCACATTGTACGTCTTGGGACTCCGCTCAAGGCTGGTCAGGCTCTTAACCGTTAAGTGACCACCGTGGTAACTCGGAATTGCCATACCCGGCTTCAGGTCAATCGAGTCTACCCAGCCAATACCTTCCACATTGAATGGATGGTTGTCCGTTACCTCGTAGCTCTCTTCATGGCCATGCTCATCGACCAATACCAGCGCATAGGTAATACGATCGTCATCGTTAACAAAGCGCGCAGTAACCGGCTTCCACTCAACCTCACCGGTTTTATCGTTACGCGATGCAACCAGTTCACCTTCTTTCAGTTCCTCAATCGGCTTGAGGCCCTCTTTGGTCAGAACCGGCGTGCCACCCGCAAAACAGCACGGACAACCATGAGCCAGCGGTGAGGGCTGCCGGCATTTCTTTTTGGTTTTTGATCAACCATCCTCTGGTTTACAGCTTTACAGGACAGGACAGCTACATATCTAGCTGCCGGTTCATTTCCTCATCCGAGAAATTAAGTATATTTTCAAGAATATCAATAGTAATTGATGATTTTTTTAGAACCCCACTTTCCTCAAAAGTGTCACCGTCAGGTAGCTCATAAACATCAACACCAACATCCCGTTCTCTAATAAGAGTAATCAATTTTCTGAGCAAACCAGATTTCTCTTGATATTGACTGTCAAAAATTTCCATTTCTACTATTGGCTGGTTATTGCTAATAGCTGTTCTAATTTTAGCTAAAGAACCGCCCAATAATTTGTGCAGTTCTTTTAACACTGAAACATCGACTGACTTTTCCCTTAAAACCAATACAATGTTAGACATTTAAAATTCCTCCAAGAACTCTGGGTTTAGAGGCTTACCAAACGTATCATTTCTCCAGTCTCCACCATGCCAACGCTCAAAATGTTCTGTCTTAGTAGCAGGATAAATGTTGTTAGGATCATTAGCAATTTGCGGATGGTCCAAAGCGTTGTATTTATGATGCCCTTGAATCGTCTCACCATTAAATTGTGGACGCCCTCCAGCCAATATTGCCTCTCTTTGCTCTGGATTCCAATTTCTAGTTCCAGGTTCACCGGCTCTTAATCTTGCCCGCTCCTCAGCCCAAAACCTACGGACACCTGTTGCCCTTCGATTTGCAAATCTCCTATCCCAATCTAATTGTTGGTACTCCTCCCTAGTAATAGTCCTTGATTCGAGCTTAGTTTTTAGGTCTGCTCGTTGAGCTTTTGTTAGAGGACTAAATGGCGTTTCATATGTCGGCACATTCGGTGAAGCATTATTTGGAATTTCTGAATTTCCAGTCAAAGTACTGTTAAGCTGTGAATTCGGCGAATTCCTCACCGGCGGTACATTATTTGCGC
>Ga0206102_1000408_pt1 | contig 13900 bp, 14 predicted proteins | sample 1B1Ametagenome_FD_148645 | JGI IMG/M metagenome (GOLD analysis project Ga0206102, IMG submission 148645) | Enriched microbial communities from leaf-cutter ant dump, University of Wisconsin, Madison, United States - 1B1A | ecosystem: Environmental > Terrestrial > Nest > Insects nest > Nest dump... | reverse complement strand
TTTTAGAATTTGTTTCACCATCCCGCGCTTTTTCCATGTTTCAGGCCTATTGCTCATTCCAACCCCTCCCCTTATTACATCGGCCAGTTATCCACAATTCTGCATCATGCATAATTTCCTAAACAATAAAAAAAGCTATGAATCTATCATAGCTTCTTTGGCAGATGTTGTACAACCTTGTTTGCGCGGAATTTGCTGTCGCTGGCGCCAAACATTCCCTGGTTAGGAATAGCGGATGCCCCACACCGTCAGTCCGATGACAAGCGAAATAAACAACCACAGCAGCGTGCGGTAAAATACCTTCGTCCATTTGCCCTTTTCGGTCGGATGCACCGCCGTACGCGGCGGCAAGTATGTCTCGTCGCGGCCCTCCGGGGCGCTTTTGCGGGTAGACCGCGGCGGAATCGGCACCTGATCGCTCATGACTCCGACTCATTCCTCCTTACCGTAACGTAGCACGCAGCCCATCGTGAAATCGATCACGAAATGAGCGGCAATCGGGGTCCACAGCGTCCCTGTATGGATGTAAATCCAGCCGAGGCCGTAGCTGATCGCAAACACCATGCCCGTCATCAGCCAATGCTGCAAATAGCGGACATGGATCGCCGCAAAAACGATGCTTGTCCAATACGGTCCCCACATATATTGGACCGCTCCCCGAAACAGCAGTTCCTCGCAAATCGCCACCACCAGCGAGATCACGGCAATATGCCACAGCGGGCGTTGGGCGAAGATCATCTTGTTGATGCCGCCGTCGTCCGTAACCTCCTTGGGCACCCAACGCGAAATGAGCAAATCGCCGCCAAGCACGACCAAGCCAAACGCCACACCCCACAAGACGATCTGCCAGCCGGACGCGAAATTAAACAGAGGAAACAGCTTGTTGTGCTTTTGTATCAAAATGATAATCAGACCAAGCGCCAGCGTCAATAGCTGCGTGATATATAAATTAAGCAGCAGCGTGCGATCGTCGATGGTATCCAGATCCACCTTGCCGAAGCGAATGTTCTTCAAGTCAAACTTTTTCATACCCATGTCCTTTCCGCTGCGCGTATTCCCTTTTTCGACTTTTTCACCTATACTTGAGTCATGAAAAAGAGAAAATAAGGAGTTCGATTATGGAGAAGCGTCTGACACGCACCGACTATTTATTCGCCCTTATGTTCATCTTCATGCTTGTCTGTATCCTGGGAGCGTTCTTCTACGGCTTGCGCGTCGGCCAGCAAAAATCGGACCAGAAATACGAAAAGCTGCTGCACGCCGGCGAAACCGAAGCCGTCCAGGAGCCGGGAGCCTACGACCAACAGGTGCTTGTCTCCTACTACCATACCATTTATTTGCCGTTTAGGGAATTTCAGAATAAATGGTTCGAGCAACTGAGCCAGATCGAAGTCGGCGGTTCGACCGTGGACGCATCCGATCTGCTGAAAGAGCTCGGCAAGCTTGCAGATGAGAAATACAAGGTGCTCGAAGCGAAAAATATGCCGGCCTCCTCGCCGCTGCTGGTGGAGTCGCACCAGAACTATTTGAAAAGCCTCAAGCTGTTCGGCGACGCGCTGCGTTCGTTCCAATCGAAAGCCAACGCGATGCGCGGCCCGGAGCTGATCGACGCGATGAACGACGACGCGTTTTTCAAACAGGCCAAGCAGCTGGCGTTGACGTCGCAAAACGACTACTACGAATCGATCGTCAAATGGAATCAGACCGTCTCTTCGGAAGTCGTCATCTTCGATCCGAAAGCGGACGCCTCCTTCGACGAATGGCGGCAGATGAACCTGAACGTCAAAAACTTTTACGTTGCGGCCAAGCTGCTGCAAAATCTGACGTTCACGCCGTATTACCCGCAGGACCTCGTCATCCGCATGGACGACTTTATCGCCTCGGGCCAAGCCAAGAAGCTGAACGCCGCCGACGTCGATCAGACGATCAACCTCTTGATCAGCACCGATGCCGTGCGCACCGGCGACTTCGTCAAAGGCAAAGCCAAATGGTATGGCAATGAGCTGCTGCCGCAGCTGCCGTTTTTCTTTGACGCCAATTAAACGCCAAAAAAGCTGTCCGCTCCGCCCGTTGCGGGGCTGGGGGACAGCTTTTTTATGTTGGGGCGCACGGCTGGCTCGGCATTAACCTGCGCCTGTGCAAAGAAAGCGGGGACCGCGCGCTTTATGCCTGGGTCGTCGGCAGCGGCGCAGTTGCCGGACTGCAGCGCGCCCACGGGTCTGACAGCCGCTGTGCGGCAAGATCGGCACGCCGAGGTCGCGCGCGGTGCATCGACGGGCTTGCGGGCTTGCCGCCCGCTTTAGTCGTACGCAAACCCGCGCAACATGCCGATCGCCGCCATGCCGCCATCGACGTTGATCACCCGTTCGAAGCCGCGTTCCTTCATCAACTCGCATACCATATAGCTGCGCACGCCATGCGCGCAAACGACGTAAATCGGCTTGTCGTCCGGCAGCTCGCCAAGCCGCCCCGGCACCTCGTTCATCGGCACCAGCACCGCTTCGTCCAGGTGATAATAGTTCCACTCGTGCTGCTGGCGCACGTCAAGAATCAGGCTGTCCTTGAGCTCCTGGCGCTCCAGCGCTGCGACAAAATCGCGCGGATGCACGCTTTCCACTTCCATCGGCACTCCTCCTTGGCGCAGCCGCCGCGGCGGCGCGCTGCTTATGCTGAAAGAATATCGAAATTTTTCGGCAAGTTCAAGCGTTACCCCGTTGCATTGTCGGCCGCCTTGTTTTACAATGAGAAAGGTCGGTCGGACAAGCCGTCCGGCGCAGGAACGGAAGCTCGGCATGTGGGATTTTGTCTTTCATGTGAATTCGGTTCGACATCTATTGACACACCTCATCCTGCATGTTACATTTATTGAAAATTTGATATCCCAGTAAAGCATTGACGGAGCCAAGCAAACAGAACGTAGCTTTCAGAGAGCCGGTGGCAGGTGCGAATCGGCAGCGAATCTTTTGCGGAGCACTCCAGAGTAACTGTGTTGAACCCGAAGCTTCGGGCTGTAAGCGCAGTCGGATTCGGAACCCGTTATCGTTCCCGGTCGCAAGACCAATGGAGGCTGTCCGTGCGAACGGCCGGCGAATCAGGGTGGTATCACGAAAGCCAGCAAGCTCTCGTCCCTTTGGCTACAGATGAAATCGATCTGTGTCGAGGCCGGGAGTTTTTTTAATGATGTCTTGAGGAGGAAGAGAAACATGTTTAAAGTTTTAGTGTCAGATCCCATCAGCGACATGGGGATTCAACTGCTTTACGATGCCAGCGACGTTGAAGTGGTGAAGCAAACCGGCTTGTCCGAGGACGAGCTCGTGGCAATCATCGGCGATTACGACGCCCTGCTCGTGCGCAGCCAAACCCGCGTTACCGAGAAAATCATGAATGCCGGCACGAAGCTGAAAGTCGTCGGCCGCGCCGGCGTCGGCGTCGACAACATCGATCTCGAAGCGGCAACCAAACGCGGCATCGTCGTCATCAACGCACCGGACGGCAACACGATCGCCACCTGCGAGCACACCTTCGCCATGATGATGTCGGTGGCCCGTTCGATTCCGCAAGCGTACAAGAAAACCGTAGGCGGCGAGTGGGACCGCAAAACGTTCGTCGGCGTCGAGCTGCGCAATAAAGTGCTCGGCATCCTCGGCATGGGCCGCATCGGCAGCGAAGTGGCGCGCCGCGCCAAAGTATTCGGCATGGACGTAATCGGCTACGATCCGTTCCTGACGGAAGAACGCGCCGAGAAGCTGGGCGTGAAGCTAGGCTCCGTGAACGAAATCGCCGCGCAAGCCGATTTCATTACGGTACATACCCCATTGACGCCGGAAACGCGCCACCTGATCGGCAAGCCGCAATTCGAGCTGATGAAGAAAGGCGCCCGCATCATCAACTGCGCGCGCGGCGGCATCATCGACGAATTGGCGCTGGTGGAAGCGATCGAGCAAGGCATCGTCGCCGGAGCGGCCTTCGACGTCTTCGAAGTCGAACCTCCGCAAGCGGATCATCCGTTCCTGAACAGTCCGAAAATCATCGTCACGCCACACTTGGGCGCTTCGACGATTGAAGCCCAAGAGAACGTCGCGATCGACGTCTCCGAAGAAGTGCTGCACATCCTGCGCAACGAGCCGTTCAAAAACGCGGTCAACATGCCGCCGGTGCCGGCCAACGTGCTGAACGCGCTGCAGCCTTACTTCAATCTCGGCGAAAAAATCGGCGATGTGCTTGGCCAAATCATCCAGGGCGCCGTACACGAAATCGTCGTCAGCTATGCCGGCGATCTGAGCGATGTCGACACCAGCCCGCTGACCCGCTACATCGTCAAAGGCATATTCGCCAAACAGCTGGAGTCGGTCAACGTGGTCAATGCGATGCATCTGGCCAAAACGCGCAATGTGAACATCATGGTGCAAACATCGAGCAGCTCCAGCAGCTTCACGAACCTTGTCACCGTAACCGTCAAATCGAAGCAGGAAGAAAAAACGCTGGCCGGCACCTTGCTCGCCGGCGTGGGCGAGCGCATCGTGCGCATCGACCAATATCCGGTTGATTTCGCGCCGGAAGGCAACCTGTTGCTGATTTCCCATAACGACAAACCGGGCATCATCGGCCGCGTCGGTACGCTGCTTGGCAACAACGACGCGAACATCGCCACAATGCAGGTCGGCCGGAAAGGGGTTGGCGGTTCGGCCATCATGGTGCTGACCATCGACAAACCGGCTTCGCAAGACGTCCTCGACGAGCTGAACCAGCTGCCGGAGATCGTCAATATTCGTGCGCTGACGCTGTAAGCAGACTCGCATCGCACCGTTGCCGTTCGTTCCGACGGCAAAGTGTTTCACGTAGAACAAGAATTTACCGGAAGGTTCAACAAAAAAGAGGCGTTTGCTGCGAAATTTCACCAGCAAACGCCTCTTTTTGATGTCGAATGGCTTGTTGCTTGTTACTTCGGATCGCAAGGCAACATGATCGTAAAGGTCGTGCCCTGCCCGACCGTGCTTTGCGCAGCGACGGTGCCTTGATGCGCGTCGATGATGTTTTTGACGATGGACAGGCCCAGCCCCGTGCCCCCTGATGTGCCGCGCGTCCGCGCTTTGTCGGCTTTGTAGAAGCGCTCAAAGATAAACGGCAAGTCGTCGGACGGAATGCCCTGGCCTTCGTCGGTCACGGCGATGCGGATCACGCGGCGGCCGCGCAGCATCGCCCGCTCCGCCTTGATGGCAATGCTCGCCCCACCGGGCGTGTGCCGAAAGGCGTTGTCGAGCAGGTTGGTCAACACCTGCTCCAGCCGATCCTCATCCGCGCGCCGCAGGATGAGGTCGTGGGCCGGGAGCGCCGCGCTCAGCGCGATGCCGCGCTCCTTCGCCAGCACCGCGAATTTGCGGTGCATGCGGCGAATCAGGGAGGCCGCTTCGACCTCCCTGAAATGCAGCTCGAGATGGCCGGCCTCCATCCGAGCCAGATCGAGCAGGTCGCGCACGAGCCGCCCCATGCGGAGCGACTCGTCGTGGATGACCTGCGCCAGCTCCTGCCGCTCCTCCGGGGTAGCGGCAATATCGTCGAGCAGGGCTTCGCTGTAGCCCTGCAGCATCGACAGCGGCGTCCGCAGCTCGTGCGAAACGTTCGCGACGAAGTCCTTCCGCAGCTTGTCGAGGCGGAACTCCTCGGTCACGTCGCGCAGCACCGCTACGGCGCCGCGCACCTGCTCGCGCGAGTACAGCGGCGTCATCGCCACCGACCAGACGCCGCTTTGCACGTGCAGCTTGTCGGCGCGCGCCTGCGACTCCTCGACGACCGCTTCAAACAGCGGGCGCAGCGGGTCGGGCAACGGCTCGTACGCGCTGAGCTGGTTGCCGGCGGCCAGTCCCCAGTCGCCGAGCGACGTGTCCGGCTTAAGCCGCTTTTCGCCCGGCTCGCCGTCCCAATGGATCGCACCCCACTCCTGAATAATCCGCTCCCCTTGCGGATTGGTCAAAATCACATACCCGTCAGCGTCAATCGTGATCACCGCATCGGTCATACTGAGCAGCACGCTCGACAAATGCTCCTTCTCCTGGCTGAGCGCACGGATGCTGTCCTGCAGCTCGACGCCCATATGGTTGAACGTCTTGGCCAGCTCGCCGATCTCGTCATTGGACAGAATCGGCACGCGCGTGCCGTATTCGCCATGCGTGATCAGATCGGCCGCTTTCTTGAGCTGCTGCAGCGGACGGGTAATCCGCGAGAACAGGAAAAACGCAAAAAACGTCGTCATGAGAAAGCCCATCAGCGACACATAAATAAACAGGCGCAGCACATAAGTCTGCGTCGCCTTAAGCGACTGCAGCGACTGGTACAACACGGTTGCGCCCAGCACATTGCCGTCCGACGTTTGCAGTGGCACAGCCACGGCGATGTACTCTGTCCCCGAGCGGAAGCGGACCGGCGGCGGCGCGTCGGTTTGCTTGGTCATCACTTGACCGGCAAACACCTTCCGCAGCTCGTCCGGCGAGAAGAAATCGGCGATGCGGAAATCGACGAGATTGCCGCCGGCCACGCTTGGCATCGGCAGCTCGTTCAAGCCGGTATCCACGACCAGCAGCCGCGCGTCCTGATAGCCAAGCAGCTCATTGCTCTGGCGGTAAAACTCCGCGTCGCCCCAATGGCGCGCCGCCTCCGCCGAGTAGCGCATCGCCAGCCGCTCGATGTTCGCTTTTTGATCCTTCGCCTGCGAGAAATATTCACCGATATAATTGACAAGAAAAAGGCCCAGGATAAGCAGCACGACTGCAACCAGGCCGATAATCGTTAACCATAACTTGCCTACAACACTCCGAAAAATAAACACTTACTTCGGCACCTCAAGCTTATAGCCTACTCCCCATACCGTCGTAATCATCGCTGCGGCGTCCGGGGAGACTTTGTTTAATTTTTCGCGCAGCCGCTTCACATGTGTGTCGACTGTGCGCAGATCGCCGAAAAACTCGTAATTCCACACGTCCTTGAGCAGCTCCTCGCGCGAAAACACCTTGTCCGGGGAGACGGCCAAATAATGCAAAAGCTCGTATTCCTTCGGCGTCAGCGCCACCTCCTGCCCGCCTGCCGTCACGCGGTGCGCATCGTGCTCGATAATCAAATTCGGGAACACGATATTGTTGCTGGAGCCGGCCTCCTTGGACAAATACGCCGTCGCCGACGAGCGGCGCAGGATCGCCTTCACGCGGTAAATCACCTCGCGCGGGCTGAACGGCTTGACGACATAATCGTCGGCGCCGACCTCGAACCCGCTGACGCGGTTCGTCTCTTCGCCTTTGGCCGTCAGCATGATCACCGGTGTCGATTTCACCTGGCGCAGCCGTGCGCACACCTCAATGCCGTCGATGCCCGGCAGCATCACATCCAGCAGCACCAGATCAAAATCGGCTTCCGTCGCCATCCGCAAGGCGCTTTCGCCGTCTTCGGCTTCCTCGATGCGGTAGCCTTCTTTTTCCAGATACATCCGCAGCAAGCGACGAATGCGTTCTTCATCGTCCACGACCAAAATGCTCGATTTCACTTCCACCGGCCTCTCCCCCTTGTTCCCTTCAAGTTTGCTCTCTTTATACCCCTGCGTACGAATGCAGGCCGGCAATCACCAGATTGACGCCAACGAGCGTAAACATCACCACGAGAAACCCGATGACGGACAGCCAGGCCGAACGTTTGCCCTGCCAACCCCGCGACAGGCGCAAATGCAGGAATACCGCGTAGAACAGCCACGTAATCAGCGCCCACACTTCTTTCGGGTCCCAGCCCCAGAAACGTCCCCACGCCTCCTGCGCCCAAATCATCGCAAAAATCAGCGCGCCCAACGTAAACACCGGATACCCGATCGCAATCGCCCGATAGCTGATTTCGTCGAGGTCTTCGGGGTCCATCCCCTGCACAACCGGGCCGATCACCGCGCCAAGCGGCTTGCGCGCGATCAGGCGCAGCACGACGTAGAGCACAAGGCCGATTAGCAGCGACCACAACACCGTGTTCAGCTTGCGGCCCGCGCTGGCTCCCTCCATCCACGACGGCGCTTCGAACAGCGGTTTGTCGATGCCGAGGAACGGCTTCATCGCCACCACGCTGGTGCCGTGCGGCTGAACGATCGGCGGCAAGACGTACGTTTCGCTTTGCTCCGTCGTCTGCGCTGCGCCTTGGGCGTCGGTCGTCGTAACCGTTTTGGCAAATACCGCTTGATAGCCGGTAGCATGGAACGTAAAAATCGAACCGATAAACGCAATCAGCATCAAAATAATAAACAGCGTAAACTCTACGCCGCGCCGCTCGCGTTTGCCGGCCTTCGAGTTGTTGCTGAAATCGACCGTACGCATCAGATACATCAACCCGCCGGCAAAACCGACGGCGAAAAATGCTTCGCCCGACGCCGCCGTCGTCACATGGATTTTCAGCCAATAGCTTTGCAACGCCGGAATCAACGGCTGCACCTCGTTCGGAAACACCGACGCATAGGCGATAATAATGAAGCCAATCGGCAGCGCGAACACGCCAAGCACCGGCGCGCGGTAAATCAGGTACACGATCAGGAACGCGCACATGATCATCATACCCAGGAACGTCATAAATTCGTACATATTGGCCGTAGGAATATGCCCGCCCGTATACCAGCGCGTAAAAAAATACGCGACCTGACAAATGAACCCGACGACAGCCGTGCCAAACGCGACGCGGCTCCAGTTGCGGGTGTGCTCCTCCGGCTTGCGGTTGCTCCATCTTTTGCCCGTAATCGAGACCACAAACAGAAAAAACGCGAGAATGTATACTGCAAAAGCGATGAGCAAAAACGTGCTGCTGACTGAATGGACGTTCACGCCATCTTGCCTCCCTGTTCCAATGATTTCGGTGCTACCTCGATGCCGGTTTTCGCCAGCATCGCCGCCGTTTCGTTGCGCAGGCCAAACCAGTTTTTGTTGGTGTGCGCGCCCAGCGTCAAACGCCCGGCATCAATGCGCAGCCAAATGCGGCGGTGCTGCCAATAAAAGCCCATGATCAGCCCGATCATCGAAATCGCTGCTCCGACCCAAATGTACGGCATCGCCTTGTCGACGCGAATGTTCAAGTAGGACGTGTACGTGGAAAACTTGACGCCTTCCATCGAGCCGACGGACAGCTCCAGCTTTTGCCCGATCGCACCGTTGATTTCATCCTGACGAAACGTTTCCTTATCGATTTGCCGCGGGAAATACAAATACGGTTCGCCGCCTTCGGCGAGGCCCGGCCCGCTGATGTTGAAAATAAACGCCGGTGCCTTCGGCTCGTTGGACAAGCTCGACGGCTGGCCTTTGTCATCCAGACCAAACTCGGGAAAATAGCCTTTCAGCTTCAACATGTACGGCCCTACCGTATATTGATCCTGCGGATTGGTCATCGGCAACTCGAAACTGCCGTATGACTCGCCGGTCGTTTTATTTTTCAGCGTCGGCTGAACCGAAATAAGCAGCGGCGCCTGCTTGAAGTCAAACTGGTACGCCTTTAGCCCTTTATAATCCAACGGCTTGTTGACGAAAATGTCGGCTTCGTGCACCTTTTCCAGCACCGGCTGCTTCGTTGGATCATCGCAATCGGCCGTGCAGTGGTACAACACCGCTCTTGTTTCGTACGTTTTCGGAACGACTTGCCCTTTTTGCCGGAACTCATCCGACAGCTCCTGGTTGCTATACAGCTCCACGGTAAACTTTTCGTTCTGCAAATAATAGGACGTATCGGGAATTTGCTTGATCGCGCCCTCGGGAAACCCGATGTATTGGTCCATGTGCCAGCCCGGAATGCTGCGCATCAACACGCCAAGCAGAAAAATAATCAGCCCGATATGGTTGATGTACGGTCCCCAGCGGCTGAACCGGTATTTCTCAGCCAAAAGCGCCGTGTCTTCGGTGTGCACCCGATAATGCTTTTTGCGTAAAAAAGCAGCGGCACCCGTGAGCCATTCGGCCGCCGTCGAAGCTGCTGCGCCTGGAGCGGGACTTTCGCCTGCGGCGAACGCTTCCGTCTTGCTCAAGCTGACGCTGGTCCCGGTTGCGGCTTCGACTTGGCCCGCGCCCGTGCCTGCGCCGGCCAGCAGATCGCCGGTGTATGTTACCCGCTGGCGGATCAAAAACTGCGGATGCTTGCGCAGCTGCTGCTTCGAAAGCGCGCGATACAGTGGCAGCACCCGGTCCAGACTGCATATGACCAGCGATGTGCCGATCATGAACAGCAGCGTAATGAACCACCAGGAGCTGAACGTGTGCGACAGCCCCAGCACATAATACAGTTCGCCGAGCGTACCGTACGTCGTTTTGTAAAACGTCGACGGGTCCATGTCGAGGAACGTGTTTTCCTGCGGATACACCGTGCCAAGCGCCGAAGCCAGCAGGGTAATGGCAATGATGTATACCGCTATTTTAACCGAAGAAAAAAAGTTCCAGACCTTGTCCAAAAGCGAGGGATTCGCTTTCTGCGAGCGGCGCGCCGTCCCGTCGTAGCGCATTTCCAGCGGCAGCTGGGCATCGTCTTCGGTTTGCGGTTTGCCGCAAGCTTCGCAGAGTACCGTGCCGACCGGGTTTTGATGGCCGCATTCGCATTTCGTATTGGCAAACAATTCTGATGCACCTCATTCCCGCTCCACGCAAGGCGCCGCCTTGAGCAGCGGTCATCCTTGTGTGGCAGCGATCGTTGTGTCGATAAAGCTTTCTTCCATTTGGCCGATTTTTTTCACCGAAATTTTACCGTCCTTGCCGACAAAAAACGTCGTTGGATAATCCATCACGCCGTACATTTTCCGCACCTTCTCCTTGGCGTCGAGCAGCACCGGCAGATTCAGCTTGTATTGATCCATAAAGCCCTGCACCGTCACCTTGCTCGTGTCGACGTTCACTTCCAGAAACACGACGCCCTGTGAGCCCCATTTCTCGTACTGGCGCTGCAAAGCGGGCATCTCCTCCTTGCACGGCGGACAAAATGTGCCCCAGAAGTTGATCACCACCGGCTTGCCCTTGTAATCCGATAATTTATGCGTTTGACCGTCCAGCCCGACGAGCGTAAAATCCAGCGCCTTGTCGCCGACCTGCGGGTACGACTTGCTATCCGAAGACGACAGATTATTGATAATCGTCAGCACGCCGATGACCAGCACAACAGCAAAAATCCCCAGCTGCACCCAGCGTTTATGTTTACCCAAATTCGCTCACCTACCGATTGATGGAGTTGTGGCTGTGCAAAAAATCACACTAGATTCATTATAAACAAAAAGAAGGCCAATTCTCTATTGGCCTTTTTGAATTTTATGTGTCTGGTGCGCGGCGCCCTGCAGCTCCTTGATTTCCGCCGGCGTCAGATGCCGATACTTGCCGCGAGGCAGGCCCGTGAGAAAAATCGGCCCGAACTTGATCCGCTTCAGCCTGATCACCGGGAACGACACCGCCTCGAACATCCGCCGCACCTGGCGGTTGCGCCCCTCGTAAATCGTAATTTCGACCACCGTCTCGTTTTTCTCCGGGTTGATGTCCGCGTATTCAACCTCGGCCGGCGACGTCATGCCATCCTCCAGCTTCACGCCTTCGCGCAGCTTCTCCAGCACCGTGCCGTGCGGCACCCCCTTCACCGTCGCCTGGTACGTCTTCGGCACATGATGCTTCGGATGCGTCAAGAGATGGGCCAACTCGCCGTCATTGGTCAGCAGCAGCAGCCCCTCCGTATCGTAATCGAGCCGTCCGACCGGGTACACCCGCTGAGTAATGCCCGGCAAAAAATCCGTCACCACCTTGCGCCCCCCCGGATCGTTCGCGCTCGTAATCACGCCCTTCGGCTTATTCAGTAGCACATAAATTTTCTTCTGTTGATTGATGGCCCGTCCGTCCACCCGGATCTCATCCTGCTGCGGGTCGACCTTCACGCCAAGTGTCTTCACCACTTCGCCGTTCACCTGCACCCGCCCGGCCGTAATGATCTCCTCGCACTTGCGGCGGGACGCAATCCCCGCTTCGGCCAATACTTTTTGCAAACGTTCCATGTTCCACTTTCACCTCATCCCTAATGATAGCGTTAGGGGGAGGAAAGTACAAGGGTGTAGATATGCAGGCTCCCTGAAATACTGCTAGACTAAAAAGTAGGCACTGGGAACCAAGAATAGGATACAATCAACTATCTGAATTTGAGGTGACCGTGATGAAAAAGAAAAGCTACGAGTCCTCTTCAACGTATCTCGAAGCGGTTATTACCAGTGAACCAAACGTAAAGAAAGCAAGCGGATGAGACGACGGAAAAAACCTGGCGGCCGACATTACGTATGTCGCTACGAGAGAGGGATGCTTGTATGCGGCCAGCGTCATGGACCTGTACAGCCGGAAAATCGTCGAGTTCCAGATGGGAGAACGTATGACGAAGGATTTGGTTATTCAAGCACTGGATCGGGCTTACCACTCAGTAGCTTTCTGGAGAAAACGTGATACACCCCTCGGACCGCAGCAGCCAGTATGCCTCTCATGGATACCAGGCTCGGTTGAAGACATACAAGCTGGAAGGCGGTTGAGCCGCAGAGGGAATTGCTATGATAACGCGTGCATCCAGTACACGATCAACTCTTAAAATATGGATAGAGTCATTTTAATTGGATTCTGGCTTCTTCGGTTGTGAATTGCCAATCCACGCCTTTTTGGGCGTGGTTACGCTGTTGCTCCCAAGCCGACAACTCGTTCGCCAATGCAGATAGGGAGGAAATCCGTCTTCCCAAGCATTGACGGGTCATCACGCTGAGTTCAATCTCGGCGATATGAAGCCAACTACCATGTTTGGGTGTGTAGTGAATCTTCAGCCGCTTGTCTAATCGACGGGCGATTTCAGGCTCAAATGCTTGATAAAGCGAAGCTACCGAATGGGTATTCAGATTGTCCATGACGAGCCTGATCTTCGGCGCATCGGGATAATACGCCTTCAGAAGCTCACGAACTTACTCTGCCCAATCGATTCGGGTCCGCTGTGGCCGCACGGCCACATGACGCCAGCCTGCGATCGGCTCTGTAAACATGAAGATGCTGCATGTTCCATTCCTGACGTATTCGCTGTCTTCCCGTCGAGGCTTGGCAGGTTTCATCGGAATGGGCTGCCGTGCTTCATCCAAAAGTTGGTACGGCTTCTCATCCACACAGATCAATGGGCAACCCTTGTCGTAGGGCTGCTGGTGCACATCCTCCATCGCCGCGACAAAGGCTGCGTTCTGCTCGAGTGGGATACACCAACATTTACGAAGATGGGGGTTGAGCTCGTTTTTTTAGGACATGCCGAACCGTTTCATGCGAGATGCTGTCGATCACGTTCAATTCCACCACGCGTTTCGCCAGTAGACTGAGCGTCCACGCGCTTCGACCCTCGGATGGCGGGCTGCAGCTTAACGCGATGAGGCGGGCTTCTACTTCTCCCGCGACTTTAGCGGGAACGAGCGGAGTGAGGCGTTTCTTGCGTCCGACTACCGCTTCGCCTTGCTCGGCATAGGCTTTTGAATGGCAAACACCGTGTTCACATGAACCCCCGCGCGTTCAGCAATTTCGTACTCCTTTAAGCTGCCGCCCGGACGACTTTCATCCGCAGCAAGGGGCACCTGCGCACGTCGAATGGCACGGGCCGATGTAGCGCCTTTGGAAACCATCGCTTGCAAATTCGTTCGTTCTTCCTCGGATAAATGGATCCGGTATCTTAAGGGACGCATGGGGCAGTCTCCTTTTTTTGTCTTAAGCATACCAGATTTCCCTATTCACTACTATTAGATTTAAGCGTGTACTAGTACCTTGACCGAATCAGATATAGCATTTATGATCTCCCAATAAGAGGAATTTGGGAGGCTCAAAGATGAACAAAAAATACGAGGTTAGACTTCAAGCGCCGGAACGTGAACACATTGAAC
>Ga0206102_1000407_pt1 | contig 13907 bp, 9 predicted proteins | sample 1B1Ametagenome_FD_148645 | JGI IMG/M metagenome (GOLD analysis project Ga0206102, IMG submission 148645) | Enriched microbial communities from leaf-cutter ant dump, University of Wisconsin, Madison, United States - 1B1A | ecosystem: Environmental > Terrestrial > Nest > Insects nest > Nest dump... | reverse complement strand
GGCGGTCCCCGGCTCGTCGGCGACCCACCGCCGCGACGCGTCGACCACGACCGCGTACGCGTCCGGGAAGCCGTAGTCGGTGTACTCGAGGTAGCGCACGGGCGTGCCCGCACGCTCCGCCTCGACGCCCTCCCACGCGACGTACGGGACGGTGAAGTCCGCCTCGCCCGCGTACAGCGCCTCGTACGCCGACGTGCCGAGCACGACCGTCGTGAAGTCGCCCGTCCCCCCGTCGGCGCGGATGACCTCCTGCAGCAGCGGGACCTCGCCGGGCTCGCCGAAGCCCGCGTAGACGCGGCCGTCCAGGTCGCGCGGACGCACCAGGCGCGGGTCGTCGGCGCGCACCCCGATCGCGGTCGCCCAGTGCTGCAGCACGGCCATGACCGCGACCACGTCGGCGCCCGCGGCCTGCGCGATGAGCGACGAGCCGTGCGTGCTGATCCCGGCCTCCGCGGCACCCGCGTCGACGAGCTGGTCGGGCGCGGTGTCGCTGTACGGCAGGACCTGCACGTCCAGCCCCGCGTCGGCGAACCAGCCCTGCGCGAGCGCCACGTACAGCCCCGTGTGGTTGGTGTTCGGCGTCCAGTCGAGCGCGAACCGCACCCGCGGGAGCGCGCCGTCGTCGTCCCGCGACGTGCCGGCGCACCCGCCGACGACGAGCGCGAGCGCGACGAGCAGCGCGGCCCCGCGCGCCAGGACGGTGGAGCGAGCCATGAGTACCCCGTTCAGCAGTCGGTCAGCAGTCGGCGCACGCCGCGCGGGCGCGCCACCGTGGCGCCCTCGTCGCGCGAGCGCGCGGCACACGGCGCGGCACACGGCGTGGCACACCGCGGGCAGGCGTGGCCGCAGGTCGGGCCGGGCCCCGAGGACGCTGCAGGCCCCGCCCGGGTCCGCGGCGCGGTGGGCGACGAGCGCGCGGCGCCGGTCGCGACGAGCGCGCGTGCCGGTGGTGGCGAACGCCGGTGCCGGTGCCGGTGAGCGGCGGGCGCCGGTGTCGGTGAGCGGGCGGGCGCTACGTGCGCGCGCGCTCGAGGGCCGGGCGCGAGGCCTGGGGCGTGCGGTGCGGACGCATGCGGGTCATGCGCGACATCCCTTCGCTAGTGCTACCTAGATCAGGTTCGACGGGTGTGATCTCAGCCGCGCAGGCGCGGCACCCCGTGTCACGGAACGTCGCCACCGTAGCCCCGCCGGGCACGTCCGCCCGCCACCCTGTCCACCCCGTGGGACGCCGGGCGGGGCGCGTCAGCGCACGGCGCCGCGCTCGCGGAAGTCGCGCCAGACGTTCTCGAAGAAGTCGTCGTCCGCGGGCAGCGGACGGCGGGGCCGCCACCGGAGCACGGGCTCGCCCGCGGGGTCGTCGGGCGCGCGACGGACGACCGCGCGCCACGCGTCCGGGGCCTCGCGCTCGTCGTCGTGCGACGCACCCGCCCGGTCCGGCGGGCGCCACGCGGCCTCCTGCACCTCGTCGTCGAGCGCACCCTCGTCGAGCCGGGTGCGGAACTCCTCCGGGAGGTCCAGCTCCACGTCGGCGTCGGGCCCGTGCCCGACGCGCGGCAGGTCGCCCGCGGGGTCGCTGTACAGGACCGACCCGCGCGAGCGACCGCCGTGCGCCACGTAGTCCGCCATGGCGGACAGGTACACGTACGCCGCGGTGAGGGTGTCGCGGACGAGGAACACCCGGTTCACCGAGCGCCGCGAGGACACGTCGGCGCTCACGGTCCGCTCGTACTCCGCGAGCCACGCGTGCACCTGGTCGAGCGCCGCCCGGATCGACGCCGCGGAGCGCACCGGGCCGGCGTGCGCGCTCATGAGCTCCTGCACGCGGCGCAGCAGGTCACCCGTGTCCTCGGCCCAGCCCGCCGCGGCGCGCGCGGCCGCGCCCGCCACGAGCCCGACGGCCGCGTCGTGCACCCCGCGGGCCGCCGCGACGAACCGGTCGAGCGGCACGGGGTCGTCGGTGCGGCGCGCGGCGATCATCTGCGCGGCTCGCGTCGCCCCGACCTGCCCGCTGTTGAGCGCCGCCCCGCCCGGACGGTAGACGCCGTGCGCCCCGGCCGCCTCGCCCACGGGGAACAGCCCGCGCACGTTCGACTCCCACCACGCATCGACCACGAGGCCACCGTTGTTGTGCTGCGCGCACACGTCGACCTCGAGCAGGTCGGTCTCGAGGTCCACGTACGGGTTCTTGCGCAGGTAGAACTGGTAGGCGGGCTCGTTCATGCGACGCAGCCGCTGCACGGGCGTGCCGAACAGCACCCCGGCGCGCGCGAGGTAGTCGCGGGCCTCGGGCGCGAGCGCCGAGGCGTCGAGCTCGTCGCGCACGGGGTTGCGGCGGAAGTCCAGGAAGACGCGCCGCCCCCGCAGCACGGTCTCGCGGTACACGAGCAGGTCGACGAGCGACGAGCCGTCGCGGGCCTTGCGCACGTCGAACGGCCACTGGTAGCCCTTGAGGAAGACCAGGCTCAGCAGGCGCCCGTAGTCATCGATCGCCTCGGTGAGGAACTCGCGCTCGTCGCCGCCGTCCGCGTCCGTCGACACGAACCGCGGCAGGACCTGCATGTAGGTCCCGGACACGTTCCACCGCGGGTGCGTGGACGCGAGCCCGAACTGCCACTCGGTGAGGTTCTTGCCGTGCACCCCGGCGCGGAACGCCGCCCCCGCGGCACCCCACTGGCCGTGCGGGAACACGCGCGTCGCGTACATCCCGGCGGGCCCGCCGGTCGCGTAGACCACGTTGGTGCACCGCAGGAGCCAGAACGGCGAGCGCCGGCCGTCGTGCGGCACGTCGGTGCGCAGCACGAGCAGCCCGACGACCGCGCGCCCGCCGGGCGCGGGCACCGTGACCAGGTCGACCACGCGGCACGCGTCGAGCACGCGCGTGCCGTTGCGCGCGACCTTGGCCTCGAGCCGCTCGACCATCGTGCGGCTCGTGTACGGGCCGACGGACGTCGCGCGGCGCCGCGGGTCGTGGTCGGTCTTGTAGCCGACGAACTCCCCGAACCGGTTCTGCGGGAACGGCACCCCGAGGTCGCACAGGCGCAGGAACCCGCGCGCCGACAGCGCGGCCTCCGCGAGCGCGTTGTCGCCGTCCATCGCGCCGCCCGAGAAGAGCGTCTGCGCCATCTCGTGCACCGAGTCGCCGTCGCCGCCGCTCAGCGTGAGCTTGTAGTACGTCTGCTTGTCGGAGCCGGCGTTGCGCGACGCGCCCGCGCGGACCTTGTCGGCCACCATGACGACGTCGTCCTGGCCGAGCTCCCACAGCCGGTCGGCCGCGCAGAACCCCGCCGAGCCGGTCCCGACGACGACCGTGTTGGCGGTGACCACCGGGACGTCGACGTCGCCCAGGCGGACGAGCACGGGGTCGTGGCGGTGCGGCATCGTCGGCTCCTCGGTTCGGCTCACGCGGGGCCCGCGTGCGGGGCGGTTCGGGTCACAGCACGGGCAGGTGCATGCCGCCGTCGACGTGGAGGACCTCACCCGTCGAGTACGGCGTCTGCCCCGAGCACAGCAGCGCGACCGCGCCCGCGACGTCGGCCGGGCGGCCCCAGCGCGCGAGCGGCGCGAGACCGTCCGCGAGCAGCGCGTCGTAGCGCTGCGCGACGCCCGCGGTCATGTCGGTCGCGATCACCCCGGGGCGCACCTCGTGCACCGCGATCCCCTCGGGCGCGAGCCGCACCGCCCACAGGCGCGTCGCCATCGCGACGCCCGCCTTCGACACGCAGTAGTCGCCGCGGTTGGTCGAGACGGTCGTCGCCGAGATCGACGAGACGTTGACGATCGTGGCCACGGGCTCGTCGGGCGGTCCGGACAGCGGGCCGCGCAGCGCGATCACGCGGCGCGCGAACTCCTGCGTGAGGAAGTACGGCCCGCGCAGGTTGATGCCGAGCACGCGGTCGAACGACTCGGTCGTGGCGTCCAGCAGGTCGGCGCGCTGCGCGGGCGCGACCCCGGCGTTGTTGACGAGCACGTCGAGCCGGCCCCACGCGTCGAGCGCGTCCTCGACGTAGCGGACGTGGTCGGCGGGCTCGGCGACCGAGCCGCGCACGTAGCGCACCGCGTCGCGCGACCCTGCGAGCCCGCGCAGCTCGGCGAGGACGTCGTGCGGCTCGTCGCGCGTCGCGAGGATCGAGACCGCGTACCCGTCGGCGACGAGCCGTCGGCTGATGCCGAGCCCGATGCCCCGGTTGCCGCCGGTGATGAGCGCGACGCGCACGGCCGCCTCCCCTCGTCGTCGAGTCGTGCGGCGCAGCGCGCCGCGGTCCGATCGTGGCAGACGCGAGGGGGTGGCGGCAAGCGCTTTCCGTCCTAGATCGGCAACCCCAGGTCGTCGACCAGCACCGCCTGGCCCGTCTCCAGGGAGCGGTTCGCCGCGATCCCCACCGCGACGGCCCGCAGCCCGTCCGCCATGCCCGCGCTGCGCCCCAGCGGGTCGTCGGACCGGCGCAGGTGGCGGCGGAACACGTCCTTGAGCAGGATCGCGTCCCCGCCGCCGTGCCCGCCGATGCCCGCCGGGATCGGCACCTCGCGCGGCGCTTCCCAGTGCCGCTGCACGACGAGCCGCTCGCCCTCGGGCCGCACCCGCTGCCCGCCGACCGCCACGGGCGTCGCGGACGGGTCCAGCACCGCGCGGCCGTCGTCGTCCACCGCGATCGCGCCGCGCTCGACCACCTCGAGCTCGGCCCGCCCCGCGGTGCCGTTGATCGCCACGCGGTACCCCTCCCACGGGCTGTGCGCGTTGAGCGCGTACGTCATCGACGCACCGCCCCGGTAGTCGACCACGAGCGACAGGTTGTCCTCGATCGTGACGCCGGGCGCGAACACGTCCCGGTCGCGCAGGTAGCCGTCGTGGTGCTCGGCGTCGAGGTAGAGCGCCGCGAGGCGCGCGTCGCGCGTCAGGTCGAGCGCGAACGGGTCGCCCTGCACCCCCGTGCCCCGCGCGGGCCGGGGCCCCAGGCCGCGCGCGGCGGCGTTCGCGTCGCCGTAGAACCGCAGCCCGCCCGACGCGAACACGCGCGCCGGGACGTCGCCCAGCCACCAGTTCACGAGGTCGAAGTGGTGGCTCGACTTGTGCACGAGCAGCCCGCCCGACCAGTCCTTGTCGCGGTGCCAGCGCCGGAAGTAGTCCGCGCCGTGCACGGTGTCGAGCACCCACTCGAAGTGCACCGACGTCACGGTCCCGATCTCGCCCGACGCGACCACCTCGCGCAGCGTCGAGTTCCGGGGCGAGTACCGGTAGTTGAACGTCATGACGACGTCGCGCCCGCTGCGGCGCACCGCGTCGGCGATCGCGCGGCAGCCCTCGACGGTCGTCGTCAGCGGCTTCTCCACGACGACGTCGGCGCCCGCGTCGAGCGCGCGCGACACGAGGTCGGCGTGCGTGCGGTCGGGCGACGTCACGACGACGGCGTCGACGCGCTCGTCGGCCACCATGCGCTCGAGGCCGTCGGGCGCGTACCGCGGCAGGCCCAGCGGCTCGTCGCGGCCGAGCGCGCGCGCGGCGTGCGCGTCGTAGTACGCGATGCGCGCGGGGTTCGGGTCCAGCCACGCCACGAGCTGCGCGACGTCGGCGTGCTCGCCCGTGACCGCGTCGACGTACATGCCCGCGCGGTGCCCCGTGCCGACGACCGCGTACCGCCGCCGCTCACCGGGCGGCGCGGGCGCGTAGTCGGGGACCACGCCCTCGCCCGGCACGGTCGCGCGGTGCGACGCGGGACGCGGCGCCGTCGGGTTCTGGTCGCTCGGCTCGAGCACGTGCTCCTCCTAGGGTCGGGTGAGCGGAGCGGCGGACGTCGCGGCGAGCGCGAACGGCGCACCCAGCTCGGTGAACGTCGCGGGCTCGAGCGCGGCCCTCTCGCACCACGCCGCGACCCCGGAGACGACGGGGTGCCGGTCCTGCCCGACGCCGCGCCAGCGCACGTGCGACGCGGGGACCTGCCGGGGGTCGGGGGCTAGCCGCACGGCGTCGAGCACGCGCATGAACGCGCCGGTCGACGCGACGTCGCAGCGCAGCGCACGGCTCGCGTCCGCGCGCGCGGCGAGCAGGTCGTCGAGCAGGTCGACGCGCGCGAACGTGCGCCGCCACGAGGTCCCCCCGGCGTGCACCTCGAGGTCGTCGTGCTCGTAGCGCAGCGTGGCCTCGCCCGCGGTGCCCCGCACGACGACGCGCGCGGGTGTCCGGGCGGGTGCCGCGAGCGTGAGCCCGGCGCCGACGGCGACCCCGCCGGCGGTCCGCACGACGAGCGAGGACGTGTCGTCGGCCTCGATGGCGTGCGCGTGGAGCTGGTCGAGCCGCACGTCCTGCACGTCCGCCGCGGTGCGCGCCCCCGCGACCAGCAGCGCGGTCGCGACCGCGTGCGCGAGCGGGTTGGTCACGACCCCGTCGACGACGTCGACACCGTCCAGCGTGCGGCGACCCGCCCACGGGGCGCGCGCGTAGTACGCCGCGGTCCGCACCCACGTGCCGATCGCCCCCACCACCCGCACGTCGCCGAGCGCGCCCGACGCGACGAGCCGCACGAGCTCGTCGACCGCCGTCGAGCCGAACGTCTGGAAGCCGACCTGGCAGCGCCGGCCCGTCTCCGCGACGACCTCGACGAGCTCGGCGTGCTCCGCGAGCGACGCGACCGTCGGCTTCTCGAGCAGCACGTCGCACCCCGCGCGCAGCGCCGTGCGGGCGAGCGGCAGGTGCGTGTGGATCGGGGTCGCGAGCACGACGACGTCCGGCCGGTCGGGTCCGCCCAGCAGCTCGTCGAGGCTCGCCGACCAGCGCGTGCCGGGCGGGACGTACGTGAGCCCGGCCACGGGTCGCGGGTCGACGACGGCCGCGAGCCGTGCCGCACCGCGCTCCGCGAGCCGCAGCACGTTCCGCACGTGCGTGCTCCCGTGGCCGTGCACGCCGACCACGGCGACCGCGGGGGTGCCCGTCATGCCCAGGCGCCCGCCGCGAGCGCGTCCGCCTCGTCGCCGTCGACCGCGCGGTCGAGCACGACCGCGGCCATCCGCACGACGAGCTCGTCGCCGTGCGCCACACGCAGCGGCTCGTCCCATGCGAGGGCCGGACCCGCGCCCACGTACTCCGCGACACGCGCGAACCAGGGCCGCACGGCGTCCGGGTCCTGCACGAGCAGGAGCGTCGTGGCCGCGGTGTCGCGCCGCTGCACGAACGCGAGCCAGGGCGAGTCGCTGCCGTGCACCGACGCCTCCCCGACGAGCCCGCGCCCGAGCGCGAGCGTCGCGTGCGCGCCCGGCAGCCGCCAGAACAGCCCGCCGTAGCCGGCGTTCGCGCGGCCGTTGGTCCCGGGGCTCTCGATCTGCAGGTCACGCTCGGTCGCGCGCAGCACCGACGTCCAGCGCAGCGTCCAGCCACCGGGTGCGGGTGCGGCCGCGAGCGTGCGCGTCTCGCGCAGCAGCACCTCGTCGTGCTCGTCGTACCAGACGACCTCGTCGGTCACGGACGTGGCGTCGGGCGCGACACGAGCACCCTGGCCGACCTGCCGACCGTGGTTCGGCAGGAGCGTCGGCCCCTCGTCGCGCACGTACGTCCGGCCGCCCCAGTACGACGTGCCGTTGACGACCGGGACCGCCATCGAGACGCCGTAGTGGTGCCGGTGGTCGACCGGGCTGGTCTCGGTCAGGGACACCCCGGCGGCGGACCGGACGGGGTGCAGGTGCGGCCGCGGCGCGTGCACCCGCGGGACGCGGTCGCCCGGCTCGTACCGCACGAGGGGCAGCTCGGCGCCCTCGTCGGACACGCCGTCGAGCAGCAGCACACCGCCCTCGGTCCGCCAGCGCACCTGCGCCACGGTCGGCGCCGTGCGGGCGGGCGCGCGGTCCGCCGTCGACGCACCCACCGCGGGCGGCACGGGTCCGGTGCTCGCCCGCACCGCGAGCCGGGGGCGCACGGGGCTGTCGAGCGCCTCGACGCCCGTACCGAGGCCGACGAGCGCACCGAGCCGGCCCCAGGCCGACCGCCCGAGCTCGACCTGCGGGACGGTCGCCGTGGTGAGCGACGGGACGGAGAACCGGGCGAGCTCGATGTCGTCGAACCCCGTGACCGACAGGTCGCCCGGCACCGCGACGCCCAGCTCGTTGAGCCGCGCCAGCAGACCGAACGCGACCAGGTCGTTGTACGCGACGACCGCGGTCGCGCGCGAGGCGAGCACGTCCCCCGCCGCGGCGTAGCCGCTGTCGACGGACGAGCCGGCCGCGCACTCGGACAGCCGGACCTCGGCGCGGCGCGCGGCCGCCGTGCGCAGCGCCGCGAGCCGCGCCGCGTGCGACGCGCTCGCGACGGGGCCCGCGAGGTAGAGCAGGTGCCGGTGGCCGAGCCCGACGAGGTGCTCGACGATCTCCTCGATCCCGGCCGCGTAGTCGATCGCGAGCGTCGGGGTGGCGCCGTCGGGCTCACGGTTGATCACGACGACGGGCCCGACCTCGGGCAGGAGGGCGCGCAGCTCGGCCTCGGGCATGCGCGGCGAGACGAGCACGAGGGCGTCGCACCGCAGCCGGGCGTCGAGCGCGACCTGACGCTCGTCGGACGCGGTCTCGCTCGTGTCCGCGACGAGCACGCGGTAGCCGTCCTCGGCGGCCGCGGCGGAGACGCCCCGCAGGATCTGCTGGAACATGGGGTTGGCGAGGTCCGGCACGACGACGGCGACGGTGTTGGTGCGCCCGAGCGACAGGCTCCGCGCGACGGTGCTGGGGCGGTAGTGCAGACGCTCGGCGACCTCGCGGACGCGCTGCGCGAGGTCCTCGTCGACCGTGACCCGGCCGTTCATGACGCGCGAGACCGTCGCACGCGAGACGCCGGCGGCCTGCGCCACCTCGGCGATCGTGGGCGCCGGTCTGGCCCACGCGTTCTGCGTCACTGCCGCCTCCTCCGAAGGGCTCGTCGGGCCGACCGCGAGCGGCGCACGGCTGCCGGGACGTCGTCCCGCCGCGCCCGCACCGGGTCGGCTCGTGCCGAACATACACGATGAGAAACCGGTTCCCATCACTCTGGCACGGTGCTACGGTACCCGCCAAGGAACCGGTTTCCCGTAATGCGTGAGTCACGAAGAGGTGATGACGATGTCCGTGGTGTCCGAGTTGCGACGCGTCTCCGGGGCGCGTCGCGGCGGCCCCCCGGGGAGCCCCGGCACCCCCACCGGTGACGGTGCGCCGGCCGCCCGGCCGGGACGCCGCGGGGACGGGAGGTCGGCCGCGCTCTTCCTCGCGCCCTGGTTCCTCGGGCTCGCGTTCATCACGGTCGGCCCGATGGCCGCCTCCGCGTACCTGTCCTTCACGGACTACGACCTGCTCCAGCCGCCCGAGTGGATCGGCCTGGACAACTACACGCGGATGCTCGACGACCCGCGGCTGCACAAGTCGCTCGTCGTGACGTTCACGTACGTGCTGACCGCGGTGCCGCTGCAGCTCGTCGTCGCGCTCGGGCTCGCGATGCTGCTCGACCGCGGGATGCGCGGGCTCGCGTTCTACCGCTCCGTGTTCTACCTGCCGTCGCTGCTCGGCGGGTCGGTCGCGGTGGCGATCCTGTGGCGCGAGGTGTTCGGCGTCGACGGCCTCGTCAACGCGTTCCTCGGCCTGTTCGGCGTCGAGGGCAAGGGGTGGGTGTCGTCACCCGACACGGCGCTCGGCACGCTCGTGGTCCTGCACGTGTGGACGTTCGGCGCGCCCATGATCATCTTCCTCGCGGGGCTGCGGCAGATCCCCGAGATGTACTACGAGGCCGCCTCGATCGACGGCGCCGGCCGGGTCCGCCAGTTCTTCTCGATCACGGTCCCGCTGCTGACGCCGATCATCTTCTTCAACCTGGTCCTGCAGGTCATCGGCGCGTTCCAGAGCTTCACGCAGGCGTTCGTCGTCTCGGGCGGCACCGGCGGCCCCGCGGACTCGACGCTCTTCTACACGCTGTACCTCTACCAGAAGGGCTTCGCGTCCCTCGACATGGGATACGCGTCGGCGATGGCGTGGCTGCTGCTGCTCATCGTCGGCGCCATGACGGCCCTGAACTTCCTCGCCTCCAAGTACTGGGTGTTCTACGGTGACTGAGCTCGTGACGCGACCCGATCCCGCCGCGGGCGTGCACGCGTCCCGCCCCGACTCCCGCACCGCACCGGCGCCCGGGCCGCACGTCCGTCGTCGGCGTCGCTGGCGCGCCGCCGTGCGCTCGACCCTCCGGCACGTCGGCCTGGTCGCGCTCGCGCTCGTCATGCTCTACCCGCTGATCTGGCTGCTCGCGAGCTCGCTCAAGCCGAACGACCTGATCTTCCGCGACCTGTCGGTGATCCCGACCGAGGTCGACCTGTCGAACTACACCGAGGGCTGGAACGCGCTGACGTACCCGTTCAGCCGCTACCTGCTCAACTCCGCGGTGATCGTGCTCGGCTCGCTGCTCGGCAACCTCGTCGCGTGCTCGATGGCCGCCTACGCGTTCGCCCGGCTCGAGTTCCGGGGCCGGCGGCTGTGGTTCGCGGTCATGCTCATGTCGATCATGCTGCCGATCCACGTGATCATCGTGCCGCAGTACGTGATGTTCTCCCGGCTCGAGTGGATCAACACGTTCCTGCCGCTCATCGTGCCGAAGCTGCTCGCGACCGACGCGTTCTTCATCTTCCTCATGGTCCAGTTCTTCCGCGGCATCCCGCGCGAGCTGGACGAGGCCGCACGGCTCGACGGCTGCGGGCACGTCCGCATCTACGCGCGGATCATGCTCCCCCTGTCGATGCCCGCGCTCGCGACCACGGCGATCTTCACGTTCATCTGGACGTGGAACGACTTCTTCAGCCAGCTGATCTTCCTCACCAAACCCTCGATGTACACCGCGCCCGTCGCGCTGCGGACGTTCCTCGACTCCAGCGGGCAGAGCTCGTGGGGCCCGATGTTCGCGATGTCGATCGTGACGCTCGTCCCGGTGTTCCTCGCGTTCCTGTTCGGCCAGAAGTACCTGGTCAAGGGCATCGCGACCACCGGCATCAAGTAGCACCACGCACGCGCGCCGGGCGGCGGCACCCGCACAGCCGCCGCCCGACGTGGCACGAACCCGAGCCCGGCTCGGGGTGACCAGCACGACGTCGTCTCGTTCAGGAGGAGAACCATGAGACAGGCACGACCGACCCTGGCCAAGCTGGCCACGCTCGCCGCCGTGGGAGCGCTCACGCTCACGGCCTGCGGCACGGACGACAGCCCCGGCAGCACCGGCACGACGGGAGGCACCGGTGACGAGGAGGTCACCATCCGCTTCTCGTGGTGGGGCTCCGACACCCGGCACGAGCTGACCCAGAAGGTCATCGACGCGTTCGAGGCGGAGCACCCCAACATCCACGTCGAGCCCGACTACACCGACTGGGACTCGTACTTCGACAAGCTCAGCACGTCCGTCGCGGGCGGTGACGCGCCCGACGTCATCACGCAGGAGGAGCGCTTCCTCACGGACTACGCGACGCGCGGCGTGCTCGCCGACCTCGGGTCGCTCGGCCTCGACACGTCCAAGATCGACGAGTCGATCCTCGGCTCGGGGACGATCGACGGGAAGCTGTACGGCGTCGCGACCGGCGTCAACGCGTACGTCGTCGTCGCGGACCCGGCCGCGTTCGAGAAGGCCGGCGTCGAGCTGCCCGACGACGAGTCGTGGACCTGGCAGGACTACGTCGACCTCGCGAACCAGATCACCGAGAAGTCCGGCGGCGCCGTGGTGGGCGCGCAGGACTACGGGTTCAACGAGCCCGGCTTCTCGATCTACGCGCGCCAGCGCGGCCAGGCGCTCTACGCCGAGGACGGCACGCTCGGCTACGACGAGGCGACGCTCGCGCAGTGGTGGCAGCACTCGCTCGACCTGCAGGCCGGTGGCGGCACGCCGGGTGCGGCCGAGAGCATCGAGATCGACGCGGGTGGGCCCGAGCAGTCGCTCGTCGGGACCGGCAAGGGCGCGATGGCCTGGTTCTGGACGAACCAGCTCACGGCCATCACGTCCGCCGCGGGCCACCCGCTCGAGCTCCTGCGCCCCCCGGGCGAGTCGGAGAACGAGCGCACCGGGATGTACTTCAAGCCCGCGATGTTCTACTCGGTGTCCGCCAAGTCGCAGCACCCGCAGGAGGCCGCGCAGTTCGTCGACTTCCTCGTCAACTCGCAGGAGGCCGGCAAGATCCTGCTCTCCGACCGCGGGCTGCCCGCCAACACCGACGTGCGGGCCGCGGTCGAGACGCAGTTCAACGACACCGACAAGCAGGCCGCCGCGTTCCTCACCGACATCGCGGACGAGATCGTCGACGGCCCGCCCGTCCCGCCCAACGGCGCCGGCGAGGTCGCCGCGATCACGAAGCGGATCAACGAGGAGGTGCTGTTCGCGCGGCTCAGCCCCCAGGACGCCGCCGCACAGTTCACGAACGAGGTGAACACCGCGATCGGGCAGTGACCGTCTGACGCAGGAGGGGCCCCGCCGTCCGGCGGGGCCCCTCCTGCGTGTGCGCGGTGCGTCAGCGGTCGACGCGCGCCGAGCCGCCGCCCGCGAGCTTGAGGACCTCCGCCTTGGTGACCATCGTCGTGTCGCCCGGGGTCGTCATCGCGAGCGCGCCGTGCGCGGCGCCGTACTCGACCGCCGTCGCGAGCGGCAGCCCCTCGAGCAGCCCGTACACCAGGCCGGACGCGAACGAGTCCCCGCCGCCCACGCGGTCCAGGATCTCGAGCCGCTCCCGGTAGGTGGCCCGCACGAGCCCTTCGGCGCGCGACCACGCGATCGCCCCCCAGTCGTTGACGGACGCGGAGCGGACCGTGCGCAGCGTCGTCGCGATCACCTGGAAGCCGGGGTACGCGGCCGCGACGCGGTCGATCATCGCGGCGAACGCGTCGACCTCGAGGTGCGACAGCGACTCGTCGACGCCCTCGACCTCGAAGCCGAGCGCCGCGGTGAAGTCCTCCTCGTTGCCGATCATGACGTCGACGAACGGCGCGACAGCCCGGTTGACCTCCTGCGCGCGCGCCTGTCCGCCGATCGCCTTCCACAGCGACGGCCGGTAGTTGAGGTCGTACGAGACGACCGTGCCGTGCCGTCGGGCCGCCTGCACGGCGGCGAGCACGGTGTCGGCGGACGTCGGCGAGAGCGCGGCGTAGATGCCGCCCGTGTGCAGCCAGCGCACGCCGAGCTCGCCGAACAGGTGGTCCCAGTCCACGTCGTCGGCCCGCAGCTGCGACGCCGCGGTGTGCCCGCGGTCGCTCACGCCGACCGCGCCGCGCACGCCGAACCCGCGCTCGGTGAAGTTGAGGCCGTTGCGCACCTCGCGTCCCACGCCGTCGTACGGGACCCACCGGACGTGGCTCGTGTCGACGCCGCCCGTCAGCATGAGGTCCTCGAGCAGCCGTCCGACCTCGTTGTCCGCGAGCGCCGTGACGATCGCCGCGCGCTGGTCGAACGCGCGGCGCAGGCCGCGCGCGACGTTGTACTCGCCGCCGCCCTCCCACGCGCGCAGCTGCCGGGCGGTGCGGATGCGCCCCTCCCCCGGGTCGAGGCGCAGCATGACCTCGCCGAGCGCGACGACGTCGTAGCGCGTGCTGTCGGCGGGGCGGAGCTCGAGGCGGGTGTGCGGCACGGTGCGGTCCTCCTGGGGCGGGTCGGTCAGCGGGTGGGTCAGCGGGTCGCGTGCGGACGCAGCGAGCCGGCGAGGGTCATGGCGTCGGCGACGAGCGTGCGCAGCGCGTCGTGCGCGCGGGCGGCGACGAGGTCGCGCGGCACCATCCAGGAGCCGCCGACGGCCGCGACGCACGCGAGCGCGAGGTACTCGTGCAGGTTGTGCGGCCCGACTCCGCCCGTGGGTACGAAGCGCACCGCGCGGAACGGGGCCGCGAGCGCCGCGATGGCCGCCGCGCCGCCGCTGGTCCCCGCGGGGAAGAACTTCACGGTCGAGACGCCGAGC
>Ga0206102_1000406_pt1 | contig 13915 bp, 10 predicted proteins | sample 1B1Ametagenome_FD_148645 | JGI IMG/M metagenome (GOLD analysis project Ga0206102, IMG submission 148645) | Enriched microbial communities from leaf-cutter ant dump, University of Wisconsin, Madison, United States - 1B1A | ecosystem: Environmental > Terrestrial > Nest > Insects nest > Nest dump... | reverse complement strand
CAGCGCGCCCATGGTGATGCCGGTGAACAGCGAGGTGATGATGGTGCGCGACAGCGTGTTGTTGATCGAGCGGTTGAGGATCTCCTCCGGCTCGGCCTTGCGCGCCAGCCGGAACAGCTCGCGGATGCGGTCGAACACCACCACCTTGTCGTTGATGGAGTAGCCGATCACCGCCAGCACCGAGGCCAGCACGGTCATGTCGAACTCGCGCTGCACCAGCGCCAGGATGCCCAGCGTCACCAGCACGTCGTGCACCTCGGTGGCGACCGCCGCGATGGCGAAGCGGCGCTCGAAGCGGATCCACAGGTAGGCCATGATGCCCAGGATCACGAAAATCGCGGCCACGGTGCCGTCGCTGCGCAGCTCCGCACCCACCTCCGAGCCCACGTAGTCGCGGCTTTTCAGCTTGGCGTCCGGGCGTGCGGCCTGCAGCGTGCGGGTGACGTCGCTGGCGATGCGGTCAAGGTTGACCTTGCCGTTGGCGTCCATCGCGGCCGGGTCGTCCTTCGGCTGCATGCGGATGGACACCTCGCGGGTGCCACCCAGGGTCTGCACCACGGCGTGGTCCAGGCCGCCCTTTTCCAGCGCGGCGCGCACGTCGGCGATCTCCACCGGCTGGTCGTAGTCCACCACCATCGAGACGCCGCCGGTGAAGTCCAGGCCGTAGTTGAGGCCCTTCACGGCGATCAGCGCCACCGACGCCACCATCAGCAAGATGGCCAGCGCCACGGTGACCTTGCGCATGCCCAGAAAGTGGACGTTGCTGTCGTGATTGAAGATTTCCATGGTTTTCTCCTCAGACCGACAGCGTCTTGAGCTTGCGGTGACCGTGGATCAGCGCGGTGAACGCGTGGGTCAGCGTCACCGAGGTGAACAGCGAGGTCAAAATGCCGATCATCAGCGTCACGCCAAAGCCCTTGATCGCGCCGGTACCCATCGTGGTCAGCGCCAGCGCCGCGATCAGGTGGGTGACGTTGGCGTCGAGAATGGTGGCCCACGCTTTCTCGTAGCCGGCGCGTATCGAGGCATGCGGACTGGAGCCGTTGCGCAACTCCTCGCGCACGCGTTCGCAGATCAGCACGTTGGCGTCGATCGCCATGCCCAGCGTCAGCACGATGCCGGCCACGCCGGGCATGGTCAGCGTCACGCCGATCATGGACATCACCGCCACCAGCACCACCAGGTTGAAGAACAGCGCCACGTCGGCCACCAGGCCGAACAGCTTGTAGTAGATGGCCGCCGCCAGCAGCACCAGCGCCAGGCCCAGCATCACCGCCTTGAAGCCCTTGTCGATGTTGTCCTGGCCCAGGCTGGCGCCGATCACGCGCTCCTCGACGATGTCGGTGGGCGCGGCCAGCGCACCGCCCTTGAGCAGCAGCGCGAGGTCGGAGGCCTCCTTGGCGCTGCCCAGGCCGGTGGTCTGGAAGTTCTTGCCGAACACGCCGTTGATGGTGGCGTAGTTGATCACCTCCTGGGTGATCTTGGGGACGCGCACTTCCTTGCCGTCCACCACCTTGGTGTCCACGATGCGCTCGACGTAGACCACGCCCATGCGCTTGCCCACGTTGCCGGTGGTGAAGTCCAGCATCTTCTTGGCTCCGGTGGCGTTGAGCGTCACCGACACGGCGGGCGAGCCGCTTTGCTGGTCGAACGAGGAGGTGGCGTCCACCAGCTCGTTGCCGGTGGCGATGACACGCTTGCTGAGCAGGATCGGGCGCCCCGTGCCGCGCTCGTAGTACAGCCGCGCGTCCGGCGGCACGTTGCCGGTGCGCGCCGCTTCCATCGCCTGCGCGTCGGAGCCGGCCTGGGCGCGGTACTCCAGCGTGGCGGTGGCGCCGATCAGCTTCTTGGCCTCGGCCGGATCCTGCACGCCGGCCAGCTCCACCACGATCTTGTCCTCGCCCTGCTGCTGGATCAGCGGCTCGGACACGCCCAGCGCGTTGATGCGGTTGCGCAGCGTGCCAAGGTTCTGCTTGATGGTGTTGGAGGCCAGCTCGCGCAGCTTGTCCGGCTTGACCACGGCGGTCACGCCGTAGTGGTCGTCGGCGTCCGGGCCGTTGGTGACGTTGAGGTCGGGAAACGCCAGCGCCATGGCATCGGCCGCGCTGTCACGCTCGGCCGCCGTGCGCATCACCACGGTGACGCCCTTGCCGCGCTGCGGGTTGCGCGTCACCGACAGGTAACGCAGCTTCTTGTCGCGCAGCAGGCTGCGGATGTCGTCGGCGTAGGTGGTTTCCTGCTTGTCGATCACGTCGTTCTGGTCGACCTGCATCAGAAAGTGCACGCCGCCCTGCAAGTCCAGGCCCAGCGGCATGGCGTTGGCGCCGATGGCGGTCAGCCAGCGCGGCACCGTGGGCTGCAGCTTGAACGCCACCGTGTAGCCGTCGCCCAGCGTGTCGCGGATCACGTCCGCGCCGGTCTTCTGCACGTCGCTGTTGCCGAACGTGGCCAGCAGGTGGCCGTCCTCCACCACCACCTCGCCGGCGGTCACGCGCTTGCTCGCCAGCGCGGCGGACACCTTTTGCTGCAGCGTCTGGTCCAGCGGCGGCGCGTCGCGGTTGGCGGTGACCTGCACGGCCGGTATGGGCTGGAACACGTTCGGCAACGCATAGATGACGCCGAACAACATCACCAACGCGACCAGCGCGTATTTCCAGCGGGGAAAATCACTCATGCCATGCACCCATCAAGGCCGCGGCACGGGGCCGCGGCGGTAGCGTTTTCGTCGTGCGGCGCCGGGCCGGCCGGCGGCCGGATCAGGAAGCCTTCAGCGAGCCCTTCGGCAGCACCTGCTGCACCGCGCCCTTCTGCAGCTTCACCTTCACGTTGGCGGCAATCTCGATCGTGATGAAGGTCTCGCCCACCTCGTCCACGCGCCCGGCCAGGCCGCCGTTGGTGACCACCTCGTCACCCTTGGCCAGGCCGGCGATCAGCGCGCGATGCTCCTTCTGCCGCTTCATCTGCGGACGGATCATCATGAAATACATCAGGCCAAACAGCACCACCATCATGACGATCATGGACATGCCGCCACCCTGCGGCGCCGGGGCAGCCTGGGCGATCACGGGAGAGATCGGAAAAAGCATTGGTTTGTCTCGCTAAGTAGTGACGCAGCCAAGCCTTTTGGCCGAACGTCCGATAAAAGATCGCTGATTATGCCACGCACCCCGGACCGCTGCACGGCGCCCCGAGGCACTTGCCCGCCAGGCCACGGGCCCGCGTCGGAGCCACGCCGGGGCGTACTCGCGCGCGATGCTCCCGCCATGGGGCAAAAGGCATCGCGCACAAGTGCGCGCCTACGCGACGGCGCCCTGGCGCTGGGCGTAGAACCGGGCGGCGAAGGTGTCCAGGGTGCCTTCGGCGATGGCGTGGCGCAGGTCGGCCATCAGGCGCTGGTAGTAGCGCAGGTTGTGCATGGTGGCCAGCTGGCTGCCCAGCATTTCGTTGCAGCGGTCCAGATGCCGCAGGTAGGCGCGGCTGAAGCCGTTGGCACAGGCGTGGCAGTCGCAGCCCTCCTCGATCACGCGGGTGTCGTCGGCGTACTTGGCGTTGCGGATGCGCAGCGTGCCGGTGGCGGTGAACAGGAAACCGTTGCGCGCGTTGCGGGTGGGCATCACGCAGTCGAACATGTCCACGCCGCGACGCACGGCCTCCACGATGTCCTCGGGCCGGCCCACGCCCATCAGGTAGCGCGGCTTGTCCTCGGGCAGCAGCGGCACGGTGAAATCCAGCGCGTGGTTGCGCTCGGCCTCGGTCTCGCCCACGGCCAGGCCGCCGACGGCATAGCCGTCGAAGCCGATGTCCACCAGCCCCTGCGCCGAGCGCCGGCGCAGGTTTTCATACACGCTGCCCTGCACGATGCCGAACAGGTTGTTGGGGTTGCGCAGCTCGTCGAACGCGCGGCGCGAACGCGCGGCCCAGCGCAGCGACAGCTCCATCGACGCGGCGGCCACCTTCTCGGTGGCCGGATACGGCGTGCATTCGTCGAAGATCATCGCGATGTCCGAGTCCAGCGTCGTCTGCACCCGCATCGACACCTCCGGCGACAGGAACACCTTGGAGCCGTCCACCGGCGAGGCAAACGTGACGCCCTCCTCGCTGATCTTGCGCTTGTGCGCCAGCGAGAACACCTGGAACCCGCCCGAGTCGGTGAGGATGGGCTTGTCCCAGCCGATGAAGCGGTGCAGCCCGCCAAACTTCTCGATGGTCTCCAGCCCCGGCCGCAGGAACAGGTGAAAGGTGTTGCCCAGGATGATCTCGGCGCCCACCTCGCGCACGTCGCGCGGGGCCATCGCCTTGACCGAGCCGTAGGTGCCTACCGGCATGAACGCCGGCGTCTCCACCGTGCCGCGGGCAAAGCGCAGGCGGCCGCGACGGGCCACGCCGTCGGTGGCGAGAAGATCGAAATGCAGGGAAGTCATCCGCCCATTATCGCGGGTTTGGAAGGGTGGTGCTTTCGGTTTGGCTTTTCGGGTCGCTTCGTTGCGGCTTTTTCGCTGCGTACCCCTCCCCTTGTCGCCGCGTCACCCCGGCCCTGTTAAATTACGTCGATGAACCCACCCCCCGATCTGCCCGCCCTGCACGCCAACCTGCGGGACGAGGGGTTTGCGTTCGTCATGGCGCCGGTGATGCGCGCGCTGCTGCACGGCGAGGCGCTGGCCGACTGGGACGCGTTCGCCGCCAGCTGGAACGACCTGGCGCCGGACACCTACCTGGCCGCCAGCGGCCGCCACCGGCGACGGCGCCACGCGGTGTTCGCCGCCGGCCAGACCGGCGACATCGTGCGCCAGCCGGCCCAGCCGCACTACCAGACCCTGCACTACAACCCGCTGCAAGGCGGCATCGAGCGCTGGTTCGAGCCGCTCACCGAGGCGGTGGGCAACGGCGCCAGCCTGCGGCGCATCCTGGCGTTTTGCCGCGATTTCTTCGGCTCGCTGGCGCCCGCCACACGGCGCTGGCACATCGAGACGCACCAGTTCCGCATCGAGGCGCGCCATGGCGAGCACGGCGAACCCACGCCCGAGGGCGTGCATCGCGACGGCGTGGACTACGTGCTGGTGCTGATGATCGACCGCCGGAACATCGCCAGCGGCACCACCACCATCCATGCCGCCAACCACCGCGAGCTGGGCAGCTTCACCCTGGCCCAGCCACTGGACGCCGCCTTGGTCGACGACGCGCGCGTATTCCACGGCGTGACCCCGGTCACGCCGATCGACCCGGCGCAACCGGCCCACCGCGACGTGCTGGTGGTGACCTTCCGGGCCATCCCGGACTGAGGCGAAAGCCTTCGGCACCCTGTGCGACAACCGGCACTGTCGGGATCGCGGCTTCGCCGACTAGCCTCGACGGCTCATCGACCATCCGGAACACGCATGCCCCGCCTGATCGCTGCTGGCCTGATCGCCCTGCTCGTCCCGTTGCACTCGCATGCCACCGAACCGGCCGCCACCCCGCCTGCAGCACAGGTGCGGATCGACGACGTGCAGCGCTTCTACCAGTTGTACGACCGCACCGACGGCCATCCCGCCGCAAACCGCCTGCAATCCGACTATCTGGATCAGGGCTCGCCCGGGCTCAAGCAGTTCGTGCACTCACGCATCGGCAGCGCCGACAAGCTCGCCGCGGCGATCGACAAGGCACCGGATGCCTATCTCGACGCAAGAGCCTGTGCGGCCACCCTGCCGGCAGTGCGCCAGCAACTGGGTGACGTGTTCTCAAGGCTTGCCGCCATCCATCCACAGGCGGTGTTCCCGCCGGTCACCGTGGTGATCGGCCGCAACACCACCGGCGGTACCACCACCGCCAGCGGCGTGATCATCGGCCTGGAGACCATCTGCCGCGCCAACTGGATGGAGCCGGACATCACCGCTCGCCTCACCCATCTGATCGCTCATGAATACGTCCATCTGCAGCAACCGGCTGCACGCATCGACCCACCGCCCGAGGCCAGCGTGCTGTTTCTTTCGCTGATCGAAGGCGGGGCCGAGTTCATCGGCGAGCAGATCTCCGGCCAGGTGGCCAACATCCATCTGCAGCGTTGGACGCAAGGCCACGAATGCACCATCGAACGACGCTTCCTGGCCGAGGCTGACGGCACCGATGTCACGCCGTGGCTGTACAACGGCCCCGGCACGCCGGAGCAGCCCGGCGACCTCGGCTACTGGGTCGGCTACCGCATTGCAAAGTCGTACTACGAGCAGGCCGTCGACAAGCAACAGGCGGTCGCCGAGATCCTGTCCATCAACAACGACACTGCCGCCGGCTTTCTGGCGAAAAGCGGATGGAAGCCCGCTGGCGGTTGCACGGCATTGCCCTGACCGACGGGCAGCGGGCTGGCGGACAGGCCGGTCAGTGCCAGCCGGACGATGCCGTGGTGCCGTTGCGCGTCGGCCGGCTCATCCTCCTCGCCTTTCAGGCCGTTCCGGATCATGTGCAGGCCCAAGCCCAGCAGCAAGGCAAAGGCGATCCAGTGACCCCAGGCGTCGAAGGCGTGCGAGCCACCCTTGCCGATCAGCAGGATGGATGCGGGATTCATGGTTGATCGCAGCGGTCGGCCACCGGCAGCGCGGCAGCATGCCGGGCCAACCGGCGTTCCACGCTACAATTGCCGGTTCGCACCCCATCCAACCCGCGTCCCATGTCCACGCATCTCCAGGAAACCCGCCGTCGCCGCACCTTCGCCATCGTCAGCCATCCCGACGCGGGCAAGACCACGTTGACGGAAAAGCTGCTGCTGTTCGGCGGCGCAATCCAGATGGCCGGCAGCGTGAAGGGTCGCAAGGCGGCGCGTCATGCCACGTCCGACTGGATGGCGCTGGAAAAGGAGCGCGGCATCTCGGTGACCTCGTCGGTGATGCAGTTCCCCTACGAGGGCAAGATCGTCAACCTGCTCGACACGCCGGGACACGCGGACTTCTCCGAGGACACCTATCGCGTGCTCACGGCGGTGGATTCGGCGCTGATGGTGATCGACTGCGCCAAGGGCGTGGAGGAGCGCACGATCAAGCTGATGGAGGTGTGCCGCCTGCGCGACACGCCGATCATGACCTTCGTCAACAAGCTCGACCGCGAGGGCAAGTCGCCGATCGAGCTGCTGGACGAGGTGGAGTCGGTGCTGGGCATCGCCTGCGCGCCGCTGACCTGGCCCATCGGCATGGGCAAGCGGCTCAAGGGCGTGTACCACCTGCTGCTGGACGAGGTGCACCTGTTCGAGCCGGGCAAGAATTTCACCCGGCAGGATTCCACCATCTTCAAGGGCCTGGACGCGCCGGGCCTGGAGGCCGCCGTGGGCGCCGCCGCGCTGGCCGAGCTGCGTGACGAGCTGGAGCTGGTGCAGGGCGCCGCGCCCTCGTTCGACGTGGACGAGTACCTGGCCGGTCGGCTCACGCCGGTGTTCTTCGGCTCGGCGGTAAACAACTTCGGCGTGCAATTGCTGCTGGACTTTTTCGTGGAGCACGCCCCCTCGCCGCGCCCGCGCGCCACCACCACGCGCGAGATCGCGCCGGAGGAGGAAAAGCTCAGCGGCTTCGTGTTCAAGATCCAGGCCAACATGGACCCGGCGCACCGCGACCGCGTGGCCTTCATGCGCGTGTGCTCGGGCACCTACTCGGCCGGCATGAAGATGATCCAGGCGCGCACCGGCAAGGAGGTGCGCATCGCCAACGCGCTCACCTTCATGGCGTCCGACCGCGAGATCGTGGAGACGGCCTACCCCGGCGACGTGATCGGCTTGCACAACCACGGCACCATCACCATCGGCGACACGTTCACCGAGGGCGAGGCGGTCAACTTCACCGGCATCCCCAACTTCGCGCCCGAGCTGTTTCGCCGCGCGCGATTGCGCGATCCGCTGAAGATGAAGGCGCTGCAGAAGGGCCTGGCGCAGCTGTCCGAGGAAGGCGCCACCCAGTTTTTCCGCCCGCTGATGTCCAACGACCTGATCCTGGGCGCGGTCGGCGTGCTGCAGTTCGAGGTGGTGGCCTACCGGCTGAAGGACGAATACAACGTGGACGCCAGCTTCGAGCCGGTCACCGTGAGCACCGCGCGCTGGGTGCATTGCGACGACGAGAAAATGCTGGCCGATTTCCGCGAGAAGAACGCGATGAACCTGGCCATCGACGGCGCCGGCGAACTGGTCTACATCGCGCCCACGCGGGTCAACCTGCAACTGGCGCAGGAGCGCTGGCCGCAGGTGCGTTTCGCCAACACCCGCGAGCACGCCGCCGCGGTGGCGGTCTAGGCCCGCCTCCCGGCGGGCGGCGCGGCAAGCCGGCGCCCGTTTTCCGCCATCGGCCATGCTAGTGTGCCCTCCTTTGCCGGGGGATCACGCATGTCCACACCAGTCGTCGCCTTCACCACCCCCGCCGACGCACCGCGCTGGAAGCGCTGGCTGCTGTTTTCGCCGCCGGCGCGCATCGTGATCTTCGTGTTGCTGCTGACGGTGCTGGTCGTGGCCACCGGCGCGCTGCTGTCCGCCCTGGGCTGGAACGCCAAGCAGGCGAACCCGGACCTGGTGGCGCTGGCCCAGTTCCTCACCCGCGCCGTGCCTGCGCTGGTGGCCTACCTGATCCTGGTGAAAGTGGTGGAGCGTCGTCGCGTGACGGAGCTGGCGCCGCGCCGCCTGCTGCCTGACGGCGCGTTGGGCGTGGTGGCCGGGCTGGTGCTGTTCAGCGCGGTCGCCGGCACGCTGTGGCTGCTGGGCGTCTACCACGTCACCGGCACCAACCCCGACGCGAAGTGGCTGCCGGCCCTGCTGCTGGCCGGGCTGGGCGCGGGCATCAGCGAGGAGATCATCTGCCGCGGCGTGCTGTTTCGCATCGTCGAGGAAAGCCTGGGCACGTGGTGGGCGCTGCTCATCTCGGCGCTGTTCTTTGGCGCCGCGCACCTGGCCAACCCCGGCGCCACGGCGTGGGCGGCGCTGGCCATCGCGATCGAGGCCGGCCTGCTGTTTGGCCTGCTCTACCACGTGACGCGCTCGCTGCCGATCTGCATGGGCCTGCACGCGGCCTGGAATTTCGCGCAAGGCACCATCTACGGCATCCCCGTCTCGGGGCTGGACGCGGATGGCTGGCTGGTGTCCAACCGCACCGGGCCGGACTGGCTCAGCGGCGGCGTGTTTGGCGCCGAGGCCTCGGTGGTGGCGCTGGCGCTGTGCTCGCTGTGCTCGCTGGCCCTGCTGGGCCTGGTGCTGCGCCGGGGCAGCACGGTACGGCCGGCCTGGCGCCGCCGCTGACGCCGGCCCGCCCCGCCTGTTCGCGGAACCGGAGGCTGGGCTAATCTTGCCGACGTCAGTGTCCACCTGAAACAGAGGCGGGACGCGGGGGACGTCCTTACCAGCACTCAGGTGGCGCACGAATGGCGGGCATGCGGAAAAGAAAGCGGCATCCCTGGCTGACCCGGATACCGGGCCAGCAGAAAATCCTGCTGGGCATCCTGCCGCTGCTGGCGTTGTTTCTGGTCGCCAGCGTGGTGACGCTGGGCGCACTGGAGCGTCAGGAGGTCACCCGCTCATGGGCCAAGCACACCTACGAGGTGATGCTGGCCGTCGATGACGCTCGGCAGGCCAGCCGCGCCGTGGAGGTCGCCGCCCGCGACCAGCTGCTGTCGCCCGGCCCGGCCCTGCTCGCCGCGCTCAAGGCCAACGAGCGCACGCTGGACGAGCGCCTCGCCACGCTGGAGGCGCTGGTGGCCGACAACCCGCTGCAGCAGGGCCGCGTCGACCAGTTGCGCACCGTGGTCGCGCAATGGACGAGCGACCTCAACCAGGCCATGGACGCCGCCACGCCCGATACCAGCACCCTCGCCCGCCACGACGACACCTTGCGCGTGGTGCAGAGCCAGGCCGTGGCGCGTGCGCTTGACCGCCTGTCGGCCACCGAGCGCGATCTGCTGGTGCAGCGCCATGCCGGCCTCACCGGCTCGCTGTCCTGGCTGCGCGTCTTCAACGCGCTGGCGGCGCTGTGCGGCCTGCTGTTCGGCATCTACGTGATCCGCCTGACCAACCGGCTGATCATCTCGCCGGTGCTGCAGATCACCCGGCAGATGAACCGCGTGGCTGGCGGCGACACCTCGCTCACCGTGACCCGGCTGGACCGCCCCGACGAGATCGGCGAGCTGTCGCGGGCGCTGCAGGTGTTCAAGCAGATGGTGATCGACAACACCGACCAGGCCTGGGTGAAATCACACCTGGCCACCATCTCGCAGCAACTGCAGAAAGCCACCAGCTACCGCGAGTTCGGCCAGTCGCTGACCAGCCAGTTGGCGCCGCTGCTGAAGACCGGCGTGGCGATGTACTACGCCCACGATCCGCGCCGCAACCGGCTGGAGCTGCTGGGCAGCTACGGCCTGCATGCGCCCGAGGGCATGGCCACCACCTATGCCGCCGGCGACGGCCTGGTGGGCCAGTGCCTGCAGGAGGGCGAGCCGATCGCGCTCGACGGCGTGCCCGACACCTACGTGCGCATCCACTCGGCCAGCGGCGAGGCGGCGCCCTCGCACGTGCGCGTGCAGCCCGTGCTGTACCGCGGCGAGGTCACCGGCGTGCTGGAGCTGGCCGGCTTCGCGCCCGTCGCCGGCGCGGCGCTGGAACTGCTGAACGAGCTGCTGCCGCTGATCGCGCTGACCCAGGAAAACCTCACCCGCGCCATCAACACGCAGGAGCTGCTCGAGCGCAGTCGCCAGCAGGCCGACGACCTGCGCGCCTCCGAGCTGCTGATGCGCCAGCAGAAGGACGTGCTGCGCCAGAGCAACGAGGCGCTGCACATCAAGACGCTGGAGCTGGAGGAGCAATCCCAGCGGCTGATCGCCTCGGAGGAGGAGCTGCGCGTGCAGGCCGAGGAATTGCAGGCGTCCAACGAGGAGCTGCGCGAAAAAACCGACAGCCTCAACCTGCAGCGCCAGGTGCTGGAAGACCTGCAGATGGACACCGAGCACAAGGCCGAGCAACTGGCCCGCGCCAGCCAGTACAAGTCCGACTTCCTGGCCAACATGTCGCACGAGCTGCGCACGCCGCTCAACAGCCTGCTGATCCTGTCGCGCAGCCTGGCCGACAACGACAACGGCAACCTGGACGACGAGCAGGTCGAGTCGGCACGCATCATCCACGACGCCGGCAGCAACCTGCTGCGACTGATCAACGACATCCTGGACCTGTCCAAGATCGAGGCCGGCAAGATGGAGCTGGTGATCGACGAGCTGTCGCTGGCCGGCTTCGAGCGCTCGCTGCGCCGCACCTTCAGCCACGTGGCGCAGGAGAAGCAGCTCGACTTCCGCGTCGACATCGACCCGCAGTTGCCGCCGGTGCTGCGCACCGACGGCGCACGACTGGAGCAGGTGGCCAACAACCTGGTCGGCAACGCGTTCAAGTTCACCACCCAGGGCGGCGTGAGCGTGCGCATCGGACGCCCCGACCCCGCGCTGGCCGTGCCGGAGAAACTGGCCGGCCAGGCGCTGGTGGCGATCGACGTGAGCGACACCGGCATCGGCATCCCGCCGGAAAAGTTCCAGCACATCTTTCACGCGTTCGAGCAGGTGGACGCCAGCACCAGCCGCCAGTACGGCGGCACCGGCCTGGGCCTTGCCATCTGCCGCCGCATCGCCGAGCTGCTGGGCGGCGACATCGTGCTGCGCAGCGAACAGGGCAAGGGCAGCACCTTTACCGTGCTGCTGCCCGAGCATGCGCCCGAACCCACCGCCGCGCCCGGCGAGACGGTGGCGGCCGCGCCATGGGCGCCCGCGCCGCGACCGCACCTGTCCGCCGCCCTGCTGCCGGCATCCATCGAGGACGACCGCGACCGGCTGGAGCCGGACGACACCATCATCCTGGTGATCGAGGACGACCCGGCGTTTGCCCGCATCCTGGCCGACATGATCCACCGCAAGGGCTACCGCGTGCTGGCCGCCGCCGACGGCGAGGCCGGCCTGGCGCTGGCGCGCGAGCATGCGCCCACCGGCATCCTGCTGGACGTGATGCTGCCGGGCATGGACGGCTGGACGGTGATCGAGCAGCTCAAGGCCGACGAGGCCACCCGCCACCTGCCGGTGCATTTCATCTCGGCCACCGGCGACGCCAGCCGCGGCCGCGAGATGGGCGCGGTGGGCTTTCTCACCAAGCCGGTCAGCCGCGAGGCGATCGGCGCGGCGTTCGAGCGGCTGCTGCACTTTGCCGAGGGCCGCACGCGCCACCTGCTGATCGTGGACGACGACGCCGACTCGCGCGCCGCCGTGCGCACCATGCTGCGCCGCGACGACCTGGAGATCGACGAGGCCGGCTCCGCCGAGGAGGCGCTGGAGAAAGCCGCCCAGACCCGCTACGACTGCATCGTGCTCGACCTGGGCCTGCCCGGCATGTCCGGCGTGGAGATGCTGCAACGCATGGCCAACGAGGACGCCGGCGTGCCACCGGTGGTGATCTACTCCGGCCGCGAGCTCAACCGCGAGGAGAGCCTGGAGCTGCGCCAGTACACCGACTCCATCGTGGTCAAGGGCGCGCGCTCGCCCGAGCGGCTGCTGGACGAGGTGAGCCTGTTCCTGCACAGCATCAAGCACACCAGCCAGCGCGCCAGCGCGAAAAAGCCGATCGGCGACGAGCTCAAGGGCCGCAGCGTGCTGCTGGTGGACGACGACATGCGCAACCTGTTCGCGCTGTCCAAGGTGCTGCGCGGCTGGGGCCTGCTGGTGACGATGGCGCAGGACGGCCACAAGGCGCTCAGGACGCTGGCCGACAACCCGCCGCCGGACGTGGTGCTGATGGACATCATGATGCCGGGCATGGACGGCTACGAGACGATCCGCGCCATCCGCGCCCAGCCCGCGTTTGCGCAGCTGCCCGTCATCGCGCTCACCGCCAAGGCCATGCGCGGCGACCGCGAAAAGTGCATCGACGCCGGCGCCAGCGACTATCTCTCCAAGCCCATCGACGTGGACAAGCTGGCCTCGATGATCCGCGTGTGGCTGCCGCAATGAACCCGCTCGCGTTTCCGCTCTCCGGCGTCGACCCGGCGCTGGAGGACATCGAGCTGGACCTGTTCGTGAGCGCCATGCGCCAGCGCCACGGCTACGATTTCGGCCAGTACGCGCCGGCCTCGCTGAAGCGCCGCATCTACCACCTGGTGCAGCAGCACCACACCCGCACGATCAGCGCGCTGACCACGCGCCTGCTGCACGAGCCCACCTTTCTGCCGCTGGTGCTGGAGGGGCTGTCGGTGCCGGTGTCGGACATGTTTCGCGATCCGCCGGTGTTTCGCCTGCTGCGCGAGCACGTGCTGCCGGCGCTGGCGGTGCATCCGCACATCACCATCTGGCAGGCCGGCTGCGCCAAGGGGCAGGAGATCTACTCGCTGGCGATCCTGCTGGAGGAGGCCGGCCTGGCCGACCGCTGCCAGATCTACGCCACCGACTTCAACGACGCCGCCCTGCGCCAGGCGCGCGAGGGCATCTATCCGGCGCGCGAGGCGCAGGCCTGGTCGCGCAACTACCAGGCCGCCGGCGGCAGCTGCTCGCTGGCCGACTACTACAGCGCCCGCTACGACTTCATCAAACTCGACCAGCGGCTGCGCCGCAACGTCATTTTTGCCGACCACAACCTGGTCACCGACACCGTGTTTTGCGAGGCGCACCTGGTGGTGTGCCGCAACGTGCTGATCTACTTCTCCAACCCGCTGCAGAACCACGTGCTGGCGATGTTCCGCGACAGCCTGCTGCCCGGCGGCTTCCTGTGCCTGGGCATGCGCGAAAACCTCTCGCTGGCGCCGGCGGCGCGCGACTTCGTGGCGGTGGATGCCTCGCTGCGCCTGTTCCAGCGCCACAGCCCCGCCCCGACCCCGGCCGGCCATGTCCTCGCCTGAGGCCATCGCCATCGGCTGCTCGGCCGGCGGCCTGGCCGCACTCAACACGCTGCTGGGCGGGCTCGACC
>Ga0206102_1000404_pt1 | contig 13929 bp, 11 predicted proteins | sample 1B1Ametagenome_FD_148645 | JGI IMG/M metagenome (GOLD analysis project Ga0206102, IMG submission 148645) | Enriched microbial communities from leaf-cutter ant dump, University of Wisconsin, Madison, United States - 1B1A | ecosystem: Environmental > Terrestrial > Nest > Insects nest > Nest dump... | reverse complement strand
GCATGATGGGCACACTGCAAGCTTGCTTGGTGTGGCCAAAATTATGAGTAATTATAAGTTACATGTGGCAGGGGAGTTGCGATTACTTTTCCAGCATGCCGAAGAGAAATCTCCAGGTGGCGCCAGTCAAATGGTAGCAGCAGGGGTATTGGATAGCGTTGATCAGATTTTTGGTATACATCTGTGGTCTACCATGCCATTGGGTAAAGTGGGAATTGTTGCCGGGCCGATGATGGCAGCTCCCGATACTTTTAATATTCATGTTTTGGGTAAAGGCGGACATGGTGGTTTTCCCCATCAGACAATAGACTGTATTACCATTGGGGCACAGATTGTTACCAACTTGCAGCAGATTGTATCCAGACAGTTAAACCCGATTGAACCAGCAGTGGTTTCGGTTACCAAATTTGTTAGTGGTACAGCTACTAATGTTTTGCCTAATTCAGCAGAGCTGGCAGGGACAGTACGGACATTTAACCCGGTAATTAGAGACACAATACCGCAACTTATGGAACGTATAATAAATGGCATTACGGCAGCACATGGTGCTTCATACAAATTTGAATATACGAGAGGTTATGCCCCTGTAATAAATGATTTCAATGCGGCTAGCCTGGTTGAAAGTATAGTAAGAGAAGAACTAGGGGGTGATTGGATAGATAAAATGGCGCCAAATATGGCTGCGGAGGATTTTTCGGCATTTCTTGCAGAAGTTCCCGGCTGTTTTATTTTTGTAGGGGCGGGGAATGAAAGTAAAGGAATTATTTATCCGCATCATCATCCACAGTTTGATATTGATGAAGATGCCCTGATTGTCAGTATGAGAGTTTTTTTGGGGTTAATAAAAAGGCTTTTGCTGATATGAAACTGATTCGCCTTCTGGCAGTTATCCCATGTCTGGCACTACTATTTGCACCATTGATTGCCAATCGGGTTGAACCAAGGGTATTTGGATTGCCTTTTTTATTATTCTGGATTATGCTCTGGATTGTTCTTAGCAGTTGCATTATGCTGATAATACATAAATTTGAACGAAAAAGTTTACATGAATAGCGCAATAATTATTCTCTGTGCTATAACTATATTTGCTTTCTGGGTGGCGGTTGCCGCAAATTATGGCAAGACAAGGCAGCTGGAGGGATGGGCGGTCGGTAACCGTAATTTTGGTACCATTCTGGTTTTTATCCTGATGGGTGGGGAGCTCTATACTACTTTTACCTTCCTTGGTGGCAGCAGCCTTGCCTATAATGAAGGTGGTGCATGTTATTATATTCTATGCTATTCCCCGATTGCTTTTGTTTTTGGATATTGGCTAACTCCGGCAATCTGGAAATATGCCAAGGAACATAACCTGGTTTCCCAGGCTGATTTTTTTATCCATAAATATGATAGTAAAGTACTTGGATTAATCGTATCTGTTATCGGGTTTTTATCCTTGATTCCATATTTGATCTTACAAATCAAGGGGCTGGGTATTATTGTTAGTGAAACTTCCTATGGGTTGATTTCGTCTAATTCTGCGATTTGGGTTTGTTCGCTGGTTATGGTCGTTTATGTAATGATTTCCGGTATGCATGGATCGGTAAGGGTTGCTGTAATTAAGGATATTTTGATTCTTTCAACAGTATTCTTTCTGGGGATATATCTTCCGGTTCACTATTACGGTGGAATTGAAACAATGATAAATACTCTTGAATTAGACCGGCCAGGTTTTATAATAGTTAATAATACTGATTTTAATCCGGTATGGTTTGTTTCAACAGTATTATTAAGTGCTATTGGCTTATATATGTGGCCGCACGGCTTTGCCGCACTATATACTGCGAGAAGTTCACAAGTATTAAAAAAGAACGCAGCCGTCATGCCGCTATATCAGTTTTTGCTGATGTTTGTTTTTATTATCGGTTTTGTCGCTGTCCTGAAACTCCCTGGCCTTGATAAAGCCCAGTCGGATCTGGTTTTATTAAAGCTCGTTAAACAAACCTTTAATCCATGGATAGTGGGTGTTATTGGCGCTGCTGGAGTATTAACTGCCTTAGTCCCCGGTTCCATAATCTTATTATCGCTGGCTACATTATTGGTGAGAAATATTCTATCTCCGTTTATCTCATTATCATCTAAGAAAGAGCTTCTGTTGGTTAGGCTCTGTGTACCGGTTATCATGCTTGCAGCTTTAATTGCCTACAATTATGGCGGACAGACTATCGTTGGATTATTGATTATCGGGTATGGATTAGTATCTCAATTATTTCCTGCTCTGGTATGCAGTTTTCTAAAGTACAATCCGGTTAATAAATACGGAACTATTGCCGGAATGCTATCTGGAACGATGTTTATGCTGGTATTCATACTTACTCCGCTAAAGATTAATAGCATGATGCCGACAAGCCTGACTGGAGTGAGTGGCGGAATACTGGCTTTAACTGTTAATATAATAGTTATGTTTATAGTTAGTATTATTTTTAAAAATAGATCCAGCCTTAGTTAATAATATTAGCTGAATTCCGAATCCAGGTATTTTGAATCCTTAAATTTAACATGGTTTGCAGGCATATGGGATTTATTCTCGGAGAATAACTCATCAAAATTGATGATTGTTGAGGTTGTAGTATTTTTCTTATAATGGTGGAGTTACAGAAATTATCCATTTTAAGGAACGTACATATGAAAACCAGATTAATCCTTGCAGCGTCAATTTTATCAATTACTATCAGCGCTTGTAATAGTGGTAGTTCTGCAAATGGGGGAAGTAATTCACCCATTACAAATAATTCACAGGTAGTACCGAAAACACTTGCAGCAAAACAACTCCTTGGTATGGGGCAATTATCCGGGGGCACCACTGGTTCATCCGCAAATTTTCTTGCTGAAATTTTGAGTGAAGTTTTTTTAAGTAACGGGATTTTTGCTATTCCCGGAAGTATTGGAATCAGTTTTCTTACTGATGCTCTTACTACCTGGATATCTGGAGAAGATGATACTTCTACCCAGCTAGCCAAAATTGATGAGAAACTTGATAAAGTCCTTGAAGGGTTACAAACTTCATTATCTCTTTCTAGTTCGATAATCTCGGAACTGACAACATTTTATAAAAATAGCATGAAGTCAGAATGGCAGAATAACCTCAAAACGCTTGAAACTGATACTGGTACTATTGATAACAAATTTTTACCATATATTGAGCATAATGTTTTTGGAACTGTCAAAACTACCAATGTAGATGAGCTTTATCAGCAGGCGCTAGCTAATTGTACTGATACGCAAATCCTGTCAGCTTTGGATGTAGCTACTAGTGGTAGTACTGACCAGAATCATGTAGATGATTTGGCGATATCATTTTTTAGCAATTACGCAGCAGAATCCTCTACCTATGTTGGTGCCGGTTCCGTCTATGAAGCTCTAAAATCGAGTAAAGATAGTTATTTAACTGCTATCTTTACTCAGAATGCCAATGTTGATATTATGCAATACGTTAATTATTATAATTACCAGAATTTCTATTATGCTTCACGACTGGCAAAAGGATTACAGGAACTTTATCTAATGCAGGCAGCACAGATTGCTTATCATTATGCCTGTAACGTTTCCATTGAGTTTGATAACCTTAACTTGCCTACAGGAACTGGGGAATCAGCATTTAACTTGGCAATTGACAAGTTAAATACTATTTATTCACCTAAAATTGATAATCTGGAAGGAAATCTTAAAACTTATTTAACCATGCTTGATAACAAAGGTTTGTTTACTTATGTGAATAATGTCTTATTTAGTTCGGCTACACCGTTTCTTGAGTCAGGGTCGTTTTATACTAATGAAGCGGATTTGGGTAAATGTACTTTAACCAAGTTAAATTTTACCGCAGCCAGTAATAGCTTAGCTGGCATAGCAGAAGTGGCTGCCAGCTGTATTAGTGGTAAATCAGGTAATATTCTGGAATCTTCGACGGTCAGTTTTGAGGTTCCATATTCAACTACTTCATCACAGGTAACAAAGTATGGGCTTTATCAACTTGGATATGATAATGCTAAACAGGATCAGATTAGTACTCAGAATGCATCCGTTATTAGTAGTGATACAATTCAAAGTATTATGGCTTTAAAAAGTTTTACTGAGTCTGGGGATAGTGGTTATTTAGGGTATCTATTAGCAGCGTCGGTATATGCAAATGAGCCGGGATGGAACCTTTATTTCTGGACTAGCAGTAAAATTACCGTAAAAACCAGTGAAATAGGAATATACACCAGTCATTATGCCGAAAATTGGGATAGCATGAGCGATGATCAAGAGCAGGTTATGCCTTCAAAAGATGAAATGAGTATTTCTAGCACAGAAATTAAATACAACTATCAGGAAAAAGATAAATGGTGGGCGATTGAGGATAATTATTCATATACTGATTGGACATTGGCAACTTATCATGGTAAATTATTTAGAATAAAAGTGGATGCCTTTCATTATAATGAAGACTCTTATATGGATGAAGTTAGTGGTAATGGTGCAATCAGGCGTACTGTTAGTCTTGGTTGCCTGACTACTGATTGTAATCGTACTATTGATGTGGCAAATAATAATGGTGTAACTCTTAAATGGACTGATGGTACAACTGTGAATATTAAGGATATTACAGATCATTCTAACTTTGAGTTTTGTACTAACTTGTCAAGTACTTCCTGCGCACTTAAAGATAACACTCTACGTACGCAACAATGGAATAGTGAAATTAGTGGATCAATCAATAAATCCTGATATAATGAATATATAATTAAATATGGAGCTAGAGACAATCAAGGTGTATTTAAAAGTATGCTTTGATTGTCTCTAGCCACATAAATCTTGTAAGCGTTGTCACTTGCGCCGGCCATAAATCTTCAATCTGACTGATTTTAAATTAAAGCATAAGTATAATTCTTTTATACGCAGTTTGATATGCTGTCAATAAAATATTATTCATGAAGTATTAATGCTATACTGCACACTTAGGGGTATATAGTAAATACACTAAAAATCCTGAACAAGTCCGGTAACAATTTTGGCCATGGTTTTTAAGAGGCCTTATATGCAGATATTTAATAGAAAATAGACATGTGGTATATAGCTCCTGATATAATCGCCCGCAAGTTGTTATCGGAAGATGCCGGACAGATGTTCAAATCCATTGAGGCTAATCGGAAATATCTTCGTCAGTGGTTGCCATGGCTTGATGATGTGGGAGCCATTGAGGATAGTATAAGGTTCATTCAGGCATGCATAGTTGGCTATCAGAATAATACTTCATTTATTTTAGGGCTGTGGAGTACCCAGGATAATTGCTATATTGGTACCTTTGGGTTTAATAAAATAAATAATAAGCATGCAGAAATTGGCTATTGGCTGGCAGAATGTTATTCCGGTCATGGGATAATGCTTAAGGCACATTCCTGGCTTCTGGATTATGCGTTTAGTGAATTTGATCTTACAACGGTGTCATTGTCGGTTGCTACAGAGAATTTGCGAAGTCAGAGAACAGCCATAAAACTGGGATTTGTAAAACAGCAGGTTTTACCTGAAAATGAATGGCTTTATGATCGTTATGTAGACCATTTTTATTATTTATTGCATGTAGATAACTGGTTGGTAAATGATGTGCCGCCAAAGCTTCTAAAATGTAATAAAGCAGTTATTAAAGAGTATTTCGATCAGGTAGTTGTTCCATATTTTATGGGCTGCATTAACGCTCCTGTTTATTCTACGCTGATTAACCTGAAGCATGAAATAGTGATGTGTACCAATCAAACTGCCAGATCAATCGGTCTAACAGACTGGAAACAGGCTGTTGGTATATCCTATAAGCATTATGCCAGCATTGATAAGGCACGCTATCATTTTAGTGATTTATATAATCGGGAAACTGCTGAAAGCATTCATTTGTATGCTAAAAAGATTTTTAGGATTCAACAATACGTTTTTAAATATGGAATGGCAGCCAGCTTTATTGATTCATTACCATATGCTAACGGGATAAAAAGTTATCTGCTTACTTTTACGCCTGTTTTTCATCCTTCAGGTACAATAGTTGCCCTTCAGACTACAGCCCTTGATTATCGCTTGTTCAGTTATCAGGAACATATCAAACACTTAATTCCCAAATTAACTTCAACTATTTCTAATCAATCCAGCTTTTCCACTCGTGAGCATGAAGTGCTTTTCCTTTTGACAGTAGGTGCTACTCAAGAACAAATAGCTCAAATTCTAAATGTCAAACGTACAACAGTTGCTGCAATTATTCGTAACCAGCTGTGCAGCAAATTTGGGATTTCCGGTTCAAATACCAAGCTGATTACCCAGATTGCATTAGATAACGGCATTCTACGACAAATTCCCCGTTCTTTATGGCGCCCATCAGTTATAACTCTTGAAGATAATCTGACTAGCTGGATTAATCAAAGAGTTTAAATTACCTCATCAAAATTGATGATTGTTGAAAAAATTACCAAACCTTATAATAACAACTGTTATATATTCTTGGGTAATTAAAATGAAAAAACTCTTTTCCGATATTCTCATTACCTCCAGCCTTATAGCTGCTGGTAGTTTAGTTACTGCCTGTAATTCAGGAAGTTCTTCTGGTAGTGATTCTTCTACTGCTTTAGTGCAATTTTTACCCGATGGTTCTGCGCAGCTAGCCGATGGAACACAAGTCAAGTTGTCATCACAAATTATAAATATGGATGAAAATCATCTGGCTTCAGCAGTAGTCTCAGTCAAAGGTCCAACTTCATTAGCAAGTTTAAAATTAAAAGCCGTTCCACTTAATAATGGATTAACTACCCAGTTATCATCTCAGTCCCCCAATGTTGACCGTTTACAACTTCAATCATCCGCTATTAGCGGAAGTAACCAGGTGCAACTGGTTGCAACTGGTTTAAGTGGTTCTCCGGTAGTTGGAATTGCTAATGTTAATGTGAGTGCAGGGTCAATGATTAAGGCATCATATGTAGATATAAGTGCGTCTGGTTCATTAGCCCAAATTTCACCAAGCGGATACAAAGCAGCAAATGTTGTTATCTTCGGTTTTGCTGATACAACAACATCATCAATAAATTCGAGCTATTTATCAGCAATGCAGACAGCAATGAATAGTGAATCTACCGGAACTGTTAATCTATTAAGTATTGGTGGTGGTACTGGAGATGCTACCACAATGTCTGATCCCGCTACAGTAGTGAGTAATATTTATGCCCAGATTACAGAATATAATAGTAAGCTTACAAATGGCAAGATAGATGGAGTTGATCTGGATCTGGAAGGCGAATTTACCGCTACACAAATTACTAATCTTGCATCAGGATTTAAGGCTAAGGGGTTGGTTGTTAGTGTTGCGCCGCAAATTTACTTATCCAGTGGAACCAGTGTTGATAGTAGTAATCCAGCAAACCTGGTGCTAACTTCAGGCTCACCTTATTCAACTCAAAGTAACTATACTCCTGCAATCGCTGGTGGTTATGTTGATTATATTTTTGTACAGACTTATAATACTCCTGGCTGGACTATTGATGGCTATGCTGAAAGCCAGGTCGAATTCTTCAAAGCAGCGGCTAAGGCATTAAATAACAGTACCAAATCTGATTGCTCAGCATATGCTAGCAGTACTACCAGTTTGTGTATTCCTGATGGAGATAATCTGGTAATAGGAACTGTAGCTAATGCGGGAGCGGCATATAATACGGCTAATATTTTTAATGCAACCATAGGTTCCAGCTATAATCAGAGTTCTATTTTATCTCAATTAAAAACCAGTATTGATGAGATGATTGCTGATCCTGTCAATTATCCTTATTTTGATGGGGTAATGATGTGGTCATTAAATACCGACTATGCACCTTCTTTATATAGCGATACTTCTGCTACTACTGGTGCGTTTAGCACTACAATTTATGGGGCCGAAAGTAGTGGTGGTAGTGATGGTTCGGGGCCATATTTCATCTTGCAAATTTCAAATACAGGAAACGGTAGTGGCAGCTATCCCTATGCTACTGCAAGTTTAAAGATTAACGGCTTGAATTATGAGTTTGGCGGATTAAGTTCCGCTGGCAAGGATACAGCTCTTAAAGCTGGTGCAAATAAGTCATGGGGAACACTTGCATCAGCTCAGGATTCAAATACTTCATCTTATGTAACAGATAGTGCAAACCTGGATGCTCTTTTTGCCAGTGGGACGACTTCATTTACGGTTTCAGGTATCCAGATTAATAAATATAGTGATGAGAATAAAACTTCTGCTCAATATGTAACCTGTAATAGTATCCTTAGCTATACAACTTTGGAAGCAGGGCATAGTTATAACGTAATGGTAAACCCTACTTATAATTCTTGTGCTATAGAAAAAATAAATTAGCTTAATATTTAATAAGGTACAAAAATGTCTAATTACTTATCAGATCCGTTATCGTTATTTTCCGTAAAAGGGAAGGTCGCAGTAATTACTGGCGCAACGGGAGCTTTTGGCTCTATGGCTGCAGAATTAATGGCTGCAGCTGGTGCAAAACTGGTTCTGGCAGCAGGTAATAAAACTGAACTTGAAAATACGGTTAGACGCTGTAAAGTATTTGATAATGAAGTTACTTCAATTGCTTTACGTCCAGGTACAGAAGATCAGTGTGAAGCAATTATCAAAGCGGCTACAGATGAGTTTGGACGGGTGGACATCCTGATTGTCGGTTCCGGTAAGAACGACAAAGCTAAAATTGGCGAAATGTCAATGGAGCGTTTCCTGGATGTAATGGATGCCAACGTAACGCAATCCTGGCTGATTGCTAAATCGGCTGCTAAACAGATGCAGAAACAGGGTGATGGTGGACGAATTATTTTCATGTCTTCTATCCGTGGTATCCTGGGCGCGGGGCATGGCTATTCGGCATACTGTGCTTCAAAATCTGCGATTGATGGTATTACGCGTGCTTTAGGCTGCGAGCTTGGAGCCTCGGGTATTACGGTTAATGCAATTGCCCCAATGGTATTTCGTTCAAAGCTTACAGCATGGATGTTTGAGGATACTGATTTTGCTAAAGAAGTTCGTAATGGAACTTTAATGCGTATGCCTAAAGGTCGATTATCTGAACCGGAAGATTTAGCTGGACCATTATTATTCTTGGCTTCTCAGGCTTCTGATTTTTACACCGGACACGTTTTGTACGTGGATGGTGGTTATACTGCCGGTTAGAGATAACACATGGAATATTCCAGAGGTGAATTACGAAGCGTTTTTGTAGCAGTTACATTAGCTTTATTTTTAGGTTCTCTTGATATGGCGGCAATTCCTACTGCCCTACCGGCAATTGGAGAGGTACTTAATAATACAGGAGATGTTACCTGGGTTATGACGGCTTATATGCTTGCAGCAACTGTAACTGCGCCAATTTATGGGAAATTGTCCGATATTTTTGGTAACCGGAAGATGTTTATAACTGCTCTGTCGATTTTTACCTTGGGTGCAACGCTGTGTGCGTGTGCCGGTAATATTTGGCAGTTAATCCTGTTTCGTTTAGTACAGGGCATGGGCAGTGGAGGATTAATGGTATTGGCGTTTATTACTGTTGGTAAAATTGTTCCACTAAGTAAGCAGGGGTTATATCAGGGACTACTTGCCGGAATTTTTTCATTGGCGGCATTGCTTGGTCCGTTATTAGGGGGTATGGTTACTCAATATCTATCATGGCGCTGGATGTTTATACTGTATATTCCATTAGCTATGACTGCATTATTGATAACATTGAAATCATTAAAACCACTCCCAATCCAGAATCAAAGTAGGCAGATTGATATAGCTGGAGCTATTTTATTAACCATTTGGATTGTTGATTTTTTATTTCTGATTAATCATTTTAGAAATATCTTAGCTTCAGCATTTGCTATCACGCCAGAATTTATTGGACTAGCCTGTGGTGCTGTAGTATTCTTAATATTGTTTATTTTGCAGGAAAAACGGGCGATAAATCCTCTTCTTCCCTTAAAATTGTTTCAAAATCCGGTTTTCGTAGTATCTATTATAGCAATATTTATTTCCTCAACTAGTTCTTTTGCCGCAACTTTCTTTCTCCCTCAGTATTTTCAAATGGTTATTGGAGTTACTCCAACAGTATCCGGGGTATTGCTTGAGCCGGTTCAAATAGGTATGATAATTGGTCCGATTATAAGTGGTTGGCTGGTTGCCAGATTTATGAGCTATAGGGACTGTTTATTATTCGGAGTAGGGTTAGCAGCTGCAATGTTCTTTATGCTGGCATGGCCTGATGATTTATTAGTTATTTCAGCTGTAGCAATTCCTATTCTGGTTATTTTAGGGGTCGGCCTTGGCATGATTATGCCGTTAATAACAGTTATAATCCAAAATAGTGTAGATAAATCCAGTATCGGTTCGGCAACGGCTTCACTTGGACTTGCCCGTTCTATGGGGAGTTTGATTGGAGTTGTTTTATTTGGCATGGTTTATTCAGGAAGCCTTGCCTGGCAATTGGCTAATACTGGATTAAAGAATTCAACTATTCAAGGTGTATTAATTAATGGCAGTAAAGAAGTTGGAAATCTGTCTGGTAATGAGCATAATATAGTTATTGGCATTTTTAGTAATGCATTCAATGTCATTTTCCTGACAGCAGGGATATTGGCGCTTATTTCCTGGGGAGTAATCTTATTTATGAAAAGACTAACGCTCTCCGATAATTAATGTTTAAAGATTTTAAAGGCTAAATCATGTTTTACATAATTTATTGTTTGGATAAACCTAAACATAATGAAATCCGGTTACAGTTTCGTCAAGAACATAGGGGCTGGCTTGAATCTCAGGCACATCGCGTGGTTAGTAGTGGACCATTACTAACAGATGATGGTTCTGGGGTATTTGGCAGCCTGCTAATTATTGATTGCGATTCCCGTGAAGATGCTGAAAATTTTGCCAGGAACGACCCATATAACAAAGCGGGGTTATTTCAGAGTGTAACAGTAACCCGCTGGCATCGGGTAATGCCTGCTTGATCGAAAGATGAGGGTTTTATATTTGCATAACTGTTATGCATTTTTGCTAAAATTGGCTGAAAATATTGAAATTACATGAAAGTTATCCACTGCTTGAATGTCAAGGATTATTTTATATAATTTTTTTCCTTGACAAAGTATAATGTGTTGATATAATTAAATATTATTGTTTTTGTGTGGTTTGTTTTAATTTTATGCAAGCCAATAATAAGAAAGCCTTACAGCTATTTTTTAGAAGTTATCCACAGTTTTACCCACAGCTTTTGTGAGTAAGTTAAAAATCTCTAAATATACGGTAACTTAGCTTATCTAAAAGATTAATTCTTAAATTAGGATTACTCTTATTAAAATAGGATAAATGATTACCCCTTGAGTACCAGAAATGTTGTAATGGTGTGTTATAATCCTTTTTTTAATTTTAAAATCAGAATATGTTAAAAAAGAGAATCATTCCATGTTTGGATGTCCGTGATGGGCAGGTAGTTAAAGGTATACAATTTCGTAATCATGAAGTTGTTGGTGATATTCTTGATCTGGCACATCGTTATTCTGAGGCTGGTGCTGATGAATTGGTGTTTTATGCCATCACTGCCAGTAGCGATGCTGCAAATAATGACCGGCAATGGGTAAAAGATGTAGCCAGGCAGATTAATATTCCTTTTTGTGTTGCTGGCGGTATCCGCTCACTGGCTATGGCAGAAGAAGTACTTGCCAATGGTGCTGATAAAATCTCAATTAATTCTCCTGCTTTGGAAAATCCTGGTTTGATTGAAGATCTGGCAAACAGGTTTGGTAGTCAGTGTGTGGTAATTGGCATTGATAGTTGGGCTCAGGATGGTGAATATCAGGTATTACAATATACCGGAGACGAAAAGAAAACCATCAAATCACGGCGCAATACTCTAGACTGGGCGCGTGAAGTTATGAATCGCGGTGCTGGTGAAATTGTTCTTAACTGCATGAATCAGGATGGGGTTCGTAAAGGCTATGATCTGATTCAGACGAGGCGTTTGGCAGAAGCTGTGAGCATTCCGGTAATTGCATCAGGCGGTGCTGGTGAAATGGTACATTTTAAAGAATTGTTTACGGAAACCAGGGCTACTGGTGGTTTGGCCGCATCAGTGTTTCATAAGGGTATAATGACTATTCCGGATTTAAAAACTTATTTGGCAGCTAATGGTGTAGAGGTTAGGCAATGATACAGGATATAAATGCGATAGATTTTAATAAAAGCGCGGATGGTTTGATTCCTGCAGTGATTCAGGATAATGCTACCTTACAGGTATTAATGTTAGGTTATATGGATAAGGCAGCGTTAGAGCAAACTATACAAATCAGACGGGTAACTTTTTATAGCCGTAGCAAAAAACGTTTATGGGTAAAAGGTGAAACCAGCGAAAATTACTTATTGCTTGAAGATATTTTTATTGATTGTGATAATGATACCATTCTGGTGATGGCAACCCCATGTGGACCTACCTGTCATACTGGAAGTATTTCATGTTTTACAGATCAGGCTACTCCAGCATTAAGCCGGCTTGGGATGCTGGATAAAGTAATCCGGGATCGTATAGCAAACCCAACAGAAAATAGCTATACACATAAACTGATTAGCCGTGGACTTAATAAGGTAGCACAGAAAGTTGGTGAGGAAGCTGTTGAAGTGGTGATTGCTGCGTTGGCAGAAAGTCGTGAAGAGTATCTCAGTGAAATGACAGATTTGTTGTATCATTCTTTGATTTTGCTCCATGCACAGGGAATGAATCTTGATGATGTGGCAGAAGTAATTGCTGAAAGACACCGTCAGAAAACCAGTTAATTATAGATAGAAAGTAAATGTTATGAAAAAAGTATTTATTCTACTTATAGGATTAGCAATTAGTATTGCTTATGCTGATAGTGATACGGTAAATGTTGATTTACAGACTGTGACTTGTGGGAACGGTTATAAAATAACAGGCAAGAGTACCGTATCGGATATTACCAAAAACTGTAATACGGAATCGCTAAAAGACAAGCATGCATTACTGGATAAAAATAAAGGACAGGAAATCAAGTTTAAAGCAACCACGACTGTGGATATGGAATGTCGTTTTGATGCCAAGGGGCAGCTGACTAAATGCAAGCTGGATGATTAATCGCCGCCGTGGTTAACAAACTACCAATTATTTGGATTGTGACTTTTGATTAAATAAATTCTTTGGACATTTCTAATGCGCGGTTATAACAATTATCCATTGCTTCAGCTGTAATTGAGTGTAAGTCGTGCTTTTCAAAGGTCAGGATTCCCTGTTCGGTAGTTCCTTTTTTGGAAGTTACACGGGCTCTTAATTCGCTAATTGCTATATCGGAATTTTGCCTGATCATTCCGCTACTACCTAAAACTGTTTGATTAACCAGTTCTCTGGCATCTTTCTCATTAAAACCAAACTCAGCTACAGCATGGTTTACCAATCCTTCGATAAAATAATAAACAAAGGCAACAGCACTACTGGTAACCGGGAGAGCTTTGTCGACAAATGTTTCATCCGGGGCCTGGTAAATGGTTCCAATGGCTGAAAAAATACTATTGATTACACTCTGCTCTTTATCAGTTACGATTGGTGGGTAATAAATAGCGGTCGCACCCAGTCCAATACTGGCTGGGGTGTTTGGCATTGTACGAATCAATCTCTTATTGTTGACCCAATTAATGATTGTATTACAGGGGATCCCTGCCATAACTGAAATTAGCAGACAGTTTTGAATATATTCTTTTATTGGTTGTAGGGCTTCCTTTGCATATTGTGGTTTAACCGCAATAATAAATATGTCATTAGGTGTAAGATGGTAATCAAGTGCATGACTTACCTTGATATTTGGGTAAGATGTTTGTAGTTGCTGCGCCCGTTCAGGGTTATTCTGAATAACTTCAATTGT
>Ga0206102_1000400_pt1 | contig 14068 bp, 4 predicted proteins | sample 1B1Ametagenome_FD_148645 | JGI IMG/M metagenome (GOLD analysis project Ga0206102, IMG submission 148645) | Enriched microbial communities from leaf-cutter ant dump, University of Wisconsin, Madison, United States - 1B1A | ecosystem: Environmental > Terrestrial > Nest > Insects nest > Nest dump... | reverse complement strand
TGCAACAGTTCTTACCGAAAAGTACGAACTGAGGACAAAGTGATAGAGAATGGAGGGATCATCATAACCTGCTTCTCCGCCCAGCCATATGTTGGATGCGGTTAAGTAGGCGCTGGTTAATGTGTTATGGGGATTATTGGCCAGATCTTGTAGTAAAAGGTCGACGGCGATATAGCGGTTTTCCTCGTGGTAATTAAATGCCTCAATAAAGAAATCATGCGCCACATCCTGATGGTATGTCGGCTTCGATGATGCCGGCAGTTGTTGTTTCAGGTAAAGACTTATGTCGGCCAGAGGGATTCCGACAAACAGTTTGCTGGATTTGTCGAGTTTTATGGATCTTTCAAAAAAGTAAGTAGCAATAATTCCATGCCGGATAGTATCTCCCCGATTTTTTTGTTTCCGCTTCAAAAGAAATTTTTGGTAGTGAATGGCGCCAAGTCCTGCTGCATGGCGTGCATTGTTGGGATTGCCTAGATAAGTAACAAGCAGGCTTCTTTCGACAATAGGGAGTGATGGTGCTGGTGCGTTATTGGGTAATCCGGAGCTGTACATCAAATCATTGCCAGAAAAGTCAATGGGTTGTGACCAGGATGCTGCCGAAAACGTTAATGCTAACAGGGTAATTAAATATTTATTAAACATGACCGCTCCTTTGTGTAGGTCAAATTGTCACTTTTTTGGAGGCGCGTTTTAGGCCGCATCCAATTTTCCTGGTTGACTTTTTCATTAGTAAACAAGCATTTTTTTTGGAAATGGCATGTAAAACATTTTCCTGGTTTTTTTTGCTTATTTCTAACTTTTAATTTTTCTAATTTTATTAGTACGCCCATTAATAAATAAAAAACGTTTTATTTCAAGATATATATTTTTATAAAAATCAAAGTTTCGGTATTTTTTTTGTGATAGTGTTCCCAAATGTTTGCAAGTGTGGCATTTGGTTCTTCTATGATGCTACCTGAGGTTACAATTGCGAACATAGAATGGCGCCGCAGGCCGCAGTTGTTACTGGATGATTTCAGTTCCATATTGCAAATCTAAATAAAGCGACTGATAAATTGGAAAGGTGAAGATATGAAGGATTTACAATCGGCAAGTGAAGATATCGCAATTGTTGGCATGGCTTGTCGCTTCCCTGGAGGTGTTAAGTCTCCCAAAGAATTTAAGAATTTTTTGTTAAAAGGCGGTGACGGGATTAGTTTGGTGCCACAGGATAGGTGGAATAACGATGCTTATTTTGATGCGGATAAAGACAAAAAAAATCGCATGTATGTTAATCAGGGAGGATTTTTATCCGATATTGAGATGTTTGAACCGCAGTTTTTTGGTATCTCTCCGAAAGAGGCCCCCTCAATAGATCCCCAGCATCGCTGGTTGCTTGAGTTAACCTACGAAGCATTGGAAAACGCCGGGTTGAAACCGAGTGAATTGCGCGGTAGCAATACGGCCGTCTACATGGGCCAGTTCATGCATGACTATGAACAGTTACAAGTAGATGCGATGGGACGGGAACTGATTTCCAGCCATTCTGCGACAGGACCATCCATGACGCTGACGGCGAATAGGATCTCCTATACCTTCGACTTTACAGGCCCCAGTGTGGCGTTGGATACCGCATGTTCATCCTCTCTGGTGGCGCTTGACCTCGCTTGCCAGGCGATTGTCCGTGGCGATAGTCATGTCGCCATTGCCGGTGGCGTTAATATTTTATTGCGCCCGGAAATGACCATGTCCATTTGTAAAGCATCCATGTTGTCGCCCGATGGTCGGTGTAAAAGTTTTGATGCCTCGGCCAATGGCTATGTTCGCAGTGAAGGTGCCGGGGTTGTCGTTGTAAAAAAATACAGTGATGCACTCCGCGATGGCGATCCAATCCTGGCCCTGATAAAAGGTACGGGTGTTAACCAGGATGGCCAAACGAATGGTATTACCGTACCTAATGGAAAAGCACAAAAACGGCTTTTGGAAACGACATTGGCGCGTGCCAACATGGCGCCATCCGATATTCAATACCTTGAGGCCCATGGCACAGGTACCGCAGTCGGTGATCCTATAGAAGTGAATGCCATGGGTTCAATTCTGCGTGAAAACCGCAGCCCGGATACTCCCTGTGTGATTGGCTCTGTAAAAAGCAATATCGGTCACGCTGAGGCGGCGGCGGGGATGGCGGGATTAATGAAAGCTGTTCTTGCCATCAATACGGGAATAATCCCGCGCAATATTCATTTTAAAAAACTGAATCCGGCTATTTCATTAGCGGATTTGAACCTTCATTTACCCCTGGATAATACTTCCTGGCCAGATGTTGCCGGCCAGCCGCGACGAGCGCTGGTTAACTCGTTTGGTTTTGGTGGGACCAATTCGAATGTCATCATTGAAAGAAACACCGACGCTATTAATTATTTTCCTGAAACAATGATCGCCGATGTGAATGTGGCCTGGGGGCGAAAATACTGGCTTGCGTTAAGTGCAAAATCGGAACCTGCATTGAAAGCCCTCGCCGGGCGATACCGGGAGTTTTTGGTTGAGGCTGCGAGCCATGACAGCATTCTGGATATTTGCTATACCGCAGCAACTCGCCGCGATCACTATAAATATCGTTTAGCCATCACCGGAACATCAGCCTCGGACATGATAGAGGCTCTTGATGCATACGTAGCGGGAGAACAGAAACAGGGCTATGTCAATGGTGTTGATAACCATAGAGCCAAAGCGGACAAGGTCGCCTTCGTGTTTTCCGGTATGGGTACCCAATGGGTGGGCATGGGGCGGGAATTGTACGCTGGCAATCCAATATTCCGGACGGCAATGGATCGGTGTGATGCCGCATTGGCACCCCTGACAGGGTGGTCATTGGTTGACAAACTCTACACCAATCCTGTGCCGGATCTCAGCAACAGGACCGATATAGCACAGCCGGCCATTTTTGCTGTGCAATATGCACTCACGGAACTCTTAAACGCATGGGGTATTTTGCCGACGCACATTGTTGGCCACAGCGCCGGTGAGGTTGCCGCTGCCCATGCCTCCGGTGCCTTATCCTTTGATGATGCAATTAACGTGATTTATCACCGCAGCCGATTGCAGTTTACAACCGAAGGCATGGGAAAAATGCTGGCGGTAGGGCTGACACAGGGAGAGTTACAGGAATATTTGGCGGGGGTGGAAAATAAAATTTCGATTGCGGCAATCAATAGCGAGGATGCCATTACATTGGCGGGTGATGAGCAGGAGCTGATTCGTATCGCCGAAAGGTTGGATGAAAAAGGTATTTTTGCCCGCTTCCTCAGTGTCAATGTTCCCTACCATAGCCCGGTTATGGATCAGCTAAAGGAACCCTTGATTGATGCTCTGGCCGATCTTGCCGTTCTTTCACCCGCCATTCCAATTTACTCAACCGTATCAGGCAAGCGTTCCGGTCAAAATGATTGGGGCGCACACTATTGGGCTGATAATGTGCGTAATCCTGTCCTGTTCAAGGATGCGATAGAAGCCATGATCGCAGAGGGTGTTTCTGATTTTATTGAAGTTTCTGCACATCCGGCACTCTCGTCATCCATTGAAAAAATCCTTCGGCAGCAGGGGCAACAAGGGGCAATTGTTTCCTGTTTGAAGCGCGATATAGATTCCTCTCAAATGGCGGATCGTATCATCGGGTCACTGTATACCGCAGGTATCCAGGTCGATTGGGAGCATTTATATCACGGTGGTAAACACACTTTATTGCCTAATTACACCTGGCAAAAAAGTGCCTATTGGTCAGAGGATGAGGCTGTTCGCTATGCCCGGCTTAACAATGTAAGCCCGAGTGCCGGTGTTCACCGCGAAAGCCATTTGCTGCTGGGGGCCAGTGTTCCATCACAAGTGCCCTTATGGCAAAAAACCGTTGCGCTGGATGAATTACCTTTCCTGGCTGATCACAGGGTTGATGGCGATATTGTATATCCTGCGGCAGCATACATTGATATGGCCCTCGCCTTGGCCCGGGAAATTGGCCAGGATCAATCGGTGACAGTGGAGGACCTCGCTTTCCATAAAGCCTTATTTCTGCAGGAAAGCAGCATCTTGCGTATGGAAACCTTGTGGGAGCCGGATACTCGCCATTATCAGATTGCGGCACGAGATACAGGGGCAGATAGCTGGTCTTACTTCAGCAGTGGAAGAATTAGTAAGGTTGCGGCGCTACCGGTTAAACAATCGATTGATGTGGCGTCAATAAAATCGCGTTTACCCTCGCACTATGTTTCCCAGGAGTTTTATCAACACTGTTTGTCCCTGGGGTTGGATTATCGCGATAAGTTCCAGGCGGTACAACAGGCCTGGTTTAAGGACGATGAATCGCTTGTGCAGATAGCCTTGCCGGCAGCCATGCACGTGCAGCATCAGCAACATAGGCTAAATCCTGTGATTCTTGATGGTGCCTTCCAGGGGCTTTTCCCAACGATCAGTAGTGGCTATTTGCCCGTTGCAATTCGCCAGTTACGATTTCATGCCACGCCTGGCGAGACAGGCTATGCACATCTCATCACACATTTCAAAAACCATCAGGAAATTTATGGTGACCTGGTGATTGCCAATGAAGGTGGCGATGTTGTAGTGGAAGTGCTGGGTATATCGCTAAAAGCCATAAACGCTGGACAATCCCTTATTTCAGATTTGCTCTACGAATTCCGTTGGCATGAGGCTGAACTGGAACGCACTGCTGTGCAAGAGGGGCATGTGCTGGTTGTTGCGGATTGCAGTGGGTTAGGGCATCACATCCGTGAACAGCTTGAAAACGCTGGCAGCCAGGTTGTTTTATGGGATGCGCAATCGCGCAATCTGGAGGACTGGGAAAATTTACTCAAGGAATCTGCAACCACCTGTAAATCGATCGTGTACTTGCCCTCACTGGATATGGATTTTTCCGATGAGATGTCGGTAGACCATATTGCAGCTGTTGTGAAAAACGGAGTTTGCGACGGGCCACTTCCTTTTATCCAGGCGATGTTGCGTATTGAATGGTCCCGCAATATCTCGTTGTTCCTGGTCACACAGGGCGGACAGTCCACTCAGCATCAGGATGGTATTAATACCCTTTCCCAAAGTACCTTGTGGGGCTTGGGACGGGTTCTGTCGTCTGAGCATCCTGAGTTTTCGGTGGTGATGGTTGACCTTGATAATAGGGACTGTGCGGACACCATCGATCGGTTGTCACAAGAAATCCTTTATGGCGGACAGGAGCAGGAAATTGCTATCCGTAACGGAGCGAGATTGGTCAATAGGCTGGGCAGAATTTCCAATACCGAGCTTGGTCATTATATCGATCGCAACGTCTCCTTACGCCCGGGGGATTCTTTTAGGGTCCTGCTTCATGACCGACCGATGGTGGAGCGATCACCAAGGGGCGTTATTCCCGACGGGAATGAAGTGCTGATTCGCGTTGATTGTGCCTCTACCTTCGTATCGGATTGGGTGATTGGCAACCAATACTTGTGTGCAGGGGAGATAATCGCAACAGGCAGTAACATAGCGGCTTATCCCGTCGGTACCCGGGTTCTTTTGCCATGGCATGAACTTCAATCGGACATCATCAAGCAGGGAACGGACGGTTTATATCACGTGCCGGACGACCGGTTATTGCAAGAGGCCTGCGACAACGCTGCCCGCCAACTGTGGTCAGAAATTAATGTTGAATATGCGCTGACACAAACCAGGCCCAATACGATGGTGTATGTCGGGCCCATCAATGAAGCCAGTGTGGCCCTGATTAAACGGGCGATGGGTTTAGGTGTTGACATAACCGTGTGCTCCAATGCGTTGGACAAGCTGGACCTTCCCGGTGATGCCAACATCACTAAAGTGAATACGGATCATTATGACTGGCCTGAGCTCTGCGCTGGGCAACGCCCGATTGACCTGCTGGTTTATGCTGAAAAATCACCTGTAGACGTTAAATTAGTGCGGCATTTGCAGGTTTTTGCAACCTTTCTGGATTGGAGCAGCGAGCCTGCCAGTACCGATGTATTGCGTATCGTGCAAGAGCAAAAAATCCATTATCTCCGCTTGAGTTGGCAGGATCTCATTGCCCACCGGGAGAGATTAATCGCCAGGTGTGTAGCGCGCTCAGTGGCCATGCCCGGCGATGCGGGTGTAACGCCGGTAGCGCTCCGGGATTGGTTGGATGCTGCACGGCAGTCATCCGGATTTTCACTGGTCGATTTTACCTGCGACCAGGAACTCAGCAAATTTACCCGACATGGCAAGGTAACCGGGATTGTTCGACCGGATGCTACCTATCTGGTGACCGGGGGGTTGGGTGGACTTGGCCTGGCTATTATGGACTGGCTGGTTGATGAAGGTGCCAAATCCATTGTGTTAACCGGACGCAATGAGCCCAATACCTATGCGCAACAGGCAATCGCACGTGTCCAATCACAGGGCATTATCGTTAAGGTTGCCAGGGCCGATGTTACCAGCGAGTCTGATATTCAGCAGCTGGTTGAATACATCAATGCAGAGATGAAACCCCTGCGCGGTGTTATTCATTCTGCCGGTGTGTTGGATGATGGTGTTATTGCCCAGCAAACGCCGGAAAAATTTGCCCGGGTACTGGCGTCAAAAGTAAATGGTAGCTGGAACCTGCATCGGGCAACTCGCCACTACCCTCTGGATATATTTGTGTGTTTTTCGTCAATTGCAGCAGTTGTCGGCTGGCCGGGGCAATCAAATTATGCAGTGGCCAATAGCTTTATGGATGCACTGTGCCGCTATCGCCAGCAACAGGGATTACCCGCGTTGAGTATCAACTGGGGGCCATGGGCTGAAGTGGGCATGGCTTCCAAGCTGGATGTGCGCGATATTGATCGGATGGAAAGTTCGGGGATGAAGGCCCTGAATCCCAAGGCCGCGGTTTTAGCGATGCAAGAGTTGCTGGCCTATGGCGTTGAGCAGGCGGGTATCTTCGATATGAACTGGCGTGCAGTGTTTAATAATTCTGCCAGTTTGAAATCGAAAACACTGCTATCCGGGTTTTTGGAGAAAAACGACCAGGTGTCTGACTGTGTCGACTTCGCCTCTTTGTATCGCTCGACACCAGCCCCTTTGCGGGCAGCCCTTGTACAGGAAAAATCCTGCGGAATATTGGCCGATATTTTGGGATTTGATGATGCTGCACAGATAGAGGTGACGACCAATCTGTTTGAATATGGCTTGAACTCGCTGATGGCCATGGATTGCAAAAATCGGTTGCAAAATCTCTTTGCGGTCAAGTTGCCGGCTACCTTGCTGCTCAAACATCCCACAATTGCAGGATTTTCTGAGCAGTGTTACCTGTTGCTGGAAGCTGCTTTGAACACATCGCACGAGGAAGTCCCGACACAGGAAACGGCTGTAGTCGAAGACCTTGGGGAGCTAATCCTTGTCAAGGAAATAGACTCAATAAAAGCCCACCAGGGGCGCGAGCGTAAACTGGCCCATTACACCTTGCCTGTGCTCATGGAGATTGATACATCCCGTATTAATATCGATGCACTTGAAGAGGCCTTTAATGTGTTGGTGCAGCAAAATGAAGCCTTGCGGTTACGGGTTTCATTAACCGATACGCTAAGATTTTCTGTTGCAGAAGGTGTGCCCCGTTTGCCCTTGGCCAGGGTCAATATTGATGCGGGGCAAGCGGGGGATTTAGCGACTGTTTGCGATTCGCTGATTGCCAATACATTTACCTTCTCGGTAGAGGACTCCCTTGCCAAGGCGTATCTGTTATTGCAACCGGAGACCGGGAAAACGCGCCTGTTGATGGTATTCCATCATTGGGTGTCAGATGGCATGAGTTTAGAAATGATTAAACTCCAGCTGATACAGAACTACTATCAAGCACTATCTGGCAATCACCGGCGCGGGCAGGGACAGTCCGGTTTGTTTAAGCGAATGCAGTCTAAGCAATTGACCTATGTCCGTTCACCAGAAGCCAGGTCAGAACTGGATTACTGGTTGCATTTACCTTGGACTAAGGTCGCCAATCCGGCCCAGGATGAGAAAACGATGTGCGCAAGCCATATTTTGCCGGCAGAGAAACATCATTTATCTGCAGTTTTTGATAAGTTGTGGTCTGGAGATGCGTTGTCATTGCAGGAGAAAGCGGCGATTAAAGATGCAAATGTTGCCGTTATTCCCGCAGATGAAACCTTGTCAAACTTTGTTTCCCGACTGGGTAAAAAAGGATATTCATTAGAGGATGCTGTTGTTGGTGCGGTCACCCAGGTGTTGCTTGCATGGACATCTGCGCCGGTTGTGCTGGTTAACCTGTTCAGATCCGGAAGAACCAATGATTTATTTGGCGATGAAATCCTGAGTTCCATTGGTGATTTCCATTATCGCTGTCCACTGTTTGTGGAAAAGGTTGAAGCGGTAAATGTACAGTCACACATTGACAGGGTACACCGGGCTAAAGCGGCATTGCCATCCGATGGGTTAGCCTATTTTGCGCTCAAGCACATGGCCGATCACCCCGGTATGCAGGTGCAGCAAACGCCCCAATTTGATATTAATTTTACCCAGCGGGATTTTGTGGCTGTCGCGGATAGAACCATCGAAGGTATAACACCCCTCGAAATCAGTTTAACCCGCAATAACCCAACCCTGTTCGCCGATGACCGGATTTATTTTGAAATAGGCTATCGAGAGCAGAGCTTTTATATCAAAACGGTTATCAAAGGGTTTGATTATATGGAGTCTTTATTTCCTGGCTATTTCCATCCTGCCCGGGCAGTGGCCTTGTCAGAGGCTATTCGACAAGTATTCCTGACGATAATGAATGAAGTTCTGTCCGAGAGCCTTTCTTCGACAGGGCAAAGTAATCCATTGTTGACCGGGGAGCCTGCGTAATTTTTTGACAGCGCTGTCGAGGCTTGCCGCCAGGTAAGCCTCGACCACCTATTTCATCTCAACCGATAAGCGGCAGGGCAAGGATTATGAATTTTCATTTCTTTTTTATGGGCAGTGCAGGTGATTTTTTTCCGTTATTCCGGACATCCATAGCATTATTGTCCAGAGGGCATTCGGTGACATTTGTCGCCAGTGATGAATATGTATGGATTCGCCCCTTTATTGAAAAAACACCTATATCCCTGGTGTGTATCAATGCAGATACCCGTTTTGAGCAGGGTGAAAAACCCACCTTTGACGTAGGTGGGCACCGCAGTTTAAGCGATCTGGTAGAACCCCTGGTTAGTGCACATTTTCGTTATGTACAGGATACCTATGTGCCGGGCAACACGGTGTTTATTAATTATATAGGTTATGTCGGCGTCAAATTTGCGTGCGAACACTTGGGGGCTCCTTATGTCGGTGTGCTTTATGCTCCCAACCCATTGGCGGAAACCGGGATATTTGATGACGACTCACTTGCAAAACTAAGCGGGGCTTTGCAGCGTGTTGCATCGGACAATCATATCAGCCGGGTTCCCACGGTGGATTTAACCTGGATATTGTCATCTCCCTATAATTTGGCTTATTTCCCCCAATGGATGGGCAATTTGGGCGAATCGGTTTTTCACGCAGGATTTCCCTACCCAGTAAAAAATGATGCCACCCTGCCTGGCGAGGTTGTCGCGTTTCTGGCAGAGAGAAAAGGTGAAAAAATAGTACTTTTTACGCCAGGTACCTCAATGCCTGATCCGGCTTTTTATGCGGGTATTGTCATCGAGGCATGCGTGCAGTTGGGTATCCATTGTATTGTGGTTTCTCATCAAATTGGCCAGTTGGCGCTGCAGCCGGAATGGCATGGGCGAGTGTTGTTGCTGGGGCAAATAGAGTTTGAGGCAATCTTTGATAAAGTGGATTTGGTTATCCACCATGCCGGTGTCGGAACCTTATCGGAAGCGTTGCGCTTTGGTGTGCCTCAGTTGGTAAAACCGGAGTTTTGGGATCAGTTTTACAATGCCTCGTTTATTGAAACACGGAATGTCGGTAGGGCTGTTAAAAAAGAGGCATTTACCCGGGAGACCTTAACATATCTGATAGACGACATTTTAAAGTCTGATGACATTCACCAGGCGTGCAAAAAAATGCAAGTTGAATGCTTAAATCAAAATGGAGCGGTGATCTCGGCAGATTTTCTGGAGAGCATCCTGGTGCATGACAAGGTTGCAAGTCAGCATGACCCGGTAGTGGAGACACTGTAATCATGGATGGATTATTGGCAGTTGTTAAGAAGAATCCCAATGCAACCATAAAGTTATTTTGCTTTCCCTACGCCGGAGGCTCGGCGGCTATTTTTCAGCAATGGTCAAGATACATAACGGCTAATGTAGAGGTTATATGCTTACAGCTTCCCGGGCGCGGAGATAGATTGGACGATGACCTCTATAGGGAAATGGAACCCTTATTGGATGACCTGCTGCAGGAGATGATGCCTTGTATTGACCGGCCGTATGTTTTCTTAGGTTACAGCCTTGGTGCAAAGACAGCCTATGAATTGGCCCGGCGTTTACAGGCGCTTGAGTTTCCTGTGCCGGGATTGTTTTTCTCCATTGCCTCGCCTGCGCCGCATATCCCCAGGGCTAGTGCCCCTATCCATTTATTACCGGACGACCAATTTATTCATCGTTTGCGTGAGTACCAGGGGGCGAGCGATGATGTCCTGGACGACCCCGATGTTATGCAGTTATTACTGCCCGGATTGCGGGCGGATTTTTCTATTTTGGAAAATTATCGATATACGGATGCAACCAAATTGAAAACCAAGGCCTGTTTGTTCGGGGGCGCTGATGATATGGCGGTTCCCTATGGGCATTTGCATGCCTGGGCCGAGCATTTTACCGGGTCGGTTGAAAGCAGGGTTTACCCAGGGGGACATTTCTTTTTTGACACTTCATTGCAGCCGTTTTTACAGGATATTAATGTCCTGTTGAATACGGAAATAGCACTTTATCGTGCCTAGTTAATTTGCTACAGGAAATGCTATCAATATGTCGATGAGATTAATCAAGGATAACCGCAATTTCCAGATCCACTGGGTAAGCAGTTTGATTGCCCAGATGGGTAATTTTTTTACCGTGGTTGCCATGCCATGGTTGGCCCTTTCTATTTCCAATAATGACCCTGTATCCATGGCGACTGTCCTGGCGGCTGCCAGTTTACCCCAGGCTGTATTTCTTTTATTTGGCGGGTTGATTGTCGACAGGTTCAGCCCTTTTGGGGTGCTGTTTTCATCCCGGATTATTTTTGTCCTGGTTGTCATGTCCCTGGCAGTGTTGGTGTATTTCAATCAGGTTTCTCTTTATTTACTGCATATTTATTCATTTTTGCTCGGTACCTTAACCGCCCTGTCAATACCCGCTGCACAATCAATGTTACCGGGTATGACGCATCCGGATGATTTGGGGCATGCCAATGGTTATATGATGGGAAGTATCCAGGTAGCTCAAATCCTGGGGCCCCTTGCCGCCGGTTGGGTTATCTGGATGGCAAAGTATTATCGCGGAATACCCGAGTCGCACACCGATTCAGTTGCTATCGCCATTGCATTTTTTATTGATGCATTGGGTGTATTGATTGCCGTGATATTAATGTCTTTTATCCGGTTGAACACCATCCTGGCGAACAAGGATGGGATTTTCCACATGCTAAAGGAAGGGTTTGTTTTTTGTTGGCGCGATAAAGGTGTTGCTGTTGTATTGGGATATTTATTTGTCCTTTCCTTTTTCCTGCATGGCACCCTAATGGCCGGATTACCTGTGGTTGCCAAATTGCAATTAGGGCTCGATGAACGCGGTTATTCAGTACTGTATGCCATGTTAGGTATAGGCACAGTTTTAGGGATCGTATTGGGCATGCTCATAAAACTCCCTTCCGTTAAGCTGGGCCTGTTGGTTATTTGCTGCGATATTACCGGCGCCTGGGGGCTGATTTTCCTGAGTACAGCAACCAGTTATATGTATGCTGCTGTAGCCCTGGTAGTCATTGGCATCCCTAACGGTTTTGTCATGGTATCCGGCACCACCTGGTTTCAAAAGCGTACACCAGCCCATCTCATGGGGAGGGTTATCAGTATTTTGATGTTCTCAATCCTGGGGCTGGTGCCCGTCTCATTGGTTATTACCGGTTGGTTGATGACCTCCTATCCCGCTACAGCGGTACTGCAAATTGCAGGGCTCACCATTTTATTATTGGGCCTGGTCAGTCTGTCGATTCCGGGGATGCGTCGCATAGGTGCTACCCCGGTCGTGAAATACCCATTTGAGGTTACCTGATAAGGGTTGATATACATCAAATATCGTGATGCACGGCTATTGATTTTTTAGAGGCATGCCCCCAACTGCTGGTAAAAGTTAATGCCGTTATCGAGGTATTCCATGCGTATCGATCGCTTGACCAACCAATTACAGATGGCCCTGTCCGATGCCCAATCCATTGCACTGGGACAAGACCATAGCCAACTGGAACCTGTTCACCTGCTACTGGCCATGCTCGACCAAAAAGGGGCTGGCAGTGTTCGCCTGTTGCTGGCCCAGGCGGGATTTGACGTCGCCGGATTGCGCACTGCATTAAACGAGCAGTTGGAAAAACTGCCGCAAATTAAAAATCCCACCGGCGAAGTCACCATGTCGGCGGATATGGTGCGCCTGCTCAATCTGGCCGACCGCCACGCGCAAAAAGTGGGCGACAAGTTTGTTTCCAGCGATTCGGTGCTGCTGGTGGCCATGAATGAAACCCAGGGTGGAATCGGCGAGCTGCTGAAAAAACACGGCAACGCCCAGCGTTTGCAACAAGCCATTGAAAAAGTGCGCGGCGGTGACAAAGTCGAGGATGCCGACTCCGAGGGCAACCGTCAGTCCCTGGAAAAATATACCGTGGATTTAACCGCGCGCGCCGAAGCGGGCAAGCTCGATCCGGTGATTGGCCGCGACGATGAAATTCGCCGTACGATTCAAGTGTTGCAGCGCCGCAGCAAAAACAACCCGGTGCTGATCGGTGAGCCGGGCGTGGGTAAAACAGCCATTGTCGAGGGGCTGGCCCAGCGTATCGTCAACGGTGAGGTGCCTGAGGGCTTAAAAGATAAACGCCTGTTGGCTCTGGACTTGGGGGCGCTGCTCGCCGGTGCCAAATTCCGCGGTGAATTTGAAGAGCGCTTGAAGTCCGTTATTAATGAATTGGCCAAACAGGAAGGCCGCATCATTCTGTTTGTCGACGAGTTGCACACTATGGTCGGCGCCGGTAAGGCCGAGGGCGCCATGGATGCGGGCAATATGTTGAAACCGGCATTGGCGCGCGGCGAATTGCACTGCGTGGGTGCTACCACCCTCGATGAGTATCGCAAATACGTGGAAAAAGATGCGGCATTGGAGCGGCGCTTCCAGAAGGTGCTGGTCGATGAGCCGAGCGAGGAAGATACCATCGCCATTTTGCGCGGCTTGAAAGAGCGCTACGAAGTACACCACGGTGTGGATATTACCGACTCGGCCATTATTGCCGCCGCCAAGTTGTCGCAGCGCTATATCACTGACCGCCAGTTGCCCGATAAGGCCATCGACCTGATCGATGAAGCGGCCAGCCGTATCCGCATGGAGATCGATTCCAAACCGGAGGAAATGGATCGCCTGGAGCGCCGCCTGATCCAATTGAAAATCGAGCGCGAGGCGGTGAAAAAAGACGAAGACGAGGCAAGTAAAAAGCGCCTCGCCAAAATCGACCAGGACATTGATAAAATCGAGCGCGAATATGGCGACCTCGAAGAGATCTGGCGCGCGGAAAAAGCGGCATTGCAGGGTTCCCACGAAATCAAGAGCCAACTGGAGCAGGCGCGCCTCGAATTGGAGGAAAAACGCCGCAAGGGTGACCTGGCTCGTATGAGCGAATTGCAATACGGCATTATTCCGCAGCTGGAAAAACAACTGGATATGGCCAGCCAGGCGGAAATGATGGAAATGAAATTGCTGCGCAACAAGGTCACCGACGAGGAGATTGCCGAGGTCGTTTCCAAGTGGACGGGTATTCCTGTTTCAAAAATGCTGGAAGGCGAGCGCGAAAAATTGCTGCGTATGGAAGATGCACTGCATAAGCGGGTGATCGGTCAACACGAGGCTGT
>Ga0206102_1000399_pt1 | contig 14080 bp, 16 predicted proteins | sample 1B1Ametagenome_FD_148645 | JGI IMG/M metagenome (GOLD analysis project Ga0206102, IMG submission 148645) | Enriched microbial communities from leaf-cutter ant dump, University of Wisconsin, Madison, United States - 1B1A | ecosystem: Environmental > Terrestrial > Nest > Insects nest > Nest dump... | reverse complement strand
TTTTTGTTGCGCGGAGAACAAGGGGATCGAACCCTCACCGGTTTTGACACCGGAACAGTTTTCAAGACTGCCGCGACAAGCCAATATTCGCCTATTCTCCAAAGTTCTCATCATTTATGGAAAGCGACTCGAAAAGCATTACAACCACAAAGAGGATGAGACTGTAACTATCTCGGGTGAATAACGGGACTTGAACCCGCAAGCCTCATCGGCACCGGATTCACAGTCCGGCGTGTTTACCAATTCCACCATACTCACCATGCTGGATCAGCATATGACCCTGTGGACCCAGTCGGATTCGAACCGACAACATCCTGCTTGCAAAGCAGGCGCTCTACCGTTGGAGCTATGGGCCCTCACGAAAGTTCCGCAATTTCTAAATTCGTCACCAACAACCGATGGGGTGACTGACGGGGCTCGAACCCGCGACATCCGGCACCACAAGCCAGCGCTCTGCCAACTGAGCTACAGTCACCATGTGGGTTTCGCGAGAACCAACTTATCTCCAAACCCTTTCCTGAAGATAGTCGTGCGCCGTGGTGACACACGATTCAATCAAACGGAATGTGCCCGGCACGTTCCCGGGACTTCGGTTACTTTCCTCTGAGGGCCACATTGGGCGAGGTCACCCTCCATCTCCCGGTGACGAACATTTCTGTTTCGCCTCCCTAGCGATTTCACCTTGAGCAGGGTGACTAGTTGCGAACTAGTTTCTTCTCACTGGAATGTGAGACGCTTTACTGTAATAAGCTACACCCGCATGAACCCTTTTCAGGGTTAGTGGTTCCGGGGAATTTCGAAATCCCGACTTCCTGGGTGTAAACCAGGTGCTCTGCCTCTGAGCTACGAAACCGTCGCTTCTCGGGGGTCGAACCCGAACCTCCACGAACCAACTCGTGGCGTTCTACCATTGAACTATACAGCGTGGCGCCCAGTTTGTTTATCGTCGCTTATTCTGGTTCATTAGATCTTAAAAAGATCGGCGAATCTTTCTTTTTATGCTAACAGTGCTGCAGACACTGTTTGTAGGCCCCCTGGGGCTCGAACCCAGGACCCGCGGATTAAAAGTCCGATGCTCTGCCAACTGAGCTAGAGGCCCGTAATTTGGTTCCGTTTCACAAATCAGTACGGTTTCCGTAACCTTTTGCCCTTTTCTTTTGAAAGAGAGGGATTCTCGCTCCGATGGCTGGATTCGAACCAGCGGAAGGTTGCCCTTACGGATTAACAGTCCGCCCCGCTGCCGCTACGGTTTACATCGGAAAGAAGTCAGACATCATTCTTTTGGTAACGATGTTTGCCTTTATTTGGATTCATGGCTTTCATGCGTGCCCCGCATGGGATTCGAACCCACACACCCGAAGATACTGGTTCCTAAGACCAGCGCGTATACCAATTCCGCCAACGGGGCAAGTGCGGGCTCTTACCGCCCCCTCATAAGAGGGTGTTTCCAGTTTGTTTAAAAATCCCAGACGTTCCTGATTTCGAGAGCGCAAATCTCTCCATCCGAACCCCGGTTTGGGTAGCGTGTCCACAAAACTTTGCACGTTTTTGCGAACCAGCGTTAGTCGTCACTAACGAAGCCCTCGTGCACCCGACTGGACTTGAACCAACACGACCAGAAGGTTCTGGGGCCTAAACCCAGTGGGTATTCCAATTCTCCTACGCAGGCGAGTGTTTTGCTTTTTTGTGACGGCCTAAAGCTGAAGGCCCTTTTACCGTTTGCGAACAAAATTCACAAGTCAAAATTTCGGAAGCTCGTTTTAGAGCAGCTTCACTCAAAGCTAATCTATGAGCTTCCGATTTTTTCTTCCCTAGGGAGCCTTTTCGGGCAGCGGCAGCCGCAGTTTCGGAGGTAAAACCTATAGATTTCATAAAATCTATAGCTCCTTCTTCGCCTCTTTTTCTCTTCATACAAGCCCAGGGGGATCGTTCAGGGTCAGCAGCGCGTATTTTTGTGGATTCTGAAAGTTTTTTACGACTCTCTTCACTATATTTCCAATTTTCGTTTACCGAAGGGAGCTTCCCGTAAAATTTAGGTTTTTCTTGCCAAAACCAAAATACTTCACGATTATTTAGTTCATTCACCGAAGGGCAAACCTCTAAAATTCTCAATACAGTAGGCTCTTTTTCTTCTTGTTGAATGAACCACTCAGAGAAGTCTTTTCTGCGATGCGATCCGTTAGCTAACCTAGGCAAGTGGTATTTGTAGTACCTCTTTTCAATCTCTTTCGAGCACCCAATATATAAGCATTCTCCAGTTTTTGGGTTATAAATTCCGTAAATCCCCACTGTATACATGATTGTATTTTACCAAAACAATAGACCGTTGTGTCGCCATGCCCGGACTCGAACCGGGACGCCCCTGCGGGCCCAGCACCTCAAGCTGGTGGATATACCAATTCTCCTACACGGCGTATATTCTCTCTTGTGTTTTCAGGCTTCAGGCGCCAGCGGCGCAACAAATCTATTGTGACACAGGTTCTTGAGAAAAACAAATTGAGAATGGGATGAGTTTCTCGTACGAGGGCACTCTTGGGCCTCGATAGAATTTCACACCAGTGTCCCGTCACCTTATAGTGTGAAATTTCGTGGGGATGGTCAGACTCGAACTGACTCACCCGAAGGAACGGTTTTACAGACCGCCGCGACTCTCCAACTTCGCCGCATCCCCATATAAACAACCCATAGACAATGATTGTTTTTGTGCGGATACCTGGACTTGAACCAGGGACCTCTGTCTTATCAGGACAGCGCTCTAACCAACTGAGCTATACCCGCAAAATTTGAACATTGTTTAATGTTCGAAATCGCCGGCTTAAAACCGGAATGTTTGAATCGTGTGATCGGGCGGGACCATGAAGAATCGAACTCCAGCCAACGGGTTTGGAAGCTGCTATACTACCACTATACGATTTTCCCAAGATCGGTTTTACTGACCCGAAAACAGAAGCAGTCAGGGTCACCACCTTGCGTGGCCTCTTCCCCGAAAGGCGACCCCAACCGGACTTGAACCGGCGACCTCCGCCGTGACAGGGCGGCGCTCTAACCAACTGAGCTATAGGGCCAGGTGAACATCAATTTTCCCCTGACTGATGTTCAAAAATCTGCAGCATGTTTCCAGCATACTAGGGAAAGCAGTGTGAGGACTTAGTATGAGATTTACCTCACTGCAACGAACTCTGGAAAAGTTCCTCATACGCAGGGACGCCGGGATTTGAACCCGAAACGACGGTTTTGGAGACCGTTATGATGCCAATTTCACCACGTCCCTATGATGCGAAACCTCATTGAATCCCATAACGAGTGCCCGCCCGTTCTGCGGAGTCGAACCGCAGCAATGAATAATTCAACATGGGCTAATAGTTGAACCTGTTTCGCGTGAAGACTCGGGATTCGAACCCGAACCTGCCGCTTAAGGGCGACAGTGCTGCCGTTACACCAGTCTTCTGTTCGTTTATACACTGTGAACCGATCTCTCAAGACGGTCTGCCAACCGTTCGTTGAAACCAAAGCCAGTGGATACATGGGCGAATTGGCAGTTTCACCCTGTATCAAGCGGTAAAGCAGAGGGATTTGAACCCTCCGCACATCATGCTCTTTTCGGGAGCGCTACACCGAAGGTGTTACATGATGTGCCGTGTTTCACATGAGACTCCTGCAGAGAGCTTATTCCCAGTGGTGAATCAACCGTGCTTCGTGACCCCTGCGGGGCTCGAACCCGCCATCTTCTCCTTGAAAGGGAGACGAGATTACCGCCTACTCCAAGGGGCCATGCTTTTATTGCGCGACTCTGACGGATCCTGACACCGCAACCTCCGTCTCGACAGGACGGCGCTCTTCCTTTGAGCTACAAAGCCAAATAAGTGTAAGGGTGTTTCGTTGTTGTCTTTAAAATGCTCAACCCACGGTCTCGGCTACCCGACTCTTTGATGTTATCTCGTCGGACCCCACGGTCTCGTTACATTTCCCTTACGCTGGGGCGGGTGGATTCGAACCACCACCGTCCAGATTCAAAGTCTGGTGAACTGCCAATTATTACGACGCCCCAATAATGAGGTGCTCTACCAAGAGCTTCGCTCTTATACTTTTTCATCAGTCGGTTTTTCGCAACGCGGACTCAACCTGTCGATTACTTTTTCTAAGAACTGCCCGAATCGGAAACGGGCCCTTCCTCTGTGAATGGTGGAGGATTCGAACCTCGCTTGGGTATCCCAACTAGTATAATCTGACCAATGTCAGACGGGGCTCCTAAGCAACCATTCATGAAACTCTTTTATACTTGGCGCGGCGGTTTCATTCCGTTTAACCTCCCGTTTTTGTGGGAGCCGCTGGGATATCTGGATTCGAACCAAAACGAACTGAGTCAGAGTCAGTCATGCTGCCGTTACATCATATCCCAAAGGGTATCTGTGTAGGATGAGCGGCCACTCATTAGCTAGAATTTGATGGCCGTCGCGTCCTAGTTTATCCCAAGGGTCCTACCTTGTCGGAACAGGGAGATTCGAACTCCCGACTCCCTCGCCCCAAACGAGGTCGCATACCACTTGCGTACATTCCGGTAATGCTCGTTCCTGGACAACGGCCAGTATACGAAGCCGAACTTACCCTCGTCGGGAAGACATGATTTGAACATGCGACTTCTCGCTCCCAAAGCGAGCGCTCTACCAAACTGAGCTACATCCCGTTGTTAGGTGCGGAATCTACGATTGTTTTTACTAATCGTTTCACTGCTCCTATCCACTCGCGTGACTGAGCGACACCCTTGTTCCCCAAGCTGGATTCGAACCAACATCTTCGCATCTCGAGAAATGCGAACGGCATAACCCCTTTAGCCGCATTGGGGAATAAATGGTCGGCGCGTTTAGACTTCAAACTTTACGCATACCTTCCTGAGTCATTATCCGCGCGACTGACTGCAGTATTCTTTGCGTATTCTCATATTAATGAGCGCCGGAGGGGACGACGGGATTCGAACCCGCACTAAAACTTTGGAAGAGTCTTGTGCTAACCATTGAACACTACATCCCCATGTAGTAACGTACCCTTACTCGGACTCGAACCGAGGACCCACTGATTAAGAGTCAGCTGCTCTACCGACTGAGCTATAAAGGCTTGTTTCGTGATCGCTCGTTTCGCTTAGCGAGGGCGCCATTTTATTATGGTTTCTAGTAGGTTTCACGAATTCCCACATTATCTGGGTAGGCCCCCTGGGATTCGAACCCAGAACCTACGGATTAAAAGTCCGCAGCTCTACCATTGAGCTAGAGGCCCAAACGAACACGTATGTTCAAGCGTGAAGCTCCCCCACCTGGATTCGAACCAGGGACACACCGGTTAACAGCCGGATGCTCTGCCGCTGAGCTACAGGGGAATAGGGGCCGTCTCTCCGGCTGTCAAGTTACTAACGCGACCTTTTACGTTGATGTTTTCGCCGCGCCTCGCGGGCTCATCGAGCGAACCCGATTTTGCGTGAATGAGATGCACATTCCGAAAACATCACAAGAACCTGTAAATAAGGTATGCCGCACTATGTCGCCATTCGTCACATTCGGGATGTGCTCTCAGCCACGGTCACTTTACCAAGAGGCAATTCGACCAAATTTACAGAAAGTTACTTGTATTCCGCATAAGCGGCGCCCAACTCCTAGACACAAGGGTTGGTAGCCCTTGCTTTTTTCGCAGGTATTCTCACCGGAAGGCGAGCATTTGCTGCGTTCATCCTACGCCGAAGCGTGGAGTCAGACACGGTTACTAATTTTTCTTTTACCGACCGATTGCGGTAGGGTCTGCTTCCCCGGGATGCCTACCCGGACTTCTTTATGAAATTGGCACCGAGGCTTTCACCTCGGAAATCGTTGATGGTTTCATCATACCACAACATCAGTCCTCGCGCAAATCGTATGCGGTCCTCGGCGTGTCGCGTTGAGATTCAACCATTTTGAATTGAGTTTTGTGGGGCGCTCTACCTTGCGGGAGCAGTTTTACGATTTTTGCGTTAGATTAGCAAGAATAATCGTAATCCCGCCAGGAGAGCGACATATTGGGGTTCTTTTCTGGTTGAATAAACCCGCGTTTCGCTTCCTGGAGCTGCAAGGAGGCAATATGGGCACGTGTAGATAAAGATGTAAACACGGCGGTCACCTTCCTTTCAGCAAACTCGATTTCATGAGGTTTTCAGTAATATCAACATTGATTCACGATGCGTTTCAGTGTTGATGTAATCACTATACCAAATTTCTAACGTGTGTCAACACTTTCTTCAAAAAAGTTTTAATTTTTTCTAGAACGTGCTCACTTGATATTTGTGTATGATGACTATACCACATTTAAAGGGAGATTGAAATTATGCGGAACACTTACGCATCACTCGTTGTTGGCCTGTCATTAGTTTCAGTTTTGACTCTTTCGGGTTGCTCTTCTGCAGAGTCTCCCGAGCCAACCGTTTCAGGTTCGCCCTCAACTCCCACACCAATTCCTGATTCGTCAGTTTCAGAGAACCTGGTTCCCTCTCAGGATGCTCCCTTTGGTTTCGATTTACCCGAGGAATATAAGTCAACGTTCGCTGGATTGACGGGCACGTGGGTTTATCGGGTGAGCGAAGCCGAGGCTGTCGCACTTTCAGATATTTACGATGCAGAGAATTTGAGAGAATTCGTCGAGTTGCGTGTTGCGGACGGTTGGTTTGTTGCCGTGCCTGAGCAACAGGATGAAAACGGGCTAGTCGTGGTTCTTGAGAACGAAATCGGAAACCAGTTGACCGTTGTTGGTCTTGTTTCGGGGGCGCCTGATTCGTCGGGTGGAACATCTGCTCCGGCTTCGGTTGTGACATTCACAAAGAATTGAATTGATGTGTCACGTTTTCACCTGGATTCGATTTTTCAAGTCCACAAGTGTGAAAACCGGAGTTGCTCGATTCCCTTGAGGCATCATTATGATTCATTAGAGGAAGCACAATCCGTTAGAGAAATCTCTCTCGAATGGAGTTCGATTTCCTCAAATAAGCGAGAGATGAACTTTCGACGAGAATTCAACGAACGCACGAACGATCATTATTTAGAAGCTTCAATGCTTACGCCTCTTGAGGAGGAAGTAATTTTCACGGTGGAAAATTGTGAACAGGGTTATCGCGGCACGATGTTTTTCGCTGGTCGTGAGATCGTTCTTGCTTCCCGTGGTTCATTAGAAGAAACCGCGCACGCTACCGCGATTGAGGCGCAGAAACTGTATGGTGACGATTTGTGGCCTGACGTTTTTGTTGTCGAACTGTATTTGAAACTTTTGCCGTTTTCAACATTGTCACAGGTGAAGAGTGATGGGTTATTTTACCTAGATCTGATTTCTGATCCATCCGCACTGCAACAAACTTATGAGGGCGAAACACCATCTGGCGCTCTTATTTCTGTTCAAGCTGGGCACTCTTATGCAATTGCGACAGTAACTCGGAATGGTGTAACTTTGGTGGTCAATGAAACCAGTTTGATTCATCAAAAATTTCACTCGGTGACCGAGTTAGCATCATTTGTGGCAAAATCATTTGGGCCACTTCTTGAGATGAAGGAAATATGATGGATCTTTTTAGCCAATTGAACGAGAATATTGAACCTCGAGAAGATCTTGTTTCGCTTGTGGATCGTGTCGCTGATTTTATTGTCTCTCTTCCAGAGAAACAGCAGATTGCGATTGGAAAAATTCATGATTCTAGAGATTACGAAACCTGGGAAAGAATTGCTAAGGAAACGCAAACTTTCGCATTCTCTATGAATCTTGAGTCCACCTGGTGGACCGTTATGGATCATGCGAAGAAACGCATTGTTTCAGATGGATGGAATCCCGCTTGGGATTCCGGGTTTGACTATTTAGCAGCATCAATCGTTTCGCCGTGGAGAGGGACGCGCTTTTCAGCTGTTTCGGTCGACTTCATGATGGAACCTTTACGGAGTGCTAGTTTCACTGAATAAGGGTGCGAGTTGTATGTAAATTGTAGCAAAATTCGCCGCAAGTGAGATCACAAAGAAAATGAAAACCCAAAGTGATCCGGGAATGACAAATGTTAGTTTTGCTAGTTGATCAGCGTCGGAATCCTCGGCTTCTCCGCGCATTCGTTGTATCTGAAGTTCGATGATGGGTTTTACACTAGCGGCAACTAGAAAAGTTGCGATTAAAAGTATCGCTAATGTCTGTATTTCGGGAGCACCTTGAAGAAGATAGTAAAAACCAACGAGTAAAGGAATTGTGACAATTAATCCCCAAAAGTTGCGGATACTAAGAAAAATTCCTAAAAGAAGAATGCCGAGAATAAGAACGCTTAGGAATATCCTCCCCCAAGAGATCATGAACTGGATTCCCAGTCCTAAGAGAGCTGGAGCAACGTAACCCGCAATTGTTGTGAAGATTACACCTAATCCGTAGGGTTTACCAGAGGAAATAGTTACACCCGATGTATTCGAATGGAGTTTAATACCCGAAATTCTTCGTCCCCATAATATTGCGGTAAGCGCGTGGCCGCCTTCATGAACAACGGTGATCAGATTACGGGTAATTCGCCATAGGGGGGTGAAGACAAGTAAGAGAGCAACTGACCACGATAAAACAAGCATCCAGGGTTCGGGTGCTGATTGTGTTCCGACGAGTTGATCCCAAAAGTTTTCCATTTGATTAATTCTTTTCGGCGGCTTCGCGGAAAATTGTTTCTAAATTGAGTGCTTCCTCCAATTTTTTCCCTGTCATTACCTCGGTGTTCACGACCTTGTTGACAAAAGAGTTGACGATTCTTTCGTCTACAGTGTTCTCAAGATAGGGGATGTAGGCAATCGAGTTAACGCCGTCACGATGCGCCCGCCCCAAGGTTTGAAGTGCATCAAGAGGATTTTGTCTAATGTCAGCAAGGATTGTTATCCTGTCGTTGCTTGTCGCTTTTGACCCATCGGGAAGAATCTCTCCAGCGTGAAGAGAAATACCCTCAACCACTGTGGATAACACAACCTTTGTTTGTCCTTTTTGGAAAGCAATTCGTTCGTATTCCTTTTGATCGCTTGTTCGACCGCTGATTTCTGACACGGGTATCTTATTTTTAAGAAATGTTTCCTTCAGTTTTTCAACCGTGTCGATGAATTCACATGAAATGTAAATTTGTTTGTCGTTTTCAATCATATCCAATGCGAAGTCCGCGATGGCGTCGATGCGCAAAAGTGATGTTTTCTGTCGATAACGCAATGTCTCAACCAAAGCACCCTTAGGGTCGGCTTTTGCTGGAGTTAAACGAAGCCAATTTCTGAAACGTGTCCAAGCTTCGGCGTAAAGTGAGGTTTGCTCGGGTGTCATCTCAACAGGCATTGGAACAATTTGCTGTTCGGGCCAGCCCGCAATGTTCTTTGGTGAACGCATAATGAACGGGGCGTTTTTCTGTGTGAGAGCCTTACCTATTCGTTGTGTGTCCGCACGTTGTTTCGTCTGGGTTGCAGTGAGCGCTTTTTTATACGCTGCGAGCTCCTTAGGATCCTTACTTTCTTTTATTCCCCATGGTAAAGAAACCCATGAATAACCAGATTTTCCTTTCTTCACATGGAACCCGTTAGCAATCAGAAAATCTCCCCATTGATTCGGAGTTATATGTCGCGGCGCGTTGGGTTTTAAAAGTCTGCCAAGAATTCCACTCATGACCGCTAGGTTCAACGGTGTGGAACCTGGTGTCGCTGTTGAGAAAATAACGAACGGTGAGCTATCTTTCTTGTAAACTTTGTCAAGTTGCGCCACTCTCACGGCAGCAAGAGATGTATTTGATGACGGATAATTTTTGAGTTTATGCGCTTCGTCAAAGATAACGAAATTAAAATCAATGAGTGGTGCGCCGTCTCGTGCCGTTTGTCGTCTTTTTGTTTTTGTGCGTTTAGCTGTTTTAGTTGATTCGGGAGTTGAAAGCAATTTCTGGAGTTGCTGATAATTGAGAATCAGAAATCGCAAGTGTTTGTGAGCACCAATATAATTTCGGATGGTCTGTCGCCATTGGGGAATTACGGATTTTGGGCAAACAATCAGAACTTGCGCTTTTTTTGCGTTGGTGAACCCACGCCGTTTGGCGACGAGAGCGACACCCGCCAACCCAGAGAGTGTTTTTCCAATTCCTGTGCGATCAGCAAGAATGAAGCCACCCCAACCAGCATCATAAGAGAGGGCAATTTTCTTGGCAGCATCCACCTGGTGCGGCTTAGGTATAAATGAAACCTCACCGGGAATAACGGGTGTTACCCTACCATTCAATTGATCTTCAAGCCAGCGACCACGTGAAAATGCTGGAGCGCGAAATTCGACTAAATTTGCGGGAAGTTTATTTCCCTCGTAAACCCAGATTTTATCTTTTGCGAAATAGCGAACTCCTGGCGCTTTGTAGCCCCAGGGAAGATCAACAACATAAAACATGGTCCTCCTTAAACTGAGGGTGTGCTGTAATCAACACCGGGGGCGCCTGGCGCCATGATGACACTCGGCGCAGGATCCAATACGTTGACAACAACGGCAATGACGATAACGAGGAGAATGATTCCTAACCCTATGAGGGGAATGCTGGGTTTTCTTTTCATACTTCGCCTCGCACAAGAATCAATTCGTCCGAGAATTCCCAAAGGGTTCCATCAATGTTTCGATCAAGCGTGTCATAAACCAAATTCTCGATATCTAAGAGAACGCCCCGGGCATTTTGCTCATCTTCGAGAATATCCTCTTCAAATCCTTCGAAACCGGCGTTCTCGAGATTTAGATTGATGAAGTAAACACTTTCGGTTTTGACTTCCTCACGAAAACGGTCCATTAATGATTGACGGAGCTCGCCAGACGAAAGACCTGACTCAACAATGTCACCCTCGGTTGCTAACTCCATAGCGATTTCACGAGAGTATGACGAGACATCGTAAATCTCAAAACTCATGGAACCGTTCTCCTGAAGCCCTTCTGTGTTGGTTTTCAATATCATGATTAGTTCCTTGGCGCTAATTTATCGAACATGTTACTCACACTTTTTGGATCACTGAAGCGGTAAACATCATGATCTACAAGATTCCCATTGATGTAAATAATGGGGGGATAATAACCTACATTCAAATTCGGATTGTCGGCACCACTGTAGAGCCAACTGAAAAACGTAAGAAACTTGATGGAGTCAGAGTCCACCGTGTTACATGGCGATGATGAGCAAGCTCCGGCGGGAATTCCGACCTCAGCTGAGATACCACCAATGAATTGAAGTATTTCTTGATCGGAAGCCTGTGGATCCTCTGGAGAATTCGATGAGAGGATCGTATCGGATTCTTTCATCAACTGAATGAAGAAGTTCCATGCTTTATCGGGGTTTGTCCCAAAAACTTCGGCGAGAGCCTCAGGCGCATAAATGCTGAAACCATTTTTTTGAACTGCGGGATGAACTCTGAGAATGATTCTTCCGTTCCCAATTAGATTTGTGAGCGTGCTTTGATTCAATGCGATAAAGTCGCGCGCCTGCTGTGAATAGAAGTCGATGTAAAGATCTACAACATGTGAGTCATTTGATGAATTTTTACTTTTGAATTCAAAATAAACGGGTTCGGTGATTTCTCCATTAACACCTAAGGCTAGCTGTCGAGGGTTTGAACCAGAGAGAAGATCATCAATTTCTGGTTGATAACTCAACATTTCATTGTTTCCTACAATGATTGCGGAAACGTTGGACTCCTCGGCGAGATGGTTTTTTGCTTGCGCTTCAAGAACAAGAGGATTGATGAAGAAGAAATACCCAACTGCGAGAAGAATTGAGAGAATGAAACCTCCTCCAACGATAAAGTAAAGGTTAATTCGTTTCTTTTCTCTTGGTTTTGTGATCTTGTCAGATTTCTCTAAAAGTGTTTTTAGTTTAGCAACCTCTTCAGATGAAAGTTCATCAAGATTCATCAAGCACCCCCTCCTGACCAGAGCGAATGAATTTGCGACCCTGCTCCACAACGAGAGGCTTGTGTTCTTTCATGACACGAGTAAGGGCCTCGGATTTATTAACCCAATCATCGTATGTTCGCATAATATCGCCGGATTCTGTTGTTGAGGTAACCCCAGATTCGGTTTCAATTGCGGTTTCGGGAGCGTCAACCATTGTTTTCAAAGACCACTGAAAAGCATGTTTTGAATTTGCCTCAATGGCCTTCCAGTCAAGTCCCTGATGTTTCGCGGGATTCAGATTATAGACTTGCTGGCGAAGAATGGGTGCGCTTTCTTCCAGGAAACCCTCTCCATATGCGTGCGAATTTCTCAGATTTTTAATGATAAGTTCGGTAATGTCGGCACTGGAAAGGTTCTGCGCGTCGATACTTTTGAAATCTGTTTGCGCACGTTGCGTTACCTCAAAAAAAGTCGGAGTGAAACTTGAATCAGATCCGATTTCCCACATTGTCCAACCTTTTCCTAGGGGGACCTCTTTGTCGGAAAACCCGCGACGGATCAGTGATCCGTTGTAGAAAATTTTTCTTTTCGCGGTGTCATTTTTCTTGTCTTTAGAGCCAACCCAGCCGCGTTCGTGAATGTGCCCAAGCATGACGTAGTCCCAATCATTGTCTTTAATGATTTTGTCGGGAATGACGATTTCACGGGGTGACTGTTCGGTGTGGAGCTTCATTTTCGTCAGAGGATCAATGGTTGATCCGTGCGCTGAAAGAATGTTGATTGCACCTTTTTCCGAAATAACTTTCTTCATCGTTTCTTCCTGTTCGGAGAACAAATGATGCGAAAGCATGTGAACGAGAATTCCATCGGCAATCTCATGCGTCACATAAGGAGCATATTCAGAGTGAATTTTCCGCAAAGGGTCGTCTAGAACACGACTTGCGGCGATTTCGGACGCCAAGTCAAGTGCATCATGATTACCCGAAAGGAGATAAACGGGGATCCCAACCTCGGCCAGTCGGCGCAACTGGTTTTGAATGAAAATGATGTCTCGGATCTTTGGTTCAGGCACATGAAAAATGTCCCCTGGAACTAGAACAGCGTCAACCTCTTGTTCGATCATTTGAGTTATCGCTTCGGAGGTAGCACGATAACCATCACGCACACGTAGGTTGATGTGCTGTGAATCTACATGACGTGTTGAAGCGTAACCAATATGTAGATCTGAAAATGTAGCTAGTTTGAAAGTCACTGTTTCTCCGTTGTCTCATTCGTGCTCATTGTATCAATGGCTAGAGAAAACGAACGAACTTTTCAAACCCGGTGCTGACGTGAATACTCCGCCATGAACACCGCACCGTTTTGTGCAGTGTTGAGATTGCGGTCAACGCCGCGCTGGGGAATAGAGATCGAGGCGTCGCAAAGCTGGATATCTTCAGGGGCGAGGGGATAACCCTCTTCTCCGTAAACAAAAGCCGTCTTCACGGGGAAAATTTCGTCATAGAGCACGGTATCGGCCACTTCGCCAACTACCGCGTAAACCTTGTAATCTCTTTCGTGAAGATACGCGACGGTTTCCTCAAGATTGTCGGCGCGCTTGAAATTCTCGAGATGATGAAGTCCCAGCATACCTCGAGCGTCAATATGACCAGCGCCAACAAGAATGAATTCGCTCGCGAGAAAAGCGTTTCCGGCGCGAAGAACCGAGCTCTTGTTAAAGTCCTTCGTGCGGTGCAAACAGACATTGACAAGATCGGTTCGAAGAGGCGCGAGCTTTTCGCGGATCTCTTCGGGATACATCCCCTTGAATTCATCTCGCACATTGTTCATGGGATTGGGGGTAGTGAATTCGCGTTGTCTGATCACAGTGTTATCCTAATATGAATTAAAGCGAGTGTCAAATTTATGATCTATGAAGAATCACAACCTGCTCGACGGATGATTATTTGATGGTATTTAAGTGTCTTGGATCGAATTCTAAGCGTTCCTAGACAGTGAAGCGGTGTCGCCGAGTGTATTCACCCATTGCGATGGCTGCGGCTTGCGCAACGTTGAAGCTTCGCGCGGGACCAGGCATGGGAATCTCAACAAGACCGTCGCACAGTTCGAGTTCCTCACGATACAGACCCTCACCCTCGCGGCCGTAAACAAAGGCGGTCTTAAAGGGAATTTCGGCGTCATA
>Ga0206102_1000396_pt1 | contig 14088 bp, 11 predicted proteins | sample 1B1Ametagenome_FD_148645 | JGI IMG/M metagenome (GOLD analysis project Ga0206102, IMG submission 148645) | Enriched microbial communities from leaf-cutter ant dump, University of Wisconsin, Madison, United States - 1B1A | ecosystem: Environmental > Terrestrial > Nest > Insects nest > Nest dump... | reverse complement strand
TGATGCGATCGGCGAGCGTGGATTTGCCGTGATCGATGTGCGCGATGATGGAGAAGTTGCGGATCAATTCCATGGAGCGATGCTGGCCTGCCGAACGGGGTTTGCCGCCTTGCGCCTGCGCGGGCGGCGCGGCACCGGAATGGTGGCGCGAACCCCGCATTATCGCATGGAACCGGCCGGTGCCATCCCCGCAAAACGCGACGGGCGCCACCCGGCCGGATGGCGCCCGCGCTGGCACATGAGGCGTGCGACGGTTATTTCCCGGCCGGCACGGTCAGGCCCACGAAGTTGCTCTGCTCGCCACGGCGCACCAGCAGCAGCACCGTGCTGCCGGCCTTCACGTCCTTGGTGGCCTCGCGGAAATCGGCGACGCTGCCGACCCGCTTCTGGTTGACCATCAGGATCACGTCGCCGGCACGCAGGCCCGCCTGCCCGGCCACCGGACCGGTGATGTCGCTCACCACCACGCCCTGCCCGGCTTTCAGGCCCAGTTGCGTGCGGGTGTCGTTGTCCATCGACTCCACCGTCAGGCCCAGCGCCGCCGAGCCGGTGCGCGAGGGCGCGCTGCCGGCAACCGCCGAGCCCACCGCGTTGCCGTCACGCTCGGCCTCGCTGATGGTGACCTTGAGCGACTGCTTCTTGCCGTCGCGCAAAATTTCCATCGGCACCGTGCTGCCCGGCTTGGTCATGCCCACCAGCGGCGGCAGGTCGGCGGCCTGCTGCAACGGCTGGCCGTTGTACGAGAGGATCACATCGCCCGGCTGCACGCCAGCCTTGTCCGCGCCGCTGCCGGGCGAAACGCCGGCCACCGCCGCGCCCACGCCGTTGTCCAGCTTGAACGCCTTGACCATGTCGTCGTCCACCGGCTGCACGGTGACGCCCAGCATGCCGCGCGACACGTAGCCCTTGGTCTTGATCTGCTGCACGGCGTTCATCGCCACGTCGATGGGGATGGAGAACGCCACGCCCAGGTAATCGCCGGTGTTGGAATAGATCTGCGAGTTGACGCCCACCACCTTGCCGTCCAGGTCGAACAGCGGGCCGCCGGAGTTGCCCCGGTTGATCGGCACGTCGGTCTGGATGAACGAGGTGTACGGCTGGTCGCGCTGGCCCAGGTTGCGGCCCACCGCGCTGACGATGCCCTGCGTCACGGTGTAGTCGAAGCCGAACGGCGAGCCGATCGCCAGCACCCACTGGCCGGGTTTCAAGGTGCGCGAGTCGCCGATGTTCACCGTCGGCAGCTTGCCGCCCGCCTCGACCTTCAGCAACGCGATGTCATACGTCGGGTCGGTGCCGACCACCTTGGCGGTCAGCGTTCGCCGGTCCTGCAGCCGCACGCTGACCTTGTCCGCGCCTTCGACCACATGATTGTTGGTGAGAATGTAGCCATCGTCGGAAATGATGAAACCCGATCCCAGCGAGGTGTGTCGCTGCTCCTGTGGCGACGGCATCATCGGCATGCCGAAGAAACGCCGGAACAATTCGGCCTGCGGATCGTCAGCCTGACCGGGACCCGGCGCCACGCCACGGCTGCGGCTGGTGGCGCCGGTGTATTTCGCTTCGACGTGCACCACCGCGGGCGCATTCCTTTCGACGATCCCCGTGAAATCGGGCAAGCCAGCGGCAGCGGCCGGTTGCGCCTGCGCCGCGAAAAACGCGGGAAAGCCGGTCAGCGCGAGACATGCGACGACACGCAAGATGGATCGATTCATGATTCCTCCTTGGGAGTGGGTCAACAGCTGGAAACGCGCCCGTCGGGATGTGACTGGTCGCCAGCAACGGCAGCGTCCGGATCACGGGCCCGGCGACGCGTGAAAAGCCTGGGGAGAACCCGCGGAAAGCAGCACGCGGGTGGCACGTCTATCGCGGAAAGGCCCGATCGTTCGCGGCATCGCGCTGTTGTTGCGGATCGAGCAGCAGCCAATAGCTGCCATCGTGATTGTCGAGTGTACGGTAGCGATGCATGGGCGTTCCGTCGCGGGCATACGGCACCAGGTCGCCACCGCCGGGCATGCCCAGGGTGGCCGAGGCGCGCTGGCTGTACAACTCGGCCGAGTTGCCGCTCAGCCACGGTGGAACTGTCGCCGGCACCGTCGAGGACGGCAGCGCGGTGTGCTCCGGCAGCGAGCTTGCGCCTGCCGGATCGACGGCAACCGTTTCGACGCGGCTCGTCTCACCGGCCGGCTGCACCATCAGCAACGCCGCCACCGCCACGCTGGCGGCAATGGCCCCACCGGCGGACCAGTGCAGCCAGTGGCGCCGCGCGCCCGACGCCGCCGAAGTCGAGGCCGATTCGCGCTCGATGGCCCGCATGACCCCGACGGCGAAACCGGCCGACGCCAGCGGCGGCACCTGCCGCCGGACGCCATCGCCGACCAGGTGATAGCGCGACCACGCCTGCGCCAGCGCGGCGTCGTGGTCGAGACGACGCAGCAGGAAGCGGAGCTCCTGCGCCGACAGCTCGCCATCGACGGCGGCCGAGAGTTGCTCGCGGCTTTCCGGGTTCATGCCTGCCTGGTTCATGCCTGCCTGATTCATGTCTGGTCCTCGCGGTCCGACAACAGTGGCCGCAGTTTTTCGTCGATCGCTTCGCGTGCCCGAAATATGCGTGACCGCACCGTACCGATCGGACAGCCCATTGCCTCGGCGATTTCGTCATAGCTGAGGCCGTCCACTTCGCGCAGTGTTATGGCGGTACGCAGCTCTTCGGGCAAGGCTTGGACAGTGGCGAACACCGATTGTTCAATTTCCTGGCGCATCATCTCGCGCTCGGGCGTGGCGTTGTCGTGCATGCGCTGGGAGCCCGCCATGAACACCGCGTCGTCGGCATCGATGTCGTCGGTGGGCGGCCGGCGACCGGCGGCCACCAGATGGTTCTTGGCGGTGTTCACCGCGATCTTGTACAGCCAGGTGTAGAACGCGCTGTCACCACGAAAGGAGCCGATGGCACGCCATGCGCGGATGAACGTTTCCTGGGCGATGTCCTCGCATTCGGCGTGGCTGCGCACGTAACGCGACACCAGCCCGATCAGCTTGTGCTGGTATTTGCGCACCAGCAGATCGAAGGCGGCCTTGTCCCCTTTCTGGACGCGCTCGACCAGCGCCCGGTCCAGTTCGTTTTCGCCCGTGCGGGCCGTATCCATCATCAATGCCGTCATCCGCTGCGGAAACTGTGGGAGCCGAACGCGCAGCTCAGACCGGCGCCCGCCGCACAAGTTCAGCTTGCGCGCGGCACAGTGTAATGTCGCGCGCCGGATGGATTGTGGAAAAAACGTTGGATCCGGCCGCCACCAGCCTCAGGCGGGTTCGGTGGCCCGCGTGTTCAACAGCCGTTGCCGCTCGGCCAGCAGGTTGCCGAAACTGACCGGCGTGGCCGGCCGGCAGAAAAGGTAGCCCTGCAGCTCGTCGCAACCATGGGCGCGCAGGAATTCCAGGTGCTGCTCGATTTCCACGCCCTCGGCCACCACGGCGCGCTTCAGCCGGTGCGCCATCTCGATGGTGGCGCGCACGATCGCCTCGTCGTCGGGATCGACGCCGATGTTGCGCACGAAGCTCTGGTCGATCTTGATGCGGTCCGCCGGCAGGCGCCGCAGGTAGTCGAGCGAGGCAGCTCCGGTACCGAAATCGTCGATGGCGATGTGGCAACCGAGCTCGTGCAGGCCATGCAGGTTTTCCACCAGGTTCGGTGCTTCCTTGATGCTGATGCTTTCGGTGACTTCCATTTCCAGCAGGTCGGGATCGAGTCCGGTATCCATCAGCACTTTCGCCACCGTATCGAGCAGGCGCGGCTCCATCAGCTGCACCGCCGAGAGGTTGACGCCAAGGCGCAGGCGCAAACCGTAGCGTTCCTCCCACTCGCGCGCCTGGCGGCAGGCGGTGCGCATCACCCACTCGCCGATCGACACGATAAGGCCTGTTTCCTCGGCCAGCGGAATGAATACCGCGGGACTGATGGTGCCCAGCTCCGGGTGTTCCCAGCGCAGCAGCGCTTCCATGCCGACGATGTCCTCGGTCTCGGTGTTCACCTGCGGCTGATAGACCACGCGCAGTTCGCCGTTGCCCTCGGCATGGCGCAGGCGCGTCTTCAACGCCATGCCGTGTTCCTGCGCGTATTCGGGGCTGACTTCGTAGATCTGGAAGTTGTTGCGGCCCAGGTGCTTGGCCGCATACATCGCCTCGTCCGCGTGCTTGAGCAGGGTCTCGGCATCGCTGGCGTCGTCCGGGAAAAAGCTCACGCCCATCGAAACGGTGACCTGCAGCTCGGTGCCGTCGTCGAGATACAGCGGCGTCTCCATCACCTGCACGATCTTTTCCGCCACACGCAGCACGTCGTCGTTCTTCACGATGTGGCGCAGCACCACGGTGAACTCGTCACCCGCGTAGCGCGCCACGGTATCGGAGGCACGCACGCTGCCGCACAGGCGCCGCGATACCGCGTGGAGAACGGCATCGCCCGCGGCATGACCGTAACTGTCGTTGACAGCCTTGAAGCGGTCCAGATCCACGAACAGCACGGCGAAACATTCACCGTTGCGGACCGCCTCGCGGATGATGGTCTCCAGCCGATCGTTGAACAGCAATCGGTTGGGAAGCCCCGTGAGCGCGTCGAGCAGGCCTTCGCTGCGACCCTGCTCGCGGGTCAGGTCGAGCTCCAGCATCTGTGCGAACCGCGCCGCGGCACAATGCAGCACGGGTTCGACGATCGCGGCGGCGCCAAAGCCGCGGCGGCTGCCGGCCAGCATGGCACCCAGCACGGTATGGCGTTCGTCGTACAGCGGCATCCCGGCAAAATCGGTCAGGCCCAGGACCTGCAGCAGTGGATCGTCGGCCACCTGGTTCCGTGCATCGTGCCGGTACGCCACCGTGCCACCGGCCAACACCTGGCTAAGCGATGGCTGCGCCGCTGGTGGCGGCCAGCTTGGTTCCGGGCCGTTCCACAGTTGCAACTGCTGCACCGGGATGCCGGCACCGCCCGAAGGCAACGACCAGACCGCGAGATAATCGAGGCCGAGTTCATCGAACAGCAAACGCGCCGCCGCCGTCTGCGCGTCGACGCCATTGGTCGAGGCGAACATGCGCGACAGCAGCGACAGCGCCGCCTCGGCGCGCAGATCCGCACGATCGCTGCGGAATATCAGGGCCACGGCATCACGCTCGTCATGGCTTACCAGGCGCGCGTTCGCCTGCCCGGTATCGCTGCCTTCGGCCGAGCGGCGCTGGCAGGGATACCAGCGGCGATTGGCCTCGGTGATCACCTGCTCGATCGTCACGCCTTCGAAAGAAAGCACCTGCGACAGCGGGCGTCCCTTCCAATGAACCGCCGGCAGACGACTGTGCCGGATCACGGCGGAACTGACTTCGAGCAAGGGACAAGTGGCCGACAGCTCGGCGATCAGCCATTCGCTGTCGTCTTCCTGGAAGGCATAGCGATCGCCGGCCGGCTCCGGCAGCGGCAGTTGCGGCAACGCCGGCAAGGGCTCGCCGGCCAATGCGCTGGCCCGGCGCCAGCGCGGCAACAGCTCCGCCGCGACGCGCGAGGCATGCAACCAGTCCACCGTTCCTGTCGGCCAATGCTCGGGATGGAGTGGCGCATCGTCGGTCGTCACGACCATCAGGGGCACGTCGTGGGTAGCGGGCAGTTGGCGCAGTTGCTCGCAGCAGGCGCGGCCCTGCGTGCCCTCGCCCCTGATGACGACCACCATCAACTGCAGGGGCGGACGCCCTTCCAGCAGAATGGCCGCATGCGTGATGTCGCGTGCGCTGTAGATCTGCGCGTAGCCGGCCTGATCGAGTACGTCGAACACCAGCCGACGCAGCTCGCGCTGCTCCGCGACAACCAGGACGCCCGCCGTCATGCGCACGCCCTCATATGAGCCATCGCCCGTCGCGAAGACGCAGGCGCCGGGGCGAGCTGTCGTCGCTGCGCAGATGCACCGCCAGCGTACCCAGGTGCTCGGCCAGGGCTGGCGGCGCGTTCACCAGCACCACGCGACGCAGGTGGCCCTGCGGCATGCGCGAGAGTTGTCGCAGCAAGGTGTCGTCCATCGCCGACAGCGGCAGCTCCAGGCCGACCAGTACATACACGCCGAAATGCAGGCTTTGCTGCATGAAACGCAGCGCATTGCCCAGCCGCTGGCAATCGGGAACCCGCACGTGCGCGTCGCGCATGCTGCCCAGGCCCGTGTCCGGCTGCCACAGATAGACCGCCTGTCCCGTATGGCGGGCGATCGAACGGAACTGTTCGAGCAGGCCCGGGCAGTCGTCACTCTGCAGCAGCACCAGCCCACTGGACGCGCCGAGGATCTGCTCGAACACCTCGGCACCAGCCTGCGGCGATGCGGCGTCCATCGGCAAGATCATTGTGCCCACAGCCTGCGTCCCGTCATTGATGTTCCCGTCGGCGCGGCCACCACGCCCCCGGCAAGTCTAGCCCGGCACGCGAGTCATGGTGCAGCCACCACATGCAGTTTTTTTCGATCCATGCCGACGGTGGCCGCCGTCGAAAAATTAACGTTTGGCCGACTCCGCTTGCACGCTTGCCTCCCGGCGGGCAACGCCTGAATCGCGTCGGCGAGGAGTCTCGCATTCACGACGATGGAACGGTAAGGTTCGAGATTCCCAAGCCACGCCTGCATATCCCATGTTCGAAGGATTGCGCTTCAATCATTGGAAAGCCAGCGAGGACGACAGCGGCATCGTCACCCTCGCGCTCGGCCGCGCCGACAGCAGCGTCAATGCCATTTCCAGCGAAGTGCTGGACGAACTGGGACAGATCGTCGAGCGGCTGGCGATCGAGAATCCGACCGGAGTGATCATCCATTCCGCCAAACCCGCGGGCTTCGCCGTTGGCGCGGACATCACCGAGTTCAAGGACTATGCCCGGCATGGCACGGTGCTGGAGAACATCGAGAATGGCCAGCGGACCTACGAGGCGCTGGCACGCCTGCCCTGCCCCACGGTGGCGGCCGTGCACGGCGCCTGCATGGGCGGCGGCACCGAACTGATCCTGGCCTGCCGTCTGCGCATCGCCGTCGACGACGAGAGGACCCGCATCGCGCTGCCCGAAGTACAACTGGGCATCCACCCCGGATGGGGTGGCACGGCGCGCCTGCCGCGATTGATCGGTGCGACCGACGCCTTGTCCCTGATGCTGACGGGCAAATCCCTGTCTGCCCGTCGCGCATTGGACCTGGGCATGGTCGACCGGCTGGCCAGTGCCGGCGAACTTCTGGCCGAAGCACGCCACATGTTGCGTCGTCCGCCTCCCCGCCCGCTGGCGCGACGGGCCAAGGCATGGGCCAGCAATCTCTGGCCCGTGCGCCAGATCCTGGCGCCGATGATCCTGAAGCAGACCGCCGCCAAGGTGCGCAAGGAACATTACCCCGCGCCATTCGCCCTGATCGACGTGTGGAAGCGCGGCGGCCCGGATATCGGCCAACGCCTGAAGCTGGAGGCGTGCTCCGTCGCCAAGCTGGCCGAAACACCGACGGCGCGGAACCTCATCCGCATCTTTTTCCTGCGCGAGCGCCTCAAGAACCAGGGCACCGGCGTCGAACACGGCATCGAGCACGTACACGTGGTGGGTGCCGGCGTGATGGGCGGCGACATTGCCGCGTGGGCAGCGTTGAAGGGTTTCCAGGTGACGCTGCAGGATCGCGAGACGAAGTACGTGCAGCCGGCGCTGGACCGCGCCCGCACGCTGTACGGCAAGAAGCTCAGGACAGCGGAGAAAATCACCGCTGCCGCGCACCGCCTGCGAGCCGATGTGGAAGGCAGCGGCGTGGCGAAGGCGGATCTGGCGATCGAAGCCATCCACGAAAACGCCGACGCCAAGCGCGCGCTGTACGCCACCATGGAGCCTCGGTTCCAGAACGGTGGAATCCTCGCCAGCAACACGTCCAGCATCCCGTTGAACGAGCTGCGCGAGGGGCTGGCAGCGCCACAGCGTTTCCTGGGCCTGCATTTCTTCAACCCCGTCGCGCAAATGCCGCTGGTGGAAGTGGTGCGCCACGACCGGCTTGACCCTGCCATCGAGAAACGTGCGCTGGCGTTCTGCAAGGCGATCGGCAAATTGCCGGTGGCGGTCAAGGGCACGCCGGGTTTCCTGGTCAACCGCATCCTGATGCCGTACCTGCTCGAGTCCATGCGGATGTACGCCGAGGGCGTGCCTGGCCCGGTGCTGGATCGCGCGGCGAGGAAGTTCGGCATGCCGATGGGCCCGATCGAGCTGGCGGACACGGTGGGCCTGGATGTCTGCGCGTCGGTCGGCAAGGAACTGGCGCCGTTCCTGGGGCTGGACCTTCCGCAGGGGCTGGACGACAAGCTCGGCGCCGGCAAACGCGGCAAGAAGGATGGCCAGGGCCTGTACGTCTGGCAGGACGGCAAGCCGCAGAAGCCGGAGGTCGACCCGGACTATGTCTCCCCGCCGGACCTGCAGGAACGCATGATCCTGCCGATGGTGAACGAGGCGATCGCCTGTCTCGACGAAGGCGTGGTCGACGACGCCGACTTGCTGGACGCGGGCGTGATCTTCGGTACCGGCTTCGCTCCGTTCCGTGGCGGTCCGATCCAGTACGCACGCAGCGAGGGCGTGGACAAGCTCAGGCAAAAGCTGGCGCAACTGGCGCAACGCCACGGCGAGCGCTTCATGCCGAAGAAAGGCTGGGACAATCCGGCCCTGGCGATCAGCGCCACCGCGTCCTCCATGTCCGACGTGTAGCCGAGCCACCGACGCACCGCACCGGCGGCTCCCGAACGCTTCACCACATCAGATCATCGGGCACGCCGTCATCGCCCACACCCGCCGCGGCGGGGTCGACCAGCAACGCCAGCTGCTGGGCGTCGACAGCCCTGACCTGTTCGGCGATGTCGCGACGCACCAGCACGTAACGGCCACCCTGCTGCACCACGCCCAACTCGCCGGCATTGAGTGCCGCCAGCTGCGCCGCATCGACGTAGATGCGGCGGATCTTGCCGCCATATTCAAAGTTGCGTGGCTGGTCGGCTTCCGCCTCGGCCTTGTTGAGGGCGTTTCCCGCCAGCAACTGCTGGATCTTCTGCTTGCGCTCGCGTCGCAGGCGCGCCTGTTCCGCCGCCTCCCGCTCGGCGCGCTTGCGCTCGCCGGCCTCGGCCTGTGCCCGCATCGCATACGCGCGCGCCAGATCGATGCCGTCGGTGTCGACGGCGGACGAGCGATGGCGTGGCTTCGACGGCCGGCCTTTCTGTGCCGGCCGGGAGGATGGAACAGCAGAACGCTTTTCTTCGCGCACTTGCTTGACGATGCCGCTTTTCAGCAACTGGTCGCGCAGGGAATCGGCCATGGTCGGAAATCTCGGTCGGTATCAATAGTGCGGCGGTGGCGGCTCGTTGTGCGGGTCGGGCGCCTGGCCCAGCCGTATGGACACCAACTCACCGCGCAGCTCGCGTACCGCACGCTCCAGCGCGGCGATGCGCTGGGACTGGTCGGCATCGGCCACGGCAAGCGCCTCGACGGTGTCGTCGATGAAGGTCAGCCGCACTTCCAGATCGGCCAGCCGCCGCTCCAACCCGCTGTTGTCAACGCCGACATCGCTCATTTCGCCACCTGCAGACTGCGACCACGCCCCATGCCGTAATACGCCAGCCCCGCCGCTTCCACCATCGCCGGCTCGTAAAGATTGCGCCCGTCGAAAATGACGGGAGTTTTCAGCAGGCTGCGGATGCGCGAAAAGTCAGGGCTGCGAAACGCCTTCCATTCAGTGACGATGGCCAGCACGTCGGCACCTTGCAAGGCATCATAGGCGTGCTCGCACAAGACCAGATCGTCCCTCTGACCGTATTGGCGAGCCGTTTCGGCACGCGCTTCGGGATCGAACGCACGGACCTTCGCGCCGGCCTGCCACAACGCCTCCATCAACCGTCGGCTGGGCGCCTCGCGCATGTCGTCGGTATCGGGCTTGAACGCCAGCCCCCACAGCGCGACGGTCTTGCCCGCCAACCGGCCATCGAAGTGGCGTGAGATCAGCTCGAACAACCTGGCTTTCTGGTCATGATTGACTGCTTCGACCGCAGCCAGCAGGCGCGCGTCGTAGCCGTGGCTGCGCGCGGTCCGCTCCAGCGCCCGCACATCCTTCGGGAAACATGAGCCGCCGTAACCAGCGCCCGGGTAGATGAAATGGTGGCCGATGCGCGGGTCCGAGCCGATGCCCTGACGCACGAGTTCCACATCGGCACCGACCCGCTCGGCAATATTGGCGATCTCGTTCATGAAGCTGATCTTGGTCGCCAGCATCGCGTTGGCGGCGTACTTGGTCAGCTCGGCCGAGCGCTCGTCCATCACCACCATCCGGTCGTGGCTGCGGTTGAACGGTGCATACAAGCTGCGCAGCATCGCCACGGCGCGCTCGCTTGAGGCGCCCACGATGATGCGGTCCGGCTTCAGGCAATCCTCCACCGCGGCGCCTTCCTTCAGGAACTCGGGGTTGGACACCACATCGAACGGCACTTCAAGGCCACGCGAATCCACTACCTGCGAAATGGTGGCGCGCACGCGGTCGGCAGTACCCACGGGGACAGTGGACTTGTTCACCACCACCACGTAACGGTCAAGATGCGTGCCGATGGTGCGGGCAACGCTCAACACATATTGGAGATCGGCGCTGCCGTCCTCGTCCGGCGGCGTCCCCACCGCGATGAAAATGATTTCGCCGTGGGCCACGGCGGACACCGCGTCGGTGGTGAAACCGAGGCGCCCTTCAGCCCGGTTGGAACGCACGATGGGCTCCAGGCCGGGCTCGTAGATGGGAACCTCGCCACGATGCAGACGCTCGACTTTCGCCGCGTCGATATCGACGCATACCACCTGATTGCCCATTTCCGCGAGACAGGCGCCTGTTACCAGGCCTACATAGCCGGTGCCAAAAATCGTGACTTTCATCGCAAAGGTAATTCCTTGAAACCGGGCCGGCTATTCTAGCCGGCGGCCCATGGCGGCGTGACGCCGGGCACCACTCGGAAAAAGCAAAGGGCGCGAATCGCTTCGCGCCCTTGCATGCCACTATCGGGGCGGACGGGACGATCAGCCGCCCGAAGCACCCGAACCAGCCGGCGTCGGACCGGTCTTGACCAGCGTCACGTCGAAAATCAGCGTGGCGTTCGGCGGCATCGGCGGGCGCGGCTCCGAGCCATAGGCCAGCGTCGAAGGGATGTACAGCTTGTAATGGCCGCCCACCTGCATCAGCTGCAGACCTTCGCGGAAACCGGGGATAACGCCGGCCAGCGGAATCTTGGCGGCACCCGGCGGGTTGTGCTTGGACGAGGCGTCAAACACCTGGCCATTGATGAAGCTGCCGGTGTAGTTGATCTCGACCGTATCGTTCGGGCCCGGACGCGGGCCAGTGCCCTGGGTGATCACCTCGTACTGCAGTCCGGATGCCGTCGTCTTCACGCCGGGCTTGGACTTGTTCTTGGCCAGGAACGCATCACCCTCGGCCTTGTTCTGGGCACCGAGCTTTTCCATTTCGACCTTGTACTTGGCCTGGATCTTGGCCATGAACGCATCATGGACCTGCTTGGCTTCGTCGTCGGTCATGGTCGGCTTCTGGCCGAGCATGGCAGCCTTGACGGCGTTGGCAACGGCGGTCGGGTCCAGCTCGTCGCGCATGATCGGCGGCACCTGCTCGCCCATCTGGTAGCCAATCACGTAGCTGGCCTTGGCCTTGTCGACCGTGCCGGCGGCGCCGGTGGCAGCCTGAGCGAACACGCTCGACGTCATGCCCAACGCAACGACCAGCGCAGCGGCGGTCAGCGTGGGACGCAGAAATTGCTTCATTCGAAACTCCCTCGTCATGGAATATGCCGGCGTCACCATCCGGGCCTCCCCGATGGAGGCAGGCCACGCATTGTGCGGTGCCTGCCCGGTCTTGGCAACGATGCAGACGTCCGACCGTAGGCAACGGTAAAGGTTCACCCGCACGACATCGATTTCACATGCCGTCGTCGTTGCCATGCCTCATGGCGTGTGTTCCGGTTTGTCGAGCGTGTCCTTCAGCGCGGCCTGCAGGCGCGCGTGCATTTTCACCAGGTTGCGCCACAGCACCACCGCCAGCACCACGCCGACCAGGGCCAGCGACAGTGCCACTCCCCGCGGCGGCAGGATGGTCGAGCCCAGCGCACTGACCAGCACCGCCAGCGCCAGCAGGGTCGCCAGCGGAATGATGCGCGCCAGTACGTTGCGCATCGGTTGCGTATAGGCGCCGGTAAAGCGCTCGCGAATGCCGATCTCGGCCAGCAGCATGCCCAGCGCCTCGGCCTTGCGGTACACCGCGATCAGCATCGGCAGCGACAGGAACAGCGCACTGGCCCAGATCAGCGTATGGCGCATTTCGCGGCCGATGCCGATCATCGAGAACCACGCCCAGTTATGCGCATTGACATAGGCGCCCAGCATGAAAAGCGTGACCACCAGCAGCACGTTGATGCCGATGTGCCACAGCAGCCGACGAAAGATCGCCGCCAGCACGGCGTTTTCGTTGACCGGCTTCAGGTTGGCCAGCCAGCCGTTGTAACTGGTGGCGAGCAACCGCGCCGGCCGCGGCGTCAGCCGCGCCAACCCGTTGGCGAGTTTGCCCGCGGACCGGTTCAGATAAGGCGAAACCGCCATGCAAACCACCGACACCGCCACGGCGATCGGATAGATGAAGTCGCTGATCACGCCCAACGACAGACCCAGCGTGGCGATCACGAACGAGAACTCGCCGATCTGGGCCATGCCCAGGCCGGCGCGCAACGAGGTGCGCGCATCGTGGCCGACGGCGAAAATGCCCACGCTGCAGGCCAGCGTCTTGCCCACAATCACCGCACCGGCGATCAACAGCGCCGGCAGGACGTAATGCAGCAGCATCGCCGGGTCGATCTTCAAGCCGATGGCCACGAAGAACAGCGCCGCGAACATGTCGCGCAGCGGCTCGACCAGATGCATGACACGCGCGACGCTGCGCGACTCCGCCACGATCGCACCGGCGAGGAACGCACCCAGGGCCACGCTGAAACCCATCCACGCCGCCAGCAGACTGGCACCGAAGCAGATGCCCAGCACGCTGACCAGCAAGGTTTCATCGCGGCCGAAACCGGCCACGTAATCCACCAGCCGCGGCAGCAACAGCAGCCCCAGGATCATGCCCACGATCACGAACAGACCAAGGTGGCCAATCAAGGTGAAAGCCGTTTCCGCCTGCACCGACCCGCCGATGGCCACCGCCGTCAGCAGGGTCAACATGATGATCGCCAGCATGTCCTCGGCCACCAGCAGGCCCACCACCAACTGGGCGAACGGATGATGCCGCTGCCCGCCCTCGGACAGCATGCGGGTGGCCACCATGGTCGACGACAGCGAGATGATCGCGCCCAGGAACAGCGAATCCATGCCTTTCCAGCCGAACAGCTCACCGATGCCGAAACCGATCCACAGCATCAGTCCGACCTCGGCCACGGCGACCACCAGGACCCCCACGCCCACCTGGCGCAACTTGCGCACGCTGAACTCCAGCCCCAGCGTGAACATCAGCAGCACGACGCCGAGATTGGAAATATCCTCGATCGCACGCGGATCGGCCACCAGCACACCGGGCGTGTGCGGGCCGATCAGTACGCCGGCAAGGATGTAGCCCAGCAGTACCGGTTGCCGCAAACGCTGGAACAGGATCGTGGTGGCGCCGGCCACGATCATCACCATGGCCAGGTCGCGAATGAAACCGATTTCGTGCATGCCTTCTCTTCAGAGTCCGCGGTATTCCCCAGCTTAAACGAACACCCGCCTGTTGTTCGCTCGCGATGGCACACGGTGCCGAACGCGGACTGGTGCCGGATGCTGTCCGCATGCTTTAGCCGGCGTGAAAAAAATGCTTGACGGATATGGCACTCGGACCTATTCTTCCGGGCTTCCAGCGGCGGGGCCATAGCTCAGCTGGGAGAGCGCCTGCATGGCATGCAGGAGGTCGGCGGTTCGATCCCGCCTGGCTCCACCAACTTGAATTGTCCCCATCGTCTAGAGGCCTAGGACACCACCCTTTCACGGTGGCGACCGGGGTTCGAATCCCCGTGGGGACGCCA
>Ga0206102_1000395_pt1 | contig 14124 bp, 10 predicted proteins | sample 1B1Ametagenome_FD_148645 | JGI IMG/M metagenome (GOLD analysis project Ga0206102, IMG submission 148645) | Enriched microbial communities from leaf-cutter ant dump, University of Wisconsin, Madison, United States - 1B1A | ecosystem: Environmental > Terrestrial > Nest > Insects nest > Nest dump... | reverse complement strand
GGGATTGCTCTCACGGTTCGCGATCTACTCCTTCACCGCAGCACCCGAATGGAAGTCACATCGTCCGAACGAGCAGACCTCGGAGCGCGATCGGTTCTTCGATGACGCTGGCGAGCGAGTTGACAGCGTGTATGAGATGTTGGATCGGCGAACTGCTCGTGGCGTCTCTCCGTTAGTCGTACGACTGAAGGATCGACACTGGAATCGAATTGATACGGCGTTCGCGACTGAGCTGGCGAAGCTTTACGACGCCGGCATGAATCCAGCCCTTGAAGCATCCGTGAAACGAGCGGCGATTGTGGCATTTCGAATCATCTGCATTCTGACCGTGCTCCGTGCATTCGAACGAAAGAGAAGACTGGATCGGATCGATGAACTGGTGGCGACAGATGCTGACGCGAACACAGGGCTGACTCTGGCACTCATCTATCTGAAACATACTCTTCGAGTGGCATCGCGTCTTGGGCAGTCACACTCTCAATCGAAAGACCATCGTCGCGCCGAGTTCTATTCAGCTCTTTCGATCGGAGAGTTTACGACAGCGATGGCAGTGCGGGCAGGCGAGGAACTGAAGCCGGTGATCCCACTTCGTACGGTAATGCGATATCTCGATGGCTTTGTCGCCAGTGGACTTCTCCAGAAGGCTCGACACGGAATCTATAGGAAGATAAACGCACCGGCATGATGGCACAATTGGCACATCGGCAGAATGCCATTCTGCCAAAAATGCCAGTCGCATAAACGACGACATACATACTCATCCAGATCGGGGGGAGAGAACTGGCTCGATGATCCCGGAGGCAACCAGCGCAGTAGCGCATGGTGCCAATTCCAGCGCAGGACAGCCTGCGAAAGATGAGGAGCAGGGACTCATATCGATCTCCCAATGGCTCCTCGACACTAAGGAAAACTATGGGAATACAGATATGATTGACCTTACGAAGACTGATACGATCTATAAGCGAAAGCTGCGCACCATCAGCCTGAAGGTAAACGAGAGTTCCGAATGCACCTGCGGACAGAATCAGCCCGTGATTCATGCTCCTGAAGATGCGTACGAGGTTCTGCGGAGCATCTTCACCACACTCGATGATCATCAGGAGCATATGGTCATGCTGGTGATGAATCAGGCGAACAAAATCACTGGCTATAAAATTATCTCTTCCGGAGGACAAATCTCGACTGTAGTCGATCCCAAGGTCGTATTCCGGAGCGCTCTTCTTCTTGGAGCACGTTCGATTCTACTTGCTCACAACCATCCATCTGGTGATCCCACTCCATCAAGAGAGGATCTTGCATTGACCGTACAGATGGTCGCTGCCGGTTCTCTGATGGATGTCACTGTGCAGGATCATATCATCTACACTCCCAGTAGATTCACTTCAATCCGAGCACTGAATGAAGATGTATTCTCGACTTCTCACTTTATTTCACGGAGCAGATAACATGAATAAGGACAACATGAGCAGCCCCGCAAACCATGCAGATTGCGGACTTTGGCCCCAACATATAGGTATCACGAATGCGTGGTCGCTACATCGCTCAGTCATCGAAGCCGTGATCGCAGTTCTTCGAGAGGAGCGGACGATGTTTATCGATGGCATTATCGACAGCCTGATCGTCACGTACGAGATTCTGCGGTGCTGTGCGACGGGAAGACCGATTCCGAACATCAGCATCGATTGAGAGTGGGAAGATGTGGCCGGAGCATAGGCAGGAAGGCTTGTGCTCCGGCTATTGACGCAGCTCACATCGTTGGAATCGCACACCAGTTCAACGTTCGATGAATGGCAAGCGTTGGAGAAGGGAATTATCAGATCTACCGGGGGAGGAGAAGCCGGAGAGAAGGATCGTGACTGTGCCCTTGCGAATGGTCTCGGCGGACTCTATCTTCGTTTATCCGTCCTCCTGAATACCCCGCTGAGAATCGTCCTCAGCATTCGGCCGTTCAGAACCAATAGGACTCGCTATGGCAATGTCATCACGTACCTCGTCCTCTGTAACACCAGCACTTCACGTCGGCCTGCTGAGCTTTGCCCTGTGCACTATTACCTGCATCCTTGCATATGGGCAGAGTGATTCTCCGTGCAACGAAGGGCGTGATCCTTTTCGGGAGCCACGGAACCCGTACGCGATCTGCCTGCCGGAGATCGGGAGGATGGATGACTTCCAAGGTCCCTGCCCGGTATTGGGCGGTGGAGGTCAATTTGGTAATCAGCTTGCACCAGTGGGAGATGTTGATCACTCGGGAACTGCTGACTTCGTCGTTGGGCACCGACTTTGCGATTCGAACTTGAGCGTACGAGCGGAAGAATTGCTGCTGTATAGGGGAGTAAAAGGTGCGCTGCCAATGTCGAATACTGGTGAGAGGATTGGCCCAACGGAGCGGAATTCAATAACTGCTTTTCTGGCTGCTGGAGATTGGGATGATGATGGCAACATTGACATTGCCGTGAATATTGAGGTTTTGGGGGACACAAGTGAAGGCAATACTGAGGGCTATGGTATTTCTAGGCAAGTGGTATTCTGGGGAAATGATTCCGGGAAATTTTCGTTATCTGATACCACACGACTTTTACCCGGTTCGGTGTCTTGGCAGACTTATCCACTGTGGATAGGATATGCGATCGGTGCGTCTATCGATCTGGATGGTGATGGAGTTGATGATCTGGTTGAAGCAAAGGCAGGAGCCTTTGAGAACGGACGTCCCCAACCTCTGCCAAATATCCTTGTCTACCGTGGGCATCGAGGTGAACGGTGGGGACGTAATGGGGTTTCGCGCATAGCGGATCGACATTATTGGAACCCGCGAACACCTAGTAATGTAGGGATAGAGCCTACCCGAATTGTTGGCTTGGATCAAGATCGTGATGGTGCCGATGATGCAGTATTCTATGCCGATGATGGTATTCACGGCGCAGTATCAATTCTCTATGGAGGAGTATCCGCAGAGCTTCCAGACACGAATGCAATGCAAACTGTTTCAATTAAAAAGGTTGGAACGGGGTATTCCTTGTTTACGGATATAACTGGCGATGGCGTCCCCGAACTTCTCGCCTGCTCGGGAGTCGCCGATGTGGTAAAGGTCTACATTGGATTTAAGGGGCAGAGATTGCTGGAGCAGTTCGGTAGTGGTGATGATCTGGGTGATCCTGATGCCGAGCAGTGGTGGGGAAAGCCATGGGCGACGATCTGGCTGCCGCGAAAGATCAATCCGTACTGGTTCGGTAATGACGACCGATTGTTCGACCTCGGTGACGTGAATCGCGATGGTATCGGTGACATTTTTGCATTCAGTTGGCCCTACATTGTAGAATATAATGGTGGTGGCAGGCTCGATTCCATGGTCGATGCACTGATAAATATTACACCGGGCACGGAGATCGGCATCCTGAAACGCCTCGGGGATATCAATGGTTCGGGACGAGATATCATCGCATTGACGACCGGCAATGAAATTCGATTCTACATGCCGACCAAGGATGTTTCATCGCTCGGTATCGATCGTAAACTGCCGCCGGGTACGGGAAGGAAGCCGGGAGATGTAGCGCCACAACGGGTGACCAGTGATGATCAGAGGGTTCTCACGGCAGTTCCCAATCCGTCGCGCGGAGAGATTCATTTCTCTTGGCGTACGGATGCGTGGCACGGCCCGGCGACCATCACTCTCAATGATATATCGGGCCGTGAAGTCGCATCATGCACAGCACGCGGCGAAGAAGGCAGCGCATACTGCCCGGTTCATGACCTACCCGCCGGTATCTATCTGGCTCAACTGCGATGCGGTGCGTTCATGTCGAGTACCCGGATCGTTCTGCGGTAGCCTACACATAGATTCCCCCTCGATATCATACCAGTACTCCTTCGGCCCTGACCGGAGAAGTGCTATGGACACCCATTATTTTCAACCATGAGGGATCGTATGATGCGCAGGCAATGGCAGCATGCACGCCGCATCCTCGTGTGGAGCATCCTTTTGCTCCCGACCATCTGCATCATATTGCAGGCACAAGCCCCACCTCCCGCCCTTCCAGCACCGGCTCCACCTCCCGAGAAGCAAACCTCGGATTATCCTGCTGCTCCTCCCTGCACCGATTGCTATAAGGGATTCAGATTCGATTCGACCTTCAGAATCGGTGCTCATTTCAATGGGTCGTGGGCCGGGGCGGCACAGATTGCCACGGACAGTCTGCATATCGAGATCACGCAGCTCTATAATGAGCGAAGTTCCCTTCGCAGGTTTCTCGACTCCACGCAGTGGCAGATGGTAACGGCCGATTCCGCTAGTAACTACTTCGACTGGCGCTGGCAGGCACGTGGTCGCTGGGCCGATAGCTTGAAACGTCGTTTCTGGCGAGACATTCGAGCCGCCGATTTAAAGGTGATCATCGGCCCGGGGTGGATTCCGGTCATCAGCAAGAGTGCAGAGTTGTCTGAAGCATATTTTGGTCAGGCTGGTAAGGATAACTATGACATCGATGGGTGGGATAGTCCGCTGAATGATACAATTCATCGTATCGAGTTCATGGAATTTGGTGCAGCGGATAGCATGGACCGCGAACAGGATAAGTTTATCTGGGGTGGGAAGTTCCTGAAGCGGGAGAACGATACGGTTCCATCGTTGATCGTTAGCGGGCATCAGTATACGCAGATGGCTTTTACCGATCCGGATTCGAGTCTCTATCAGCACGTCGGGCATGTTGCGGATGCGGGCATCTATGACGTATCGGTCGCAATAAAAGTGACACAGGATTCGGTGTTCAATAATGTGCTTGGGCCGAATTCTGTGGTCGCGTACGTTAATGTCTATCGTCGCATTCCGGTCGGACAGGACTCCTGTGGATGTAACCTGTATGAAATCGTTGACTCGCTAACAATTACGAAGGCACGCTACCTAGACTCTGCGGCTTCAGATACTGTAGGTAGTGGCTATCGTGACATCATCTTTCCCCTCAGATTCCCTGACTCAACCTTCTTCTCCGCATCACGGCTCCAGATCGAACGAAAACCGGGAGAACTCATCACCGCGCTCGACAGCGGAGCCACCTATCCGAGATATACGTCGCGAGGTGGGTTCAAGGCATGGTTCGACAATCGAATGGCGCAGGGTGATGAGGATGATACCGTGGGATATGGACGGTACTGCAAACGTCTGCGCGACTCGCTGATCGCGCGGGGCTACTACTCCGCAGACAGAGTAATCGACCGTACGAAACTCGTCAACTATTCCGACATCTCCTACGATGTCTACACCACCAGAAAGGTGGATGTGACATTCCTGCGTGGACGCATCGCTCCTCACACCTACAGACTGCTTCGCTCCGGCGTCTTCAATGCCACCATCCTCGCAGATATCGATTCGGTGCGCGCCGACACCACCTATCAGCACCAGTTGTTCCGCGTTGGCGTGGTCGATGAACATTCGCTGGAAAAATACCGTGGCTACATGGATGTGGCCTCGCGGGTGCAGCGATCGATGCTCCTCCGTGATTCGAATGATACGCGAGGTCTGTGGGCCAACCCACAGGCTGATGCCGCCAGTTTTCGGGTGCTAACCGGCGATCTGGATACGACCCAGATTCGGATGGTGCATATGGCGGCCAACCAGATTTACAACTTCGGAGGTCGTATTCCCGTCGCCTATGCCAATCCAGACAGCATGGTTTATCGTGAGCCCGGGCCGGATTCCGGGACGATAAGTTCCGCGCTCGTCTCGGGATTGTACCGTGCAATGCCGGTGGTTCCTGCGCCGGACAGGTGGACAAAGGATAGGATGATCGCGTTCAATGCCCCGAAGGAGTACAAGGTCTATACGGACACGACAATTCATTCGATCGATCTTCGCCGGGATCAATTGGTGGCGATGATCAACACATCACGGTTCATGTTTCGCCATATTCGACGGGAGTCATATCCGATCTATTCGGTTGTGCAGGTGCATGGTTTTCTCGGGGCTATCCGGGATGTTGGGTATACCAATACGTGGGATGGTTTTCGGCCGATAACTCCGGAGGAGATAACGGTGCAATCGTGGCTCGTGCTGAATACCGGATGCGATGGCATGTGGTTCAGCGATTTCTGTTATGATGCTGCGTACGAATTCGGCGTGGTGCACTGGCTGACGGGGGATCACTCATCGAATTACCAGAATGGCCTAAGCCCGAAAGATCCATATACTACAAGTCCGGAGGGCTGGAAGCTGCCATTGATATGGACCGGTTTCAAGGACAGGTATGATGCGGTCAAGAGAGTCACGGATGAATTTCACGATGTCATCCTGCCGGTGTATCAGAAGCTCGATCGCAACGGTATTCGCATGGCTGTCTACCGCGATACGAACTTCTATGCGATGCCGATGATCGATACGATCTACACGCAACGTGCGGCGCGCGATAAGGATGGCGCAGGTGAATATCAGCCGCTGGTCGAGAACATCGGAGGCGTTCCCACGATACTCTGCGATTCGCTGCGGGGGACCTATCTGGAAGCAACGGTATTTTCGCCCGGCCCGTCCGACACGAATCGCCGTTCCCGATACCTGCTGCTGACTAATCTTCGATGCTGGCCGGTGGACTATCATACCTATGGCCGGTTACCTGATTCGCTGTATAAACTAAACGAGCCTTCAGATAGCAATCGATACGAAGGCTTCGGCGCGATTGACGCTCGCCGGCTGGTGGTGATTTTGAAGAATACGACCGGCATTATCGCCGATGCGGCATACATTCAGCGTATCGGAGATACGGCCATCAGGACCGTCGAATTCGGCGAGCCGGTGGAGCTGGACTGGCTCGATCCGGGCTGGGGAGCCATGTACAGGATCACGCCGATCGTCAAGCCGATCTCCGCGCTCGGCACCGCCTACAACAATGCAGTGCATTCGCTGAACCCTTCCGTGGATGGTGCTGCGCATGACCGGCTGTTCGTGTACGAGCGGGATTCCGCCGTCTATCTCCGGACCCTCGACAGCACCGGACGGTGGGGAGCGGAGCACATGATTTCGCTGCCAAGTGATACGGTAACGGTTCTGGTCGAGGGAACGAAACGGAACACCGCCGACAACATGTTCCCCGCCATCGACATGATCCGCAATGGTGGATCATCCTGTGCGATCGTCTGGGAGCGGCACGACACACAGACGGATTCGGTGACGGTGGAGATGGCATGGCTGCCGTCTCGTCCTACAAGGAATACGTTTCCGTCAGGAGGCATCGTTCGCCGCAGGCTGTCACGGCCACGGGAATTCTCCCATGCGTGGATGCAATTGACCCCAGCGATCACCGGCGTCGATTCCGGGTATGTCGTTGCATGGGCGTCGCCCGATTACACGACCGAGGTAATTGCCGTTCGCGACAATCCGGTGCATGGCAGGCTCGACACATCGAGGACGCTACGTGTGAAGCTGATTCAGACGTCCGGTGGAATGCCCAGTCCGACGCAGCCCGATTCGGCGACGGCAACACCAAGCCTTGCCTATGTGCGAAACTGGGGACCGACGGTGATGAATGGTGGCATCCTGACCGGACCTGACGACGATACCGCATTCATCACCATGCCGCCGATCGCCGAGGGGGTGTCGGACACGATCAAGGCATTCCACATCGCTCATCTGGCATACGCTCAGGGGAAACGTGGCTCTCCCCACAATTTCTCGGTCATGTACAACCGGATCGGAGCGACGTTCCCACGGCTGTCGGATTCGTTGATCCCACGGCTGTGGGCGTCGGCGACGGAGGATGCGTCGATCAATATCTCCGGCTGCGACCGGGTGTACCCGTCGATCGCTGCTGATTCGGCGCGTATCGCGGTAACCTTCACGAGCCAGGCCGCACCGGACTATGTCTATCTGCGTTTCAAGGATGCCGCGTCCACCGGCCTGCTCAGTTGGAACACACCGGCCTACGTCTGGGGAGGAGGCAAGGGGATGAACGCCCGGGACTACGAACGTTCATCGGTTACCATGTTTCCGGACAGGTTGGAGTCATCGCTGGAATCGTCGTACGAAGGCGCGCTGACATGGCAGTGGACGAACCCGGCGGGAGGCCGGCACAACGGTGTGAAGTTCTACCGCTTCGGACGATTCACGGCCGATTCGGTGCCGGACGGTCAGCATCCGTCGATGACGCTCGTGTCGGGCATCGGCGATAATGCGACGAACGCGATGAAGGGGAGCGGCATCTTCCGTCGAGGAGCGGATGCAGAGGAGTTCGAGCAGTTCCGGCAGCGGGGCGATACCGGTGTCTACTATCCCGGGTACTTCGACAACACGCCGGCCTCACCGATCGAAATCCTGTCGTCGCCACCGCCGACCACGACGATTCATGCCGAGGGTGAGATACGGAAGAAGTCTTTGTTCTATTTCTCGGACTGTCCGACGACCAGCGGAGGAAGCAAGGTCGGGCTGCTGTGGTCCGTACGAACGGACCTGCCGGACAGCGGTATCCCACCCGGTCCTCCTCCACAGCCAAATGGTTCGCTCAGCTCGCTCGGCATGCCGCCCGCGTTCTTTCCTCGATCGCTGGGATTGAATGACGCTGCGACCACGGCGAGCGATCTCGGGAATATCACGAGGACTCCATCATTTACGGTGGACACGACGACCATTACGGTCACGCGGACCGTTTCCGGCGATGACAGCCTGATGGCGTGGCTGAACAGCGAACCGAACGATCCGATCACCGGGCTTCCGGCAAATATCTATTATTCGGTGCAGGTGGTCCGTGACAGCGATAATGTGGTGCTATGGACGGGCGATACGGTTTCCGCTCGTGGTGTGGCAGCCGATACGGTGGAGGAGGAAATTACGGTGCCGGTGCAGAGCGTGGCGTCAGCCGGGACGGCTGTTCATGTGCGTCTCGCCGCGATCACGAGCTATAATCTCGATTATTCAGTCGCAAGTCGATTCCAGTTCAACGAGCAGGGGAGCGGAGCGCCTGCGAAGCGTGTGATACGGAGTACGAATTCCACGGCATCCGCATCCGCCAGCGAATCGATCGGCGTACGGATGATACCGAACCCGATGCACAGTGCCTCCGGCGAATTACGAATCACTGCTCCTGCTGCCGGCACCGCCGCGATTTCGATCTATGATCTACTGGGCAACCGGGTGATGGTCCTGCCGGCGATCGATGTGAAGCGAGCAGGGGAATATGCGGTTCCTGTCGATCTCGCGGGGTTGAGGGATGGGGTGTATGTGGTGGATGTTCGATCCGGAACTGGACGGGGAACGACAAGGATTACGTTGGTGCGGTAAAACGATTGATGTTTATCGAAATGCCCTGCCGGTCGTTTGATCGGTGGGGCATTCTGTTTATAGGTCATAGGCGGTGAGATGGTGTGGTCTGTTGTTGAGCAATCCCTCCACTCCGCATTCAGTTTCGTCACATCTCGATCTCGCTAGCTACCGATCGTAGCGAGACAGTGCCGCAACCGCTGCCGCATTCAGTCGTAGACTTGGAACGAGGTTGATAACGTGAGATACCCCTTGATTGGACTGGAATCGCCACTGTTTCAGCTCGCTAAAAACGGTAATTCTACTGTCCGATACTTAAAGATTACTGGACACGAGCCATGACAGACAACAATGCACTTGTTCCCGCTTCTGCCACCTCTGTGGCCACCCTCGAACCTATCATCGAGCAGGCGAACGAGTATGCCCGGCATTCTCGATCAAAGGCCACCCAGACGGCTTATAAGAGCGACTGGCGAGACTTTGCCGGCTGGTGTTTCCATCATGGCCTCGATCCTCTTCCAGCCGCTCCAGAGGTCATTGCTGCTTACATTAGCGATCTGGCGAGCCGGCTATCGGCCGCAACGATTCGGAGAAGAATGACCTCGATCTCACAAGCCCATATCGTTGCTGGCATCGAGTCGCCGATATCGAATCCGAGCGTACGAGAAGTATGGAAAGGAATCCGGAGGATCAAAGGAACGGCACCGGTCCAGAAGGAGGCACTGCTAACCGATCAATTGTATCGGATCAGTAAGGTATTGCCGGATAAGCTGATCGGTATTCGTGATAGAGGATCCTGCTGGTCGGGATCGCAGGTGGTTTTCGCCGATCGGAACTAGTGTCGCTAGACATCGAGCACTTGACGTTTACCGAAGATGGCCTCATCATCCGGCTTCTTCGATCGAAAACGGATCAGGATGGAGCCGGAGTCAATGTGGGGATTCCGTACGGATCGAAAGCCGATACGTGTCCCGTTCGGTCTCTGAAGGCATGGATTACCGCCGCTTCGATCGAATCCGGACCTATCTTCAGAGGTGTCGATCGGCATGGGAATCTTTTGCCAGCGAGATTGAGTGATCGTGGCGTTGCTCGGGTCGTGAAACGATGCTGTACAGTGGTCGGCCTCGATCCGGGAAAGTTCGCTGGTCACTCGCTTCGATCGGGACTGGCGACTAACGCCGCATATAACGGGGCCCCCGCTCATGCGATCGCACAACAGGGGAGGTGGGCATCGTTGGAGATGGTGAACAGGTATATCAGGCGCGGAGGGTTGTTTCGAGACAATGCTGCTGAGTATCTTGGCCTTTAACAAGCAAGCCTATCTATTATCGTACGGAGAAGACGAATGAAAGATTGGTTCGATGCGGTCCTCGCTGATGTCGTAAATCCCGGTGTCAAAGTATCAGATGTTCTTCGCAAGGCGAAGATTCTCGCAACGCAATTGCACAGTTCTGATCTAAACTTGTGGATTGATTCGGAGCTTAATGGCTATGATTACGAGAAAGTTCCCGAATATCGGATATTACCGCCCAATCTTCAGGGAAATTTCTCCGGTCCATTTCAAAGTAGTTTACGACATGCCGCTATACCTATAACAGCGGTGCCTGATGAAATTCGCAAACTTATCGCGAGTATTAGAATTAAACATAGCATTGGAGAAATTGAGGGTATTGCATCTGCTGATAGCAAATCGATGAATGTTACCGTGCCACCGCAGATCGCTGGTATGTTGGATAGAGTTTATATCGACATGGAATGTTATGCTATCTGGCAGCAGGTTCCAATGTCATCCTTTGTTGGCATTATTGATGCCGTACGAAATCGACTCCTCAATTTTATGCTGGAGCTAACGAAAGTGCAGGATGACCTACTGCCTATTCCAGATCGAATTGCAGCTATTCCGGAGGCCAGTATTTCACGAGCCGTTACTATCATGACTGGTGATATACTTGGCAGCAATATTGCTATCAATGATGGACAAATCCACGGCAGTACAGCTCGATACGGCAGTGATCCTGAAGTAGCCAATGCGATATCGAGAATGGCCGAAATGGTAGGTGATCTGGTAAATGTCGACCGGCAGTTACTGACAGATGCTATCGAAGTTTTGGCCAAGGCAGCAGAAGGCGAGGTGGATTCGAAGTTAGCCGTAGTTGCTGCTGCTGAAAAAGTTGTCAGTGTTCCACCGTTGCGCGAGAGGCTGGTAGAGATTCGGAATGCCTTTGCTGTCAATTTGGCTTCCTCGGTTCTGTGGGATGCGATCAAACTTGCGCTGTCGTAATTTCTCCTTGGGGGGCGATCAGTCTGTTGTTCTGATCGTTAAATGATAGACGGAGGTTATCGACTCGGAGAATCCGACAAGGGATGGGAGATTATTACTTGCAAGTGATACCAGTCATAATATCAGCGTTGGCTCTATTTGTCTCCATCATCACCGCATGGCTGACTCTTTTCCGTCGTGGCCGGCTACAAATGACGCAGCCGACAATCATGTATTTCGGGTATGACAATTCGTACGAACGATCTCCCAAGGTGTTCTTGCGAACGCTGCTGTTCAGCACGGCCAAGCGGGGCCATGTCATTGAGAACATGTTCGTGACGCTGTCACGCGGGAAGAACCGATATACGTTCTCCTTCTGGGGATACGGTGAAACCAGTCAACTCGTACGGGGAAGCGGGCTTCGAGTAGGTGAAGAAGGTGTCGCGTACAATCATCATTTCCTGCTCGCGGATACGACAGAAGAGTTCGAATTCGTTCCCGGAGAGTACACCATATGTGTATATGTCACCACGATTTATCGATCTGCTCCTCTTCTGCTGTCAACTGTGCACCTGACATTGTCATCAGAGCTGATTGCGTCGGATCGGGAGCACTTTGGAGTCCTGTTCGATTGGGAACCACATGCTCGACGATATCGGGCTCATGCACAGCCAATTCAAAGGCCTCAATATGGCGATCCATTAGCAGGCTTGGTATAGACACATTCAGGGAGATGGTGTTAGCCATCTCCCTGAAGTTCGGTGCCGAATCTGTCTCAGGATTGTGATTTTGCTATTTTTCCACAGCATGGGCAAAAATGCGAATCGGTCTGTCCTGCAAGAAGAGTATTTCTGTTATATTCGATTGCATATCGAATTATTTCTGAGCCCCGTATATAGGTGTAAGGGCCATTTCGCCATAATTCCAAAGGAGGGTGTGATAGAAGCCTCCAACTCTTGGCGATGTTGGGTGATATGCCAAGTATTTTCGCAGTGGAAGTTAGGCTGTAATACATTTCGGGTTTGATTTGCTCTTTAAGCGTTAGCATGGTAATATATTGATTAAAAGTTACGCCGCGAGATTGGTCTATCGATGTTTGCGGCATGCATCAATAGTGGGTTATTTGTGCAGGATTCGTCTGTATTCCTGCCTATGAATGAATGTAGTTGTGATTGTAGGTCAATATTTCAGTTCCGATTGGTATTGACATTTCTTCTTGATCGAACCGTCGGTCGACACCCCTCTGAACTGTCAGGCCGGAAGAATCGAAAAACTATCGGTGTTCACGCCTCTACTGATTATAGTGTCAATCTCGATCTGGTATTTCATTCCCGATCGACCTGATTCGTACCGGATATATTTCCTCGATCGGCACCACCATTTTTTCATCTCGACCGGATAACAGGCCGATACCTCTCCAAATTGTACGATCTGAGGCATCAAGGAATCGTTGATGGCCTCGGGACTCCATATAATGGATGAGTTCGCTCTTTGTGATGGTATCATGACCAGAGTCGAGCAAATGCTGGTTGACATCTCGATGGAGGTGGTCTTCTCGTACGAATGCCGATGGTAGGGATACGGCGATCTGATCGATGGTGTCGGTGATTGCCTGTTTGTCGGTAATTATGTTCATGATTCTCTTGATAATTGGTTTTTGAATGCTTTTTGGGGTTCCTATGTATATTCCTTCCCCCTGTAAGAACATAGTGGCGAACCATACCCAATATTTCGTGCCGGCCGGGGGCTGGTTGGAAGAATGTGGGGGACGCCGTCATACGCCTGCTGGATGGGGCAACTGATGAGGTTGGTTGCGGGTCGAGGGTGGTCTCGTGCCATGAATCTGCTGGACATGCCGATTCCACCGGGAGAGTGATGGTATTCAGGGGTGAAAGATTTCGAAGCGCGGACACTATATAGATATATACAGTGTCCGCGCTTCATTCGTTTTGTTCTTGGGCATCCTCCACTGACGGCAAGCATAGCTGTCAGTGGGGGTAATGCCTATCAAGTAAAGGGTGAGCGATGGACAGGCCGATCTGGACAATCGGTCATGAACAAACAAAACGGATGACTACCATGACTATCGCTGACTTCCAGACGATTGGCCCGTGTGTACCACCTCTCCACTGGCCGGATAACGATGTTGAACTCTCGTACGAGTTCCCTGTTTCCCTCGATAACGTTGAATTCTCCCGCAAGCCGACACATGGTGAGTTTGGTGGGGTCAGCAATCGGATTGGGAGCCTCCATCGGCTGATGACGATCGCCGAGCTGGCATTTGCTGTCACTCGTCCTTATGGTAAAACGTGGTCAGCCGGCATCTTCGATCTCTCGCTGACCGACGGAAAGAGAAACGCAAATGCGTGGTGCCTACAGCAGTTTTTCGCGATCGACTGTGATGGGAAGGTACCATTCGCATGGCAGGATGCATTGAATCGGTGTCGGGAATATGGTGTTATGCCATGTTTCATCTACACGACATTCAGTGCAGAGGAGGAAGAACGGTACCGAATGGTGTTTGTCGTTTCGTGCATGGTTTCGGATGAAAACGTCAGGAATACTATCAATCGGCTCCTCCTCGAACTGTTCCCGGAATGTGACCAGTCAACCAAGGATGCCGCTCGATTGG
>Ga0206102_1000392_pt1 | contig 14166 bp, 11 predicted proteins | sample 1B1Ametagenome_FD_148645 | JGI IMG/M metagenome (GOLD analysis project Ga0206102, IMG submission 148645) | Enriched microbial communities from leaf-cutter ant dump, University of Wisconsin, Madison, United States - 1B1A | ecosystem: Environmental > Terrestrial > Nest > Insects nest > Nest dump... | reverse complement strand
TATCGTACATTGTTCTAACAATCCCCAACAATTCAAGTTTTGGATTCAAGTTTGCCTGAATCAGCGAGATAGTATTTAGTAGATCGGTAAGACCTTCAAGTGCATAGTATTCACACTGAATTGGTACAATAATATGCTTCGCACTACATAATGCATTAATGGTAAGTAAACTTAAAGATGGTGGACAATCAATAAGGATTACATCATACTGATCTTCGATACCAAGAAGAGCATCTTTCAGCCGATATTCGCGCCGATCAATATCTACCAGCTCTATTTCAGCGCCCGCAAGGTGACGATTAGCTGGAACCAAATCAAACCGACCATGCTCAGAACGGTAGCTGGCCTGGCTAATCGGCAAATCATTAATCAATACATCATAAATGGTATGCTCTACCGAGTTTTTATCAACCCCGGCCCCAGTAGTCGCATTCCCCTGTGGGTCAATGTCAATCACCAGCACCTTTTTCTTGCTTAAGGCAAGTCCTGCAGCCAAATTAAGCACAGTAGTAGTTTTACCTACCCCACCTTTCTGATTTCCAACTACAATAACATTTTTCATAACGGATACATCTTTACCAAAACTCTAGGTACATCCAGATAAGGAATTTGCACATTAATAAGTTCAGAACAGTAATCTTCTATTTGAGTGATTTCAACATTTACATGCTGCGACTTCATCGCCAGGTAATATCCACCAGAGACAAGTAAATGGTGTGTTAAACCAATAAATAATTTTAAATCAGCAAATGCTCTCGATGTAATAATATCATAATTATCTATCGGTTGAAAATCTTCAACACGCTTATTAATAACTTCAAGGTTAGCCAAATTGAGTTCTATTTTCACTTGTCGCAAAAATGCTACTTTTTTAGCATTACTATCTATAAGAGTCACCCTCAATCCTGGGCATAGTATAGCAATAATTACCCCAGGCACTCCCATTCCACTCCCAACATCAAGAACTCTACCAGTTTCTGGCATAAATGGAACTATCCCCGCTCCATCAAGAATATGTAACACCTTTATCTGATCTGGATTAGTAATAGCAGTTAAACTATAAACCTTATTCCATTTAAGCAATAAATTTATATATTTATTGAGAAGATTTAGCTGGCTGTTAGAATATTTTATATTTAATTTAGCCAATCCCATTTCAATTATCTGCGTCATAAATCCGCATTACTTTCCCGAATATATTTCATGATAATTCTCAAATGTACCAGAAACAACATAATACGGCTCATTTACATAAAGCAGCATCTCATGATCACCTCGAGAATTACCATAACCATACGCATAATCAAAAGAAAGGTTCATCTTATTGAGATATTCTTTAATCCTGAGTACTTTTTGCTCCCCATAGCAATTTGGTGTTGCCAGCTTTCCTGTTACAGCCTTACCTTTTAATTCAATTTCAGTAGCAATAACATGATCAATTTTATGTAACTGTGCAAAAAACCTCAAATAGACAGCCAGATTGGCACTTACTAAAGCAATCTGATGACCATGCTCCCGATGCCACTCAAGTTTGGCATAATTCTCTGGCAACAAATATTTATTTAGATGGGTTGTTGCGAAATTTTTAGCTTTCTGAATTAACGTATCTTCATCTAGGCCTTTGAGAGTTATTGTTAAAGTTCGCTCTTTGGCTTCTTGATTATTAATAACTTTAAAAACGTATAATAGTATAACAGGAATAATTCTTGGCAAATATCCAAAAAATTTAATATAGCCAATGCAGTAAATTAAAAAAGGTAATAGAGTATCCTTATTTGATAAAGTTCCATCAAAATCAAAGTAAGCTATTATTTTACAACCTTTATTCATACAATTGCTTAATTACCCATACTAGCCAGAAGTTCAGCCTGATGTTCAGAAATTAGTGAATTAGTTAATTCATCCAAATCGCCGTCCATGATATATTCGAGCTTATATAAAGTCAAATTTATCCGATGATCAGTCATCCTTCCTTGTGGAAAATTATATGTCCTGATCCGTTCAGAACGATCACCGGAACCAACCAGACTTTTACGCTCTGCAGCTTCTTTTGCCTGCTGTTCCCGCAGTTGTACATCTTTAATTTTAGTTGCCAATAACGACATAGCCCTTGCCTTATTTTTATGCTGCGAACGATCATCCTGACATTCTACAACAATTCCGGTTGGAATATGAGTAATCCTGATTGCTGAATCGGTTTTATTAACATGCTGCCCTCCAGCTCCTGATGCACGAAAAGTATCTATCCGTAACTCTGAAGGATTTATTTCCACTTCTGCAACCTCATCGGCTTCAGGCATAATTGCTACAGTACAAGCAGAAGTATGAACCCTACCTTGTGATTCAGTTACAGGAACCCGCTGTACCCGATGTGCTCCTGACTCAAATTTAAGTCTGGCATAAACTCCAGAACCGATAATTCGGGCAATAATTTCTTTATAACCACCAAGGTCGGAATCTGTTGCTGAAATTGTTTCTACCTGCCACCCCATTCTCTCTGCATAACGGGAATACATCCGAAACAAATCCGCTGAAAATAGTGCTGATTCGTCACCACCAGTACCTGCCCTAATCTCAAGATAGATGCTTTTATCATCATTACTATCTTTTGGTAATAATAATTTCTGTAATTCAAGCTCCAAAAGCTCAATATTCTCTTTAGCTGCAACCATCTCAAGTTGGGCAAACTCTTTCATTTCAGGATCATTTAACAGTTCTTCAGCTGTTTTAAGGTCACTGGTTGACTTTAGGTATTCTTTAAATTTCTCCACAACAGGAGTAAGTTCGGCATATTCTTTATTTAATTTGGTAAATTGCTGGATATCATTAGTTACTTCGGGTTGCGACAATAAACCTGACAATTCTTGCTGACGTTTATCCAAAATCATTAATTTATCAATAACACTCTGCTTCATATTTTACTAATTAACCTTTAATCCATATAAATAATTTACTAAATCAATCAAATTATCCTGTAATTCATCATTACTACTACATAATTTTACCGTTGGTGTATGCAATAGCCGATTTGTTAACTGCACTGACAACTGTTTTAAAACATCAGCTGGTGATTCTCCATTTAAAAGCTGTTTCTCAGCAGCAGCCAGACTCTCTCTTCGAATGCTCTCACTATCATCACGTAACCGCTTTATTAATGGTGATAGCCCACGCTTACGCTGCCATGCTCGATAATCATCCAGTTTACCGGTAATTATTTCTTCTGCCTCTTTCGCAGCAGCTTTACGTTTTTCAATCCCAACATCAACCATTTTAGCAATATTATCAATTGTTAAGACCTCAAGCTCTGGATAATCTTTTAAAGTTTTACTTATTACCAGTGGCATAGAAAGATCAATAATAAGTTTTTTTCTTTGTTGTCCTATTTCAGTACTTAAATCAGCTTCACTCAATAATACCGAATTACTGGAACAACAAAAGACTAAAACGGAGTAATTAGTAATTATTGAGTGGAGCTCACTTAAAGAAACTGCATCAGCTCCAATTTTTACTGCTAAAGTTTGAGCATTTTTCAAAGTTCGGTTGGCAATTGATTTCTGTCCCAACTCCAGATAATTAAAATGTGGAGCGATTTGCTGCATCATTTGACCTGCACCAATAAACAAGATATTACTATCCGGCAAATATGGGATTTTTTGTCGCACATGTTCGGCGATAGCGTGTCCCATTGAAATAGCCACGTTATTTATTGCAGTATAATGGCGAACTTCTTTTTCAATTGATAATGACATTTGAAAAAGGCCGGCAAGATGGCTACCTAGAGCATTGACTTTCGTTGCAATATCCATCGCTTCTTTTATTTGTGCAACAATTTCACTTTCTCCAAGAACCATTGATTCCAGGCCTGAAATTACCCGAAATAAATGGTGTGCACAATCTTCACCATGAAAAACATAACTATGGTTTCGAACTGTTCGCGGGCAAACGCTATGCATATCACACAGCGAATTTATGACAAAATCTATATCTTGTGCGATACAATATAATTCTGTACGATTACACGTGGATAAAAGCAAAGCCTCTTTAACGATCCCTGAATTCTTGAGGCGTCTTAATACATGACTTACTTCTTCACTTGCAAAAGCCAAACGATCTCTCAATTCAAAGTCTGCAGTTTGGTAATTAAGACCAAAAATAACTGGTTGTAACATAAAATTCTAAAAACTCTAATAATACATTTTTATAAGTTTTGTATTTGGTAACTTATTACCTGATAAGACCAAAAACAAATCACTCAAGCAACATAGCTAGCCTAATATATTATGAAGAATTGCAGCTTAAAGAAAGTCAGCAATTAATTCTTAATATTATCATTAATCTGCTTTACAAAATCAGGATTAACACTCCCGCTTAAGTAACGTAACTGAACCCTTGCCATTAAATATTGATAACGGGATTGCTGGTAAGTCTGATAAGTTTGATAATAATTCTTTTGCGAGTTAACCAGATCAACGCTATTTCGCACTCCCACCTGATACCCAAGCTGATCGGAATCAAGCTTGGTTTTTGCTGATTTCATAGCTGTTTCCTGTGCTTTCACAATACTTACCCCATTCTGAACTTGCCAGAAAGTATTACGGGTGTTCTGGTCCGTCTGACGCTCAACACTTACTAACTGTTGCTTCGAAGCTTCTAACGTAGCCCTTGCCTGTCTTACTTGTGCATTAACGCCACCTCCCTGATAAATAGGTACAGTTACCTGCGCCCCAAGAGATGCCGTTGAATAGCTGGATAAAGGCGTTCCCGGAATATTACTTCCATCTGTTGACGGTGTCATATTACCACTTGTAGCGTCAAGATCTCCAGTTCCCTGGTTCTGATAATTACCAGCAATTCCTAACGTTGGTAAGTGCCCTGAGATTGCTATATTCACATCCTGATCAGCCATAGCAACCTGCTTCCCTGCAACTTTTACATTCAAATTACCTGATTCGGCCATACTTGACCAAGCATCTGCACTTGCCGGTCTTGGTAACTCAAGACTTATATTATCTTTTAACGGCTGTATCTGTTCAGGATCAAGCCCAGTTAAATTCCGGAAAATATTTTTTTTATATATTAAATCATTAGTCGCCTGGATTTCCTGTGCTGCAGAAGAATCAAAGCCGGCCTGGGCATCATTGACATCAGCTACAGTTACTGTACCAACTTCAAATGCCTTCTTAGCCTGATTCATTTGTTTCTCAAGCGCAGCCTTAGTCATCTGAATGGAGGTAAGTGTATCTTTAGCATACAATACATCAAAATATGCCTGGGATACAGTTACCATCAGCTGCTGTTTAGCATTTTCCAGCTGTAGGGCAGAAACATCCCCTGCATATTTACCCTTACTGTAAGAAGAAAATTTGCTAAAATCAAAAATTACCTGGCTTAAGTTACCACCATAAGTAGATTGATGATAAAGGGCACTCCCACCACTTTGATTGAAATAGTTTTCTGTGATACTTCCTGTTGCACTTAATTGAGGTAGTAATTGCGCCCGTGCTATATTTTTCTGCTCTTGACCTGCATCATTACTGGCAATAGCTTTTAAATAATCAGCATTATAACTCAGTGCTTTCTGATAAGAATAAGCCAAATCAAATGCAAATGAACCTGAACTTATTCCCATTAATAACACAATTAACAAATATTTTTTTTTCATTAGTTTACACCTGAAGAGTTATCTTCACTAATTTTGAAAACCCATGCATATAATGCAGGTAGAAAAAATAAAGTCAAAACAGTAGCGACAAACAGGCCTCCCATCATTGCCACTGCCATTGGCCCCCAAAAAACACTCTTCACAAGAGGGATCATGCCCAAAATTGCCGCAGCAGCTGTCAGCATAATCGGACGAAATCTACGTAACACAGCCATCTTAACTGCCTCGATGGGCTTCTCTCCCCCTTTAATATCAGACTCAATCTGATCTATCAAGATAACTGAATTACGCATTATAATTCCTAATAGGGCAATTACCCCAAGCGTTGCAACAAAGCCAAACGGAGCATTAAACAATATCAATGAAATTGTAACCCCAATCATTCCCAATGGGGCGGTAGCCACTACCAGCATCGACAATTTAAAACTATTTAACTGTAGCATTAATAGCGTTAAAATAATCAAAATCATCACCGGATACATTTTTGCTATCGGAGCATTTGCTTTAGCTGACGACTCTAAACTACCACCAATACTAATATGATAACCCAAAGGCAGGGTTTTCTCCAGCTCTTGTAATTTAGGGTAAATTTGCATCGCAACATCATTAGCCTGAACACCATCAACTATATCACAACGTGAAGTTATAGTTGGTACACGATTTCGCCGATATTTTTTACTTGGTTCAGTAAAAAACTCCACCTTTGCAATTTGCCCAACAGGAATGAAATAATTTTGTGCAGTCTGAACCATTAAATTACTCAAATTGTTAACCTGAACACGCTCTGTTTTATCCAATTGAGCAACTAGCGGAATTGTTTCATCTTTTTCAAGATAATACGTCATAGTTGAACCAGATAACAACATATTTAGTTGCTGTTCAAGATCACTGGAAGATATTCCTGCCTGCTGTGCCTTATTCTGATTAACTTCGACATGCATTGATTTAAGGTTTTCGCCCCAATCATGATTGACACTTACCGTATAAGGATTGGCGCGCATAATACTTTCAACCTGATCAGCTATTTTCAGCACTTGTTGGGAATCAGACCCTGAAATCCGAAACTGAATCGGGTACCCGACTGATGGTCCCAGTTCAAGGCGATTAACCCGTGATCGAACATCTGGAAAGCTCTGCTTTAAGATTGCCTCAATGTTTTTCTTAACCTTCTCACGAACTTCTCCACCTTTAGTCATCACCAGCAATTGTGCAAAATTTGCATTTTGTTGCTGAACATCCAAAGTTAAAATAAACCGTGGTGCGCCTTCTCCAATAAACGTTGTGATAGCTTCAATACCGCTTTCTTTCATCAGCATTTTTTCCAAACGCGCTGCCTGTGATTCCGTATTATAAATTGAAGCAGCTTGCGGCAGCCACATATCAACCATTAGCTCCGGGCGATCAGAGGCAGGAAAAAATTGCTGTGCCACAAACGTTTTAAATAACATAATAGCTACAATGAAAATACCGACACTTCCCATTACCACTGAACGTTTATAGCTAATTACCAAGTTCAGTATCTTTTTGAACTTATTATAAAATGGCTTATTAAAAACATCACCACCATGGGCAGCTCCTTGCTGCTTAAACTTTTCGGCAGGAAGCAAATGAAAGCCAAGAAATGGGGTAAATATTACAGCAACAACCCAGGATACTACCAAAGAAATGCCCACAACAGCAAATAATGAGTAAACATATTCTCCAGTAGTTGAACTATTAAGGCCTATAGGCAAAAACCCCGCCACTGTTATTAGAGTACCTGATAACATGGGAAAAGCGGTAGAAGTATAGGCAAAAGTCGCAGCTTTAAATTTGTCATAACCCTCTTCGAGTTTTAACACCATCATTTCTACGGCAATAATTGCATCATCAACTAAAAGGCCAAGCGCAATAATAAGCGCTCCAAGCGATATTCGCTGTAAATCAATCCCCATCAGCTGCATAACCAGAAACGTTACCGAAAGCACTAGCGGAATTGAAATAGCAACGACAATCCCAGTCTGAAAACCAAGACTGATAAAACTAACTACCAATACAATAATTACAGCTTCAAGTAACCCTTCCACAAACTCCTGGACAGACTCATGAACAACATCAGGTTGGTTACTAACAATTGACTCAGTAATTCCAACCGGTAGCTTCTTTTTAACTTCTGCATATTTTTCAGCAATCAATTCACCAGTTTTAATCACATCAGCTTTTTTATTAGGAACTATCCCCATAAGAATCACGGGCTTACCATCATGATGAATCAGACTAACAGGTGGGTCAATAAACTCCCGTTTAATATCAGCAATATCTCCTAACCTGAATATCTTACCATTTGCTGAAACAGGTAAGCTTTTAACCTGTTCGAGACTTTCAAAGTTACCCGTAACCCGAACAGGTATATCATCTCCGCGGGTGGTATAGCTACCGGAAGCATTAACAGCATTCTGTCCCTGAATAGCCGTCAGCACTTGCTGCATACTTACACCAAGTGAGGAAAGCTTACTACTTGAAATATTAACTTCTATTTGCTCTTTCTGAGTTCCCATGAGATCAACTTTCATGACACCTGGAACAGTAAGAACTTCTCTTTTTACGCCCTCAACAATCCTTCTTAATTCTTCATAATTATAGCCCACCGCTTCAAAGGAATAGATATTGCTATAAGTATCACCAAACTCATCATTAAAATAAGGACCTTGAACGCCTGCAGGCAAGGTAGCGGTAATATCACTTATTTTCTTACGGACCTGATACCATGAATCAGAAACATCCTGCCCACGAACGGTATCACCCAAGGTAACAGTAATTATTGCTGAGCCAGGAGAAATCTGTGAAGAGATATAATCTAATGTAGGCAACTCAATTAATTTTTTTTCAATTTTATCAACAACCTGCTCTTCCATTTGCTGCTCAGTAGCTCCCTGCCACTCTACAGTTACTAGCATCATTTTAATCGTAAAATCAGGATCTTCTTTCTGAAAAAGCTGAGTGTAACTATAAATACCCAGAATAAAAAGTATCACCAAAAAGTATTTCACTAATGGTTGATTCTTTAATGCCCATTCTGACAAGTTAGTATCTTTAAACGACATACGTCGACGCCCTTCACATATTCATAGAATAAAGTCCTTATTATAGCAGATATTATCTATATAAGCGCCTGCAACATTTTCTAAATTATAATCAATAAATCATGTATAATTATTGAGAATAAATAAAACTGCAAGGTAGGTTAATGAGAAAAATAGCTTTCAGCATTTTCATGATTAGCAGCACGGTTTACGCTGCAAATTCACAATGGCTAAGTGCCAGTCAATTCTACGCCAAAAGCAGCACTGCAAACCTGAGTTATTTAAAACAAACCAGCCCGAACGATATAGTCATAAATTATTATAATGCTGCAGCAAATCTCAATAGTAATAACCCTAACCCTGCAATTGAACTGGTAAATAAGTATGGTGATGATAATTACTTTAGTGTGGATTTAATGCACCAGTTATTAAATTATTTTTTTAACAACCAAAGCTGGAAACAATATATTGATATATATAACGTATTACCGGCCAAACAAGCCTCTATTAATGAAACTTGTGGTTATGACACTGCAAATTTCGCATTAAATAATGGCGCTGAGAATAAAAGTGATTACAAATGGCTTCTGGCAAATAAAATGCCATTATGGTGTGCATCATTAATTGCTTCAAAAATAAATGATGGTAGTCTGGATAAGAATTATTTACAACCTTTTTTATTTAATCTGATCAGTAATGGACAAACTACGCAATTTAACCAGCTTGCTGGTACTTTTAATTATGGCAAAGTAAACTTTACAAATAGTGTTAGTGCTACAAAGCTCAGTAACCGTTATCAAATTGTCTATCGGATAAGTAATTTAGCCGTAAAAGATCCTGAACAGGCTTACAATGAATTAGCCAATTCTAATGCAGATAAATTTACCCGACAATATCTATATAACCAGCTTTCTGCATATTTAGCTACAAAGCAAATGTTTACACTGGCAAGTAAGGCTATTGACAAGGGAAATGATGATTACTTATCTGATGATGAATATGAATGGCGCGCCAGAACTTCAATGGCAAATGGTAATTGGCAGGATGTCCTTGATACTATAAAAGCAATGCCTGCTAAATTACAGGATAAACCAACCTGGCTATACTGGAAAGCTTATGCCTATAGCAATACAGGAAATAAAGCCTCAGCTAAACAAGAACTTGAGAAAATCCCGATAGATTATACTTATTATTCTCTTTTGGCTCAATCCGAACTACGCAAAACTCCAGATATTCAGGCAGTTCCACCTAGTGGGAAACTTTCCAGCATTGATTATGCAAATGATGCAAAAATAAGTTTTGATTTGTATACAATGGGAAAGAAATCTGGAAATGCCAACCTTGTCAGGCTTGCAACTCAGAGCCTTTATTATATAATAGGCCAGTCAAATGATCAGGATATAAGTATAATTAGTAAAACCGCTCTTGACATGGGGTGGAATGAAATGGCTATTTATGCCGGAAATAAATCAAAAGTTAAATATGCGAAACTTGGTTTCCCGATTCTCTATAGCCAGCAATATAAACGCTACAGCGAAACTGGCGGTATCAGCATGGGTTATCCAATGGCAGTTACCCGTCAGGAAAGCAGATTTAACCCCAATGCACTAGCTGCTGACGGAGGAGTCGGATTAATGCAAATTATGCCGGCAACTGCCAATTATATTGCAAAAAAAACCGGTTCTAGCAATTGCTACAAAAATTATGAATGTAATATTAAATTTGGCTCATGGTACTTAAGTCATCTATATGACAAATTTGGCAATAATATCATTTATGCTACTGCCGGTTACAATGCTGGTCCTGGACGGGCTCATCGCTGGCAACAGGCTTTTGGCAGCCTGGATAACAGGATTCAGATTGAGTTAATTCCATTTAAGATTACCCGAGACTATGTTCAAAAAGTTGTAACGAATAAAGTAGTGTATGATGCAAGGCTTGGTAATGATAAGCAAATTAATCTAATTGATTATCTTAATAAAATGAATACTAAAGATTCCACTTATATTATTGATGATGACAATACTGTTGGAGATGGTTCAATAACTCAATAAAATGAAAATATTCAAAGTTGGCGGATATGTCCGGGACAAATTGCTTGGAATTCCCCCCAAAGACTGTGATTATGTAGTTATAGGCGCTACAATTCAAAAAATGCTTGAATTGGGTTTCATCCAAGTGGGGAAAAGCTTCCCGGTATTTTTGCATCCTATTACACATGAGGAGTATGCTTTAGCCAGAAGCGAGAAAAAATCAGGTTATGGCTACCATGGGTTTGATATAGACACCAGTCCGGAGATCTCGCTGGAAGAAGATCTTTCCCGCAGAGATTTAACTATTAATGCAATTGCTGAAGACGAAACAGGGAACATTATTGACCCTTACGGCGGAATTTCCGATTTACGCTTACGTAAATTAAGACATGTTTCATCTGCATTTAAAGATGACCCCCTTAGAATACTACGTATTGCCAGGTTTGCTGCAACACTTAACTTCTCGGTAGCAGAAGAAACAATGCATCTGCTACTACAAATGGCTGAAACAAAAGAAGGACAATATATCGCACGGGAGCGTATTGTCCATGAATTAAAATTGGCATTAGCAGGTAACTATAGCCAAAATTTTTTTGATGTCTTGGCTAAAAGCAATAATTTAGCAGTATTCTTTCCTGGATTAGAAAATATCAATAATGACTTTTGTTCTATAATAGCAAATACAACTGATATCCTGCAAAAATATACATTATTGGCAATAAATTTGCCGCATATAGAAAGTGTGATTACCCAAGTTGCTTTGGAAAGCAAGCTTAAAGAATATCTGAAATATACTCAAACCATATATCACAAACTTGATATTAACCTTGATGAAACCGGGATATTACAAATCTTAAAGATGACCCATGCACCCCGTAATCTGGATAACTTCAAAACGATAGTTGATAATTTAATCTGGTATGTAGAAATCATTAAAGGCAAATCATCTGCTCCTCCATGGTTATATTGTATGAATAATATAGCTAATGCATTAGCGGCCATTCCCACTCACGAACTTATTAATAAATCAATGGATAAGCATGATATAATCAAGGTTATTACACACTGGCAACTACAAACCATTCAGCAAATAAGGGATTGCAAATGTTAAATACCCAGTATATTGAGCATATAAACACCCTTTTGGATATATTTCTAATTTGTGGAGTAAGTGCTTGCTCAATCAGCGGGGCATTACGGGCAATTGATTCCCGAATGGATATTACCGGAGCACTATTGCTTGCTTTTGTGATTTCAAACGCAGGAGGGACATTCCGTGACCTGATTCTGAATGCGCCAGTATTTTGGATTAAAAGCCATTTTTATATCTGGTTAAGTATAACCATTGGTGCCGCCACTTTTATTATCTGCTCATTTAATACCAGATTATTAACCAGTAAAACATTAAATAAACTCGTCTTAATTACAGATGCTATCGGACTTGGAGTATTTTGCCTGGCAGGTATTGAAAAATCATTTCTAATGGGGCAGAACTTCTCAATTGCAGTTATTATGGGAATATGGACCGCAGTTGGCGGCGGGATCATTGCAGATGTAATTGCAAATCGTGTACCTCTTGTATTTTCGAGCAAACTATATATCACTGTATCCTTAGTTGGTGGAGTTTTATATATTCTTCTTAGCAGCTTTATGCTTCACGCTTTAGCAGCTTTTATTTCTGTATTATTTATGGTGACCCTTAGAATGCTAAGTGTTAAATACGGATGGAGATTACCCATAATCAAATCATGAGCTAACCATTTAATAAAATAGACTATCAGAATGGCCAAACCTATTGATTTCTATGACAAAAATATATTTTATTGCTTTTTGTCGCACATAATATACCCGCTCATATCAGGATGTTACTAAATTAGGTAATTTTTTTTCAAAAATCAATTTGACAGGGTTAACAGGCTTTGGTATAACTATGTCTGTATTTATATAATTTTAATCAATTTTATGGAGCGTTTTATGAACAAGGCAGAACTAATTGAGGCTATTGCCAAGAAAGCTGATATTTCTAAAGTTAAAGCTGGAGAGGCTATTGATGCTTTCGTGGATAGTGTTACCACAGCATTAAAAAAGGGAGACACTGTAACCCTAGTTGGTTTTGGTTCATTTGCAACAGCAGCAAGAGCTGCCCGTGTAGGCCGTAATCCTAAAACAGGCAAAGAAATTAAAATTGCTGCAACGGTAACACCTAAATTTAAACCAGGTAAATCCTTAAAAGAAGCAGTTGCTTCTGGTAAAAAGAAATAATTCCTGATAAATTCTGTAAAAGATGCTAATATTTAGCATCTTTTTTTATTTAATCAATGGCTCTGGATCAATGAACAAAATTATCAAGTTAATTATATTACCTTTATTTGTAAGCATACTAAGCAATTGCGCAATTAATTCCAGCAATAAAACGCATAAAAGCAAAAAAAGCTCTATTCCCAAAGTACCAGCCAAACAATTACCAGGAGGAACCTCTGATAATTGGCGCTACCTGGGTACGAGCCAGGATGGACAGATTTCTGTAGAAATAAGCGAATCCAGTATCAACAAAACAGGTACTCAAACCAAATTTCAGGATCGTAAAACTATCATTAATCCAACTACACTATCTGCCTCAAATGCTATTAGTAAATACAAGTATAGTTTATCCTGGTGGAGTATGGATTGCAATAATAAACAATACTTTATCAGCAGTACCGCAATTTATGATGACTATGGTAAGTTAATAAAGGATTATTCTTTCTCAAGTAATCAGCCAATAAATATTGGTAGCGGTTCAATTGCTGAGTTACAATATAATTACGTATGTCAGGGTATTAACCGGCAAATTGGTTACTAGGGTTCTATAGGGAAATCAAAGAATTTATCTGTGTACGGCTCATTTTGTAAGGTAAAATGCCACCATTCACTATCTAAACCACGAAAACCGGCATTAACCATCAAAGTTCGAAGTAGAAGTCGATTAGCTTTGGCTTGAGAATTAATACCGGTATAATCAGGATGGGATGCCAGACTAAAACAGTCAAATCCGGTACCAAAATCAAGGCTGTTATCTCGTGGACGCTTATTTATATTTAAGTTACAATTACTTAAATTAAATTTTGTCGGATAAAGCGGAATTTTACTATTTAACGGTACAATGGTTAAATCAACTGTACTACCTCGACTATGCCCAGATTGATAAGCAATATAATTTTCCTGGAATAAATTTTTTTTATCTACGCTCGGGTAAAAAGCCTGTTTCATTTTAGTCTCATGAATAGATTCTGCCCAACTCACAAAGTTATCAACTGCGCGTTGCGGTCTATAACAATCATAAACTTTAAGTGTAAGCCCCCTCGGTAATAGTTTATCTTCAACCAGCTTTAGCGCATACGCTGCTTTTTTAGTCAATAAACAAACTGGT